>Ga0209404_10000018_pt1 | contig 172482 bp, 156 predicted proteins | sample TroAtlMetagenome_2_FD_187447 | JGI IMG/M metagenome (GOLD analysis project Ga0209404, IMG submission 187447) | Marine eukaryotic phytoplankton communities from Atlantic Ocean - Tropical Atlantic ANT8 Metagenome (SPAdes) (version 2) | ecosystem: Environmental > Aquatic > Marine > Oceanic...
CTACCCACTTGTTATCGGTCTCTCGGAAGAGGAGCCGGCGCTACACCGAGCTACTGCATGAAGGCCCCCGATGGCCGTCGGGGGTGGGCCTCAATTTACCCAAACACGGCAGAAATTATCCATACAACAGCTACAGGTACAAGGAGAGGCGTATGCGCAGGGTGGTTTTCAACCAGAAGGGCGGGGTCGGCAAATCTAGTATTGCCTGTAACCTGGCTGCAGTCAGTGCCGCAGCTGGCTACAAGACACTGGTGATCGACCTGGATCCGCAGGCCAACTCCAGCCACTATCTCCTGGGCGAGGGTATGGCCGACATCGATACCACGATCGCCGAGTTTTTCTCGCAGACGCTGTCCAGCAGCCTGTTCGGCAAGAAAGCCGAGCAGTTTGTGGTGGAAACACCGTTTGAAAACCTCTGGCTGATGCCGGGCAGCCCGGAACTGGCTGACCTGCAGCACAAGCTGGAGTCGCGCTACAAGATTCAGAAGTTACGCAAGTTGCTCAAGGACCTGAAAGACAGTTACGAGCGTATCTACATCGATACCGCGCCGGCGTTCAACTTCTACACCATGTCCGCGCTGATAGCCGCCGACCGCGTACTGATTCCCTTCGATTGCGATGCCTTCTCGCGCCAAGCACTTTACGGTCTGCTGGCCGAGCTGGAGGATGTGCGCGAAGAGCACAACGAGGACCTGCAGGTAGAAGGCATTGTGGTTAACCAGTTTCAGCCGCGCGCCGCCTTGCCACAGCAGATTCTCGATGAGCTGATCGCGGAAGGTTTGCCGGTGCTGCCGATCTATCTCAATAGTTCGGTGCGCATGCGCGAGTCGCACCAGGCCTCCACGCCGCTGATTTTCCTTGATGGTCGGCACAAACTGACGCAGCAGTTCATGGCGTTGCACGACCATATCGAAGCCTAGTGGTTGTACGGCCAACAAAAAAGGCACCTGCGGGTGCCTTTTTTGTTGCGCTGTGTTTTTCCATCTATAGCTTCAGGGGAACAGCGGCCAGATCAGCGGGATTATCAGGGTTCCAGCGGCCCACATGAGCAGGTTGAGCGGTACCCCAATGCGCATAAAGTCGCTGAAACGGTAGCCGCCGGCGCTGTAAACAAAGGTGTTGGTCTGGTAGCCGATCGGGGTGGCGAAACTGGCACTGGCGGCAAACATTACTGCCACTACGAAGGGGCGTGGATCGGCGCCGAGCTGCTGCGCCACGCCAATGGCAATCGGCGTCACCAGCACCGCGACCGCATTGTTACTGATGACCTCGGTGAGTACCGAGGTCATCAGATAGATGAACGACAGCATGAACAGCGGCCCCAGCAGCGGCGACAGCGTCATCACGTGGCTGACCACGGTGTCTACCAGGCCGACCTTGTTCATCGCGATGCTGATCGCCAGCATGCCGAAGATCAGGGTGAGGATGCGCCAGTCGATCGCCTTGTAAGCGTCCTCGGTGTCGAGACAGCCGGTGGCGACCACCAGGGCTGCGGCAATCATTGCCAGGCCCTCGATGGGCATCACCTTGAGCGCCGCCAGTACCATCACGGCGACCACGGCGGCGATAGCAATTGGCGCCTTGTCGCGGCGGTAGGCGCGCTCCTGCACCGAGTTGAGGCTGATCAGCTCGCCGTTGTCGGCGAATTTCTTGATCTGTGCGGGGGTGCCTTCCACCAGCATCACATCGCCAAACTGCAGCTGAAACTCATCCAGGTTGTCCTGAATGTTCTCGTTCTGGCGGTGAATCGCCAGTACGTGAATGCCGTAGCGCGCGGTCAGGTTGAGATCGCGCATGGGGCGGTGACTGTAACGCGAGTTGCGACCCACGATCGCCTCGGCCAGCATCACGTCGCGGGTCGAGATGGTCTCGAAGCTGGCGCTGTCTTCGCGGTTGAACGCCAGCAGGCCGTTCTGCCGCAGCTCCACAAAATCGCGCATGGTAGTGTGCAGCACCAGGCGGTCCCCGGCGCGCAGCAGTGTGTCGTTCAGCGGAGTGGACAGCTCGTCGTCACCGCGGAATATTTTCAGTACCGCGATGCCGCTATTGCCATTGAGGTTGGCTTGGCTGATGGTCTGGTTGATGACCGGTGAATCATGCGGTACCAGCAGCTCGGTCATGAAGGTGCGCGCCTGGTCGGGGCGCAGCTGGCGCGACAGGCTCTCGCGCTCCGGCAGCAGGCGATGGCCGATCAAGAGAATGAACGCCATGCCGATCAGTGCCAGTATGGCGCCAGGCAAGGTGATGTCGAACATGCCGAAGGGCTCCATACCCATCTGCCGGGCCACGCCATCGACCAGAATGTTGGTCGAGGTACCGATCATGGTCATGGTGCCGCCCAGAATGGTGGCGTAGGACAGCGGGATCAGCATCTTCGACGGCTTGCTGCCGACCTGGGTGGCCAGGGCGATGGCTACCGGCGTGAGGATAGCGACGACCGGGGTATTGTTGATGAAGGTCGACAGCAGCAGCGCCGTCATCATCAGGCTGAACAGCGTACGCCAAGGGCTGCCGCCACCCATGCGTGACAACCAGTTGCCGAGCGTTTCAACGCACCCGGTACGTTCCAGCGCGGCGGACAGGATGAACATGCAGGCGATGGTGATGGGGGCGCTGTTGGAGAGCACGCCGAGCACGTCGCTGGGCGATAGCAGCTGGCTGACCAGCAGGATGGCTACAGCAATGCCGACCACCACATCCGGGCTGAATTTTTCCCGCGCGAAGGCGTAGAAGACCCAGCACAACAGCAGCGCAACGCCGATCAATGGCAGTGAATCCCAGCTCATGGATACCCGAATCTCGTGTGAGGTATGGGGCTCCAACTGTCGGACCCCGTCTGGGCGCCACATTAAGAGGGATTTTTAGGTTTGTCCAAGTACAAAAACTGATTTTTATATTCTAAAAAAGCATAAAAATCAGTCTCGCTCCGCCCTGCCTCAAGACGAGCAGCTGATCTCCAGGTGGCGCCCCCAGTCCGGCGGTGCGGCGGCATAGTCGGCGCAGTCCGGGCGCGCGCTGTACGGCGTTGCAAGCAGATCATGCAGTTTGCGTACTTCGCTGAAGTCGCCCTGCTCGGCGGCGGCGATCACGTTTTGTGCCAAATAGTTGCGCAGCGCGTAGACCGGGTTGGCCAGGAGGGCGTCCTGTTGCACCTCGGGGCTACCCTGGCGTTGCTGATGCTGCCGTTGCCAGCGGTCAAAGGCGTCACGGTCAACGAAGTGATCGCGCACCTCGGCGTTGCCCTCGGCCAGCAACCGCAGGCTGAGGTTGAAGTCGCTGCCACTGTCCTGCATCAGTTGCAGCAACTGCTCGATCAGCGCCTTGTCACCTTCCTCGCTGCCTCCCCAGCCAAGACGGCGGCGCATCAGGCGCAGATAGTGCTGCTCGAATGTTGGCATAAAGGTGGCTATTTCAGCTTTTAACACATCAACCTCGATAAAGGGCGTCAGCGCCTGCGCCAGGCAGGCCAGGTTCCACTGCGCGATGGCGGGCTGGCGGTGAAAGGCGTAACGACCTTCGTGATCGGAATGGTTGCAGACGTGATGGATGTCAAAGGCATCCATGAAGGCATAGGGGCCAAAGTCGAAGGTGATGCCCATAATCGACATGTTGTCGGTGTTCATCACCCCATGGCAGAAACCATAGGCTTGCCAACCGGCGATCATCTCTGCAGTACGTTGCAGCACCTCGCGATACAGCGCCAGTTCCGGTTGCGGCTCGCTCAGGCAGTGCGGATAGCAACTGGTCAGAGTGAAATCCAGCAGCTCACGCAGCGCCTCGTGTTGGCGGGTGTAATAGAAGTACTCGAAATGCCCGAAGCGAATATGCGAGGGCGCCAGCCGCAGCAGCATGGCAGCGCGCTCCTCACGCTCGCGGTACACCGGATTGTCTCCCAGGGTGACGCAGAGGGCGCGGCTGGAGGGAATGCCGAGCGCGTGCAGCGCCTCTGAGGCAAGAAACTCGCGAATCGAGGAGCGCAGCACCGCGCGCCCATCCCCCATGCGCGAATAGGGCGTGCTGCCGGCTCCCTTGAGATGCAGGTCCCAGTGCTCGCCGGCCTGGTTCACCACCTCGCCCAGCAGCAGACCGCGCCCATCGCCCAACTTGGGGTTATAGCCGCCGAACTGGTGGCCCGAGTAGACCATGGCGCGTGGCTCGGCGCTGCTCCAGATCTTGTGGCCGGAAAAGAGCTCGGTGAACAGCGCGCTGTGCGCTTCGTCGGGATTCAGGTCAAGCAGGGCCATGGCGCTGGTACTGCTGACCACCAGCCGCGGATTGCTCAGTGGTTCGGGGCTGACGCGAGTCGAAAAGGTGTCGCCCAGGCGGGCGAAGCGATTGTCGAATTGCAGGTCGGCAAGCTGGCGCAAGAAGCATCCTCCTGCGGTCTTCCGCAGAACATCAAATGTAGCCGCCATGCTAACGCATGACCGCCCGGTCATGTTCCCTGTGTTATGGCCGTGCATCAAGCGATGTAATGGTGGCTGTCACATCTTGACCTGGCCGCCGCAGATCCCTAGTGTTCAAACACCTGTATGAATAGCTGCCGCCGGTATGCCCCGGCCGCCCCTTGGAGAGCCAACATGCCCGAATATAACGCCCCCTTGCGTGACATGCACTTTGTGATGGATGAAGTGCTCGACTTTGCCGCAGGTTATGAAGCCTATGGCCTGGAAGACGCGACCCCGGATCTGGTCAGCGCGATTCTGGAGGAGGGCGCCAAGTTCACCCGTGACGTGCTTGCGCCGCTGAACCGCACCGGCGACGAGGAAGGCTGCCACATCGACAACGGCGTGGTGACCACTCCCGAGGGCTTCAAGGAAGCTTACCAGCAGTACTGCGACAATGGCTGGGGCTCGATGACTGGCCCGGCCGAGTACGGCGGGCAGGCACTGCCGGCGTCGCTGGGGCTGGCCATCGGCGAAATGGTCGCCTCTGCCAACTATGCCTTCAGCATGTACCCGGGTCTGTCCCACGGTTGCGCTGCGGCCATCCGTGCCCACGGCACTCAGGAGCAGAAAGACCTGTATCTGAGCAAGCTGACGCCCGGCACCTGGACCGGCACCATGTGTCTGACCGAGCCGCACTGCGGTACCGATCTGGGTTTGGTCAAAACCCGCGCCGTGCCCCAGGCCGATGGCAGCTACAAGGTTACCGGCACCAAGATCTTCATCTCCTGTGGTGAGCACGACATGGCTGAGAACATCATCCATCTGGTACTCGCCAAGCTGCCCGATGCCCCGGCCGGCACCAAGGGTATCTCACTGTTCATCGTGCCCAAGTTCCTGCCCGACGCTAGCGGTGAGAATGGCGAGCGCAACAGCCTGATCTGCGGCTCTCTGGAGCACAAGATGGGTATCAAGGCGTCCGCGACCTGCGTAATGAACTTTGACGATGCCACTGGCTTCCTGATTGGCGATGTCAACAAGGGCCTCAACTGCATGTTCACCATGATGAACCACGCGCGCCTGGGTACCGGTATGCAGGGTCTGTGTCACGGTGAAGCGTCTTACCAGTCGGCGTTGGCCTATGCCAAGGACCGCCTGCAGATGCGTGCTCTGAGCGGCCCGGTAGCCCCCGAGAAAGCAGCTGACCCGATCATCGTGCATCCCGATGTACGCCGCATGCTGCTGACCATGAAAGCCTTCAATGAAGGCAACCGCGCCTTGACTTACTACACCGCGCAGCTGCTGGACCAGGCGCATTACTCGCAGAACGAAGACGAACGCGCCGCAGCCGAAGCCCAACTGGCGTTCCTCACGCCGATCTGCAAGGCGTTCATGACGGAAACCGGCCTGGAAGTCACCAGTCTGGGTATGCAGGTGTTCGGTGGCCACGGCTACATTCGCGAGTGGGGTCAGGAGCAGCAAATGCGTGATTGCCGCATTGCGCCCATCTACGAAGGCACCAATGGCATTCAGGCGCTTGATCTGCTGGGCCGCAAGGTACTGGGTAGCCAGGGCAAGTTGCTCGCCGCATTCACCAAGCAGGTACACAAGTTCTGCCAGGCCAACGAAGGCAACAGCCAGTTTGCGGCTGAACTGGCCAAGCTGAGCCAGTTGAACGGTCAGTGGGGTGAGATTACCCAGCGGGTCGCCGGCCGTGCCATGCAGAACCGGGAAGAAGTGGGCGCCAGCTCGATGGACTTCCTGATGTTCTCCGGCTACGTGATTCACGCTTTCCTGTGGCTGAAAATGGCCATGGTCGCGCAACAGAAACTGGACGCCGGCACTTCGGAAGAGGACTTCTACAAGGCCAAGCTGGCCACCCAGAACTTCTACTTCAAGCGTCTGCTGCCGCGTGCCCAGGCGCACGTAGAAGCGCTGGATGCGGGTGCCGACAGCCTGATGGAAATGACGGCCGAGCAGTTCTAAGCACAGCTGCACGCAGTAACCGAAAAGCCCCGACTGGTTCGGGGTTTTTTTGTGGCCGCTCGTAGGGGCTGGGCGAGCAGATTGGGTAATTCCTGCCATGCTGAATCAATCGGAACGGCGTTGCGTCATTTGCGTGACTGATATGCATATAAAAGTCATAAAAAGACGCTATAGGTTTTTTCGTTGTCGCGCTACAATCCCGATCCTGTTCCGGTATGGTCCGGGCGCACCTGTTGATGAGGAGATTTTCATGGCCGATTACAAAGCCCCCCTGCGCGACATCCGCTTCGTACTCAATGAGGTATTCGACGCCGATACACTCTGGCAGAGCCTGCCGGGTCTAGATGGCGCCATTGATGCGGAAACCGCCGATGCGATGCTGGAAGAAGCCGGCAAGATCACCTCCAATACCATCGCACCGCTGAACCGCAGTGGCGATGAAGAGGGCGCACAGTGGAACGACACTGTGGTCACCACGCCCGCGGGCTTCAAGGAAGCCTTCAAAACCTACGCCGAGGGCGGCTGGGTTGGACTGGGCGGCAACCCCGAGTACGGTGGATTGGGCATGCCCAAGACGCTGGGCGTGCAGGTTGAAGAAATGGTCTACGGCGCCAACAACAGTTTCGCCCTTTATCCCGCGCTGACCGCCGGCTGCTGTCTCGCGCTGGACGCTCACGGCAGTGAAGAACTCAAGCAGGCCTATCTGCCCAACATGTACGCGGGCGTCTGGTCCGGCACCATGTGTCTGACCGAGCCGCATTGCGGCACCGATCTGGGTATTATCCGCACCAAGGCCGTACCTGAGGCCGACGGTAGCTATCTGGTCAGCGGTACCAAGATCTTCATCACCGGCGGTGAGCACGACCTGACCGAGAACATCATTCACCTGGTGCTGGCCAAACTGCCCGACGCGCCGGCTGGCCCCAAGGGGATTTCACTGTTCCTGGTGCCCAAGTTCTTGGTCAACGACGATGGCTCGCTGGGTGAGCGTAACCCGGTTACCTGCGGCTCGATTGAGCACAAAATGGGCATCAAGGGCTCGGCCACCTGTGTGATGAACTTTGATTCCGCGCGCGGCTACTTGGTGGGTGAGGTGAACAAGGGCCTCAACGCCATGTTCACCATGATGAACTACGAGCGCCTGTCCATCGGTATTCAGGGTATCGGCTGCTCCGAAGCCTCTTACCAGAGCGCGGTGGATTACGCCCGCGAGCGTATTCAGAGCCGTGCACCAACCGGCGCCGTGCAGCCCGAAAAGGCCGCCGACCCCATCATCGTGCACCCCGATGTGCGGCGCATGCTGCTGACCATCAAGGCGATGACCGAAGGTAGCCGCGCGTTTTCTACCTACGTGGGCATGCAGCTGGATATCAGCAAGTACGCTGACGAGCCGGAGGCCAAGAAAAAAGGTGAAGACCTGGTTGCCCTGCTGACGCCGGTCGCCAAGGCGTTCTTCACCGACGTTGGCTTCGAGAACTGTGTGCACGGCCAGCAGGTCTTCGGTGGCCACGGTTACATTCGCGAGTGGGGCCAGGAGCAACTGGTGCGTGATGCCCGTATCGCGCAGATTTATGAGGGCACCAACGGCATCCAGGCGCTAGACCTGATGGGCCGCAAAACCGTGGCCAATGGCGGCGCGTTCTTCAAGGTGTTTGCCGAGGAAGTGCGTGGGTTTGTGGCCGACAACAGCGCCGACGAGCTGGCCGAGTTCGTGCAGCCGCTGGGCAAGGCGCTGAGCAATCTGGAGGCGCTGACCGCCGAAGTGATCGAGCGCAGCCAGAGCAATCCGAACGAAGTGGGCGCCGCCTCGGTCGAGTATCTGCACGTATTCGGCTACACCGCCTATGCCTACATGTGGGCGAAGATGGCCAAGGTGGCGCTGGCCAAGGCTGGCGCGGATGAAACCGGTTTCTACAGCGCCAAGCTGGGCACCGCGCGTTTCTTCGTCAAGCGTCTGTTGCCGCGTATCTATTCGCTGAGCGAGTCGGTACGGGCCGGTAGCGAGCCGCTGTTTGAACTGGATGCGTCACAGTTTTGAGCAAGCGCCCGGCTCCGACGGAGCTGGGCAGCTAAAATGTAAGCAAATGCTTACACACTGTGATGACAATGACTTATGGGCACTTTCTGAGAACCTGCGTAGTATCAATCGCGCTAGGAGCATCGCAGGAAGCGGACCAAATAACAGGGAATAGGGACAGTGCCTCGGAGAGGTATCGCCATTACGGATGATCAGGATCTATTCTGCAAAGCCCCGCCTCGGCGGGGTTTTTTCTTATCTGCAGCACACCCCAAGCCCCAAGCCTCGAAGCGACAGCTCACCTCACCCAGCTCGCCCATGCGCAACGTCAATTGATCACCGGCTGCAATCGGGTGTAGCCCGGTCAAAGCGCCGGTCAGGATGATATCGCCGGCCTTGATGCCGCCGCCTTTGCGCAACAGGTCACGCACCAGCCATAAGCAGGCTTCGATCGGATCACCCATGGCGCTGCCAGTATTGCCCTCGGCTACCTGCTCACCATTGATTTCCAGGGTGGCGGTCAGGGCGCTGACGTCGATACCGGTCGAATTCCGCTGCGGCTCGCCCAGCAGGTAACCGCCGGACGATAAATTGTCGGCCACTGCGTCGAACAGCGTTTTCGGCCAGCCGGCGATGGCCGAATCGCAGATCTCCAGCGCCGGTACTATCGTGTGCATTGCTGCGACCAGTTGGCTGCGGTCCAGCTCGGGGTCGCTCAGCGCTTCGGCAAAGACCATCGCCACTTCAATCTCCGCACGCGGCGCGAGAAAGTCGGCATAGGGCAGGGTCGCGCCAGCCTGATGCTGCGCGCTGGCCAGCAATACACCCTGCAGCGGCCCGTTGAGCCCCAGCGCAGCTTGTGCCTTTGGGTTACTGACGCCCAGCTTGTAACCGGCGATGCGATCACCACGCGCCAGGCTGAGCTGCTGCCACTGTCTTTGTGCGGCGTAGGCTTGCGTCAGATCGTCAATCTGACAGCGTTCCACGATAGAGGCGCAGGGGGTTTTATCGGCACGGGCTTGCAGTAGCAGTCGGGCGGCTTCATCAGATTGGCTGGCGGTGGTCATTTGGCGCTCCCTCGGGTCGGTTTTTCGCCGACTACTGTAGTGCGAAACATCTCGCGGCGCGCGCCAAAATAATCGGATACCGGCTGATGCCAGACGCAGCGGTTGTCCCAGATGGCCAGGGTGCCGGGCGTCCAGCGCATACGGCAAATGAAGGCCGGTGCGGTGGCCACGCTGAACAGATAATCCAGCAGTGGGCGGGACTCTTCGGCCTTCATGCCGGCGATGCCCAGGGTATACACCGGGTTGGCGAACAGGACTTCACGGCCGGTTTCCGGATGGCGGGTGATCAACGGATGGCAGCGCACATCCTTCTCCACGCTTTCGCCATAAACAATCTTCATGCTCTCCAAGCCGGCATTGTGCTTGGCATTGGGGCCATAACCAAACTCGGGGCTATGCACGCCATCGAGCCCGCGCAAGGTGTCGCGCAGGGTGTCGGACAGCCACTCGCAAGCCAGATACATATTGTTGAACAGGGTGTCGCCGCCGCTGGGCGGGACATCCTTGCCGTAGAGCAAAGTGAAGGCGGGCGGGCGCTCCTGAAATGACCAGTCGGAGTGCCAGGCGCCGCCAAACACGATGGGCGTCTGCTCGCTGGCCTCCTTCACCACGTGCACTACGTGCGGGTGAGCGGGCATGGGTTTGACGTAGGGCTCGACACCAAACTCACCAAAGCGCTGGGTTACCGCTTCCAGTTGCTCAACGCTGAGCTGCTGGTCGCGAATGAACAGTACGCCGTGATCCATCAGCGCCTGGCGCAGCGCGGCCTGGCCGGGTTCGTTGAGGTTGTTCAGGTCGATGTCGTGGATGTCGGCACCGAGCGAGCCGGCGACCGGACTGACGCGAAAATACGCGCTGGCGCGCGCCTGGTTGTTGCCGGCGTGAGTGTAGAAGAATTCAGGCATGGTTTTCACCTCTGTGATTGTTGTTGGGGCGATGACCAAAGCTTGCAGCAAGCCCCTGTGCTCAGCCATGATTAAAACTGCCAAAACATGATAATTTCTGCCAAAGTTTTCGGGAGGAGGGCGATGAACTGGCGCGAGCGCCGTGACAGCACCAACGTGCACTACCTGCTGGTGACCGCCGATCAGCTGGGGGGCTCTCACGAGACTTGCCTGCAGGCCAGCGGCATCAGCCCAGCAGGATTGCAGGCGGGCGACAGCATAGAGCTGTGGCAGGAACTGGCGGTGGTCCGCAATCTGGTGACGGCCTGTCCGCAGTCGGGGCTGGGGCTGCTGTTGGGCGAGCACTATCACCTCACCAGCCTCGGCTTGCTGGGTTACACCATGCTGGCCAGCCGCTCACTGGCCGACGCACTGGAGGTCAGCAGTCGTTTTCGTGCGCTGTCGTTATCGATCTGTCCGGTCAGCCTGCAGCCAGACCCCGAGGGCGTGTACCTCGCGCTGGATCAGAGTGTGCTGCCGGAGGATGCGCGAGCTACCGTCATCGAGCGTGGATTGGGTGCCTGGTTACGGGTGTTCAGCGAGCTGCTGCAGCGCCCTTTTGTGCCGTTGAAAGTCGAGTTGAACCTGAGCCAGCCGGCTAGTCTGGCACGCTATCGCGAGTACTTCGGGTGCAGCGTTGATCTGCAGGCCGGACGCAACGCCATGTTGATCGCTGAAGCCGATCTGCACGCGCCGCTGCCGCTGGCCAACAGCATGACCCAAGCCGCCTGCGCCAGCTTGTGCCAGCAGTTGTGTGCCAGCGCCGAGGAGGTCCATACGCCGCTGGCGCGCCAGGTCATGCAGGCGTTGCTGAGTCATACCGGCGGTAGTCTGGGCGCGGTCGAGGTCGCCGGATTGCTGGGGCTGTCCGAGCGCAGCCTGCACCGGCGCCTGGCGTTGGAAGGGCATGCTTTTCGGCTGCTCGACGCCCGCGTGCGCTGCAATCTGGCCGAGCAGCTGCTGCGTGATACCGATCTGCGGCTTGATGCCATTGCCCAGCAATTGGGCTACACCGAAGCGGCCAGTTTCTCGCGGGCCTTCAAGCGCTGGAGCGGCACGTCGCCCGCGCATTGGCGACGGCAACAGCGTTTTTCGCTCGCGACTGGCGGTGCGAGCCTACTGACTTAGCCGCAACAGGGCTTTTTTCGGGACGAGCGGCTTTGCCTGACTATACTGCCCAGAGGTGCCTTTGACGGGCAGTTGTCAAAAAGGAGTGCTGTTATGGCTGGATGGTACGAGTTGAGCAGAAGTACGGACGGGCAGTTCCGCTTTGTTCTCAAGGCGGGCAATGCAGAAACCATTCTCACCAGCGAGTTATACAAGACCCGCGCCAGCGCCGACAACGGCATTGCCTCGGTGCAGAAAAACTGCAGTGACTATGCACGTTTTGAACGCAAGGAAGCCAAGAACGGCAAGCACTATTTCAACCTCAAGGCGGCCAATCACCAGATCATTGGCACCAGCCAGATGTACGCGGCGGCGCGCAACTGTGAAACTGGCATCGAGTCGGTCAAGAACAATGGCGTGAGCACCGTGATCAAGGACAAGACCGCCGACTGACCCGGCTCAGCGCGCGGTCTTGCCGCGTGCGGTAGCCAGCACCTCAAAGCTGGTCAAGACGGCGCTGTAACCATGATCGGCACCCGGCAGTAGTCTGGTCTGCACGCTCAGGCCGGCTTGCTGCAGTGGCTGCAGCCTGGCGTCCAGCGCGGTGATGTTGCTGATCATCTGGCGCTGGCGTACCAGTTGCTGGCGCTGGTCATCCGCTTGCGCCGGTCCGCTGGGCTGCTCGCGATCACCCACGGTCAGCAACAGCGTGCGCGGTCCGCCCTGCGTCTTTAGCCGCTGCTCAAACCCTGTGAGTGCATCCAGTACGCTGCGCTGTTGCCACCAGATCGACGGGCTGGCGGCCACGTAATGCTGGAAGCTCTGTGGCGCGTTGAACAGCGTATACAGCGTGAAAAGCCCACCATAGGAATGGCCGAATAAAGTCTGCTGCGCGGTATCCACGGGGTATCGGGCGTTGATGAGCGGTTTCAGTTCCTCCTCGATAAAACGCAGAAACAGGCTCGCGTTGCTTTGGCGGGTAGGCGGGTTGGCGGTGCCTGGGCGGTTGGGCGGCGTGTAGTCATCGGCGCGCGCAGGCAGGTCGTAGAGTTCATCAACCGGGTAGCCGATGCCAACAATCAGCACCGGCGTGTCGCCGCTGCGCGCGGCGCGCAGATCCTCGCCGCGTGCCTGCATGGCCAGCGGTGCAAAAAGGGCATTGCCATCGAGCAGATACACCACCGCAAAGCCCTCAGCCGGGGCCGGCACCTGTGGCGCCGAAACAAAGATGCGGTAGCTGCGGCCAGTGATCTCCGAGTGGACGTCGCGTTGCAGGCTGTAGGCCAGCTGTGCCGATTGCCAGCTGGCGTGATCATTGTTGCCGGCCAGTGCGCTGCTCAGACCCAGCAAGGGCAGCAGGCCGAGCCAGCGCGCCAGTGGCTTCATGCGGATGGCTCCTCAGTTGGCTCAGCTGCCGATAGGGGAGGCGGCGCCTGCGCGTCCCACTCAATGCCCAGTGCTTCGCGGCGGGCAAAGCGTTGCAGATGGTCATCGAGCACAAAGCGCAGTTGTATGGCGGCCTTGAGGTCGGCTGCCGTGCAGTCGAATTGTAATTGCTGGTGGGTGGCGAGCATGGTGCAGTGGCCGAACGGAAAGTCGGCCTGCGCCTGCTGCTGATCAACCTTGACCGCGACCTTGTGCGCAAAGTGCTTGCACAGCTTGTTCATGTAAAGTGCGGCCGACGCAGTGTCGGCCTGTCCCTGAAAACGCATCATGCTGGTTTCCTGTCGCGTGGCCGCCTCAGAACGAGGTGCTGACACTGGTGTAGAAAGTGCGGCCCGGCTCATTATAGGTGTAGGCACCGGCCACATTGGCGTTGCCTTCACGGTACAGGCGCTTGTCAAACAGGTTGCTCACGCCAGCCGTTACACTCAGATGCTGATTGAAGGCGTACTGGCTGCTCAATCCGGCCAGCGCGTAAGGGGAAACAGAACGGCGCGCGTCACCGCTCAGTTCGTTGCCCTGGTAATCGAGTTTGCCCGGCTCCTGCTTGCCATACCAGGTGACGGTGGCCTGGGCTGACCAGGGCTGGTTGATCTGCCAGTCGAGCGTGGAGTTCAGTGTGTACTCAGGGATGATCGACAGCGGTTCGCCGGTTTCGCGGTTCTCCGAGCGCAGCATGTAGGTGAAGTTGGTATTCCAGTCGAGCATGCTGGCGAGCGGCACGTTGAGGGTTCCTTCGAAGCCCTCGACGATGGCCTCGGGTACGTTCTCCCACTGGAAAATGTCCGCATCGGCATAGGCCGGATTACTGCCACCGCTGGCGCTGCCGATGGCGCTCTGGCCGGATTCGATTTTGTTCTTGTAGTCGTTGCGGAACCAGGTAATACCGGCGACCCATTCGTCGCGGCGAAACTCGATGCCGATTTCCTTGTTGATGCTGGTCTCAGCGTCCAGATTCTCGTTGCCCATCAAATAGCAGGCGCCGCTGCCGCCCCAGCAGCCATTGCCGCGGCTGTACAGCAGGTAGTTGGGATTGGTCTGGTACAGATTGGGCGCCTTGTAGGCGCGCGCGATACCGGCCTTCAGGGTGAACTCGTCACCCAATGTCTGTGACAGGTTGAGCGAGGGGCTCCAGTTACTGCCGGTCAGACTGTGATGGTCGAAGCGCAGGCCGGGTGTAAGGATGGTGCCGGGGTGCAGTTGCATGTTGCTCTCAACGAACACGGAGGCAATGCGCGCGGAGCTTTCGGTATCGCGCGCGCCATTGATCAGCCCGGGCACATCGCCCGCCTCCGTGGTGGTCTGGTTGTTGGAGAAGGGGTCATCCATGCGTTGCTCGACCCACTCGGCGCCGACCGTAGCGACCTGATCCACCAGGCCGGATAGCGGCAGGCTGAGTTCACTGTGTGCGGTGGTAGTGTCCAGCTCGATGGTGCCAAAGTTGCCATTCAGGATGCTTCCCTCAGGGCCGCCAGCCAAGCCTTCCTGCAGACGGCGGTTGCGGGTCTTTTCATACTGCAGATAGTTGATGGTGCTGCCAAAGCTCCATTCGCCGCGATGGGTAATGGCGTAGTTCTCGCGGTACATGATGTTGGTTTCGCGACCCAGCCAGGGCGTACGCAACGCGTTGAGGCCGGCAGAGTCGACGTTGTTCATGCTGTCGCCGGCGTAAATGTTGCCCTGGCGACTGTAGCCCGCTTCCAGATCAAGCGTCTGCTCATCGGTGAGATACCAACTGAGCAGGCCGTTGATATCCTTGTTGCGCACCCCTTCGCGCCCGGCGGTGGCGTAACCGGGTATGGTGTGGCCTTCGTTGATGTCGGCGTCATCCATGTCGGTCTTGCTGAGGTTCCCGTACACGCGGTAGGCCAGTTTGTCGGTCAAAGGGCCGTTGAGGCCAAAGTTGAGCCGCTTGCTGGCACCTTCTTCCTCGTGCGCGGGGAAGTTCATGTACACCGTCATGTCGCCGTGGTGTTCAACGCCGGGCCCCTTGGTGATGATGTTGACCACGCCGCCAGCGGCGCCGTTGCCGTACCGTGCGGCGGCCGGGCCGCGCAGCACTTCAATACGCTCAATCTGCTCTGCCGGAACCCAGTTGGAGTCGCCGCGCGTATCGCGGTCACCGCGCCAGCCGTAACGCACGGCATTGCGGGAGGACACCGGCTTGCCGTCAATCAGGATCAGGGTGTTTTCCGGGCCCATGCCGCGAATGTCGATTTGCCGGTTGTTGCCACGGGCGCCGGAGCCACTGTTGCCGGTCAGGTTGACGCCCGGCTGCTTGCGAATGAGCTCGGAAATATCGTTCGCGGGCGGGTTCTTGCTGATGTCTTCGGCGGAAATGATGGAAACGCCGGGCGCCTGCTTCAGTTCTTCCTGTGCGGTACCCAGCACCTCGATGCTATCGAGCTCGATCACGTCTTCTGCTGCCGACGCCTGATGGCTGCCCAGCGCGAGCAGTATGGCGAGGGAGAGACGGCTAGGGCGCAGGAGCCTGCGATTGGCTGAAGGTTGCATGGGGGTTCCTCTGTGAGCGGTCAACATGATAGTGGTAATGCGAACTATTTGCATGTGCGAATGTCGACGAGTAGTCTGTCACAGAGTTTCAATAATTCGCTTTGCGCCAGCGTCAATCTTGTTTGCACGGTGGGCAAAAGTGGCTGCAAAGCAGGAGCAGGGCATGGGTGCGAAGCAAGAGCTGGTCAGGTCGGGTGATTTGTCGCGCCGCATCGGTGCACCGGTGCGGGTAAGCGAAAGCGGCGCTGCGCACGACTCTCTGTTCAAGGGCCGGCTGAGTTGGCAGCGGCTGCGCTCGGGGCTATCGCTACACTGCTCCGACTGTATTGAGCTGCACGACTTTTCCACCCAGGTGGAAGTCGCTCCGCGGCTCAGTTTTGTGCTCTTCATGGCCGGCCATAGCGCTGTGTGCTACGACGATCGCTCACTGAGCATCGCGGCCAGTCCCAAGCGTCCCGAGGGTATTGCCGTCGCATTGACCGAGCCGGCAACCTTCACCCGCCAGGCTCAGCGTGGCACGCATATCCGCAAGCTGTCGGTTTGCCTGACACCGGAGTGGTTTGAAAGTGGCGGCTTTGATGCGCATGACAGCTTGCGCGCACTGGTCGACCCGCAGAGTCAGCACCTGGCGATGCGCCGGTGGGTACCTACGGCGCGGTTGCTCGCGCTGGCCGAGTTGACGCTTAACCAGGCGACGGAAAACAGCCTGCTGCAACATCTGCAACAGGAGTCTCGGGCGCTTGAGCTGGCCCACGGGGTGATCGCGCAACTCACCGGACAGGCCGCCAGCCCGCCCAAAACGCAGCGCCCACACGAACAGAAGCTGGTTCAGCGTGCGCTGGAGTTATTGCACAGCGGCGAGGCTGATGGCTGGTCGCTGGAGCAGATCGCCGCGGCGGCGGGCGCTAGTGCCAGCACCCTGCAACGCCAGTTTCAGGCGGCTCGTGGGGTATCGGTGTTTGCTTATCAGCGACAGCACAAACTGCAACTGGCACGTACTGCGCTGCTGGGTGGCGGTGTCAGCATCGTTGAGGCGGCCTGGCTCGCGGGCTACTCGAGTGCCGCCAATTTTGCCACTGCCTTTCGCCGTCAGTTCGGGGTCAGTCCGCAGGCAGTACAGAAATACTTTTGAGTTCGTCGAGGCGGCGGTTTTTTAGTGTTATGCAAGCGGCAGAGGTGTTTTCTCGGCAGGCTGCCAAAGGCGTCGCAGCTTTGTAGCTTGGCGTGGGTGGCAGGCGGCAGGCAAGATAGGGGCATGTGAACAGCCGGAGGTACGCCATGAACCCATGCCCTGACGACTTTGTTGTCGTGACCAGCCCCGAAGACGCGGTAGACCGGCTCGCCGCGTTGCATCAGCAAGCGACCAGTGCCTTGCGTCATGCGCTCAAGGAATACCTGCAAACGCGTCAGCATCCGGAGGCCAGTCGCTGTGCCTATCGCTATCCCGAGCTACGGCTGACGTATCACTGCCAAGGTGAAGTACCCAGCACCGTGCGCGCCTACGCCAAGGTGCAGGTACCGGGCACCTACAGCGTTACCGTCACCCAGCCAGCGGCCTTTCGGCGCTATCTGCTGGATCAGTTGCGGCCCTTGATGAGCGACTTCACGGTGACGGTCGAAGTCGGCTCCAGTCAGGCGAATATTCCCTACCCCTACGTGGTTGAGCAGGGTGACGAGCTGGGCGCCTCAGGGGTAACCGCCGCTGAACTGGCGCGGGTGTTCCCGAGTACCGATTTGTCTGCCGCCAACGATGGCACGGCCGACGGTCTGTACGACTGGGAGAATATCGACCCGTTGCCGCTGGCGCTGTTCGACGCCGCGCGTACCGACTTCTCGCTGCGCCGCCTGGTGCACTACACCGGCAGCGATTGGCGCCACGTGCAGCCGTGGATTTTGCTGACCAATTACCACCGCTACGTGGATCAATTTATCCGCCACGGGCTGGATATGCTGCTCGGCGACACGCGCTTCCAGCGCATGGTGTTGCCGGGCAACGTGGTGATCGAGCGCGGCATGGCCGAGGGCGAGATGCAGGCGATCATCGAAACGGTGGTGTGGCACCGCTATCAGATGCCGGCCTATCACCTGCAGGCGGAAAATCCGGCGGAGGGTATTACCCTGGTGAATATCGGCGTGGGCCCATCCAACGCCAAGAACATCACTGATCATCTCGCTGTGCTGCGTCCGCACTGCTGGCTGATGATCGGCCACTGCGGCGGGCTGCGGCAGTCGCAGACCATTGGCGACTATGTGCTGGCGCACGCCTACATGCGCCGTGACGGGATTCTCGACCGGGTACTGCCGCCGAATATCCCGCTGCCAGCTCTGGCTGAGGTGCAGCTGGCGCTGCAGCAGGCCGCCGCCGAGGTGACCGGCGAGCAGGGTGATGATCTCAAACGACGGTTGCGCACCGGTACGGTGCTCACCTACGACGACCGCAACTGGGAGCTGCGCTGGGCGCAGGAAAGGCCGCTGATTAACATGGCACGCGCCATTGCTGTGGACATGGAGAGCGGCACCATAGCGGCTCAGGGCTATCGCTTGCGGGTGCCCTACGGCACCCTGCTGTGCGTCTCCGATAAGCCGCTGCACAGTGAAATCAAGCTGCCGGGGGCCGCCGGGGCCTTTTATGAGCGCGCCGTCACCCAGCATTTGCACATCGGCATCCACGCGCTGGAATTGCTGCGTAGCCAGCTCGATTCGCTGCATTCGCGCAAGCTGCGCAGCTTTGATGAGCCGCCGTTCCGCTAACGGTCGACTGTTATGCCGCCGCCGCTATTGCGCGGCAGCGATCCTCTACTAAGCTGAAGCGTGCGGGGCAGAGCGCTGTTCCCGCATGTGACCGGGTTGAATGTCAGCACTGCTGGCGTGATATCACTGCCAGTGCAGTTGCCAAGTAGCCGGTTCTGCGCGGTCGAGCAGGTGTGCCCCGGACGCTTTCTACAACACATGGAACGAGGTAGAGCTACATGCGATTCAAACAGCTGGGCTTTATTGCCGCCCTGTCTCTGAGTGCTTTGGCCGGGCCAGGCATGGCGCAGACTGCAGACCCATTGCCATCCTGGAATGACGGCGCGAATAAAACCGCCATCATCAGCTTTGTAGAGAAAGTCACCAAGGAGGGAGGCAGTGGCTATGTCGCACCGCCAGAGCGCATCGCTACTTTCGACAACGACGGCACCCTGTGGGCAGAGCAGCCGCTCTACTTCCAATTGATCTTTGCCCTTGATCAGATACGCGAGCAAGCCCCGAACCACCCGGAGTGGAAAACCGAGGAGCCCTACAAAAGTGTGTTGGCCGGTGACACCAAAGCAATCATGGCCTCGGGCAAGGAGGGTTTGATGAAGATCATGGCCGCCTCGCACGCGGGCATGACGGCCGACGAGTTTGCCGCGTCTGTACGCAAATGGTTAAGCAGCAGCAAGCATCCCACCGTAGAGCGCCCCTACAATGAAGTGGTGTATCAGCCGATGCTGGAGCTGCTCGATTACCTGCGCGCCAACGATTTCAAGACCTTTATCGTTTCCGGTGGCGGGATCGATTTCATGCGGGTATTTGCCGAAGAAACCTACGGTATTCCACCCGAGCAGGTGGTAGGGTCCACGCTGGATGCCAAGTTCGAGATGCGGGATGGCGTACCCACGATCGTCAAGACCGGCGATCTGATGCTCAACGATGACAAGGCTGGTAAGCCGGTCGGCATCTACCGCCACATTGGCCGGCGCCCGATCCTCGCCGGCGGCAATTCGGACGGCGACCTGCAGATGCTGGAATACACCACCATTGCCCGCGATGCCGAAGACACCACGCCGCGTTTTGGTCTGCTCGTGCACCACACCGATGCCAAGCGCGAATGGGCTTACGACAAGGACTCGCACATCGGTAAGCTGGAGCAGGGCTTGGTCGAGGCCGAACAGCGTAACTGGACAGTGGTCGATATGCAGGCCGACTGGAAAACCATCTATCCTCCCCAGTAGGCCGTTCTCACCGGTGGCGTGCCGGAGTTTGTGCAGCGCCTTGTTGACCGCCAGCCTTGCTGGCGGACTTCCTTTTTGACTCTCCTTTGCCTCTCTCTCTGAGCTCGCTGCAAGCCGACAAGCATGTCGGGGTATTGTGCTATCGCTGTAGAGCGAATTAACGCTAGGCTGTGGTTCTATTCTTCGCTTGCTATCGAATAATGAACGAGCGTGAGATCCTCGCCGTGTCTCTGTAATGAGGCGTTGCCTTGCCTGTCATTATGTTTCCTGTTGCGTCTCGATGTTGAGCCAGATGCTAAGGTATATAAAAAATAACGAAATCCGTGCCGTGATGAGGTCGCTATGAACCTGCTGTCTGTTAATGGTGAACAACACCAACTCGATGTTCCGGACGATATGCCCCTGCTCTGGGTGTTGCGTGATGTGCTGGGGCTGACCGGAACCAAATATGGTTGTGGCATCGCGCAATGCGGTGCCTGCACGGTGCACCTTGATGGCCAGGCGGTGCGCTCTTGCGTGTTGCCGGTCAGCGCGGTTGCCGGCAAGACCGTGACCACCATCGAGGCGATTGCCGAGAACGCCGTGGGTGCCAAAGTGCAGCAGGCCTGGCTTGAGCACGAGGTGGTGCAGTGCGGTTATTGCCAGTCGGGGCAGATCATGTCGGCTACGGCGCTGCTGCAACACAAACCCTCCCCCAGTGACGCCGAAATTGATGCCGGCATGGCGGGCAACATCTGCCGCTGCGGTACTTACACGCGCATTCGTGCAGCGATCAAAGACATCGGCCAGGCCTGAGGAGCGTTGCTAATGGACAAGTCGAAATGTGCGCTCTCGCGGCGCGGTTTTCTTAAGGGTTCCAGCCTCGCCATGGGCGGGCTGGTACTCAGCACCTGGTTGCCCGGTTTTGCACCGCGTGGCGTGGCCGCCGAGGCCACGGCTGCTGGCCGTTTGGGCGACCAGTCGCCGCGTGCGTACGGTGCTTATGTGCGGGTCGGTCACGATGGTCTGGTAACCGTAATTTCGCCCAAAATCGAGATGGGCCAAGGCGCGCATACCGGCATTGCGATGATGGTGGCCGAGGAGCTGGAAGTGCCGCTGTCTACTGTGAGCATCGAGGATGCACCGCCAGACAGCGAGTTGTACGCCGACTCGCTGATGCAGTTTCAGGCCACCGGTGGCTCTACCTCGACGCGCCATTCCTGGCAGCCATTGCGCCAAGCTGGCGCCACGGCGCGTCTGTTGCTGATTCAGGCTGCGGCGGCGCGTTGGGGGGTGGATGCCACACAATGCCATGCGAAGAATGGTGAGGTGTTTGGCCCGGCTGAGCAGAAGCTGGGTTACGGCGAACTGGTTGACGCCGCCAGCGAATTGCCGCTGCCAACTGACATAGCGCTGAAAACGCCGGAGCAGTTCACCCTGCTTGGCACACCAGCACAGCGTATTGATACGCCGAACAAGGTTAATGGCAAGGCGCAGTTCACTATCGACCTTAGCGTGCCGGACATGCTGATTGCCTCCACCCTGGCCTGCCCGGTCTTCGGTGGCACGCTGCGCAGCGTGGATGCCTCGGCGGCCAAAAAAGTGCCGGGCGTGCGCGATGTGATCAAGCTCGACAACGCCGTCGCGGTAACAGCCAGTAATTACTGGGCCTGCCAGCAGGGTCTCAAGGCGCTGAAGGTCGAGTGGGATCTGGGCGAGAACGCCAGCATCAACTCGGCGCAATTGGATGACGCACTGCAACAGGCCAGCGCGCGCGATGGTGTAGTGGCGCACAACGCGGGCGATATCGGCAAGGCGCTGGAAGAGGCTGCCAGTCGCTTTGAAGCGGTGTACGAGCAGGCTTTTCTGTCGCATTCGCCGTTGGAGCCGATGACCTGCGTGGCGCATGTGCGCCCGGATGCCTGCGAGCTGTGGGTCGGCACCCAGGTGCCGGTCTTTGCCCAGCAAACTGCCGCGAAAATCAGCGGCCTGCCGGCGGACAAGATCATTATTCACAATCAGCTGATTGGCGGTGCCTTTGGCCGTCGGCTGGACTATGACTTCATTACCCAGGCGGTCGATGTGGCGCGGCATGTCAGTTACCCGATCAAGCTGATCTGGAGCCGTGAAGAAGACATGACCCACGATATGTACCGCCCGCAATATGCCGATCGCCTGACCGCAGCACTGGATGCCGACGGCAAGCCGACCGGCTGGCAACACCGTATTGCTGGCGCCTCGGTATTGGGCCGTTACATGGGTAGCCTGCCGGAGAACGGCGTTGATGGCGACGCCGTCGAGGTGGCTATCGATCCTATCTATGACTTGCCAAGCCTGCTGGTGAATTACGTGCGTGAGGAGCCCAAGGTTATCCCGGTTTCCTGGTGGCGCGGGGTAGGGCCGCTGCGCAGCACCTATGCGCTGGAGTGCTTTATTGACGAGCTGGCACTGAATGCTGGCGCGGACCCGGTGGAGTATCGGCTTGGCCTGATGGCAGAGCATCCACGCGCGCAAGCGGTACTGCGGCTGGCGGCAGAGAAGGCCGGTTGGGGCAACAGCTTGCCGGATGGGCAGGGCCGTGGCGTCGCGGTCAGTGCGGTATTCGGCAGCTATGTCGCCACTGTGGTGGAAATGGAAATGCGTGGCGACAAGGCGATCCGCATCAAGCGGCTGGTCTGTGCCATCGATTGCGGCCTGGTGACTAACCCAACGTCGGTGCAGGCGCAGATGGAAGGCGGCACGCTGTTTGGTCTTTCGGCCTCGCTGTTCAACGAGATTCTGATTGAGCAGGGCGTGGTGCAGCAGACCAACTTCCACAACTACCGTCAGCTACGCATCACCGATGCGCCCGGTGTTGAGGTGCACATAGTGCCCAGCCTGGAGGCGCCGGGCGGCGTCGGCGAAACAGGTACGGCCTTGATTGGCCCTGCTTTGGTCAATGCGCTGCATGCTGCATCCGGGACGCGTTTGCGTCGTCTGCCACTGAGCCGTGCCGGCTACTATCCGGCTTAAGGAGACTGACCATGCGTTTCAATCGTTTAATCATGCTGTGCCTGGGGTTATACGGGCTGTCGAGCACGGTCCTGGCGGCAGACGCCGAGCTGATCGAGCGCGGCAAGTACCTAGCAACTGCAGCCGATTGCGTTGCCTGCCACACCACGCCGGGCGGCAAGCCGTTTGCCGGGGGCGTGGAATTCAAGCTGCCGTTCGGCTCGCTGTATTCGCCCAACATCACCCCGGATGACGAGACCGGCATAGGCAGTTGGAGCGATGAAGATTTTGTCAGTGCGCTGCATTCAGGCGTTGGCAAGGATGGCAAGCATTACTATCCGGCCTTCCCCTACACCTCCTACACGCTGATGCCGGAGGACGAGGTGCTGGCGATCAAGGCCTATCTGGCCAGCCTGGAGCCGGTCAGTAATACACCGCCGGAAAACACCCTGGGCTTTCCGTTCAATCAACGCTGGGGCATGTTCTTCTGGAATCTCCTGTTCCTGGATGAAGGGCGCTATGCGGCCGATCCGCAGCAGAGCGAAGAATGGAACCGTGGGGCTTACCTGGTGCAGGGCCCCGGCCACTGCGCTGAATGCCATACACCGCGCAATATGTTCCAGGCACTCGACAGCAGCCAGCCACTGGCGGGCAACCTGGTGCAGGGCTGGCAGGCTTACAACATCAGCGCTGACGAGGCGCATGGCATTGGTGCCTGGAGCGAGGCCGAGCTGGTCAGCTATATGAGTCAAGGACATGCAGCGGGCAAGGGGGTCGCGGCGGGGCCGATGGCTGAGGTGGTAGAGAAGAGCCTGCAGCATTTGCAGCAGCGCGACCTGAGCGCGATTGCTACCTACCTGCTGAGCACTGAGCCGCAGCCAACCGGCGTGGCGCGCCCAACCAAGCAGCCCGAGGGTATGCCCGCCGAGCGCAATCTGGGCGTCAAGGTGTTTGCCGATGCCTGTGCCAGCTGTCACCGCTGGGATGGCAAGGGCAATCAAAGCCCGGTTGCGACTCTGATGGGGCTGAAAACCGTCAACGATCCGGCAGCCACCAACCTGCTGGGTATTCTGCTGACGGGCCACGGCGGCGAGCAGCTACGCGTGGATCAGCGCATGCCGCGTTTTGCCGACGGTTACAGCGACCCGGAGTTGGCTGCGGTCAGCAGTTTTGTCCTGCAGCATTTTGGCCAAAGCGGCGCGCAGGTGAGTGCCGAGGATGTGGCGGCCAAGCGCGGCAATACCGGGCATTGAGTGGGCGCATGAACGTCGGAAAACCACGGGCGAAGCGGCTATGAGCGGCGTTGAACAACTGCTTGGCGCGCTGGATAACGCAGTGCTGGCCGGTGACGCAGCGGTGCTGGCGACGGTGGTACGGGTTGAGGGTTCAGCCTACCGCCGCCCCGGTGCGCGCATGCTGATCACGGCGCTCGGCCAGACGCAGGGTACGCTCAGCGGCGGCTGTCTGGAGAGCGAGGTAGCTCGCACCGCATTCTGGCTGACCGAGCAAGGCCCGGCGCTGCGCAGTTACAGCACCAGCGATGAAACCGAAGATGGCGAGGTCGCCGTGAGCTTTGGCCTGGGGTGTAACGGCAAGGTGCATATCCTGTTCGAGCGGGTGAACGCCGAGTCAGCTGGCTTGCTGCTGGGTGCCCTACGCACGCAGCAGCGCGATGGACAGGCGCGCGCCGTCGCCACGGTGATTACGGCATCAGCCTGCTTGGGTGAGCGGTTGTTGTGGTCGGCCAAGGGCGCCGTCAGCAGTGGGCAACTGCCCGACTCCTTGCAGGCGGGCTTGAGCGCACCGTTGCAGCAGGCCATCGCGGAGCGTCGCAGCAGCCTGCACTATCTTGAGCAGGACGCTCAGGTGTTGCAGGTGTTGGTCGAGTACCTGCCGCCGGCGCGGCGACTGGTGGTGTTTGGTGGCGGCCACGATGCTCAGCCCCTGGTCCGTATGGCGCGGCTACTGGGTTGGCAGGTGACCGTGATCGACAGCCGCGCGCATTTTGCCCGCGCTAGCCGCTTTCCCGAGGCGGATAGCGTGCTGTTGGGCACCCTGGATGACAGCTTCAATCCCGGCCCTCTGTTGCAGGGGGCGGCCGTCGCGGTCATGACCCACAGTCTGCAGCAGGACGTGCACTGGTTGCAGTGCGCGTTGGCTTCCGGTGCGCTGTATATTGGCCAACTGGGCCCGCGCGAGCGCACCGAAAGACTACTCAGCGAGATGCCAGCGCTGCCGGCGCCGGCGCTGGCCCGACTGCATTACCCGGTCGGACTCGACCTGGGAGGAGACACCCCCGAGTCCGTAGCCATGGCGATTCTTGCCGAAATGACCGCCGTGCTCAACGGTCGTCAGGGCGGTATGTTGAAGGCGCGCACCGCCTCCATCCACGATGCGTCGCCGATTTATCATCATCAGAACGACGCTGGCAGCGATGCGTCGCCCTTCCCGTTATCCACAAGCGAGAGACCTTGAATGTCGAATGAAATTACCGTTGTCGCCGTACTCCGCGCCGCAGAAGGCAGTGCAGACCAGGTGAGTGAGATTCTGTCGCGCGCGGTGGCGCCATCGCGTGCAGAGGCGGGCTGCCGCGGGTATGTGCTGCATCGTGATCGCAGTGATGCACAGCGCTTTGTATTTGTCGAACAGTGGGCTGATATGGAGGCCATTGAGCTTCATCGTCAGGCGCCGCATTACCAGGCCATGGGGCAAGCGCTCGCAGGCCTGATTGTTGAGCGCGACGTCATGCTGCTGGACGCGCAGGCCTGAGTGGTAAGCACGCCGACCGCGCCGCTGGTTGCGCTGTTGCTGGCTGCTGGCAGCGCTCGTCGCTTCGGCAGCGATAAACGTGTGGCACGCTTGCCTGACTGCAGAACACTGTTGCGCGCCAGCCTGGAAAACGCCCGCAGTGCCTACGCTGATGTGCGCGTCATACTGCGCCCGCAGGACGATAGCACAGCCTTGGGATTACCCGCGGATTGCCGGGTGATCCGCAGCCCGCGTTGCCAGGAGGGCATGGCCCACAGCCTGGCGGCAGGCATCACGGCGTTGCAGGATAGCGACGCCGCGGTGGTTGCGGTGCTGTTGGGCGATATGCCGCTTATCCGCCCGCAAACGCTTATCGCCCTGCAGCAGCAGGCCGCTGCCGAGCGTATCGTGGTGCCGTCGTACGCCGGGCAACGCGGTCATCCGGTATTGTTTGGTCGCGCGTTCTGGTCTGAACTGTTGATGTTGCAGGGGGATCAGGGCGCGCGCGGGGTGCTGCAGCGACATGCGCAGCGCCTGCTTGAAGTGCCCGTGGCTGACCCCGGTATACTGGTGGATGTAGACAACGCTCAGATGCTTGCCGCGCTGCCGGCCGAGTAACTGCGTTGCACCACCAATCCAGACCGGGAGAGCAATGTGCAGTCAGTTTATCTGGCCGGGTTTGATGTCTTTCGCCGCGACGCCGTCGCCCACGGCGAGCGTTTGAAGTCCCTCTGTGCCGCGCAGGGCCTGCGCGGCATCTATCCTCTCGATGACGCCCCACCGGGCGACGTCAGTGATCTCGCCAGCTGGATCTGCCAGAGCAACTTGCAGAAGATCCGTAATGCCGATGCGGTACTGGCCAATCTCGACTGTTTTCGCGGCAGCGAGCCCGATTCCGGCACGGTATTCGAAATCGGATACGCCACCGCATTGGGCAAGCCGGTATGGGCCTACTTCAGTGACCAGCGCCCACTGATCGAGCAACTGGATACCGATGGCGATGGCTATTGCCGGCAGGGCTATCAGGTCGAAGACTTCGCCTTGCCGAAAAATCTGATGCTGGCCTGCAGCTGGGCGGGCGCAAGCAAAAGCGCGCAGGAAGGTGTTGTGGCGTTGGCAGGGTTACTGCGCTCGGAACTGAACATGCCAGAACTGGCGGAAGAAAGCAGCGCGGCAAAAAATGGTGGGCCCAGTAGGACTTGAACCTACGACCAAGCGATTATGAGTCGCCTGCTCTGACCAACTGAGCTATAGGCCCACGTTTTTATAGCAGGGCGGAATTATACGGGCTGTGACGGTCGCTGACTAGGCGCTCTTTGCAGGAAGCGTTGGGAAAACTCTTCGGCCGGCAGGGGCGGGCTGATGTGATAACCCTGAACCGTATCGCAGCCCTGTTCAGTCAGCAACGCCTGCTGTGCGGCGTTCTCCACGCCCTCGGCCACGACGCTCATACCCAGGTTGTGGGCCAGCACTATGATGGTCTGGCTGATGGCCGCGTCGTGGTGGTTCTCGGGCAGTCCGGAGACGAAGCTGCGGTCGATTTTCAGGGTATCGAGCGGCATTTCCTTGAGGTAGGCCAGTGATGAGTAGCCGGTGCCGAAGTCATCTATCGACAGGTGAATGCCCATCTTGCTGAAGATATCCAGCAAGTGGATGGCCTCACGGTTCTGGTTCATCACGAAATCTTCGGTGATCTCCAGCTCAAGCAGTGAGGCAGGAATGTCGTGCGTTTCCAGCGCGCGGCGAATATCGCTGACCAGCTTGTTACCAATCAACTGCATTCCCGAAACGTTGATAGCCATGCGCGGTGGGGCCAAGTGCTGGGTTCGCCATTCGGCCAACTGCAGGCAGGCTAGCTCGAGAATATGCTTGCCCAGTTCAACGATCAGCCCGGTTTCTTCCGCCAGCGGGATGAAATGATCCGGCTCTACCATGCCCCGCTGCGGGTGCTGCCAGCGCACCAGTGCTTCCATGCCATTGAGTTGCTGCGCGTGCAGATCGAACTTGGGTTGGTAGTAGAGGGTGAATTCGCCGCGCTCCAGGCCGCGGCGCATGTCATTTTCCATTTCCATGCGCTGATGGGCGTTGGCGGTGAGGTCGCGCGTATAGAAGGCGTAGCGGTTGCGGCCCTGATTCTTGGCGCGGTACATGGCGGCATCGGCATGTTTGATCAGGCTGTTGACGTCACTGGCGTCGGTGGGAAACAGACTGATACCTATGCTGGCACTGACAAAAAACTCGTGCCCGGCGGCGAGGAAGGGTTTGCGAAAGACTGCCAGCAATTTGTCCGCCACACTGGCGGCATCCTCGTCGCTATGCAGGTTGGGGAGCAGGACAATGAATTCGTCGCCACCGTGGCGGGCGACGGTATCAATATCGCGCAGCACACCGCACAGCCGTTGGCTGGCTGATTTCAGCAGGATATCGCCGACTGGGTGGCCGAGGCTGTCATTGATCTGCTTGAAGCGATCTAGGTCGATAAACAGCAGGGCGCCGACGCCCTGATATTTGCCCTGTTGCTGTGCGTTCAGCGCTTCGCGGAGGCGTGCCTCAAACAGGGTACGATTGGGCAGGTCGGTCAGTGGATCGTGGTGCGCCTGGTGATCGAGTCGTGCCTGTGTGTGCTTGAGCGGTGTGATGTCGCTGAAGACGGCCACCAGGTGATTGAGACTGCCATCGACGTTCAATACCTGACTGATGTTGATCCAGGCGGCGTAGAGTTCGCCATTTCTGCGCCGATTCCAGGCTTCGCCCTGCCATTGGCCATCATCGCGCAGGCTATGGGCTACTTCGCGGATCAGGTGCTTGTCTTCGGTATAGTCGCTGAGCATGCTCAGCGGCTGGCCCAGCAGCTGGCTCTCTGGGTGGCCGGTAATGCGCGCAAACGCCTTGTTGATGGCCAGTATCATGCCTTCGCTGTCGGTGATGATGACGCCTTCGTTGGTATTCTCGAATACCGTCGCGGCCTGGCGTAGGGAGCCTTCCATTTTCAGGCGCTCGGTCACATCGCGCGCGATGCTGAGCATGCAGTCTTCGCCATTGACTACAATCGCCTCGGTGCTGATTTCCACCTGACGCTGGTTGCCGTGAATATCGGTTACGGTAGACAGCATATCGCGCACTGTGCCCTGTGAGCGCAGCAGCTGAATCATCCGCTCGCGGTCGGCGGTGTCGCTCCACAGGCCCAGGTCGAGGGTGGATTTTCCGAGTGCGGCCTGGCGGCTGTAGCCTGTGATGCGGGTGAAGCCGTCATTCACATCGAGCAACATGCCATCGCTGCGTCGGGTTATCAGCAGGCCATCCGGAGAAGCATGGAATGCGCTGGAAAACTTCTGTTCCGACAGTTCAAGTTGTTGCTGGGTGACCTTGAGTGCGGAAATATCGCGGATAACCACTACCAGAATATGCTGCTGGTTCAACGCTACGCTGCGCGAAGAGATCAGCCCGGTAAACTCGCTGCCGTCCCGCCGTTTGAAGCGAACCTCGAGGTTGCTCTGGGTTTCGCGATTGAGCTGCTCAAGTAAGGCGGGGCCGGCGTCCTGTTGCGCCCAGGTGCCGAGTTGGGTGGAAGTCTTGCCGAGCGCTTCGGCGGCACTGAAACCAAACTGTTCTTCAAAGGTTCTGTTCACCGACAGCAAGGTGCCGTCGTGCGCATTGGCCAGCACTATGCTGTCGGGGCAGTTGTGAAAAACCGAGGAAAACTTCTGCTCCGACGTGCGCAAAGCCAGTTCGTTGCTTTTCTGCTCTTGAATGTCGACCAGCAGACCATTCAGTGCAACCGCCTCGTACTCCTCGTTGCTTACGCTGTTGATGATGGCGCGTACCCAGCAGGGGGTGCCATTGTTGTTCAACAGGCGAAAATCGAAGCTCTGGCTCCCGCTACTGCTAGCCTGCTGGTGCAACAGGGCGGTAACGCGGCCGCGGTCGGCCGGATGCAGACGATCCTCCAGAAAGCCGGCAGCCAGCCAGTGGTGGGCCTCAAAGCCGAGGAGGTCGCGGGCGTGTGGTGAAACGTAGATAAAGCGCAGGGAGGGCAGTGACATTTCCCAGGTCACTACATGCAGGTTTTCCACCAGGGTGCGGTAACGGTGTTCCTGCTGATTCAGCAGGGTAAGTGCCTGCTGGCGCTCGGAGTTGGCACGGCGACGTAGCTGATTGAGGCCATGCGCGGCCAGCAGAAGGCCGCAGGAGAGCAGCAGCACGCCAACCTGGGTAAACTGCAGGTCACCGATCCTTGGGGTGCCGACACTGCTGCAGCCGCTGCCGAGCAACGCCAGCGCACTGAACAAGCCTGCTCTGACGGCTGCATTCATTCAGCTAGAAACCTTCATCCATGGCTACGCGATATTATTTTGCTAGTGTAGCGCCTTGGACATAAAAATGCCCAGCATGGCTGGGCATTTGTACGGCGGTGCTGCTGCGTCGCTTACTCGTCGAGGAAGCTGCGCAGATGATCGCTGCGCGTTGGATGCCGCAGCTTGCGCAGGGCCTTGGCTTCGATCTGACGAATCCGCTCACGGGTGACGTCGAACTGCTTGCCGACTTCCTCCAGGGTGTGATCGGTGTTCATATCGATACCAAAACGCATGCGTAGCACCTTGGCTTCGCGGGCGGTCAAGCCAGACAGGACTTCGCGGGTCGCCTCTTTCAGGTTCTCTACCGTAGCCGAATCGATGGGTGACTCCATGGTGCCGTCTTCGATGAAGTCGCCCAGATGGGAGTCTTCGTCGTCACCAATAGGCGTCTCCATCGAAATGGGCTCCTTGGCGATTTTCAGCACTTTGCGAATCTTGTCTTCCGGCATCTCCATGCGCTCGCCCAGTTCTTCAGGCGTGGGTTCGCGACCCATTTCCTGCAGCATCTGACGCGAAATCCGGTTCAGCTTGTTGATCGTTTCAATCATGTGGACCGGAATACGGATGGTCCGCGCCTGGTCGGCAATCGAGCGGGTAATGGCCTGACGAATCCACCAGGTGGCATAGGTCGAGAACTTGTAGCCGCGACGGTATTCGAACTTGTCGACCGCCTTCATCAGACCGATGTTGCCTTCCTGGATCAGATCGAGGAACTGCAGACCGCGGTTGGTGTACTTTTTGGCAATGGAAATCACCAGACGCAGGTTGGCCTCGACCATTTCCTTCTTGGCACGGCGGGCGCGGGCTTCACCGATCGACATGCGACGGTTGATGTCCTTGACCTCGGAAATCGTCAGCTGGGCTTCCTGCTCTAGAGCGGACAACTTCTTCTGTGCGCGAATAATATCGGGCTTGGCAGCTTCAAGTGCTTCGGCATAACGCGGCTTTTCGGCCAGCAGACTGTCGACCCAACCTTCGTTGACTTCATTGCCGGGGAAGCCGCGCAGGAAGTCGGCGCGTGGCATGCGAGCATCACGCACGCATAGCTGCATGATGGCGCGTTCCTGCTTGCGGATCTGATCCTGCGCGCTGCGCACGCGAACCACCAGGGCTTCATACTGCTTGGGCACCAGCTTGATCGGCATGAACAGCACCGCCAGCGCATCCAGCTCGGCAATCACCTTGCTGCTGCTGCGGGGGTTCTTTTTCAGTACCTTCTTGACCTTCTCCAGCTGATCGCCGATCGCGGTGAAGCGCATGCGCGCAACTTCCGGGTCAGGGCCGCCATCGCCTTCGTCGTCGGAGCTGTCGTCGTCATCGTTGTCGTCATCATCATCGCTGTCGTCATCGGACTTTTTCTCGTCCTTGGCGGCAGCGGTGGGGATTTCCGCGTTATCGGTGCCGGACAGGCCGTCGTCGTCAGGGTCGATGTAACCACTGAAGATGTCGGAGAGGCGTCCGCCTTCCTCGGTAACCCGGGCGTAATCGGCGAGAATGCCGTCGACGGTGCCAGGGAACATCGAGATGGCCGCCATGACTTCGCGGATGCCTTCTTCGATGCGTTTGGCAATTTCGATTTCGCCTTCACGGGTCAGCAGCTCGACGGTACCCATCTCGCGCATGTACATGCGCACTGGGTCAGTGGTGCGACCGATATCCGTCTCAACCGCAGCCAACGCCGCAGCCGCTTCTTCAGCGGCGGACTCATCGGCATCGTTGTCGGCCAGCAACAGAGCGTCAGCATCCGGTGCAACCTCGAACACGGTGATACCCATGTCGTTGATCATGCGGATGATGTCTTCCACCTGTTCCGGATCGGATATATCCTCGGGCAGGTGGTCATTCACTTCCGCATAGGTCAGATAGCCTTGCTCGCGACCGCGGGCAATAAGCTCTTTGAGACGGGATTGCTGTTGCGCTTTTCCGGACATAACAACCCTTGTGGATGCATTGGTGTGCAAAAAAGTAAGCTGCGGATTATACCCTGATTTCAGGGCTCCGTGCCAGTTGAGGCCGCGTTACCTGTCGGTTTTTGGCGCACGTTGGCGCTGGTACAGGTCTCGCAGTTGTTGCTTTTCCTCGGCGGAAAGCTCGTGGAGCGGTTTGGCGAGGAGTTTGTCGATGCGCCGCTCGGTTTGTTCGGCGGATAACCTATTTATAGTGTCGAAAAACTGTTGTTCAAGGTTGGCGTTGGGATTATTCAGCAGCCATTCCTGTTCGGCGAGCATGCTGAGTTGGTCGCCAAGTGCGGTGCCATGCCACCTGGCCAGCATTTCTATGGTGTTCAGTCCCGGGTTTTTCTGCGCTGCATCCAGCAGTGCGACCAATAGCCGCGCCTCGTCTTCGTCCTCGTCGGCCAGTTCATTGGCCTGTAATGCCAGTCCAGCGAGGTGCGGGTGGTGCAGCAGCGTACGGGCAGCCTGCAGTAGCGGGCTATCGACGCCCTTGCGGCCGCCGCTGCGACCTCTGCGGGCTGGGGCCGCGGGCTCATCGGGTTCAGCAAGCTCGTAGGCTGGCTGGTAGTCATCCATGGGTGGCTGCCAGTCGTCATCCCAAGGCGCGCCATGCTCCGCCGGTGCTTGTCCTGAGGCGGCTTGCGCCATGCTCGCCGGTGGCTGCTGTGCTGCGGGTGCCTGCGCTGCCTCGCTGGCCACCTGGTTCAAATCCATGCCAGTAATCTGTGCCAGTGACTGGCGCAGCAGGCGCCGCAACAGGCTGCCTGGCACTCGGTCGATTAGTGGCAGCGCCAGCGCGGCCAGATGTGCTTTTCCCTCCAGGCTGTCCGGCCTGGCCTCTTCGCTCAAGTGTCGAAACAGATATTCGGTGAGCGGTTGTGCCTGCTGATTGATGCGTTGCTCAAAGGCTTGCTGGCCTTCCTCGCGCACCATGCTGTCGGGGTCCTGGCCGTCGGGCAGGAACAGAAAGCGCACATGGCGACCATCTTCGAGCACCGGTAGGGCCGAGTTCAGTGCGCGCCAGGCGGCCTGCCGGCCGGCTTTGTCGCCATCGAAACAAAAGGTCACGCTGTGCACCAGACGAAACAGGCGTTTGAGGTGGTCTTCGCTGGTAGCGGTGCCGAGCGTGGCTACCGCATTGGTGACGCCATGCTGGGCCAGAGCGATCACGTCCATATAGCCTTCGACCACCAGTATGTCCTGCAGTTGGCGGTTTTGTTGTTTGGCTTCGTAAAGGCCGTACAGCTCTTGCCCCTTGTGAAAGACGGGCGTTTCCGGTGAGTTCAGGTACTTGGGTTTGTCGTCACCCAGTACACGGCCGCCAAAGCCAATAACGCGGCCGCGGCTATCGCGGATCGGAAACATGATGCGGTCGCGGAAGCGGTCGTAGCGCTTGCCGCTGTCTTCGTTCTCGACCACCAGGCCGGCTTCAATCAGTGCTTTTACTTCAGTACTGTCGCGTGCCAGATGCGCCATCAGATTGTCCCAGCCGGGCGGGGCCATACCGATGTCGTAGGTCTTGGCAATGTGTCCGGTCAGGCCGCGCTGCTTAAGGTAGCTGACCGCGCGCGCTTTCTTCGGGTGCTGGCGCAGTTGCTGGCGATAGTAGGCGGCGGCCTGCTCGAGCAGGGCGTAGAGCGGGCTGTCCTTGCGTGGCGCGCTACTCTGGCGACGATCGCTGCGCTCCTCGCGGGGTACAGCCACACCGGCCTGCTTGGCCAGGTCTTCGACCGCCTCGGGGAAATCGAGGCGCTCGAAGTCCATGACGAAGCTCAGCGCGTTGCCACCGGCGCCACACCCGAAGCAGTAGTAGAACTGTTTATCTGGGCTGACGCTGAAGGACGGCGACTTCTCGTTGTGAAACGGACACAGGGCGGAGTAATTTTTGCCGGTTTTTTTCAGTTTCAGGCGCGCGCCGACGACTTCGACGATATCGGTTCGTCCAAGTAGATCGTCTATGAAGCCCTGAGGGATCAGCCCGGCCATGGTTCTGCCTTGCACCAGCGAGAGAAAGCCGCTGCGCAGGCCGTGCAGCCGGACGCAGGTCGGTTGAGCGCGTTATAGTATCCGAAAGAAGCGAAGACGCAAAAATCCAGCCCGTTCCGTAAATGGAAGGCCGGAAAAGTGCGTGCTTCTGATGTTCTTCAGCTCCGCAGGATGCCAGAGAAGGCAATGCTTCTTGGGCCTGTGATCAGGCCCTACAGAGCTGAGGGTCGGAACTCAGTACAGACGTTCGCGACGACGCTGTTCGCGTTGGATCTTCTTGGCGTGACGCTTAACAGCGGCAGCAGCCTTGCGCTTGCGCTCGGTGGTGGGCTTTTCATAAAACTCACGACGGCGCACTTCAGCCAGAACGCCTGCTTTTTCGCAGGAGCGTTTGAAACGACGCAGGGCCACGTCGAAGGGTTCGTTCTCTTTAACTTTGACGTTAGGCATTTCGTACCTTTCTCAAACGTTGTAGTCGTAGCCGGAGGCGATATTGCCTGCGGCGATTGCATTTCAAGGGACGCGGATGTTACCGCCTCCCTCAGTAAAAAGCAAAGCCTATGACGCCCATAAAGGTAAAAAACTGGCCTGTGGGCGCGGGGCTGATTATGATGCGCGACTTATTGCAGTAATGCGACTTTCTTTAGCAACCGACGACTCAAGGTAAAGCATGCGCGTTTTGGGTATTGAAACCTCCTGTGATGAAACCGGCGTCGCGCTGTACGACAGCGAGCGGGGACTGCTGGCGGACGCGCTGTTCAGCCAGATTGACCTGCATCGGGTATATGGTGGTGTGGTGCCGGAGCTTGCCTCACGAGATCACGTCAAGCGCCTGGTGCCGCTGATGCGCGAAGTGTTTGAGCGGGCCGGGTTGCAACCGGGTGAGGTCGATGGCGTGGCCTATACCGCGGGTCCGGGGCTGGTGGGTGCGCTGTTGGTGGGTGGCGCCTGCGCGCGCGCGCTGGCCTTTGCCTGGGACGTGCCGGCGCTGGGCGTGCATCATATGGAAGGCCACTTGCTTGCGCCCATGCTAGAAGAAGCGCCTCCCCAATTCCCCTTTGTTGCCTTGCTGGTGTCCGGCGGTCATACGCAACTGGTACGCGTCGATGGTATTGGCGAATACCAGTTGCTAGGCGAGTCACTGGACGATGCGGCTGGTGAAGCCTTCGACAAGACCGCCAAGCTCATGGGGCTGCCGTATCCGGGTGGCCCGGAAATCGCTCGGCTGGCGGAGAGCGGCATCCCGGGTGCCTTTGTTTTTCCCCGGCCGATGACCGATCGCCCTGGGCTGGAGTTCAGCTTCAGTGGCTTGAAAACCTCAGTGCTCAATGCCTGGCAGCAGTGCAGCAGCGCCGGTGAGGTGAGCGCTCAGGTGCAGGCTGATCTGGCGCTGGGTTTTGAAACGGCGGTGGTTGAGACGCTGACCATCAAGTGTCGCAGGGCACTCAAACAGACAGGCCTCAAGCGGCTGGTAATTGCCGGCGGGGTAAGCGCCAACCAGCGTTTGCGATCGAGTCTGGAAAAGATGACCGCCGGTCTGAAAGGTGAGGTGTTTTACGCGCGTCCGGCGTTCTGTACGGACAATGGCGCCATGATTGCCTACGCTGGCTGTCAGCGGCTGTTGGCCGGGCAGCATGATGTGGCGGGTATCGAGGCGCGCGCGCGCTGGCCGATGGATCAATTACCACCGCTGTCGCTCAAGGCTTGAAGCGGTTTTCCTGGCCATTGAGCAGGCGACCGATATTGACGCGATGACGCAGCAGTATCAGGCCTACCATCAGGCTCACCGGTAATAACAGCGTGGGTGCCTGCCAGGCGAGCCACGGCAGCAACGACAGACTCGCCAGCAACGAGGCCAGTGAGGCCATACGTTGCCAGTAGAAGGTGGCCAGCCAGATGAGGGCAGCCAGCAGAGCAGCCGGCCAGGCCAATACGAGCATGACGCCGGCGGCGGTGGCGACACCCTTGCCGCCCTGCAGGCGATGAAAGATCGGCAGCACATGGCCGCACACCGCAGCCAGGCCAACCCAGCCCTGTTCTGCCAGCGGCAGGCCGGCGCGCCAGGCGAGGGCTACGGCCAGGGCACCTTTGCTCAGGTCGCCCAGTAGGGTCGCCAGCGCCAGGGAGCGATTGCCCAGGCGTAGCATGTTGCTGGCACCTGGATTGCGCGAGCCGAGCTGGCGTGGGTCGGGCAGGTGCCGCAAGCGGCTGATCAGCACGGCGAAAGAGACCGAGCCAAGCAGATAGGCGATGCAGGACCAGAGCAGCAGGTTGGCGGGCATGACGCTGACCTAAACGAAAATGACGATTGTAGTCGACACTGGAGCTTCGAGTGGATCAGGTTTTTATCAAAGGGTTAACCACGGATGCGGTGATCGGTGTTTACGACTGGGAACGCACCCTCCGTCAGCCGTTGATTTTTGATCTCGACATGGCCTGGGATATCCGTCCTGCGGCTGCGGACGAGGATCTTGCCGCGACCCTGAATTACGCCGCCATCAGCGAGTACATCATCAACTTTGTCGAGGCTAGCGCCTTTTTGCTGGTCGAGACCTTGGCCGAACAACTGGCGGCGCAATTGCGCAAGGAGTTCCATATTCCCTGGCTGCGCCTTCGGGTGACCAAGCCGACGGCGGTCAAGCAGGCAGCCGGGGGCGTGGGTGTGGTTATCGAGCGTGGGGTGTTGCCGTCGTGAACCGCGTCTATCTGGGCCTTGGCAGCAACGCAGCACGGGACTATCACCTGCAGCGTGGCCTGGATGCCCTGAACGAGCTGGGCACAGATCTTCAGGTCTCTCCGGTATTCGAGAGCGATGCAGTCGGCATGCTTGGCAAGCGCTTTTACAATCTGGTGGCCGTGCTGGATACCCGGCTCTCGCTGGCAGATCTCAACGCCGCGTTAAAAGCCATTGAGGCGGCGTGCGGGCGACGGGAGGCGAAAGTGCCCGGACGCATCACGCTGGATATCGATATTCTCACTTACGGTGAGCTGACCGGCGTGCACGCCGGATTGCAGTTGCCGCGGCCGGAGGTGTTACGCAACGCCTTTGTGCTCTGGCCGCTCGCATTGCTGGCACCGCAGGTGATCATGCCTGGTACTGAGCTGACCTACGCGCAGCACTGGACTGCCTGGGAGGGTGCGCAGCAGCTCTGGCCGGTGGATTTTGTCTGGCACGAGCACGCTCTGACCCCGCAAGCATTGCTGCTGGCCGCTCAGTCGCGCGCCGCCTTGTAATCAGCCAGTGATTGCTGGCGCTGTTGTTCCAGCGCCTTGCCCAATTCTGCTCCGGTGAGCCCGCGTTCTAGGAGCGGCTGAATGGCTACTTCCCGTGCGGCTTGGGCGGCACCGCGCAGGTAATTTGCCTGTGGGTAATCACTGTGCTCGCGCCCGCTACGGCCTTGTGCATCCGCCTGGCAGACCGCCAGGAAGAGCTCGAAGCGTTCGGCGCGACGATAAATATCCAGTGCTTTGAATAGCTTGATCAGGGTCTGCGGTCGCAGCTCCAATGCGCGGTGGCAATGAGTGTGATACTCGCAGCATAGCAGCGCCAAGTCCTGACAGTCCCTGGGGGCCTTGCAGCGTTGATTGGCCGCCTTGACGGCTTTGATCCCTTTTTGCTCATGGCCGTGGTGTTTCGGCCAATCCTGCTCAGGCGTTAGCCCCTTACCCAGATCATGCAGCAGACAGGCCCAGCGTGCAGGCAGCGGTAACTGCTCACGTGCCGCTATCTTTAGCACCTGCAGCACGTGCACACCGGTGTCGATTTCCGGATGGTGCGCCGGCGGCTGTGGCACGCCGAACAGGGCGTCTACTTCCGGCAGCAGTTCAGCTAGCGCTCCGCAGTCATGCAAGACCTGAACGAATACCTCGGGGTTGGGCTCCATCAAGGCACGGCTGATCTCCTTCCAGCTGCGCTCGGGCGTCAGTGCCTGCAACTCTCCCGATAAGGCCAGTTGCCGCATCAACGCCAGCGTCTCCGGTGCGATGGTGAAGCCAAGTCCGGCGTAACGTGCGGCAAAGCGGGCGACACGCAGTACACGCAAGGGGTCCTCGGCAAAGGCTGGTGATACATGGCGCAACAGACGCTGCTGCAGATCCTGCTGGCCGCCGTAGGGGTCAATCAAGCTGCCGTCTGAGTCGCGCGCCATGGCGTTGACCGTCAGGTCGCGGCGGATCAGGTCCTCTTCCAGCGTCACTTCCGGGCTGGTATGGAAGGTGAAGCCGCCATAGCCCTGGCCGCTTTTGCGCTCGGTGCGCGCGAGGGCGTATTCCTCACCGTTGTTGGGGTTGATGAAAACGGGAAAATCCTGACCCACAGGTTGAAAGCCTTCCTGCAGCAGGATCTCCGGTGTCGCGCCCACCACTACCCAGTCGTGCTCGGTTACCTCGCGGCCGAGCAACTGATCGCGTACCGCGCCGCCAACCAGGTAGGTGGAGTATGTTGTGGGCATGAAACCTCGGGTGTCCGGCTGTGATCTGGTGAGCTGCAAGCTTGCCGCTGTTGGCCGCAAGCTTCAAGCAAAAGACCAGCGCCTTCAGTCGTTGGCAGGCCGCCTATCGGCAGCTAGATAGGCGGTATGTTGAGGTCAAAGCGTGGCAGACGTTCCTCTTCTGCTTGCGGCCGGGGCGGTATGTGCGCTTCGCTGACCAGGCGCTCGCCGTCGCGGCTTTCCAGGTGCACATCGAAACCCCAAAGCCGATGCAGGTGCTTGAGCATTTCATCGGTGGAGTTGCCCAGCGGTTTGCCCTGGTGGCGCTGGTGCCTGAGGGTGATGGAACGGTCGCCGCGGCGATCAACTGACCAAACCTGGATGTTGGGTTCGCGGTTGCCGAGGTTGTATTGCGCCGCCAGCAGCTCGCGCACCGCGCGGTAGCCACTGTCGTCGTGAATGGCGGAGACCTCTAGATGGTCGTCGGTTTCATCATCGACGATGGCAAAGAGTTTGAAGTCGCGGATTACTTTGGGTGACAGGTACTGCAGGATAAAGCTCTCGTCCTTGAAGGTGCGCATGGCGAACTTGATGGTTTCCAGCCAGTCGCTGCCGGCAATGTCGGGGAACCAGTGGCGATCTTCCTCGGTTGGGTGCTCACAGATACGGCGGATGTCCTGCATCATGGCAAAGCCCAGCGCGTAGGGGTTGATACCGCTGTACCAGTTGCTGTCGAACGGTGGCTGATAGACCACGCTGGTGTGCGACTGCAGAAACTCCATGATGAAGCCGTCGGTTACCTTGCCCTCGTCGTACAGATGATTGAGCAGGGTGTAATGCCAGAAGGTGGCCCAGCCTTCATTCATCACCTGGGTCTGGCGCTGGGGGTAGAAGTATTGCGCGATCTTGCGCACGATGCGTACTACCTCGCGTTGCCAGGGCTCCAGCAGGGGGGCGTTCTTCTCGATAAAGTAGAGCAGATTCTCCTGCGGCTCATTGGGGTAACGGCGGCTTGGTTCGTCGGTGTCGTGATGGTCGTGATTGACTGGGATGGTCTTCCACAGCTCGTTCACCTGGCGCTGCAGGTGCTCTTCGCGCTCCTGCTGCCGCTGGCGCTCTTCGGCGGCGGAGATCGGGTAGGGGCGCTTATAGCGGTCTACGCCGTAATTCATCAGCGCGTGACAGGAGTCGAGCAGGTCTTCCACTGCATCTATGCCGTAGCGCTCTTCGCATTCGTTGATGTACTGCTTGGCGAACACCAGATAATCGATGATGGCGCCGGCGTCGGTCCAGCTGCGGAACAGGTAATTGCCCTTGAAGAAGGAGTTGTGGCCATAGCAGGCGTGCGCGATCACCAGCGCCTGCATGGTCATGGTGTTTTCCTCCATCAGGTAGGCGATGCAGGGATCGGAGTTGATCACGATCTCGTAGGCCAGCCCCATCTGCCCGCGCCTGTAGCCTTTCTCGGTGGCCAGAAAGTGCTTGCCGTAAGACCAGTGGTGGTAGCCCAGCGGCATGCCGACCGAGGCGTAGGCATCCATCATCTGTTCAGCGGTGATGACTTCGATCTGGTTGGGGTAAGTGTCCAGCCCATACACCTCGTGGGCGATGCGGCCGATCTCCTGGTCGTACTCGCGAATCAACTCGAAGGTCCACTCCGAGCCGGTAGATATAGGGTTCCGGGTCATGTGGCCATCCTTTTCTGGAACAGCTGGCGAAATACCGGGTAAATGTCGCCGGCATCAACGATCTGTTGCTGGGCGAAGCTGTCGGCAAACTGCTCGGCCACCGCCTCATACTCCTGCCACAGGGTTTGGTGCTCGCGCGGGGTGATCTCTACGTAACAGTAGTACTGCATCGCCGGCATGATCTTGTTGACCAGCAGATCGCGGCAGATCGGTGAGTCGTCATTCCAGTTGTCGCCGTCAGAGGCCTGGGCGCAGTACAGATTCCACTCGTTGACTGGGTAGCGCTCTTCGATGATCTGCTGCATCAGGCGCAGGGCGCTGGATACGATGGTGCCGCCGGTCTCGCGCGAGTAGAAAAATTCTTCCTCCTCGACCTCCTTGGCACTGGTGTGATGGCGGATAAACACCACCTCGATGCGCTCGTAGTTTCGTCGTAGAAACAGGTACAGCAGGATATAGAAGCGTTTGGCCAGGTCCTTGGTGGCCTGGGTCATGGAGCCGGAGACGTCCATCAGGCAGAACATTACCGCCTTGGACGAGGGGTTGGGCTGCTTGACGATCAGGTTGTAGCGCAGGTCGAAGGTATCGAGAAAGGGGATGCGTTCCACCTTGGTGCGCAGCACCGAAATTTCTTCCTGCAGGCGCTGGATGGCGATCAGGTCGTCCGGCTGATCGCGGCGCAAGGCTTCCAGTTCTTCGCGCGCTGCGCGCAGGCGCTTGCGACTGCTGCCACTCAGGGCAATGCGCCGCGCATGGGCGGCGCGCATTGAGCGCACTATGTTGATACGTGAGGGGTTGCCCTGCTGGCTGACGCCGGCGCGCACCGGCTTGAAGGTGTCGGTGCCAGTGAGCTGGCGCTTGATCAGGTTGGGCAGGGCGAGGTCTTCGAACATGAAATCGAGGAATTCGTCCTGGGTAATCTGGAAGACGAACTCATCCATACCCTCGCCACTGTCACCGGCCTGGCTGCCGCCGGCGCCACCGCCGCCACCCTGGGGGCGGGCAAAACGGTCACCGGTGGAGAACTCCCGGTTGCCGGGGTGAACCTGGGTCTGACGGCCGCCCTGGCCATGATGAAAAATCGGCTCGTCGATGTCGCGGCCGGGGATGCTGATGTTTTCGCCATGCTCGATATCGGTGATGGAGCGCCGGCCGACAGCGTCCTCAACGGCCTTTTTAATGTGTGATTTGTAGCGCCGCAGAAACCGCTGCCGGTTTACGGTGCTCTTGTTCTTGCCATTCAAACGTCGGTCAATCACGTAGCTCATTCAAGGCCCTCCGGGCCAGCCACAAGCTATAAGCTGCAAGCTTGAGGCTGGCTGTGCTGCTTTGCGGCGCCGCACTCAGTCTCAGGCGGCGCCGCGCTGCTCGCCGCGTGACGCCTGCGGCGTGTGCTGCTCAGCCGCTACTGGGCTTTGCGTACGCGCAAGTACCATTCCGAGAGCAGGCGCACCTGTTTTTCGGTATAGCCGCGCTCGACCATCCTGGTGACAAAGTCGTTGTGTTTCTTCTGGTCTTCGTTGGACGCCTTGGCGTTGAAGCTGATGACCGGTAGCAGGTCTTCGGTGTTGGAGAACATCTTCTTCTCGATCACCACGCGCAGCTTTTCATAGGACAGCCAGCTTGGGTTCTTGCCGTTGTTCTGCGCACGCGCGCGCAGCACGAAGTTGACGATCTCGTTGCGGAAGTCCTTGGGATTGCTGATGCCGGCCGGCTTCTCGATCTTTTCCAACTCCTCGTTGAGTGAGGCGCGGTTGAGGATCTCGCCGGTTTCCGGATCGCGGTACTCCTGATCCTGAATCCAGAAGTCGGCGTAAAGCACGTAGCGGTCGAAGATGTTCTGCCCATACTCGCTGTAGGACTCCAGGTAAGCGGTCTGGATTTCCTTGCCGATGAACTCGACGTAGCGCGGGGCGAGATACTCCTTGAGGAAACGCAGGTAGCGATCACTCACCTCGCTGGGGAACTGTTCCTGCTCGATCTGCTGCTCCAGCACGTACAGCAGGTGCACCGGGTTTGCGGCGACCTCGGTGGTATCGAAGTTGAACACCTTGGAAAGAATCTTGAAGGCGAAGCGGGTCGATAGGCCGTTCATACCCTCGTCTACACCGGCCGAATCGCGGTACTCCTGAATCGACTTGGCCTTGGGGTCGGTATCCTTGAGGTTTTCCCCGTCGTAGATGCGCATCTTGGAGTAGAGGTTGGAGTTCTCCGGCTCCTTGAGGCGCGACAGGGTAGTAAACTGGGCCAGCATTTTCAGCGTGTCTGGCGCGCAGTGCGCGTTAGCCAGCGAACTGTTGCTGAGCAGCTTGCCGTAAATCTGAATTTCGTCGCTGACGCGCAGGCAGTAGGGCACCTTGACGATGTAGATACGGTCGATGAAGGCTTCGTTATTTTTATTGTTGCGGAAGCTATGCCATTCCGACTCGTTGGAGTGGGCCAGAATCACGCCGTTGAACGGGATCGCGCCCATGCCCTCGGTGCTGTTGTAGTTGCCCTCCTGGGTTGCTGTCAGCAGGGGATGCAGGACCTTGATCGGTGCCTTGAACATCTCGACGAACTCGAGCAGGCCCTGGTTGGCGCGGCACAGGCCGCCCGAGTAGCTGTAGGCATCGGGGTCGTTCTGTGGGAATTCTTCCAGCTTGCGAATATCCACCTTGCCGACCAGCGAGGAAATGTCCTGGTTGTTCTCGTCGCCCGGTTCGGTCTTGGCCACAGCGACCTGCTGCAGTATCGAGGGGTAGAGCTTGACCACCCGGAACTGGGAAATATCGCCATTGAACTCATGCAGACGTTTGACCGCCCAGGGCGAAATGATGCTGTTGATATAGCGCCGGGGAATGCCGAAGTCTTCCTCCAGGATGTCGCCGTCCTCCTCGGCATTGAACAGCCCCAGCGGGGATTCGAAGACCGGTGAGCCCTTGATCGCGTAGAAAGGCACTTGCTGCATCAGCGATTTGAGTTTTTCTGCCAGCGAGGACTTGCCGCCGCCTACTGGGCCGAGCAGGTAGAGGATCTGTTTGCGCTCTTCGAGCCCTTGGGCTGCGTGGCGGAAAAAGGAAACGATGTGCTCAATGGCGTCTTCCATGCCGTGAAAGTCGGCAAACGCCGGGTAGCGCTTGATCACCTTGTTGGAGAAGATACGCGAGTAGCGCGAGTCGAGGGAGGTATCAATCAGCTCGGGTTTACCGATGGCCATCAGCAGGCGTTCGGCGGCAGAGGCGTAGGCAGTGGGGTCTGTCTTGCAGAGCTCCAGGTACTCCTGAAGGCTGTATTCTTCTTGTCGGGTGGCTTCGAAGCGGTTCTGGAAATGACTGAATATGCTCATGACACGACCTCGCTGTTACCAGGGATGAGGTCTGGGACTTCCGGGCAACAGCCCGCCTGACGCGCTTTACCGGGCGACGGCATATCCTGATGCGTGATTCCCCCAAAACGCAAAGACGGGCATGGTCGGGGAGTCTGTCGGAGGCACCGGGCGACCAGTGTGGCTGGCCGGACGACGGATCCGGCAGGCTCCCGTCGTTATCGGAAGCCGGCAGACCGACTTGCTCTTTGTGAAACTCCTGAATTCAGGATAGATGCATACCGCGGTGCAGGGAAAGATAAAACGGAGTTTTTTTTGTTGCGGATTTAGTCGTGGCTGATCTGTTCGGGAAACTGCTGGCGCCATAGCTCGAAGCCGCCATCCAGACTGTATACGGCGGCAAAGCCCAGGCTGGCCAGGTAAGCTGCTGCGGGCTGGCTGGAGTTGCCGTGATAGCAGCACACCAGCAGCGGGGTCTGTTTGTCTGCTGTTGCCACAAACTGTGCGAGGTTGTCGTTATCCAGTCGCACGGCGCCGGGAATGTGGCCCAGCTGATAACTCTGCGGGTCGCGGATGTCAGCCAACTGCGCACCGCCCTGCAGTAGCTCGCTGGCCTGAATGGGGTCAATGCGTTGAAAGTCGCTCATGGCTGTGGGCTCCGCGGAGGGCTTAGTGGGAACAGTCGCAGTAATGCAGTTCCTGGTTGTCGAGGTTCATCAGTGTCATGCGCCCACCCCAGACGCATCCGGTGTCCAGCGCATGCACACCCTGGGTACCGGTGCGGCCTTCCAGTGCCGCCCAGTGCCCGAACACCACCTGAGTCTTGGCGTCCTGGCGGGGATAGCGAAACCAGGGGGCATAGCCCTTGGGCGTAGTTTCCAGGCCCTCCTTGGACTTGAGGTCCAGGGTACCATCGGGTTTGCAGAAGCGCATGCGCGTCAGATAGTTGGTAATGGCGCGTAGCCGCGCCATCCCCTTGAGGCTGTCTTTCCAGCGCGCTGGTTCGTTGCCGTACATCTCATCAAGAAAGCCCGGCAGGCGTTTGTCCGAACGCAGCACGGTCTCCACCTCGCCAGCCAGTGCGAGCGTCTGTTTGACGCTCCAGATCGGGGGAATACCTGCATGACTCATGACGTAGCCAAGTTGCTCGTCATAATGCGCCAGCGGCCGCTGGCGAAGGCTTTCCAATAGTTTCTTGCGGTCATCCGCCTTGAGCAGGCTTTTCAGCGTGTCGGACTTGCGCAGGCGACGGCTGTCATGTGCTGCCGCGAGCAGGTGTAGATCGTGGTTGCCGAGTACAGCGACGCAGGCGTTGTCGAGGCTGTTCAGGTAACGCAACGTATCGAGTGAATCAGGACCCCGATTGACCATGTCGCCGACCGACCAGAGCACGTCCCGCGAGGGGTTGAATTCGGCCTCGGCCAGCAGGCATTTGAGTGGCTTGAGACAGCCTTGAATATCGCCAACAGCGTAGGTCGTCATACCGGTATCTATTCAGTTCAGAGCGTTGGGTTTGGCCAGGCGGAAGCGCTCGATGCTGGCGCTGAAGGCGTGCCCATCGCTGGCGCGCATATCGTAACTGCCTTCCATGGTGCCGACCGGAGTGTCCAGCAGGCAACCACTGGTATAGGTGTGGCTGGCGCCGGGAGCGATCACCGGCTGCTCGCCGACCACGCCCGGGCCCTGAACGTCCTGCACCTTGTTGTTGCCATCGGTGATCAGCCAGTGCCGGCTCAGTAGTTGCGCTGGCAGGCTACCCTGGTTGGCGATGGTGATGGTGTAGGCAAAGGCGAAGCGCTGGGCGGCTGGGTCAGACTGCTCGCGCAGGTAGCGGGTTTGCACGCTGACCGCGATGGCGTAAGTTGCTGCGTTGCTCATGAGGCGGCGTGCTCCTGTCGCGCGAGGTGGTTGGCCAGGCGCACGAAGCCGGCCAGGTCGACCTGTTCTGGCCTGATGCTCGGGTCCAGCCCTTCAGCTTCGATCTGCTCGGCGCTGAGCAGCGGCTTGAGCGTATTGCGCAGGGTCTTGCGGCGCTGGTTGAAGGCTTCGCGCACGATGTTTTCGAGGATCTTCACGTCATCGGCCGGGTGCGGCAGGGTGCTGTGCGGGGTCAGGCGGACTATGGCGGAGTCGACCTTGGGGGCGGGCTTGAACGCGCCGGAGCCCACGTCGAACAGGTGCTCGACGGCGCAGTGGTACTGCACCATGATGCCAAGACGGCCGTAGTGGTTCATGCCGGCAGTCGCCGCCAGGCGCTGCACTACTTCCTTCTGCAGCATGAAGTGCATATCGGCAATGCAATGCGACTGTGCCAACAGATGGAACATCAACGGCGTGGAGATGTTGTAGGGCAGGTTGCCGACGACGCGCAGCTTGCGGCCGTCTTCGGCCAATTGACTGAAGTCGAACTTCAGAGCGTCCCCCTTGTGCAGGCGGAAGCGCTCGTTGAAGCCAAACTGGCCCATCAGAATCGGATGCAGGTCATGATCCAGCTCAACTACGTCCAGCTGCGCACCGCTGGCCAGCAGGCCCGAGGTAATGGCGCCCTGGCCTGGGCCAATCTCGACCATGCGATCGCCTTCGCGCGGCGCGACGGAGCGAATGATGCGATCAATGACCCCGGCGTCGTGCAGGAAGTTCTGGCCGAAGCGCTTGCGCGCCTTGTGTTGCGGAAACTGATTCATGCGTTTCTCCGAGCGGCGATCATCTGCTCTGCGGTATCTATTGCCACCCTCAGGCTGCCCGCATCGGCCAGGCCGCTGCCGGCCAGGTCGAGTGCGGTACCGTGGTCGACCGAGGTACGGATGATCGGCATGCCCAGAGTGATATTCACCGCTTGGCCAAACCCTTTGTGTTTGAGCACGGGCAAACCCTGGTCGTGGTACATGGCGAGCACCGCATCAGCCTGGTCGAGGTGTTTGGCGGTAAAGAGTGTGTCTGCTGGCAGCGGGCCGATCAGCTCGATGCCCTCGGCGCGCAGTGCGTCCAAGGCAGGGATGATGATGTCCAGCTCTTCGCGGCCAAGATGGCCGTCTTCGCCGGCGTGCGGATTAAGGCCGCAGACCAGGATGCGCGGGCGAGCAATGCCAAACTTGCTGATCAGGTCGGCCTGCAGGATGCGGATGACCCGCTTGAGTAAGGGTGCGGTAATGCTGTCGGCAACCGCCCGCAGCGGTAGGTGCGTGGTGGCCAGAGCAACCCGCAGACCTGGGCAGGCGAGCATCATGACGACCTGCTCGGTAGCCGTCTGCTCGGCAAAGAACTCGGTGTGACCGGAGAAGGGAACGCCCGCATCATTGATGATGCCCTTGTGCACTGGTGCCGTGACCACGGCGGCAAAGCGCCCGCTCAGGCAGCCTTCGCCTGCCAGGCGCAGGGTTTCCAGCACATAGGCTGCGTTGCGGGCATCCAGCTGGCCGGCTTGGCACGCGGCGGCCAGGGGGACCGGCAAGATGCTCATCTGGCCGGCGGCCTGCGGCGCAGCAATGGCGTCAGGGTCGTAGGGCAGCAGCTCCAGCGGCAGGCCCAGTTGCCGTGCCCGGCTGCGCAGCAGCTCGGGGTCGGCAATGACCACGCGCTGGGCAGCGCTGGGTTGTTGGGCAATCTGTATGCACAGGTCAGGACCGATACCCGCCGGCTCACCGGCGGTTATCGCAAGGCAGGGTACGCTCACTAGATCTTGGTCTCGACGTAGGCTTCGTCGCGGATTTTCAACAGCCAGCTCTGCAGCTCTTCTTCGTACTTGCGGCTCTGGATCAGGTTGATGGCCTGCTGTTCGCGCATCTCGTCGGTCATGTCGACCTCACGCTCGTCGGTGACCTGCAGGATGTGCCAGCCATACTGGCTCTGGAAGGGTACCGAGACCTGGTTCTCTGGAATGCTGGTCATGACCTCGGCGAACTCCGGCGCCAGGCTGTCCGCGGTCACCCAGTTGAGGCTGCCACCATTGAGCGCGCTGCCCGGGTCTTCCGAATAGGCCTTGGCCAGCTCGGCAAAGGACTCCCCCTTGGCAATACGGTCATACAGGCGCTGGCTGAGTTGTGCGGCCTCGCCCTCGGAGCGAATCTCGCTGGGCTTGATAAGGATGTGGCGCACCTGGTATTCGGTCACCAGCTGGCCCTCGCCGCCGCGCTTCTCCAGCAGTTTGAGGATGTGGAAGCCGGCTGGTGAACGCATTGGTTGGGTCACGCCGCCGATCTCCAGTTGACCCACTGCATTGGCAAAGGGGCCAGGCAGCTGAGCAGCCTTGCGCCAGCCAAGTTCGCCGCCTTCCAGGGCGGTATCGCCGGCCGAGCGGCTGGCAGCCAGGGTGTTGAAGTCCGCGCCGTTCTGCAGCTGCTGGTAGATGTCGCCAGCGGCCTTGGCGACCTTTTCAACTTCGCTTTGGCTGGCACTTTCCGAGAGCGGCAGCACTATCATGGCCAGGCGAAAATCGGCGGAAGTCTGATAGCGGCCAACCTCGGAGTTGAGGAAGTTGCGCACTTCCTGATCGGTAACCTGAATGGTGTCGCGCACGCGGCGCTGACGCACCCGGTTGATGATCATCTCGCGGCGAATCTGCTCGCGGGCCTGATTGTAGCTGATGCCATCGCGTTCCAGCGCGGCGCGAAACTGCTCCAGAGTAACGTTGTTACGGGCGGCGATTTGCTGCATGGCCTGGTTCAGGGCGGCGTCGTCAATGCGGATGCCGGCCCGTTCACCCATCTGCAACTGGATACTTTCCAGCACCAGGCGGTCAAGTACCTGCGACTGCAACTGGTCTTCCGGCGGCAGCTCGGTGCCGTTCTGGCGCAACTGCTGACGCACGGCCTGCATACGCTCGTTGACCTGGCTGACCATCACCACGTCGTTGTCGACGATGGCGGCTACCCGGTCCAGTGGCACGACGGCGGCCTGCGCGGCAGAGCCCAACAGCATGGCCGCGCACAGGCTGAAAATGGCCGGTATAAACTTACAATGCATTATCTTCACGCTCTCTATAACCTGGGATTCCATCGTCGAGCAGGCTGTCGACGTCATTGCCGGTCACACTGCCAAGGCCCTTGAGCACAATCTGCAGGAAAATCCCGCGATTGGTTTCGTCCTGGGCGACCGATTCAAACTCGTTGTAGTCAACCCAATACCGGTTGACGACACGCAATTTCCAGCAGCAGCTGTCGTACTCAAGACCACCGAATGCTTCGAGGGTTCGATCCTCGGCAAAGTCGTGCTGCCAGCGGCCGATCAGGCTCCACTGTGGGTTTAGTGGCCACATGAACGACAGGTCCGACTGGTCGATACGTTGATCGACATCGCGGTCAAAGGTGCCGGTCAGCGCATTGAAGGTGTTGATGTTGTTGCGATAGCGGTAGCCCATGTTGAGTATCTTGCGCGGCTCGGGCTGGTAATTGGCCATCACGCTACCGGCGTCGCTGCCACTGTCATCCGGGTCCCAAAGCACGTCGGCGTTCAGGCGCCAGGCGTCGCTGACCTGGTACATGACCTCGGCGGCGTAAGCCGAAGACGAGGAGGTGTCAGCCTCGGGCGCAGTACCATCGGCTTCCAGCAGCTGTACCTCGCGGTCGCGGAAGTAGAACACCTGGCCAAAGCTGCCGCGGGCGCGCTCGGTGCCATCACTCTCCAGGGCCCGGCTGGTTACACCCAGCGACAGCTGGTTGGCATCACCCACGCGGTCGTTGCCACTGAAACGGTCATCACGGAACAGCGAGTTATAGCTGAAGGTGTTCTCGTTGGTGTCGAACAGCGGTTGATCGTCCTGGTTTTCATAGGGCGCATACAGATAAAACGCTCGCGGCTCCAGGGTCTGACGCAGACTGTTGCCGAACCAGCTAGTCTGGCGGTCGAAATACAAGCCGCCGTCGAGGCTGGCCACTGGAATGGTGCTGGACGGTGTGTTGTTGGCGTCGCCGTAGTCAAAGCCGTCGGCGCGGGCGTCGAAGTCCAGGTCGTAGTAGGTCGTCTGGGTGCGCACGCTGGGCGTTACGAAGGCCCAGTTGTTACGCCACGGGTAACTCAGACTGGGGCTGACGCTGACGCGGTGACCGGTCGCGCGCTGCAGACCGATCAGGTTTTCATCCGGGGTCAGAATGGGGTTGCCCAGATCATCGAACTGAATGCCGTTCTCGCCGGTGATGAAGCCGCTGTCCAGGTCGCGATCAAAGTAGGTGTACTCGGCCTCGTAGCCAAAACGCAATCCGCTATCGCCCAGCCAGTCAGCCCCGTCGAGGCGCAATTGCGGCAGTCGCTCGTAGGGGGTAAGCGAGGTAATGGTGGCCAGCTCATAATCGTGGACGGCAGCCTGGAAGCGCCAGCCATCGCCGCGATAGGTGACCCCGGCGCGCTGATCCACATAGGTATCGCTGCGCACATCAAGGGCCGAGTTCAGATCCTGGAAGTAGAAGGGGTCGCTGATGTCGGTGTAGTCGACCTCGGTACTCCAGCGGCTGCTCAGGCCGCCCTTGTGCTGCCAGCCGTACAACCAGCGGTTCTCGTCGTACTTGGTGTCGTTCAGATAGGCAGCGGACAGTTTGCCCTCGTTGTCCGGCTTGAGGTAACGGAACTCGCCCTCGAGCTGCATGCCCCGTTCGGAGAGGTAGCGCGGATACAGGGTGGCGTCGTAATCGGGCGCGATATTGATGTAATAGGGCGTTTCGATCTCGGTGCCGTTGTCCGTGGAGTGGCTGATCGACGGGGTCAGCAGGCCGGTCTGGCGGCGGTCATCCAGCGGGAAATACAGATAGGGTGAGTAGAATACCGGCACGTCCTTGACCTTGAGGGTCACGTGCTTGGCTTCACCCCAGCCTTTTTCGCGGTCCAGTTCGATATCCTTGCTGTGCAGGGACCAGCTGTTTTCGCCAGGCTCGCAGGTGGTGTAGCTGCCGTCGGTCATGACGATAACGGCGTCATCGCGGCGCATCAGCTTGTCTGCGGTGCCTCTGGCGCGGGCGGCATGTACCACGTACTCGACGTTGTCGATGCGGGTCTCGCCGTTATCAATACGCATGCTCGCCGTGTCGCCCAGGACCAGAACGCCCTGGTCACGCAGCTGAACGTTGCCTTCAAGGCGCGCGCTGCTGTTGGCCTGGTCAAAGCTGGCCTGGTCGGACCGCGCTTGCAGGCGACCCTGGCGCAACAGCACGTCGCCCTCAAGTACGCCGGTCTGACTGCCTTGCTCAAAACGGCTGGAGTCGGCGGACGCATAGACCGGCAACTCGTCAAACGGGGTTTCATCGTCCCGGCCGCTGCGCTCGGGCTCGACGTAAGTGCCGCCGCAGTACGGCGCGATGGCTGCCTGTTGTTCGGCGGTCAACTGCTCACGGGGCACCCAGTCGAGACGACTGAAATCGTTGCGCGGTGCGGCCTGGGTAGCCGCTGCGGCGACCCCCGCGGCGGCCGCAGGCGCAGTGATGCCGACGGGCGCGTCGCTGACCGGGGCCGGCAGCGGGCGGGGTTGTGGCGGCCTGGGCGGCAATTCGCCGCGGGCTTGCACGGGTTCGCAGCTCCAGCTGGTGCCGCTGGCGCGACATTGCACCTGATTGGCAGCAAAGGCGCTGATCGGCTGTGCCAGCAGCAGAGAGCTGGCCAGCATCATGGGGAACGAAGAACGAAACGGAGGAGTTCGGTAGGCCATTATGTAATTATCCGGGCTTCCAGTCGGTGCGTGCTCGCGACGCCTTGTGCGAGGAGATAGCAATCTGCATGCTGTGTCTAACCAGCAAGATACCGGATAATAAAGCATAGGGCGCTGCCAGAGCTAGGAAAGCGCGGAAAAAGTCCCCGGTCTGCGGAACGACAGGCAGCCAGGGTGACTCGATAGAAAAACAGTGACCGATTCGCGGCCCAAGTGTCGAGTGGCTGGCCGGCGACAACGAGAAAGAGCCTAAATGGATTCAAGAACGACGCAATTGCACAATTGGTTACCTGCGGCCTTGCAGCAGGGGTTTGCGCAGATGGGCTGGGGCCCGGTGGTTGACGGGGAGTTGTCACCGGCCAGTGCCGATGCCAGTTTTCGCCGCTATTTTCGCTGGCAGGCTGGGCCGCGCAGCCTGATTATCATGGATGCACCGCCGGCACACGAAAACAGCGAGCCCTTTGTGCGTATCGCCGGCCTGCTGCAGGACGCCGGGGTGCGGGTGCCACGCATTCTGGCCTGCGAGCTGGAGCAAGGCTTTCTGCTGCTCGAAGACATGGGCAGCCAGACCTACCTGCAAAGCATTCAGGCCGGTGGTATCTGCGCCGAACAGTTGGACCGGATGTTCAGTGCGGCAATCGATAGCCTGATTCGCTGGCAGTTGGCCAGCCAGCCGGGTGTGCTGCCAGCCTATGACGAAGCCGTGTTGCGCCGTGAGCTCGACTTGTTCCCTGATTGGTACGTAGCGCACGAGCGTGGCCGGGCGCTCACCGCGGCGGAGCAAGCCGACTGGCAAGCGTTGCAGGCGCTGCTGCTGGACAGCAATCTGGGCGAAGCGCAGGTCTATGTGCATCGCGATTACATGCCCAGGAATCTGATGACCGCCGACGGCGAGCCGGGTGTGCTGGACTTTCAGGACGCGCTTTATGGTCCGGTCAGTTATGACGCTACCTCGCTGTTTGCCGATGCCTTCTTCAGCTGGCCGGCCGCCGAGCGCAGTGCCTGGCTGGAGCGCTACTGGCAGCGCGCGCGCGCGGCCGGTGTGCCGGTGCCCGCTGACGTTGACACCTTCATGGCGCAGGCCCGACTGATGGGCGTGCAGCGTCACCTCAAGGTGCTGGGCATCTTCGCGCGCATTTGTCACCGGGACGGCAAACCGCATTACCTGCAGGATGCGCCACGTTTTATCCGCTACCTGCGCGATGCCTGCGAACAAGATGCACGCCTGCAACCGCTGCAGCGCCTGCTCGACAGCCTGGAGTTGGCGGCATGAAAGCCATGATTCTGGCTGCCGGCAAGGGCGAGCGTATGCGCCCGCTGACGCTGCACACCCCCAAGCCGTTGCTGCCGGTCGCGGGCAAACCGCTTATCCAATGGCACATTGAGGCACTGGCCAGCGCGGGTGTGCAGGACCTGGTAATCAATCACGCCTGGCTGGGTGAGCAGCTGGAACGTCATTTTGCAGATGGCAACGAACTTGGCGTACGTATTCAATGGTCACGGGAAAGCGCGCCGCTGGAAACCGGCGGGGGGATTCGTCAGGCACTCCCCCTGCTCGGCGAGGCGCCCTTTATCCTGATAAATGGTGATATCCGCACGAGCTTTGATTTTGCCGGACTGGCATTGCCGGCCGGCAAGCTGGCGCATCTGGTGCTGATTGACAACCCACGACACAACCCTGGCGGTGACTTTACCCTGCGCGGCGGCCTGGTCAGCAATCCGTCCGCGGATGCCCTCGGCTTAACTTACAGCGGCATCGCGGTGCTGCATCCGGCGCTGCTGGCGGAGCAGCCCCCAGGCGCATTCAAGCTGGCGCCCTTGCTGCGCGCGGCGGCGGATCAGGGGCGGGTCAGTGGTGAGCACTTTGCCGGTGCCTGGATAGATGTCGGCACCCCCGAGCGCTTGGCGGAAGCCGAGCGGCTGGTGGAGGGTTAACCCATGCTGTGGCCGGTAACGGTGCTGGGCGCCGTGTTTGGCGGCTTGGGTGGCGGTGTGCCGGGTGCGCTGGTGGGCGCCGTACTGGGGCATGCCCTGGATCGGCATTGGCGGTTGCGGCGATGGCGCGATCTTTCAAGCAAGCTGGCCGAGTTGCGCGGTGGGAGTTCAAGGTTCGAGCGCGTATTGTTTCTCTGCATGGGGCGGCTGGCCCGCGCCAATGGTCGGGTGACCCAGGGGCATTTGCAGCTGGCGCGTGATCTGATGCAGCAATACCGGCTGGATGAGCCCGCGCGCCTGACGGCGATGCATGATTTCAATGCCGGCAAGCTTGCGGGCACCGAGCTGACCCGGCTGGTGCAGCGCTTTTGCCGCCGCGAGCCCGGGCGTTCCGCCGAGCTGCTGGACTGCTGTTGGCGTATGGCGCTGCTGACAGGTCAGTTGAGCGCGGAGGCGCGCAGCCTGCTGGATGCCTGGTCAAACAAGGCGGGAGTGGGGCGCGCGGAACAGCAGCGCATGCACCAGAAACATCAGCGCAGTGAACGCACCGCGGCGCGCTCCCCGGTAGCCAGTCAGGATCGTCTGCATCAGGCTGCGGCGTTGCTCAAGGTGGAGCTGGATGCCACGCCTGAGCAGATCAAGCGCGCCTATCGTCGCCAGCTGAGCAAGCACCATCCAGACAAGATGATTGCGCGCGGCGTGGGTGAGCCGGGGCTGTCTGGCGCCGGTGAGCAGATTCGCCGCATTCAGGACGCTTACGAAACACTAAGGCGCCACCGCGGCTTCCGTTGAGGCGCCAATCTCGCTGGGCTGGTTCAGCAGACGGCGCTCCAGCCAGCCCTGCAGACGTTTTTGCAGCATGTCGTCGGCCAGCACCGAGTCCTGCAGGTAATCGATATCCCATTGTTGATACAGATTGTGCCCCATGCGGCGCGCAATGCGCTGGTGCTCGCGAGCCTGAGTCGCGCCCTGCGAGCTGCCGGCCGCCAGCAGCTCAAGCAGCGGTTTGTCCCATTTTTCCAATAGCAGACTAAGGCTGGGCTGCCTTTCAATCGCGGGATCGCGGGGTTTGAACAGGATGACCGCATGCGGTGGCTGCTGACTCGCCGGTGGGCTGGCGGCACGCAGCGCCCAATAACCGGCCTCCGCGCGGGTGATCAGCGTGATGTGCTCGTTGTTCTCAGCGGCCAGTACCTGCCAGGCCGCCTGGATCAGCTGCATGCAGCGGGTGGCATAGTCGGCGGAGCTCTCTGCGCTGGCGAGGGGCGGGGCAGGCGGCTGATCGGGCTGGTTGTCGGCGGCGAGCAGCGGGTCTTGCGATTCTTCGTCTTGAATATCGGCGGTATCGGCTTCGGGCGCGGGCGTCTCGGCTGCGACGGAGGGAGGTAAGGGCGCATCCGGCAGGCTGATCGACAGGGTGTTCCAGCCGGCATCGCTCAGCCGGCGGCGTGCCGGCCCGATCAGTTCAGGCCAGTCGGCATGCTCACCGGGGCCGGCGATCAATAATACGCCGCCCAAGGCCTTGGGCCGCGCGGCCGGTAAATACAAGCCCAGCTGCGCCTCGCCATGAAAATCGAGCTGACGCTGCTCTTCGGTGGGGAGTCGGCGCTCCAGTACCTGTTGATACAGCGCGTTACGCGAAGGGGATGCGGCGCGCTCAGCGCTCTCTGCGGCGGCAGCTTCGTCCGCCGGCGTCTGCTCGGTTTCAGGTGTCTGCGCCTGGCTGCACAGTGGCAGGGAAAGAGCGATGAGCAACAGCAAGACACGCATTGAGTCAGGTCCTTTGGTGGCGTTGATTCGAGTATAACAGCGCAGCCACGGCACGCTTGCGGTAAACTGGCGGGCATTTCCTACCCTTGTTGTCGCTGAGGTTTGCCATGCAAGACTATGCCATTGCCCCTTCCATTCTGTCCGCCGATTTCGCGCGCCTCGGCGCTGAAGTCGATCAGGTCCTGGCGGACGGTGCAGATATCGTGCACTTCGACGTAATGGATAATCACTACGTGCCGAACCTGACCATCGGGCCGATGGTGTGCTCGGCACTGCGTAAATATGGCGTCACCGCGCCGATTGATGTGCATCTGATGGTCAGTCCGGTGGACCGCATCATTGGCGACTTTCTGGAGGCTGGTGCGTCCTACATCACCTTCCACCCGGAAGCATCCCAGCATATCGACCGCTCGTTGCAGCTGATCAAGCAGGGCGGCGCCAAGGCTGGCCTGGTATTCAACCCGGCTACTCCGCTTGATTCGCTCAAGTACGTGATGGACAAGGTCGACATGGTCCTGCTGATGAGCGTCAATCCTGGCTTTGGCGGGCAAAAGTTTATCCCCGGTACGCTCGATAAGCTGCGTGAAGCACGTGCGCTGATTGATGCCAGCGGCCGCGATATCCGCCTGGAGATCGATGGCGGCGTGAACGTTGACAACATCCGCGAGATTGCCGAAGCCGGGGCCGACACCTTTGTTGCCGGTTCTGCCATCTTTAACGCGCCGGACTATAAAGACGTGATCGACCGCATGCGCAGCGAACTGGCGCAGGTCGCTCGCTGAATATGTCTGCGTTGCGAACACTGTTTGGCGGCGAGTTGCCGCGCCTGGTGATGTTTGATCTGGACGGCACCCTGATGGATTCGGTGCCGGATCTGGCCGCTGCGGTAGATCAGATGCTGGCGTTACGTGGCAAACCAGCCGTCGGCGTTGAGCGGGTGCGTGACTGGGTCGGCAACGGTGCGGCGGTATTGGTGCGCAGGGCCTTGGCCGGTAGCTTGCGCCACGCCAATGTTGATGACGCTGAAGCTGAAGCGGCGCTCGCGGACTTTCTGCGTTGTTATGCCGGCGACCATTCGCGCACCTCTGTGTATCCTGGCGCCGCCGAGTTTTTGTCTTTCCTGCGTGGGGAGGGCATCAAGCTGGCTCTGGTGACCAACAAGCCGGAACGCTTTCTACCCGACCTGTTGGCGGAAAAGGGCATGGCGGACAGTTTTGACTGGCTGGTGGGCGGCGACACCTTGCCAACGCAGAAGCCCGATCCCGGTGCGTTGCTGTGGGTGATGCAGCAAGCGGAGGTCAGTGCGGCGCAGGCGCTGTTTGTTGGCGATTCGCGCAACGACATCAGGGCCGCCAGAGCCGCTGGCGTGCCGGTGGTCGCCGTCAGCTATGGCTACAACCACGGCGAGCCGATCGCGGCGGAAAACCCGGATATGCTGGTTGATTCACTCGAAGCGCTCATATAGTCTTGCTGCGTTATCCCTTCTGCAAGATGGATCAGCCGTGTTTGTCAGCAACCGCAAACTGATGAGAGTTATCAAGGCGCTCGCCCGCTGGCGTTGGCGTGTCTGATGTGCGCTCGCCTGCGTGATACGCGGGCACCCCTGGTTTGTGTGTGACAACAATTTTTGCCCATGAGGCTGATCATGACCCAAGACGAATTTCTTCGCCTGGCCGCTCAGGACTGTAATCGCGTACCCGTAGTGCGTGAGGTGCTGGCCGACCTGGAAACCCCGCTTTCTACCTATTTGAAGCTGGCCGACGGTGCCTTTTCCTACCTGCTTGAATCGGTGCAGGGTGGCGAAAAGTGGGGCCGCTATTCCATTATTGGTTTGCCGGCACGTACCGTGCTGCGCGTCGACGGTCATACCGCGACCGTGCTGACTGACGGTGTGGAGCAGGAACGCCACGAGTGCGCCGACCCGCTGGCCTTTGTTGAGGAATTCAAGGCGCGCTACCGCGTGCCGTCGATCCCCGGTCTGCCGCGTTTCAATGGCGGCCTGGTCGGTTACTTTGGTTACGACTGCGTGCGTTACGTTGAGCCGCGGCTGGCCAAGAGCGTCAACCCGGATGTGCTCGGCACGCCGGACATCTTGTTGATGGTGTCCGATGAAGTGGTGGTGTTCGACAACCTGGCCGGCAAGCTGCACGCCATTGTGCTGGCAGACCCCGAGCAACACGATGCCTATGCCCAAGCCAATGCGCGCCTGGATCAGTTACTGGAACAATTGCGCCAACCCATGCAGCCGCGCAAGCTGCTGGATTTGAATGCCCCTGTCGATATCGAGCTGGACTACCGCGCCAGCTTCACCCGCGAGCACTTCGAGCGCGCGGTTGAGACCGTGAAGGAATACATTCTGGCCGGCGACTGCATGCAGGTGGTGCCCTCGCAGCGCATGAGCGTGCAGTTCAAGGCTGAGCCGATCGATCTGTATCGCGCGTTGCGCAGCCAGAATCCAACGCCTTATATGTACTTCTTCAACTTTGGCGACTTTCACGTAGTCGGCAGTTCGCCCGAGGTACTGGTGCGGGTGGAAGAGGGCGAAGTCACGGTGCGGCCGATTGCCGGCACGCGGCCACGCGGCGCCACCGAGGAAGAGGATCTGGCGTTGGAGCAGGACCTGCTCTCTGATGCCAAGGAGATCGCCGAACACCTGATGCTGATCGACCTGGGCCGCAACGATGTGGGGCGCGTTGCCGAGATTGGCAAGGTGCAACTGACGGAGAAGATGGTGATCGAGCGTTATTCCAACGTCATGCACATCGTTTCCAATGTGCAGGGCCATCTGAAGTCAGAGCTGAATGCGATGGACGCCCTGCGCGCCATCTTGCCGGCCGGCACCCTCTCGGGCGCGCCCAAGATCCGCGCTATCGAAATCATCGACGAGCTGGAGCCGGTCAAGCGTGGCGTCTATGGCGGCGCGGTAGGTTACTGGGCGTGGAACGGCAACATGGACACCGCCATCGCCATTCGTACCGCGGTGATCAAGGACGGCGAACTGCACGTGCAGGCCGGTGCCGGCATTGTTGCCGATTCGGTCCCTGCGCTGGAGTGGGAAGAAACCATCAACAAGCGCCGCGCGATGTTTCGCGCTATCGCCTTGGCCGAACAGGCCGCCCGGTAAAGGAGCAGTACCATGCTGTTAATGATCGATAACTACGACTCCTTTACCTACAACGTGGTGCAGTATCTGGGTGAGCTGGGTGCTGAGGTAAAGGTAATCCGCAACGACGAGCTGACGGTTGCCGATATTGAGGCATTGAAGCCCGAGCGCATCGTCGTTTCCCCCGGTCCCTGCACGCCGAATGAAGCGGGCGTGTCGGTGCCGGTGCTCAAGCACTTTGCCGGCAAACTGCCGATTCTGGGTATCTGCCTGGGGCACCAGAGCATTGGCCAGGCCTTTGGCGGTGACGTGGTGCGCGCGCGTCAGGTCATGCACGGCAAGACCAGCCCGGTCTACCATGAGGGGCTGGGCGTGTTTGCCGGGTTGAATAACCCGCTGACCGTGACTCGCTACCACTCGCTGGTGATCAGCCGCGAGACGCTGCCAGACTGTCTGGAGCTGACGGCCTGGACCCAGGACGAACAGGGCAATGTGGACGAGATCATGGGCGTGCGTCACCGCGAGTTCATGATCGAGGGCGTACAGTTTCATCCCGAGTCCATTCTCTCGGATCAGGGCCACGAACTACTGGATAATTTTCTCAAGCAGCAAGGCGGCCTGCGCGGCTGATGCGGAGCAAAGGAGAGTCTATGGACATCAAGACAGCCCTCAGCAAGGCGGTTGACCAGCTGGATCTGAGTACCGAAGAAATGCAGGACGTGATGCGCCAGATCATGACCGGCCAGTGCACCGACGCACAGGTCGGCGGCTTTCTGGTCGCGCTGCGCATGAAGAGTGAAACGCTGGACGAGATCACCGGTGCAGCCATGGTCATGCGTGAGCTGGCCTCAGGTGTCAGCATTGCTGCCGAGCGCCTGGTCGATACCTGTGGTACCGGCGGTGATGGCGCCAACATCTTCAACGTGTCTACCGCCGCTGCCCTGGTGGTGGCTGCTGCGGGTGGCAAGGTTGCCAAACACGGCAACCGCGCCGTATCCGGCAAAAGTGGTAGCGCCGACCTGCTGGAAGCGGCGGGCGTGAATCTGGATCTCACACCGGAACAGGTAGCGCGCTGCGTCGAAAGCGTGGGCGTCGGCTTTATGTTCGCCCCCGCCCACCACGGCGCCATGAAGCACGCCATTGGCCCGCGGCGCGAGTTGGGCATGCGCACCATTTTCAACATGCTGGGGCCAATGACCAACCCGGCTGGCGTCAAGCATCAGGTTATTGGTGTGTTTTCCGAAGCGCTGTGCCGGCCCATCGCCGAAGTCCTCAAGCGGCTGGGTAGCGAGCACGTGCTGGTGGTGCATTCCAAGGACGGGCTGGACGAGCTGAGCCTGGCTTCTACCAGCCACATTGCCGAACTCAAGGACGGCGAGGTGCGCGAGTACGACGTCAGCCCTGAAGAGTTGGGTATCAAAAGCCGCAGCCTGATTGGCCTGACCGTCGAGGGCCCTGAGGCGTCGCTGACGCTGATTCGCGATGCGCTGGGCAAGCGCACCACCGAAGCCGGCGAGAAGGCGGCGGATATCATCATTCTCAATGCGGGGGCTGCGCTCTACGCCGCAGATCACGCCACCACGTTGCAGGAAGGTGTGAAACTGGCCTCCGATGCGCTCTACTCAGGGCTGGCTCGGGAAAAGCTCAATGAGCTGGTGGCGTTCACCGAGGTGTTCAGAGAGGAGGCCGCACAATGACGGTACCAACGATTTTGCAGAACATTGTCGCGCGCAAGTACGAAGAAGTCGCTGAGCGTAGTGCCCGCGTATCGCTGCAGGAACTGGAGACCCAAGCTGGCGCGGCTTCGCGAACCCGCGGCTTCGCGGCGGCGCTGCAAAGCCGCGCCAGTGCGCGCAAGCCGGCGGTGATCGCCGAGATCAAGAAGGCATCGCCCAGCAAGGGCGTGCTGCGCGAGGACTTCGATCCGGCTGCCATTGCGCACAGCTATGAAGAGGGCGGGGCGGCCTGCCTTTCGGTGCTGACCGATGTTGACTTCTTTCAGGGCCACGACGATTACCTGCAGCAGGCTCGCAGCGCCTGTGCGCTGCCGGTTATTCGCAAGGACTTCATGGTCGATCCCTATCAAGTGGTCGAGGCGCGCGCGCTGGGTGCCGACTGCATCCTGCTGATCGCGGCCTGCCTGGAGGATGGGCAGATGCACGAGCTGGCGGCCACCGCGAAGCAGCACGGGCTCGACGTACTGGTTGAGGTGCATGACGCCGCTGAGCTGGAGCGCGGGCTCAAGCTGGAGACCCCGCTTATCGGTATCAACAACCGTAACCTGCATACCTTTGAGGTTACCCTCGATACTACGCTGGAGTTGCTACCACAGATTCCCAAGGGCAAGACGCTGGTCACCGAGAGTGGCATTCTGCACCGCACCGACGTTGAACTCATGTTGGCGCACGGCGTTTACAGTTTCCTGGTTGGCGAGGCCTTCATGCGCGCCAGTGATCCGGGATATGAGCTCAAGCGACTGTTTTTCTAAGTCGACCGGGTATCAGAAAAACCTCCCACGCAGCCGCGGCGGGAGGTTTTTTTCTGCCTGAAATATATGGAAACCTGATGGGTTAGAACCAAATATTGCGCTTTTTGTCTCTATCTCTCGATGGGATCATGTGCCGAAATAACGGGAGCCAGTCATGCCCTTGCGCAACACCGCTCAACGCTATGGATCGATCAGCGTCTGCCTGCACTGGCTGATGGCGCTGGGCCTGTTCGGCCTGATTGCGCTGGGTCTGTGGATGACCGGCCTGACCTATTACAGCCCCTATTACACCAGTGCGCCGTTCTGGCACAAGAGCATCGGCCTGCTGCTGGCGGCGTTGCTGCTGGGGCGGTTAGGGTGGCGGTTGATCAACCGTAAACCAGAGGCGGTCCCCGGCCACAAGCCATGGGAGATCACCCTGTCGGCGACGGTGCACCTGCTGTTGTACCTGTTGCTGGCCATCATCGTGATAAGCGGCTACCTGATTTCAACCGCCAAGGGGCAGGGTATCAGCCTGTTCGGCTGGTTCGAGGTGCCGGCGCTGGTAACCGGTTTGCCGCAACAGGCTGATCGTGCCGGTGCTGTGCATTACTGGGTGGCGATGGGAGTACTCGGGCTGGTGGCCTTGCATGCGCTGGGCGCACTCAAGCACCACTGGCTGGATCGTGACGATACATTGCGCCGCATGCTGGGCATGCGGTTGAACAATACCAAGGAGAGTTAGCATGAAAAAGACATTCGCAGGATTGGCTCTGGGTGGTTTGCTGGCATTGTCGGGCTCACTGCAGGCTGCCGATTACGTCATCGATCAACAGGGGCAGCACGCCTCAATCAATTTCAAGATCAGCCACCTGGGTTATAGCTGGATCTACGGGCGCTTCAACGACTTCAGTGGCGACTTCAGCTGGGATGCCGACAAGCCCGAAGCCAGTGCGGTCAAGGTCAGCATCAACACCACCAGCGTCGACTCCAACCACGCCGAGCGTGACAAGCATCTGCGCAGCGACGACTTCCTCAACGTGGCCGAGCACCCCACCGCGACCTTCGAGTCAAGCAAGGTAGAGATGACCGGTGATGACACCGCCCATATCACCGGCAACCTGACGCTCAATGGCGTGACCAAGCCGGTGGTGCTGGATGCCAAGTTCATCGGTGAAGGCGAAGATCCCTGGGGCGGCTACCGCGCCGGTTTCTCCGGCACCACCACGCTGGCGCTGAAGGACTTCGATATCTCCATGGATCTGGGCCCGGCCTCGCAGGAAGTCGAGCTGATCATCAGTGTTGAAGGCGTGCGTCAGTAAGCGCCTGAGAGTATTCCAAGTTGTGCTCAGGGTCTCTTCGGAGGCCCTTTTTTTGTCTGTATCAAGTGACGACAGACGGCAATCAGCTGTTCTCCACGCGATAGCGCTCTGCTTCAGCGGTCAGCCAGTCACGAAATGCCAGTAGCGCAGCGGATTCAGCCTTGCGTTCTGGAATCACCAGAAAGTAACTGTTGGCGCTGTCGAAACTGCGCGCGCAGGGGCTGATCAAGCGGCCCTCGGCCAGCTCGTTGCGAATCAGAAACGGCGGGATCAGTGCCACGCCCAGACCGTGCATTGCCGCCTGTGCAAGCATGGAGAACAGCTCCAGCCGCGTGCCGTTGAGGTCGTGCTCAACGCGCATATCTACCGCCGCAAACCATTGTCGCCAGGCGTACGGCCGGGTGGTTTGCTGCAGCAATGGCAGCTCGGCAATCTGCTCTGGCGTCAGCTGCTGTTGCGGTGCTATCAGTGCCGGGCTGCACACCGGAATGGGCGATTCCGTCATCAGAAAATGTGTTTGGGTACCCGACCACTCGCCGTCGCCGAAGTAGATGGCGGCGTCGAACTCGGTATCGGCAAACAGAAAGGGTCGCGTGCGGTTGGTCAGGTTGACGGTGATCTGCGGATGCTGGCGCAGAAAGTCGCCAAGCCTTGGCAGCAGCCATTGGGTGCCAAAGGTCGGCACCAACGCGAGCTCCAGCGTCGCCGTACCCTGATTACCCATCACAGAGAGCGTGTCGCGCTCTACCGCATCCAGCCGGCTGGCGATTCGCCGACTATAGGTTTGCCCTGCATCGGTCAGCTTTACCCCGCGCCGCGTACGTCGGAACAGCTGAATATCGAGAAACTCCTCCAGATTGGCAATCTGCCGGCACACAGCGCTCTGGGTCAGCGACAGCTCTTCTGCAGCCTTGGTAAAGCTTTCATGCCGGGCCGAAGACTCGAAACAGATGAGGGCCTGGGTCGGTGGGATTTTGCGGCGCATGAGGCTCCTTTGGAGCAGCGATAAGCTATAAGTATAAAGCGCCAAGCCGTCCGTGCGCTGGGCCGGTGCTGCCTGCCGCTTGAAGCTTGCGGCTTGTCGCTATGTTTTTTCGGAGTTCCAATTTAGCACAAGCTGCTGCGCAAAAGACGCTTGTTAGCCCAAATTGCTGTGCGTACAGTTACTGCCACCGAGGGTCCCGCACGGGGCTCTGTACCCACATCCTGACTATCGGAGTTTTCATGGCCGCATCGAAAGCAAGTTTCAACTGGGAAGATCCGTTGTTGCTGGACCAGCAACTGACCGAAGAAGAGCGCATGGTGCGTGACAGCGCACGTCAGTACTGCCAGGAAAAGTTGATGCCGCGTGTGCTCAACTCCTTCCGCAACGAGCAGACCGATGTTGAGATCTTCCGTGAAATGGGCGAGCTGGGCCTGCTGGGTGCAACCATTCCCGAGCAGTACGGCGGCAGCGGCCTGAACTACGTGTGCTACGGTCTGATCGCCCGCGAAGTCGAGCGTGTGGATTCCGGCTACCGCTCGATGATGAGCGTGCAGTCCTCCCTGGTGATGGTACCGATCAACGAGTTTGGTTCTGAGGAGCAGAAGCAGAAGTATCTGCCCAAGCTGGCTTCCGGTGAGCACATCGGCTGCTTCGGCTTGACCGAGCCGAACCACGGCTCCGATCCGGGCTCGATGATTACCCGCGCACGCAGCACCGAAGGCGGCTATCTGCTCAAGGGCGCCAAAATGTGGATCACCAACAGCCCCATCGCCGATGTGTTTGTGGTCTGGGCCAAGACCGACGACGATGTAATTCGTGGCTTCATTCTGGAGAAGGGCTGGAAAGGCCTTAGCGCGCCAGCGATCAAGGGCAAGGTTGGCCTGCGTACCTCGATCACCGGTGAAATCGTGATGGAAGACGTGTTCGTGCCGGAAGAGAACATGCTGCCGCACGTGACTGGTCTGAAAGGCCCGTTCACCTGCTTGAACTCTGCGCGTTATGGCATTTCCTGGGGCGCGCTGGGCGCCGCCGAGTTCTGCTGGCACACCGCCCGTCAATACACCATGGACCGTCTGCAGTTCGGTCGCCCGCTGGCGCAGACTCAGCTGGTGCAAAAGAAACTGGCGGACATGCAGACCGAGATCACCCTGGCGCTGCAAGGCTGCCTGCGCCTGGGTCGCATGAAGGATGAAGGCACCGCTGCGGTGGAAATCACCTCCATCATGAAGCGCAACTCCTGCGGTAAATCGCTGGACATCGCCCGCGTTGCTCGCGACATGCTCGGCGGCAACGGCATCTCCGACGAGTACGGCGTAATCCGCCACGTGGTCAACCTGGAAGTGGTCAACACCTACGAAGGTACCCACGATGTGCACGCGCTGATTCTCGGCCGCGCGCAGACGGGCCTTCAGGCGTTCTTCTAACGCTTGAAGGTAGCAGCAAGTTACAAGCTACAAGCGGTAAGCAGTCCCTCGTTGGGCTGGCTGCCGCAGTAGTACGGCAAGCAGATCTGCTTGCCTTCATGGTCGCATCAGGGCGACCCGTTTGAACTCACCGCGAATTTGCTCGGTTAGCTTGCCGCTTGAAGCTTGCCGCTTGGAGCTAACGAAATGAGCGCTTTGTCTGGCCTGAAAGTCCTCGATCTCTCCCGCGTATTGGCTGGCCCCTGGGCCGGGCAGATGCTGGCCGATCTGGGTGCAGACGTGGTCAAGGTCGAGCGGCCTGAGGTGGGTGACGACACCCGCGCCTGGGGGCCGCCCTATCTGCGTGATGCCAAGGGGCGCGATACCTCCGAGGCGGCGTATTTTCTGTCGGCCAATCGCAACAAGCGCTCGATCACCATCGACTTTACCCAGCCGGAAGGTCAGCAGCAGGTCCGCGAGCTGGTGGCCAAGGCCGATGTGCTGATCGAGAACTTCAAGGTAGGCGGTCTGGCGGCCTACGGGCTGGATTACGCCAGCTTGCAGCAGTCGAATCCGCGATTGATTTATTGCTCGATCACCGGCTTCGGGCAGACTGGCCCCTACGCCAAGCGCGCGGGCTACGATTTCATGATTCAGGCCATGGGCGGCCTGATGAGCGTGACTGGCAAGGCAGCCGATGAGGAGGGCGCAGGGCCGGTCAAGGTCGGCGTTGCTCTGACCGATATTCTGACCGGGCTGTACGCCAGTAATGCGGTCCTGGCTGCACTGAACGAGCGTGAGCGCAGCGGCCTGGGGCAATATATTGATCTGGCGTTGCTCGACGTACAGGTGGCTTGTCTGGGCAATCAGGCACTGAATTATCTGGCCACCGGTGTCGTACCGCAGCGCCTGGGCAACGCGCACCCCAATATTGTCCCCTATCAGGACTTTCCTACGGCCGATGGCGATTTCATTCTCACAGTAGGAAATGACGGTCAGTTCCGCCGCTTCTGTGACGTCGCCGGGCATCCGGAATGGGCCAGTGATGCGCGCTTTGCCAGCAATGCGCAGCGGGTCGCCCACCGCGCGGAGCTGATACCGTTGATCCGTCAGGCGACGGTGTTTCGTACCACCGCCGAGTGGATTGCCGCGCTGGAGCAGGCCGGTGTGCCTTGCGGGCCGATCAACGATCTGGCGCAGGTGTTTGCCGATGCACAGATCCAGGCGCGTGGCGTGCAAATCAGCCTGCCGCATGCGCTCTCGGGTGAGGTCGCGCTGGTGGCCAACCCCATACGCCTGTCCCGTACGCCGGTGGAATACCGCAGCGCGCCGCCGCTGTTGGGTGAGCACAGTGCCGAGGTGCTGCGCGACTGGTTGGGTAGCTCCACCACGCGCTAAGGGAGAGCGTTAGCGCTTTGGCGTGCCATCACGGCGCTGCGCGCGGGCCAGGCGCAGGCTTTCCTGCTGGCTTTGGTCCAGCACTTCCTGCACGTAACTGATGTGCTCGCTGGCCTGGCGGCGGGCCTCGTCCGCCTGGCCCTGCATGATGGCTTCAAACAAGGCGCCATGCTGGGCTACCAGCATGCGACGGCTTTCTTCGCGCAGCGCATACATGCCACCAATATTGGTTACTACGTTGCGTTTCAGCAGGTCGAACAGGCCGCGGATGGTATGCAGCAACACCATGTTGTGGCTGGCTTCGGCAATCGCCAGGTGAAAGCGCGCATCGGCGGCGCCTTCTTCGGCGCGGCTGGCCTTGCTACCGCTGGCGTAGCACGCCTGCAAACTGTCGTAAGCGGCCTGCAGGTTCTGGCGATCCAGCTCGGTGGCACGCTTGGCGGCGTAGTAGGCGCAATCGGCCTCCAGCGTGTGCCGAAACTCCAGCAGGTCGCGCTGCGCTTCGGGGCGACCTTCCAGTAGCCCGAGTAGCGGATCACTGAAGCTGGAGCCAAGATTTTCACTGACGTAATTGCCGCCACCCTGACGGCTGGTCAGCAGCCCCTTGGCGGCGAGTTTTTGTACCGCCTCGCGCAGCGACGGACGCGACACGCCAAATTGCTCAGCCAGCGCACGCTCGGCCGGCAACCGCTGGCCGGGTTGCAGCGTGCCTTCCAGAATCATGGTTTCCAGCTGTTCGACTATGTTGTCCGCCAGCCTGCGCTGTCGAACCTGTCCCACTTCCATTAGTTGTCCTTTTTGGTCTTACCAATCGGTGAATTCTGGCCGGCTTGAGCGCGCGGGGCAAGTGCTGCGCCAAACCGCCTATACCAAAGTCTACCTTCCGGAGTTTGACAGCGGGCTGATGCTTTTTTAATCTGGCTGGCCTGAATTGTAAATTGGTATTACCAATTAACCTAAACAACAACTAGAAAGAACCCTTTGCAGGAGTGCTTCATGTCATCCGGATTTCTGGCCTTGCTGGCCTTTACCCCCATATTGCTGGCCGGCGTTCTGCTGATCGGCCTGCGTTGGCCGGCGCGGCGCGCCATGCCACTGGTGTATCTGGTCAGTGCCGCGATTGCACTGTTCGGCTGGGACATGAGCGTCAACCGTGTACTGGCATCTACCCTGCAGGGGTTGATCGTCACGCTGGGGCTGCTGTGGATCATCTTTGGCGCCATTCTGCTGCTCAATACGCTCAAGCATTCCGGTGGCATCACCGCCATTCGTGCCGGTTTCACCACCATCAGCCCGGACCGCCGTATTCAGGCCATCATCATTGCCTGGCTGTTCGGCTGTTTCATCGAAGGTGCCTCGGGCTTCGGTACGCCGGCGGCGATTGCCGCGCCCTTGCTGGTTGCAATCGGCTTCCCGTCCATGGCGGCGGTGCTGATGGGCATGCTGGTGCAGAGCACGCCGGTCTCCTTTGGCGCGGTAGGTACGCCGATTATCGTTGGCGTCAGCACCGGGCTGGACCACGCGGCCATTGGCGAGCAACTGGCCGCCAGCGGTTCCAGCTGGGAAGCCTATCTGCAATTGATCACCAGCCAGGTCGCGATCATTCATGCCCTGGTCGGCAGTGTGATGCCGCTGGTGATGGTCATCATGCTGGTGCGCTTTTTTGGCCGCGATAAAAGCTGGCGTGCGGTGTTTGAAGTGTTGCCCTTTGCGCTCTTCGCTGGCGTGTCGGTCACCATCCCGTACATGCTGACCGGCATCTTGCTGGGGCCGGAATTCCCCGCGCTGATGGGCGGCCTAGTCGGCCTGGCGGTGGTGACTACCGCCGCGCGGTTCGGCTTTCTGGTGCCAAAAACCACCTGGGACTTTGCCCCACGTGAACAGTGGCCGGCGCAGTGGATGGGCAGCATCGAGATGAAACTCGAGGATCTGACCGCACGGCCGATGAGCAGCTTCCGCGCCTGGTTACCCTATTTGCTGGTAGGCCTGATTCTGGTCATCAGCCGCGTGTTCCCTGAGGTCACCGCGCTGTTCAAGTCGATCTCGTTCGGCGCGACTGACCTGCTGGGCGAGGCGGGCATCAGCGCCGGCGTGCAGCCGCTCTACCTGCCGGGCGGCATTCTGGTGATGGTGGTATTGATGACCTTTTTCCTGCATCGCATGCAGCTGCGTGATCTGGGCAAGGCGGCGAAAGAGTCCGGCGGGGTGTTATTGAGCGCCGGTTTTGTATTGTTGTTTACCGTGCCCATGGTGCGGATTCTAATCAACTCCGGCGTTAACGCCGCCGACCTGCCGAGCATGCCGATCGTGATGGCGCGATACGTGGCAGACAGCGTGGGCGGCATCTACCCGCTGTTTGCGCCGGCCATCGGGGCGCTGGGTGCCTTCCTTGCCGGCTCCAACACGGTGTCCAATATGATGTTCAGCCAGTTTCAGTTCGGTGTTGCCAGTAACCTCGGGCTGTCCACCGCGCTGGTGGTGGCCGCGCAGGCGATTGGCGCCGCAGCGGGTAACATGATTGCGATTCACAACGTGGTGGCGGCGTCTGCCACAGTGGGCTTGCTGGGCCGTGAAGGCACCACCCTGCGGCGCACCGTCTGGCCAACGCTCTACTATGTGCTGGCAACGGGCCTGATCGCGCTGTTTTCGGTCTACGTGCTCAACGTCAGTGATCCGCTGCTGGCCAGCTAACACCAGCTTTGAACGCGCCCCGGTTGCCGCCGGGGCGTTTGCCGTACAAGTGAAAACGGGACACCCACATGATCATCTCTGCCTCCACCGACTACCGCGCGGCCGCCAAGCGCCGCCTGCCGCCGTTCCTGTTCCATTACATCGATGGCGGCGCCTATGCCGAGCACACGCTCAAACGCAACGTAGCGGACCTGGCCGATATCGCGCTGCGCCAGCGAGTACTCAACGACATGTCGGAGCTGAGCCTGGAAACCCGGCTGTTCAGCGAAACCCTGGCTATGCCGGTAGCGCTGGCGCCGGTCGGCCTGACCGGCATGTACGCCCGTCGGGGCGAGGTGCAGGCAGCGCGCGCGGCGGCGACAAAAGGCATTCCCTTTACCCTGTCTACCGTCTCGGTTTGCCCGATCGAAGAAGTTGCGCCAGCGATTCAGCGGCCCATGTGGTTTCAGCTCTATGTGCTGAAAGACCGTGGCTTTATGAAGAACGCACTGGAACGCGCCAAGGCGGCCGGGGTAACTACCCTGGTGTTTACCGTCGATATGCCGGTGCCCGGCGCGCGCTACCGCGATGCGCACTCCGGCATGAGCGGCCCGAACGCGCCACTGCGCCGTATGCTGCAGGCGATGACGCACCCGCGTTGGGCATTGGATGTGGGGCTGCTGGGCAAGCCGCATGATCTCGGCAATATCTCCACCTATCGCGGTAATCCGACTGGGCTGGCGGATTACATTGGCTGGCTGGGCGCCAACTTTGATCCGTCCATCTGCTGGCAGGATCTGGAGTGGATTCGTGAGTACTGGGACGGCCCCATGGTGATCAAAGGCATTCTCGACGCCGACGACGCGCGTGATGCCGTGAGCTTTGGCGCCGACGGCATTGTGGTGTCCAACCACGGCGGCCGGCAGTTGGATGGCGTGCTGTCGACTGCACGCGCTTTGCCAGCGATTGCCGATGCGGTGAAAGGGCAAATCAAGATCTTTGCCGACTCGGGCGTGCGTACCGGGCTGGATGTGGTGCGCATGCTGGCGCTGGGTGCTGACTGCGCCATGCTGGGGCGTGCCTTTGTTTACGCATTGGCCGCCGATGGCGAAGCCGGCGTAGCCAACCTGCTGGAGCTGATCGACAAGGAAATGCGCGTGGCCATGGTGCTCACCGGCGCCAAAACCATCGCCGATATCAACTCCGACATGCTGGTGCGTGGGCTATGAGCGCCGCAGCAACGAGTGCGCGCGAGCCGCTGCTGGCCAGTTTTCGCGCCGTGGTTGGCCCGCGCCACGTGCTGACCGGCGACCAGCAGACCCGACGTTTTCGCAAGGGCCACCGCACCGGCGAAGGCCGGGTACTTGCCGTAGTGCAACCGGGTACGCTGCTGGAGCAGTGGCAGGTTTTGCAGGCAGCGGTCGCGGCGGATTGCATTGTCATCATGCAGGCCGCCAACACCGGCCTGACCGGCGGTTCCACACCCGATGGCGATAACTACGAGCGTGACATTGTGCTGATCAGCACGCGCCGTCTGGACGGCGTGCAATTGATCAACCAGGGCGAGCAGGTCGTTTGTTTGCCCGGCGCCACGCTGGACCGACTGGAGCGCGAGCTGGCTCCGCTGGGCCGCGAGCCGCATTCGGTGATCGGCTCCTCGTGCATTGGCGCCTCGGTACTCGGCGGTGTGTGCAACAACTCCGGCGGCGCCCTGGTGCGCCGCGGCCCGGCCTACACCGAGCTGGCGCTCTACGCGCAGGTGCAGGCCGACGGCAGCTTGACGCTGGTCAATCATCTAGGGATTGAGCTGGGCGAAAGCCCGGAGGAAATCCTCACGCGTTTGCAGCAGGGCGACTACAGCCCGGCCGCCGTTCGCAACGAAGCCGCCAAAGCCTCAGATGCCGGTTACTCCGAACACGTGCGCGACGTGGATGCCGACACTCCCGCGCGCTTCAACGCCGATCCCTCACGCCTGTTTGAAGCCTCGGGTTCGGCCGGCAAGCTGTGCCTGTTTGCCGTGCGGCTGGATACCTTCGTCAAGGAGCCCAGCACCGTATTCTACATCGGCAGCAATGACCCGCAGGACCTCACCGATCTGCGCCGCTATCTGCTCACCAGCCTGCCCAGCCTGCCGATTGCCGGTGAATACATCCACCGCACTGCCTTCGATATTGGCGAGCGCTACGGCAAGGACACCTACCTGATCATCGACCGCTTTGGCACTGCCAAGGTGCCCACCGCCTTCGCGCTCAAGAGCCGCATCGACGGACTGTTCGAGCGAGTCGGGTTGCGCGGCGTGAGCGATCGCATCATCCAGAAACTCATGGATCTGCTGCCCAGCCACTTACCCGAGCGCATGCGCGAGTACCGCGACCGCTACGAGCATCACCTGCTGCTGCGCGTCTCCAATGACGTCGCCGAACAAACCCGCGAGCATCTGCGGGGCTTTTTCGTCTCACGTGACAGCGGCAGTTATTTTGAGTGCGATGAAGACGAAGGCCGCCGCGCCTTCCTGCATCGTTTCGCCGTTGCTGGCGCTGCGATCCGCTACCGCGAAGTACATCGCAAGGAGGTGGAAGACATAGTCGCGCTTGACATCGCCCTGCGCCGCAACGACCGCGACTGGGTAGAAAGCCTGCCGCCCGAGCTGGAGCAGGACATGGTGCACAAACTGTATTACGGCCACTTCTTCTGCCACGTCTTCCACCAGGACTACATCGTGCGCAAGGGCGTCGACCCGCTCGCCATGGAGCATCGCATGTGGGCGCTGCTGGACGAGCGCCGCGCCGAATATCCCGCCGAGCACAACGTCGGCCACCTCTACGTTGCCAAACCCGCACTCGCCGACTTCTACCGCGAACTCGACCCGACCAACAGCTTTAATCCGGGTATTGGGCATACCTCACGGCAGCGTGGCTGGGGCGAGTGTTGTGGTGGGCACGAGGGGGAGACAGGCTGAGCGTTCGTCGTCCGCAGATATTTCAGTAGTAAGCAATAATGGATTCGGCTCAACTAGTGAGCCGAATAGATTTGCTAATCGGCTCATGGGCTGCACCTACTTGCGGTTTTGCCCGGCCTGCAGCTTGTCTGAAGAGGGAGGCCCTTTCGTAAGCGTCGGGTCGATGCTATGCGCGAGGTGCTATCAATCTTCCCACTGCGCATCCCGCCGCGTAATACATGCAGCCAACAATTCCTCCAGCGACGCCTGTAACTCCTGCATAAACACATTGCTGTCTTCACCCGGAGTCAGCGCCTCACCAATCACCACATCACAGTTGAACGGCACCAGCATGGAGCCACCCTTGGGCAGGGCGCGGCCGAGGCCGTGCATGGCGATGGGGGTGACTGTGGTGCCAGGGTGGCTGCGGGCGAGGTGGTAGATTCCTTTGCGTAGTGGTTGCAGTTGTTCGGCTTCGCCGCGGCTACCTTCGGGGAAGAGCAGCAGGATTTCTTCGTTGGCCAGGGCTTGCTGGCACTGATCAAAGACCTTTTCCTTGTCGACTTGCCCCTGCCGATCCAGCGGAATGATGCCGATGACGTTGAGCGATAGCCAAGCGGTAAAGCGGTTACGCAGAAAGTAGTCGGCGGCAGCGACCGGGCGCACGCGGTGCAGTTGGCTGAGCGGGTAGAGCGCCATCAGCACCAGGGTGTCCAGGTGGCTGTTGTGGTTGGCGGCAAGGATTGACGGGCCGCGTGTGGGCAGGCGCTGCACTGAGTAGATGTTCAGGCCCAGCAGCAGATACACGACCGGTTTGACCACCAGCAGAAAGAACAGCCGTTTGGGCAGACGTTTAAAGAACGGCATGGCGGCCTCAGTAGCTGGTGTAAACGAGGAAGTGGAAGAACAGTGGCGCGGTGTACATCAGGCTGTCGATGCGATCGAGAATGCCGCCGTGACCGGGAATCAGTTGGCTGGTGTCCTTGATACGGAGATCGCGTTTGACCGCTGAAATGGTCAGGTCGCCGATAAAGCCGGCGATGCCGATCAGCAGGCCGGCGGCCAGGCCCTGCCAGAAACTCAGCGGTGTGAGCCAGGGGGCGAGTATGCCGCCCAGCAGTGTGGTGGTGGCTACGCCGCCAAGAAAGCCGGCCCAGGTTTTGTTCGGGCTAATTGTCGGCACAATCTTGCGCTCGCCAAACTTCTTGCCCCAGATGTACTGCGCCACGTCGTTGAATTGGGTGAGGAAGACCAGATACAGCACCAGGCCGACGCCGCCACCCGAGGCGTTCTGATCCGCCGGCAGCATCAGCAGGTAAGCCACGTGGCTGATGGCGAATACCGTGGTCATGATCGCCCACTGGTAGGAGCCAACGGCACGAATAAAGCCCTTGGTTTCGCCCAGCATCAGCAGGCCGAAGGGAATCAGCAGGAACAGGTAAACCGGGATGAAGACGATGAACATGCCGTACCAGTCGGTGGCAATCCAGTAGTACTGCAGCGGCACCATGAGGTAGAGCGCGAGGATCAGTCGGCGGTCGCTGATGCGTACCGGCAGGATGGAGAAAATCTCGCGCAGGGCGATGAAGCTGAGTATGGCGAAGAAAATCAGCGAGGCGACCTGGCCGATCATCAGTGCGGTGAAGACCACCGCGACCATGACCCACCAGGAGTTGATGCGCTGCTTGAGTTCCAGGTGTGCTTCCGGGCTTAAGCGCGAGCGCAGGCGCCACTGGGTGATTGAGGCGACCACCAGCATGACCAGTACTACCAGCATGGCGCCCAGGGCATTGGGGGTGAGGTCGAGCATGAAGGGCAGGCCGATATCCATTTCAGTTAGCTCCACGTTGTTGCAGGCGCAGATAGGCGCCAATCAGGCGGCGCAGCGCGGTCATGGCGCTACCCACCACCAGAACGATCAGGCTGATCCAGAGCACCATGCCGTAGTGGCCCCAGAAAATTTCCAATGCCGAAATAACGGCAGCGGCGGTGATCAGCGCCATGCGCTGCTGCTTGGCCATGGGGCCGCGAAAATCCGCTGGCAAGCCGAGCGACACCCCCAGCACGCGGATGTAGGCGGTCATCACTGCCAGTAACGCGCCGAGCCAGGCCAGCCACATGGCGCTGGGGTAGTCCGGCAGGGCAAAGCCGCAGGCGACGATCAGCAGTGGATCGGCGATCCGATCCGGCACATCGTTGAACAGCTCGCCAGCCAGCGTCTGCTTGCCGCCTTCCATTGCCACCATGCCATCAAACAGGTTGCACAGCAGGCGCAGTTGAATCAGCAGCGCAGCTGCCAGAAACCACAGCGAGCGTTCGCCCGCCAGCGTCTGCCCGGCCATTACCAGCGCTGCGCCGCCGCCCAGGGCAAACACCACGCTGAGCACGGAAATCTGGTTGGGCGTGACGCTGCGGCGGCTAAGCCAGGCGGCGAAGCGGCGCATCATTTGCTGATCGCGTATTTTCAGGGGGCGGCGGTTACTCAGGTCGGTCATGGTTTACGGCTCCGAAGAACGGGCGCCGGCATCACGCGCCAGCGATAAGGTGAGATACAGGCAATAGACGAAGGCCAGTACGCTGGGCGGCACAATGGTGGCCCAGAGTGCGGGCGTGGCGTTGGCGGTATGTGCCAGCCAGAGCGTGCTGAAACTGACCGAAACGATCAGCAGGGGCGGCAGTACGATGCGCAGCAGCGGGGCGGGCAAACGCGCAAAGAGCGCGCCGACACAGACTGCCATGATCAGCGTAATGATGGCGCTGGCACAGCCCTGCAGCAGGCCGGCGGTCACGGCATCCCGGTGCCCCGCCGGCCAGTTGGCCAGCAACGCCCAGCCACCCCAGAGCAGGAAAGCCATGGCGGCGGCCGCCAGCCGACCGGGCGCGAGGGCGCTCATTGCGTGCCTCGCGGCGCTGCGAATGCGGGGTCCAGGCTGGCAAGAAAGTTATCGACCTGCGCGGTGTAGGCCGGATCGAAACCCAGCGCGGAATTGATCTCGCAGTGCGTCATGTCGAGCGGGATAACCTCAACGCGGCCGCCCAGCTCGCGTGCCTTGCCGGCAAAGGCGCGCGCCTGCGGGCAGGGCGTATCGCGTTTGGACGAGCAGACCGCCAGCAGCGGCGGCATGCCTTGGGTCAACTGATGCAAGGGTGAAACCGCCTGCCAGAACGCCGGGTCTTTGCCAAAGGCGTTGTCATACAGGCGCAGGTGACGAGACTGCATGATGGCGGGCACGTCGAACGCGGCGCTGTCGAGGGCTACGGTGCCAAGCCAGGGCTGCAACTCGCTGTCGCCCATCGTTGCAGCCTTGGCACTGAGCAAGGCGACCAGATGCGCGCCGGCGGAATGGCCCATCAACACCAGGCGCTGTGGGTCTATGTGCCATTGCGCCGCGTTGTGCTGGATGAAAGCGAGGGCGGCAGCGACGTCAGCGGTTTGTTGCAGTGGGTCTGTGGGTAGCAGGCGGTAATCGATCGAGATCAAGGCGACACCGCGTGGCAGCCAGTGGTCTGCCTTGTTGTCTACCACGCTGGCGGCGGATTTGCTGCCGCGCCGCCAGCCGCCGCCGTGCACCATGACGATGGCCGGCAAATAAATATCCAGCTGCGTCGCCGGATCGGGGCCGTAGGCGATGTCGGCCTGCGTTGGGGTTGCTGCCTGAGCCGCGCTGATGGGCAGCCACCCGGCGATCAGCAAAAACACCGGGAGGTGGCGAAGGTGGAACGAGGCCATGCCGGGACATCCTGTTCGATAGCGTCGAGAAGACCGGCCAGCATAATGCACAAGGGCGGCAGGAGACGACAGGTAGCTGCTCAGGTTGTGAGCTGGGCAGCACCTCTTGCCTGTGGCAGATAACAGCAGCGCTACTCGACCGGTATATCACCACAATCGCTGGCGACCCACTTGCTGATCTCCTGGTGATCGACCTTGACCGGGCCATTGAGTTTGTCGGCGAGCCCACCCGCTGCTTGCTCCGGCAGCTGGTAGGTACCGTCCCCGCGGAAGTTGGATTTGATCTCCCGGCTGCTGATCATTTGCATGTCGCCTTGCATGGTGCCGGTAAAACCGTCGGTATTGGCGCAATCGCCGCTGAACTCAAGGCGGTCATCATCGCTTTGCTTGACCTTGAGTTCGCAGCCGGGCATCTGCTCGCGGGCGTCGGCGAGCAGCGCCTCGGGGTCAGTCATTTTTTCTGCCAGTTCGGCGCTGATGCAGCGCTGGTGGCCGGCATCTTCGGCGTTGACCATCATTTCCTCGACCATGGCGCGTTGCTCGGCGGGCATGTTGGCCAACATCGCCTGACGCGCTTCGCGCATCTTGGCCTGCAAATCCACTCCGTTGATCAGGGTTGTGCTTTCGCTATGCCACAGGCCTGGCTCGGGTGCGGGCTCTATGCTGGCGGCGAACAGGTGGGGGGTGGCAATCAGCAGCAGGCTGGTAATCAGGTGCGAGGGGTGCAGTGTCATCCGGGTCATCCTTGCTGGGTGGTGGTTGGTCTTGCCCCTTCACTATAGAAGCGACGAGCGCGCGCGTCATGTGATGGCACGGCGAACGCCGCAACACTCGAATAAAGAACGCAAAAAAGGGGCCGAAGCCCCTTTCTTTAGATCACAATAGCTGCCACGGCTATCAGCGCGGGCCGAGCAAAGCCGGCTTCTCGCGCTGTGGGCCGCGGTTGTTCGGTCGACGGTTGTGCGACTTGCGCTGTGGCTTGTCCTGCGGCAGCGGATCGGCACGGTTGCCATTGGCCTGGCGACGACGCTCCAGGGTCACCGCGTCTTCCGGCTCACTGATGACATGGGCGGCGCGTTTTGGGCCCCGGGGACGGTCGGTGCGTGGTTTGTCATTGCGGCCCTGGCCACGGCCTTGACCGGCGCCCTGACCGCGCGCGTTATTGCCTGCGCCGCCACCGCTGTTGCGCTGCTGGTTGCGGCCATTGCCGGCGCCGCCGCGTGGGCGCTCCGGGCGGTCGCTGTTGAGCTCGGCCTGGGCTGGCGGCTCAAAGCCGTCCAGCGAGCCTTCATCGATCCGCTGTTTGGTCATGCGTTCGATGGAGCGCAGCAGTTTGTCTTCATCGGGGCTGACCAGAGATACGGCTTCACCACTACGACCGGCGCGGCCGGTGCGGCCGATGCGGTGTACGTAGTCTTCCGAAACGTTGGGCAGCTCGAAGTTGATTACGTGGGGCAGCTGGTCGATATCCAGACCACGGGCGGCGATGTCGGTCGCGACCAGAATGCGCAGCTTGTTGGCCTTGAAGTCTGCCAGCGCCTTGGTACGCGCGCTCTGGCTCTTGTTGCCATGAATCGCGGCAGCGGGCAGGCCGTTCTTGTCGAGGTACTCGGCAAGGCGATTGGCGCCGTGCTTGGTACGGGTGAAAATCAGCACCTGCTCCCAGGCACCCTGGGTAATCAGGTGTGCAGCCAGCGCGCGCTTGTGGCCAGCGGCTACGCGGTAGACTTTCTGGTTGATGCGCTCGACGGTCGAGTTGGGCGGCGTGACTTCAATGCGCGCCGGGTTGTTCAGCAGCTTGTTGGCCAGGTCGGTGATGTCTTTCGAGAAGGTCGCCGAGAACAGCAGTGTCTGACGTTTGGCTGGCAGCTTGGCGATGACCTTTTTCACGTCATGTACAAAGCCCATGTCGAGCATGCGGTCGGCTTCGTCGAGAATCAGTACTTCGACCTTGGACAGGTCGACGGCGCGCTGGCCAACCAGATCCAGCAGACGACCGGGGCAGGCGACCAGGATATCCAGGCCAGGCGCGATGGCTTTCATCTGTGGGTTGGCGCCCACGCCGCCAAACACGCAGGCAGATTTCAGTGGCAGCTCGGCGGCGTAGGCACGGATGCTGTCGTGCACCTGGGCCGCCAGCTCGCGGGTCGGCGTCAACACCAGTACGCGTACCTGCTTGGGTGCACGGCGGTGATTGGCGTCAGGGTGGCCGGCAGGAAACAGCCGTTCGATGACCGGCAAGGCGAAGCCGGCAGTCTTGCCGGTGCCGGTCTGGGCGGCAACCATCAGGTCGCGGCCTTCGAGTACAGCGGGAATAGCTTGCGCCTGAACAGGCGTGGGATTGGTATAACCGGTGGCTGCCACCGCGCGCACGAGTGCGTCGGACAGGCCCAAGGAAGCAAAGGACATTCAGATAACCCTGTGATGGCCGTTGCGAACAGGCAGATAACAACCGGTTTCCTGCGAGCTGGTGTCGGGGTGACACTGCCCGCCAAGGGGTTGCATACCTGCCGCTTGTCCGTGCGGCCTGGAATGAAGGGGCGCGAGTATAACAGAAAGCCTGCCGGGTCACATCCCGGACCGCTCGGCGGTCATTCGGCCCTGGTGGTGCGGGCAGGCTTACAGCTCGGTCAGGCCGTAGTGCTGCAGAATCTGCAGGTATTCGCTGCTGCGCTTGAAGGTGCTCAGGGCGCTGCTGAAGCGTTTGGCCAGTGCTGCCATATCGGGGCTACGGTGAAACGCCAGAAACAGTGCGCCGCTCCAGCCCTAGTTGGCGTAGGGTGAACTGGCCCGCGCGCTTATTCATGATCACCATGTCGACGCGCTCATGCATCAGCATCAACAGGCTGGCTTCGGTGCTGGCGGCGGGTTCGCGGCTGAAGTAATCGGCGTGCATGAATTCCGGGTTGCCGTAAACGTAGCCGGCGGATACACCGATCTTCAGGCCGCGCAGGTCCTGCAGGCCGGTGAATGGATGGGGCCGATCAATACGGTAAAACAGCACAGACTCGCTGCGCGACAGCGGTTCATACGGAAAGATGTACTGCTGCTCCCGCTCGGGGTTGGGTGATATATCGAGAATCGCATCGGCACTGCCGTTGGCGGTGTCGTGCAGCGCGCGGCGCCAGGGCAGCAATTGCCAGCGGGCTTCGTAGCCCAGTTGCCCCAGCACGCGGTTGGTGACGTCGTAATCGACACCTTTCAGGGTGCCCGCCTCTTCATAGATGTAGGGCGGCCAGGCCTCGCTGACGATGTTCAACGGCTCCGCGCGTGCCATGGGGCACGCTAGCAGGGGGAGCAGTAACAGCCAGGCGGGTAGTCTCATGGGGTCAGTCTAGCTTGCTTCCCGCCAGGAGTAACAGCCTCTGGCTCGCGGGTTGTCGCTAGTGGAGCGACGCGCGCTGACCGTAACGCGCGAGTATCTGCTGATAGGCCTCGCTCGCCTTGAAGCGTCTGAGCTCGGTAGTAAAGGCGTGGCTGAGTTCTACCTTGCCGGTACCGCGGTGGAAAGCCAGGTACAGCTTGCCGCTGGCAAGTGGTTGGGGGTCGAAACCGATCTGCTCCTGCAGGCCTAGTCGCTGGCGCTCATGCAAGCCGGCCCGGCGATCAATCAGAGCCAGATCAATCCGCTGGTTCAGCAGCTTGAGCAGGTTGGCTTCGTTGGTGGGTGCGGGCTCACGGGTGAAATAGTCAGCCGCGAGGAAATCAGGATTGCCGTAGTTGTAGCCCGGTGCCACACCGATAGTGAGGCCGCGTAGACTTTGCAGATTGGCGTAGGGGTGGGGGTGCTGGCGGGCGTAGAACAGGACCGAGTCGTTGAGCGACAGGTGCTCGCTGGGGAAGATCAACGTCTGGCGGCGTTCCGGCGTGGCGAGAATGTCGAGAATCGCATCGGCGCGGCCGCTTTCAACGCTGAGCAGTGCGCGCTTCCAGGGCACCAATTCCCATTCCAGCTGGTAACCAAGCTGCGTCAATACCTGCTGGGTCACTTCGTAGTCGATGCCGTGCAGCTCACCGTCCTGCTCGAAGATGTAGGGTACCCAGGGCTCACTGACGACCTTAAGCGTGGTCGCCGTTGCGAGCCCGGGCACCAGCAGACTGAGCCAGAGCAGGAGATGAAAGCGCATGGCTGCAGTGTAGTCTGCCGCTAGCGACCCTGCAGATTACGCAGGATGTCGAGACTGGGTTCGGCCTGGTTCAGCGTATAGAAGTGCAGGCTGGGTGCGCCGCCCTCTACCAGACGTTCGCACATCTGACTGATGACCTCGGTGCCGAAGGCGCAGATGCTGTAGCTGTCGTCACCGTAGGCTTCCAGTTGCTTGCGGATCCAGCGTGGGATTTCGGCGCCGCAGGCGTCCGAGAAGCGCGCCAGTTTGCTGTAATTGGTGATGGGCATGATACCCGGCACTATGGGGATCTCGACGCCGGCCTTGCGCACCCGATCGACAAAGTGGAAGTAGCAGTCGGCATTGAAGAAGTACTGGGTGATGGCGCTGTCGGCGCCGGCCTGGGCCTTGCGCACAAAGTTCTTCAGGTCGCTTTCGAAGTGGGCGGCCTGCGGATGTGCCTCAGGATAGGCGGCGACTTCGATGGTGAAGTGGTCACCGGTTTCACGGCGAATGAACTCGACCAATTCGTTGGCGTAGCGCAGTTCTCCCGAGGCTTGGCCCATACCGGAGGGCAGGTCGCCGCGCAGCGCAACAATGCGCTTGATGCCGGCTTCACGGTATTCACCCAGCAGGTTGCGCAGGTCGTCCAGTGAATCACCGACACAGGAGAGGTGCGGTGCAGTAGGTACCTTCACTTCACTGTCGAGTTGCAACACGGTCTTGCGGGTACGGTCGCGGGTGGAACCGCCAGCGCCGTAAGTGACCGAGAAAAACTCGGGGTTCTCAGCGGCCAGGACGTGGCCGGCAGCGATCAGCTTCTCATGCCCGGCATCGGTCTTGGTCGGAAAGAACTCGAAGCTGACCGGGATGTTGTTCGTTTGGTTCATGGGTACTGCCCTTGTCTTGCAGGGAGGTGTTGAGCTTCCAGCTTCAAGCCGCAAGCTTCAAGCAAAAGCCGTGTGCCGATGCGTTTTACGTTGCTGCGCCAAACAGAGTTTGACTGGCAGAACGTAAAACGCACGCTGAATCAGCTTGCAGCTAATCAGTAGCGATAGCTATCCGGCTTGAACGGACCTTCGACGGCGACGCCGATGTAATCGGCCTGGATTTGGGTCAGTTGGGTGATCACGCCACCAAAGCCCTTGACCATTTCCAGTGCCACTTCCTCGTCCAGCTGCTTGGGCAGTACTTCTACGCGCAGGTGAGCGGTCTTCTCCGCGTCGCTGAAGTTGGCGAAGCCCTGTTTGAACAGGTGGATTTGCGCCAGTACCTGGTTGGCGAAGGAGCCGTCCATGATGCGGCTCGGGTGGCCGGTCGCGTTACCCAGGTTCACCAGACGGCCTTCGGCCAGCAGGATCAGATAGTCATCGTTGGCCGGATCGAAGTTGTCCTTGCCGGTGCGGTGCAGCTTGTGTACCTGCGGCTTGACCTCTTCCCAGTGCCAGTTGGCGCGGGTGTAGGCGGTATCGATTTCGTTGTCGAAGTGACCGATGTTGCAGACCACAGCGCGTTTTTTCAGTGCCTTGAGCATGTTGGCGTCGCAGACGTTGACGTTACCGGTCGTGGTGACGATCAGGTCGATCTTGCCCAGCAGCGCACGGTCGATGCTCGCTTCGGTGCCATCGTTCCGGCCGTTGAGGTAGGGCGAGGCCAGCTCGAAACCGTCCATGCAGGCCTGCATGGCGCAAATCGGATCGACTTCCGACACCTTGACGATCATGCCTTCCTGACGCAGCGACTGGGCCGAGCCCTTGCCGACGTCGCCATAACCGATCACCAGCGCCTGCTTGCCGGAGAGCAGGTGGTCGGTGGCGCGCTTGATGGCGTCGTTCAGGCTGTGGCGGCAGCCGTACTTGTTGTCGTTCTTGCTCTTGGTGACCGAGTCGTTGACGTTGATCGCCGGGACTTTCAGTGTGCCCTTCTTCAGCATGTCGAGCAGGCGATGCACGCCGGTGGTGGTCTCTTCGGTGACACCGTGAATCTTGTCGAGCATGGCGGGGTATTTGTCGTGCAGGATCTGGGTCAGATCGCCGCCGTCATCCAGCACCATGTTGGCATCCCAGGGCTGGCCGTCCTTGAGGATGGTCTGCTCGATGCACCACTCGTACTCTTCTTCGGTTTCGCCTTTCCAGGCAAATACCGGGACGCCGGCGGCGGCGATGGCGGCAGCGGCCTGATCCTGGGTGGAGAAGATGTTGCAAGATGACCAGCGCACTTCAGCGCCCAGCGCGACCAGAGTTTCGATCAATACGGCGGTCTGGATGGTCATGTGAATGCAGCCAAGGATTTTGGCATCTTTGAGCGGCTGCTCACCGGCGTACTTGCGACGCATGGCCATCAGGGCCGGCATTTCCGACTCGGCAATGATGATTTCGCGGCGGCCCCAATCGGCCAGGGAGATGTCGGCGACCTTGAAGTCGGTAAAATCGGCAGTGTTCATAACGGCACTCATGTGGTTTCTCCATTCGTGGATGCGAATGGGCGCGGTTAATTGTCACATGCCCCCTGCGAGCCTGGCAGCCGCGAATGCGGCTGCTGCAGCGCCCCTCGCACGGGGTTGCAATCAGTCCGGACAGGCATGGCGCATATGCGCGGCCTTGGCCGGAGTGGGTTGAGCGGCGATACTGTCGCCCCTCATTTTCTGTGTGGATGAAACATGCTTTCTGCTTCATACCAAAAATTCGTGGCCATCGCCCTATTGGGCTTGGCACTGGTCGGTTGTAACAACGAGGCCGACCCCAATTCGCCCGAAGGCAAGCGCCAGGCGCTGTTCAAGCAAATGATCAAACATAGCGAGCCCATGGGCGGCATGCTGTCTGATCGTCTGCCCTTTGACGGCGCGGTGTTTGCCGAGCACGCCGCAGGTCTAGTCCAACTGGCTGACCAACCCTGGGCCTACTTCCCCGAGCCTGGTGCCGAGCCTGAGCCCAATCGCGCCAAGGACACTGTCTGGTCGGATCCTGCCGGCTTCACCCAGGCCATCGACACCTTCAAGGCCAGCGTTGCCGATCTTGCTGCCGCCACCGACGGCGGTGTACGCGGCCCGGGCCAGGTCAGTGACCAACTGCGAGCGGTACAGCAGGCCTGTAAGGCCTGCCATGATGCTTATCGCCGCTGAGCAGCGGCAAGCTTCAAGCCGCAAGCGTTAAGCAAAACAAATCTCTCAGCACGCGCAGACAGCTTGTCGCTTGCCGCTACCTTCAAGCGTCAGCGCGAAGGTCGGCCGCCTTGTCCGTCTTCTCCCATGGAAACGCGGTAAAGGTATCGCCCTTGACCGTCATTTCTACCGGTGTACGACCAAAGTGGCCGTAGGCGGCGGTGGCGCGGTACATCGGGTGTAGCAGGTCGAGCATGCGCGTAATCGCGTAAGGGCGCAGGTCGAAGTGCTGGCGCACCAACTGGATGATCTTCTCGTCGCTGATCTTGCCGGTGCCGAAGGTGTTGATCGAGACCGAGGTGGGCTGCGCCACGCCGATGGCGTAGGACACCTGGATTTCGCACTTGTCGGCCAGACCGGCAGCCACGATGTTCTTGGCCACGTAACGGCCGGCATAGGCGGCGCTACGGTCAACCTTGGACGGATCCTTGCCGGAGAAGGCGCCGCCGCCGTGACGGGCCATGCCGCCGTAGGTGTCGACGATAATCTTGCGGCCGGTCAGGCCGCAGTCGCCCACCGGGCCGCCAATCACGAACTTGCCGGTCGGGTTGATGTGGTACTGAGTATCGGCGTGCAGCAGCTCGGCCGGCAGCACCTTCTTGACGATTTCTTCCATTACCGCTTCGCGCAGGTCAGCCTGGCTGATCTCCGGGTTGTGCTGGGTCGACAGTACGATGGCGTCGATGCCGGTGACGATGCCGTTCTCGTAGCGGCAGGTGACCTGCGATTTGGCATCCGGGCGCAACCAGTTCAGCGTGCCGTTCTTGCGCGCTTCCGCCTGACGCTCGACCAGGCGGTGCGCGAACGTGATGGGGGCAGGCATCAGCACGTCGGTCTCGTTGCTGGCGTAGCCGAACATCAGGCCCTGATCGCCAGCGCCCTGGTCTTCCGGCTTCTGCCGGTCAACGCCCTGGGCAATGTCGGGCGACTGCTTGCCGATGATGTTGATCACGCCGCAGGTGTCGGCGTCGTAGCCGACGTCCGATGAGGTGTAGCCAATGTCCTTGATGACGCTGCGCACCAGGTCTTCCAGATCAACCCAGGCGGTGGTGGTGATTTCGCCGCCGACGATAGCGACACCGGTTTTCACCATGGTTTCGCAGGCCACGCGGGCAAATTTGTCTTCGGCGAGGATGGCATCCAGTACGGCGTCGGAAATCTGGTCGGCCAGTTTATCGGGGTGGCCTTCGGACACCGATTCAGAGGTGAAGATCGAGTAATCGCTCATGCTGTTGTCCTTTCCTCGGAGGAAGATGGTTCGGGTTTGGCCAGTTGCAGCAACTGCAGTTGAAAGCCGTTGCGCAGGCCAATGTATTGGCTGAGACCGACCTCGAGGCCGGCGTCGGTTGCCCACCGGGCAATATCGTCTTGATCAAAGCCTAGCCACAGATCGCCGCAGGTGTCGCGCACCCAGCTCTGGTCGTGGCTGCACAGCTCGGTCAGCACCAGGCTGCCGCCCGGCTTCAACAGGTCGGCAAAGCGGCGCAAGGCTTCGGCGGGGGCGGGCATGTGGTGCAGCACCATATTGCACACCAGGCAGTCCGCCGGCGGCAGCAACTGCGGTGCCAGCGCATCGGCCAGCAGGCACTGCACGTTGGTCAGGCCGGCGTCGCTGCACTGCTGGCGGGCACGGTCGAGCATCGACTCGGCGTTGTCCAGCGCAATCACGTGTTGAAACTGGGCGGCCAGGCTGGGCAGAAAGCCGCCTTCGCCCGGGCCGACTTCAATCGCCAGCTCGCGGGCAGGCAGCGGCAGGGTGTCGATCAGCGCCAGCAGCGGTTCGCGGTAGAGGCCGAAGTGGGCGATCAGGTCCTGTTGGGCGGGGGTGCCATCGGCAAAGCGCGCGAAGAACTGGCGCGACAACTCGGCGCGTTGGCCGTGTATCTGGCTGATCGCGGCCAACTGGGCCGGATCGGCGGGCAGTGCGTCCAGCTCGGTCAGCAGCTGCGCGTGCAACTGATGCCAGCTGACCTCGGGGGCCGGCAGGCTGCGACGATAGAAGATCGAGTTGCCTTCGCGCCGCGCACTGACCAGGCCAGCGTTGGCCAGCACCTTGAGGTGATGGCTCATGCCCGATTGCCGCATGCTGAAGATCTGCGCCAATTCCAGTACGCCAAAGGAGTCGTTGCGCAGTACCCGCAGGATATCCAGCCGCAGGCTGTCGCCGGTCGCCTTGCAAAAGGTGGCCAGGGCATCGGTTGGGCTGTAAAGAGCGGCATCAATCTGCGCTATGTGATTCATGTGGGGCAGTGTAGTGGTGATATTGGGTGCTCGCAAGGGCTATATCAAAAAGTTTTGATATAGATTTTACTGGCCATTCGTCTGGCTGGCCGGGGCTTTACGCAAGGCGTCATGGGGTTTTCATTGCCCGTGGGCGCCGTTTGCGCGAAAATGCCCGCCTTATTTTCTGGCCAGCCGCGTGCCGCGGTTGCTTGCCCATGCCTTGTTAGCCACAGGAGTTGTCCATGCCCAGCCGTCGTGACCGAGCCAATGCCATCCGTGCCCTCAGTATGGATGCTGTGCAGAAAGCCAATAGCGGCCACCCCGGCGCGCCCATGGGGATGGCGGATATCGCCGAAGTCCTGTGGCGCGACTACCTCAAGCACAACCCGGCCAACCCCAACTTTGCCGACCGTGACCGCTTTGTCATGTCCAACGGGCATGGCTCCATGCTGGTTTACTCCCTGCTGCACCTGACCGGCTATGACGTCGCTCTTGATGACCTCAAGAGTTTCCGGCAGCTGCACAGCAAAACGCCGGGCCACCCGGAGTACGGTTACACCCCCGGCGTTGAAACCACCACCGGCCCGCTGGGGCAGGGGATCGCCAACGCCGTCGGCATGGCGATCGCCGAGAAGACGCTGGCCGCCCAGTTCAACCGCGATGGTCACGCCGTGGTAGACCACAACACCTATGTGTTCATGGGCGATGGCTGCCTGATGGAAGGTATCTCCCACGAGGTGTGCTCGCTGGCAGGCACACTGGGCCTGGGCAAGCTGATTGGCTTCTACGACGACAACGGCATTTCCATCGATGGCGAAGTGGCAGGCTGGTTCAGCGACGACACGCCCAAGCGCTTCGAAGCCTATGGCTGGCAGGTGATCCGCAATGTGGATGGGCATGACGCCGATGAGATCAAGACCGCCATTGAGACCGCCCGCAAGAACACCCAGCAGCCGACCCTGATCTGCTGCAAGACCATCATCGGCTTTGGTTCGCCTAACAAACAGGGCAAGGAAGAGTCGCACGGCGCGGCGTTGGGCGAGGCTGAAATCGTTGCGACTCGTGAGGCGCTGAACTGGCCGCACGCGGCCTTCGAGATTCCCGCCGAGATCAAAGCGGAGTGGGATGCCCATCAAGCCGGTGCCCACGCCGAAGCCGCCTGGAACGACAAGTTTGCCGCCTACCAGGCTGCCTTTCCCGACCTGGCCAGCGAGCTGCTGCGCCGCCTGAGCGGTGAGCTGCCGGCCAACTTCAGTGAGCAGGCCGCAGCCTATATCGCGGACGTTGCCAACAAGGGTGAAACCATTGCCAGCCGCAAGGCCAGCCAGAACACGCTGAACGCCTTTGGCCCGCTGTTGCCCGAGTTGATGGGAGGTTCTGCCGACCTGGCCGCCTCCAACCTGACCCTGTGGAAAGGCTGCAAGGGCGTGAGTGCGGAAGACGCTTCCGGTAACTACCTGTTCTACGGCGTGCGCGAGTTCGGCATGACCGCGATCATGAACGGTATCGCGCTGCACGGCGGCTTTGTCCCCTACGGTGCGACTTTCCTGATCTTCATGGAATACGCGCGCAACGCGGTACGGATGTCGGCGCTGATGCGCCAGCGCGTTATTCACGTCTATACCCACGACTCCATTGGTCTGGGCGAAGACGGCCCGACCCACCAGCCGATCGAGCAACTGGCGAGCCTGCGCGGCACGCCGAATCTGGATACCTGGCGTCCGGCCGATGCGGTCGAGTCAGCGGTTGCCTGGAAGTACGCGCTCGAGCGCGCAGACGGCCCCAGTGCGCTGGTGTTTTCGCGCCAGAACCTGCCGCACCAGGAGCGTGACGCGGCGCAGCTGGCCGATGTGGCGCGCGGCGGTTACGTGCTCAAGGATTGCGCTGGCGAGCCGGAACTGATTCTGATCGCCACCGGTTCCGAAGTGGGTCTGGCGGTAGATGCCTGGACTGCGCTGACCGAGCAGGGCAAGCAGGTGCGCGTGGTGTCCATGCCGTCTACCAGCGTTTTCGACCAGCAGGAGGCCGAGTACAAGCAGGCCGTATTGCCGCTGGAAGTCGGTGCGCGCATTGCCATCGAAGCGGCCCACGCGGACTTCTGGTACAAGTACGTCGGCCTCGACGGCCGCATCATCGGCATGCAGACCTTCGGTGAGTCGGCTCCGGCCAATGCGCTGTTCGAGGAGTTCGGCTTTACCCTGCAGAACGTGCTGCTGGCGGCTGAAGAGTTGTTGGAAGATTAACCCGGCCGCAAGCGGCAAGTCGCAAGCTGCAAGCCGTTCACCGAGCGCTTGCGGCTTGCCGTCTGCAGCTTGCAGCTGAACGGAGCCCCGGCTGCTATGCCAAATCGCGCGCCCTTTCGAATCGCCCTGAACGGCTACGGCCGTATCGGACGCTGCGTGCTGCGTGCCCTGCACGAGCGGGGCGACGCGGAGCTGCAGATAGTCGCGCTGAATGACCTGGCCGATCGCGAAAGCATTGAATACCTTACCCGCTTCGACTCCACCCATGGCCGCTTTCCGGGCGAAGTGCGGCTTGATGGCGATTGCCTGCGGGTGGCGGGCCAGGAGATTCAGGTGCTGCGTCAGGCCGAGCCGGAAGGTATTGACTGGCAGGGGCTAGGCATTGATCTGCTGCTGGAATGCTCTGGGCAATACACCACACGCGAGCAGGGGCTGCGCTTTGTGCACGCCGGCGTGCCACGAGTGCTGTTTTCGCAGCCGATGGCCAGTGAGCAGGCGGTGGACGCCACGCTGGTTTACGGCGTAAATCATGCACAGCTGCCGAGCGCTGCGCGGCTGGTATCCAACGCGTCCTGCACCACCAATTGCGGTGTGCCGCTGCTCAAACTGCTGAATGAGCAGTTGGGTCTGGAGCAGGTTTCGATCACTACCCTTCATTCGGCAATGAACGATCAGCCGGTGATTGATGCCTATCATCACAGTGACCTGCGGCGCACGCGTTCGGCTTTTCAGTCGATCATTCCGGTCTCTACCGGGCTGGCGCGGGGCATAGAGCGGCTGCTGCCGGAGCTGGCCGGGCGTATTCAGGCCAAGGCGGTGCGGGTGCCTACGGTGAATGTGTCGGCGCTGGACATCACCTTGCTGTGCGCGCGCGATACCAGTGCCGATGAGGTCAATCAGCTGTTGCGCGAGGCCGCCCAGGGGCCGCTGGCTGGCCTGCTGGATTACACCGAGCTGCCGCATGCCAGTTGCGACTTCAACCACGATCCGCATTCGGCGATTGTCGATGGTAGCCAGACCCGGGTCTCCGGCCCGCGACTGGTGAACCTGCTGGTCTGGTTCGATAACGAATGGGGCTTCGCCAATCGCATGCTGGATGTCGCCGGCTATTGGCTGCAGCGGGACCAGTGAGCACTGGCGCTGCACACGAACTGCAAAGATTTGGCGAATATATTGCAAGTATCGACTGTTAACTTATCAAGGAGCGGGCTATGACCGTATTGACGATGAACGAGCTGGACCTCAAAGGCCAGCGTGTACTTATCCGTGAAGACCTCAACGTACCGGTCAAAAACGGCCAGGTGAGCAGCGATGCGCGTATTCTTGCCGCGCTGCCGACCATCAAACTGGCGCTGGAGAAGGGCGCAGCGGTGATGGTGTGCTCGCATCTGGGTCGCCCGGAAGAAGGCGTGTTCAGCGAAGAGAACAGTCTGGCACCGGTCGCCGCTTACCTGAGCAAGGCCCTGGGGCGTGATGTGCCGCTGGTTCGTGACTATCTGGGCGGTGTGACCGTGCAACCGGGCGAGCTGGTGCTGTTGGAGAACGTGCGCTTCAACCAGGGCGAGAAGAAAAACACCGATACCCTGGCGCAGGAATACGCCGCGCTCTGCGATGTATTCGTCATGGACGCCTTCGGCACCGCGCACCGCGCGCAGGGTTCCACCCACGGTGTCGCCAAGTTCGCCAAGGTGGCCTGTGCCGGCCCGCTGCTGGCAGCCGAGCTGGACGCGCTGGCCAAGGCGCTGGACAAGCCGGCGCGGCCGATGGCGGCTATCGTGGCGGGCTCCAAGGTGTCGACCAAACTGGACGTGCTCAACGCGCTGTCGGAAAAGTGTGACCAGTTGATTGTCGGTGGCGGTATCGCCAACACCTTCCTGGCTGCCGCCGGCCTGCCGGTCGGCAAATCGCTGTACGAGGCCGATCTGCTGGACACCGCCAAGGCGATTGCCGCCAAGGTCAGCGTGCCGCTGCCGGTGGACGTGGTGGTCGCCAAAGCCTTTGCCGAAGACGCCGAAGCCACCGTCAAGCTGGTCGCGGATGTTGCCGAAGATGACATGATTCTCGACATCGGCCCGCAGACGGCCGCGCAGTTCGCCGAGCTGCTGAAGGCTTCCGGCACCATTTTGTGGAACGGCCCGGTTGGCGTCTTCGAGTTTGATCAGTTCGGCGAAGGCACCAAGGCGCTGGCGCTGGCGATTGCCGACAGCCCGGCCTTCTCGATTGCTGGCGGTGGCGACACCCTGGCGGCCATCGACAAATACGCTGTGGCCGAGCAGATTTCCTATATTTCCACCGGTGGTGGCGCTTTCCTCGAGTTTGTCGAGGGCAAAGTGTTGCCGGCGGTAGAGGTGCTGGAGTCGCGAGCGCAGTAACGCAGCCGCAAGCTACAAGCTACAAGCTACAAGCTACAAGCTACAAGCGGCGAGGGGTGACCAGTCCAAGGTTTGGCGAGTAGACTGTCGGGATTGCCCGGACAGCTTGCCGCCTGGGGCTTGCCGCTTGCCGCCACTACTTATTAACGGAGATATAGATTATGGCCCTGATCAGCCTGCGCCAGATGCTCGACCACGCCGCCGAATACGGTTACGGCGTCCCCGCGTTCAACGTCAATAACCTGGAACAGATGCGCGCCATCATGGAAGCGGCCGACAAGACCGACTCCCCGGTCATCGTGCAAGCCTCGGCCGGCGCGCGCAAATATGCCGGCGCCCCGTTTCTGCGTCACCTGATCCTGGCGGCGATCGAAGAGTTTCCGCACATTCCGGTGTGTATGCACCAGGACCACGGCACCAGCCCGGCGGTCTGCCAACGTTCCATCCAGCTGGGCTTCTCCTCGGTGATGATGGACGGTTCGCTGGGTGAAGACGGCAAGACGCCGACCAGCTACGAGTACAACGTCGACGTAACCCGTCGTACCGTGGAAATGGCGCACGCCTGCGGTGTGTCCGTAGAAGGTGAGCTGGGCTGCCTGGGTAGCCTGGAAACCGGTATGGCCGGTGAAGAAGACGGCATTGGCGCCGAGGGTGTGCTGGATCACAGCCAGATGCTGACTGATCCGGAAGAAGCCGCCGACTTCGTCAAGCAGACCGGCGTTGACGCCCTGGCAATTGCCATCGGCACCAGCCATGGTGCTTACAAGTTCACCCGTCCGCCGACCGGCGATATCCTCGCCATCGAGCAGATCAAGGCGATCCACCAGCGTATTCCCGATACCCACCTGGTCATGCATGGCTCCTCTTCTGTGCCGCAGGAGTGGCTGAAGATCATCAACGAGTTTGGTGGCGAAATTCCGGAAACCTACGGTGTGCCGGTGGAAGAAATCGTTGAGGGCATCAAGTTTGGCGTGCGCAAGGTCAACATCGATACCGACCTGCGTCTGGCTTCAACCGGTGCGGTACGTCGCTTCATGGCGCAGAACCCGGCCGAATTCGACCCGCGCAAGTTCCTCGCCAAGACCGTCGATGCCATGCGCGACATCTGTATCGCGCGGTACGAAGCCTTTGGCACCGCCGGCAATGCCTCCAAGATCAAGCCGATCTGCCTGGATGACATGTTCGAGCGCTACGCGCGCGGTGAACTGGACCCCAAGATCAACTAAGGCACGGCGCAGGGCGGCTTCGGCCGCCCTGTTGCCATCTGACACCGAGGCAATTCCATGCAGCCGAATGACGACGAGGTCGATGAGGCCTTCGCCCAAAGCAAACTGATTGAAGCCATCGAGAACCAACTGGCCGCCGGCGAACCGGCTGCTGCCCAGGCCACGCTGAACAAGCTGACTCTGGTGGGCTATGCCCGTGAAGAAAGCCTGGAATTGATGGCGCAGGTGCTGGCCCACAGCATTGGTGTGATGCTGGACAGCGATCAGCCCTTTGACACACCGGCCTATGAACAGGCGCTGCGCAACCTGCCCGAATTGCCGGAAGCCCCTGCCGACGTCTGAACCAACACCCCTTTTGTCTGATCAGGAAAACAAGAATGAAGCTCGTATCCGTACTGCGGATCATCCTTTTCTATCTGCTCGCCGTGGCGCTCGCCACCGTCTTGGGCAGTCTGGTGCAAACCCAGTTCAACCTGCTGTTTCTGCAAGACATGAGCGTGCCGGTAGACATGCCCACGCGGCTTGCCACCAGCTGGCACGACCTGCTGCATTTCACCCCTATCTTCGCTGTGATGGTGGCCGCAACCCTGCTGCTGGCGTTGCCGGTGGCTGAAGCGCTGGGGCGTATCTTCAAGCCTTGGCGCGGCCTGCTGTACCTGCTGGCGGGAGGCGGCGGCATTTGGGTCGCCATTACGCTGGCCAATCATCTGCTGCCAATGCCCACCTTTATTGCCGCGACGCGGGTTACCTCGGGTCTGCTGTGCATGATGCTGGCGGTCGGTCTGGGCAGCTGGTTATTCGGTCGCTTGACCAAACCCAAGGCGCGGCGCGGGCTGCGGGTGCTGGGCTGAAGCCCGGTACAAGGAGAATTGCCATGTTGAATAAATCCATTGTTGCCGCTGGCCTGTTGCTGGCCGGCACTGCCAGTGTTCACGCTGCTGAGTATCAGGTGACGCCAGTGGCGGAAGGCCTGGCGTACCCGTGGTCGTTGGCGTTTCTGCCCGATGGCGGCATGCTGGTGACCGAGCGTGCCGGGCGCTTGCGTCTGATCAATGCCGCCGGCGAGTTGCAGGCTGAGCCGATCAGTGGCGTGCCGCAAGCCTTCGTCAATAGTCAGGCCGGTCTGATGGGGCTGGCGCTGGCGCCAGACTTTGCCAAGTCGGGCGAGCTGTTTCTCAGTTACGCCTGCGGTACCGCTGAGGCCAATCATACTTGTCTGGCCTCGGCGCGCTTTAACGGTAGCGCGTTGGAAAACACGCAGGAGATTTTCCGCGTGGAACCGGCCAAGAAAGGCAGCGCGCACTACGGCGGGCGCATCGCCTTTTTGGCCGATGACACCCTGCTGCTGACTCTGGGGGACGGTTTTGACTACCGCGAGCAGGCACAGAATACCGCCAATCATTTGGGCAGTATCGTGCGCTTGAATCGCGACGGTTCCGCTCCGCAGGACAATCCCTTTGTTGGTGAGCAAGGCGCGCAGCCGGCGCTTTACAGCATCGGCCACCGCAACGTGCAAGGCCTGGTGGTGGACGCAGATACCGGCCGGGTTTTCAGCCATGAGCACGGCCCGCGCGGCGGCGATGAGATCAACCTGATCGAGGCCGGCAAGAATTACGGCTGGCCGAAAATTACCTACGGTATTGATTACGACGGCGCACAGATATCTCCCTACACCGAGCTGCCGGGTCTGGAGCAACCACTGCTGCACTGGACGCCGTCCATCGCTCCCTCCGGCATGACTCTCTACCGCGGCGAGCTGTTTCCGCAGTGGCAGGGTAACTTGCTGGTCTCGGCGCTGGCCGGCAAGGAAGTGCGCCGCGTGATGTTGAAGGGTAATCAGGTGGCCGAGCAGGAGAGCCTGTTCAAGGAGCTGGGCGTGCGTTTTCGCGATGTGCGCACCGGGCCTGATGGGGCGCTCTATCTGCTGACCGACAGCGCCAACGGCAGCGTACTGCGCGTCACGCCGACCAACTGAGGTTAGCCGTTGGTTGGCGCCGGTTGCGGCGGGTGCCGCAGGCGATAGTCGCGCGGTGTGCAGCCGTGCCAGCGGCGGAAGGTACGGCTGAAGTTGCTGGTGTCCTGGTAACCCAGACGCTCGGCGATGCGCTCCATGCTCAGCTCGGAATGCAGCAGCAGCCAGGTGGCCTGCTCGCTGCGCAGGTCATCGAGCAGCGTTTGGTAGCGGGTGCCTTCGCTGTGCAGGTGGCGAATCAGCGTGCGCGCGCTCAGGTTCTCCTGCGCGGCCAATGCGGCCAGCGTAGGGTAGGGTGGCTCGCAGCGCAGCAGGCGCAGCTTGATACGTTCGCTCAGGGAGCCGCCTCGCTGCTGGCGTTCCAGTTGATGCTCACAGTCGCGCAGTGCCTGGGCACAGGCATCGGCATCCGCTCCCAGGCAAGGTTGCTGCAGCAGACCTTGCGGTAAGTGGATTCTCAGCGCATCGCTGGCGAAGCACCAGTGTGCCGCGTAGTCCTGGACTTCTGCCCACCAATCCGGTCGCGCCAGCGGCCAGTCGATCCTTATCAGCTGTTGTAGCGGTTGCCCGCCGAGGGTTTCCAGCAAGCGCAGCATGCCGGTCACGAAGTGCCCGAGCAGATACTCGCGCAGCGTGTCGGGCACCTTCAACTCATCCAGCACCAGCACGGGCGGCTCAACCGACTCCAGACGAAAGCGCGCCAGATGCTGGCGCAGGCTGGCGTAGCGTTCGCTGAGCAGAATACCTTCTTGCAACGTGCTGGCGGTCACCGCGGCGTAGCCGGCTGGGCCGTGAGCGCTGACGTCGGTATGCATGCCGACGGCAAAGCCAAGCCAGGGCTGGCCACTCACCGCAATGGCCTGCAGCAGCAGCGTGTGCAACTGATTGAGATTGAGAAAGTGTTTGTCGTGCAGCAGTCGCTGCCAGTCCAGCGGGCTGTTGGTCTGCAGCTGGGTGGCGGTAAGTCCCTGGCGCAGTAGCTCGGCGTAGACCAGTCGGGCATACACCGGGTGAACCGCCGGGCCGAGCCAATACGGGGCTGAGGGCATGCTGGGCCTGCTTTATTGTTGTTGGTTGTGCGTGCGCTGTTGTCACAATATGACGATAATTTGCCGCTTGCAACGGGTGTGGTAACCGCCGGTGAGGCAGAAGATGTAACGGTCATAACCATAACAACAAGAGGATGACCGCATGACTGCTTTCGCTGCGCAGGATAATGGCCTGTCGGGCTACGTGGATCGGAAACGCCGGCTCTGGCTGTTTTCGTTGATGGTGCCGGGCCTGGCTCTGGTGGGGCCGTTGCTCTACATGCTGGTGTCGCCGCAGATCATCTGGCTGTGGCTGTCTACGCTGTTTGGCTACGTGGTCATTCCGATGCTCGACGGTGTGCTCGGCGAAGACCTGAGTAATCCGCCGGAGGAGGCGGTGCCGGCGCTCGAAGCTGACCCCTATTACCGTTATGTTACCTACGCGCTGGTGCCCATCTTGTGGATCAGCTTTCTGGTCAATATCATTTTTCTCGGCACCCACGAATTACCCTGGTACGGCACCCTGGCGGTGATTCTGGCCACCGGCGGCTCGCTCGGCTTCGGCCTCAATCTGGGCCACGAGATGGGCCACAAGAAAAGCACGCTGGAGCGCTGGTTGGCCAAGATAACCCTGGCGCTGGGGTGCTACGGCCACTTCTTTGTCGAGCACAACCGCGGCCACCACCGTGATGTTGCTACCCCGGAAGACCCTGCTTCGGCACGCATGGGCGAGAGTATCTACCGTTTCGTTTTCCGCGAGATGCCCGGCGCCTTCTTCCGCGCCTGGGATCTGGAGGCGCAGCGACTGGACCGTTGTGGCAAGTCGGTATGGAGTCTGGACAATGAAATCCTGCAGCCGGGGCTGATCAGCGCCGCGCTCTATCTTGGACTGATCGCCTGGCTCGGCATCGAAATACTGCCAGTCATGCTGCTGATCGCGTTCTGGGGCGCTTTCCAGCTGACCCAGGCGAATTACATCGAGCACTACGGTCTGTTGCGCGTCAAACAACCCAATGGCCGCTACGAGCGCTGCCAGCCGCATCATTCCTGGAACAGCAATCATCTGTTTTCCAACTGGGCGCTGTTTCACCTGCAGCGGCATTCCGACCACCATGCCCATCCCACGCGGCGCTACCAGTCACTGCGCGACTTCCCTGATCTGCCACGACTGCCCAACGGCTACTTCGGCATGTATCTGCTGGCGTACTTTCCGCGCCTGTGGTTTCGGGTGATGGACAAGCGCCTGCTGGCGGCGGTGGAACGCGATCCTGCGCGTATCAACTTTCTACCGGCCAAGCGTGAAATGCTGATCCGTCAGTATGGTCTTGAGGACAAAGCGGCCGCTGAGGAGGTCGCCGCATGAGTCGCTATCGTTGTCCGGAGTGTGATTACGAGTACGACGAGGCCGAGGGTGATCCGCATCAGGGTTTTGCCGCAGGTACTCGCTGGGAAGCGTTGCCGGACAGCTTTACCTGCCCGGATTGCGCGGTGCGTTACAAGGAAGACTTTGTCCCGCTGGCCGCTTCATAGCGGCCAGGCCCACAGCAGCATTGGAATGCTGATCAGTACTACCAGTATTTCCAGCGGTAATCCCAGCCGCCAATAGTCGCCAAAGCGAAAGCCGCCTGGCCCCAGAATCAGCGTGTTGTTCTGGTGGCCGATGGGGGTCAGGAAGGCGCAGGAGGCGCCTATGGCCACCGCCATCAGGAAGCTATCGGGGTTGACGCCCAACTGGCTGGCGACGCTGAGGGCGATGGGACACATGACCGCCGCGGTGGCGGCGTTATTCATGAAATCGGACAGCGTCATGGTGACGATCAGCATCAGGGTCAGCGCGATAATCGCGTTGCCCTGGGCGAAATGTTGCAGCAGGGTCTGCGCCAGCAGGTCGGCAGCACCGGTGTCGGCCATGGCGGCTGCCAATGGCATCAACGCCGCCAGCAGCACGATGATTGGCCAGTCGACTGCCTCGTAGATGCGCCGTAGCGGAATGACCCGCGTCAGCATGTAACCGAGCACGCCGGCCATGAAAGCAACGGCCGCCGGCAGTATGCCGAATGCGGCCAGAGCGATGGCGCCTAGCATGATACTCACGGCATAAAGTGCCTTGCGGCGGTCAGGGATCAGTATCGAGCGCGGTGCCAGTGGCACACAGCCGTACTCGCTGGCAAAGCCGGATATGGCCTCCGGAGAGCCTTGCAGCAGAAGTACGTCACCGGCCTGAATATCGGTCCAGCGCAGCCGGCGAATAGATCTATGCCCTTGACGCGAGATGGCCAGCAAGTTGATGCCAAAGCGGGTGCGCAACTGAATGTCGGACGCGCTGCGACCGAGAATGGACGCGCTGGGCTGCACGGCCAGTTCCTGCACGGTGATCTCGTCGGAGAAGCTGGGCTTGCTGTCTTTTTCTTTCTGCTGCTCCTTGGCCTTGTCAGCCTCGCTGTTCTGTTCGCCGGCGGGATCGGTCACCGGTTGCGAGGGTTCAGCTCCTGCTGCGGCGCTGTCCTGGTCTGCGCTGGCCGCCTTTTCTGCATCGGCAGAATCCTCGTCTGTTTTTTCCTGGTTGCTGGGCGCTACGGCCTCTTCAAGCTTCAGCCCAAGCCGGGTCAATGAGGCGCCTAGCCCTTCGGGCTCTGCCTCGATGACCAGGATGTCGCCGGCGCGCAGTACCCGGCGGGGCTGTGGCGCGGTGACGCGAAAATCATTGCGCACCATGCCGACGATCTGTGCATCGTTGTCTTCGAGTAGCTGCTCGACCTCTGCCAGGGTCTTGCCATCGGCTTTGCTGTCGGCGTCGATGTGCACTTCCGTCAGATAGGTGCCGGTGTCAAAGCTGCCTACGTCGGGCTGTGCCCGTTTGGGCACCAGCCAGCGAGCAGTGCAGACCACGAAGATTACCCCGCCAAGGGCGACGCTCAGGCCTACCGGGGTGAAGTCGAACATGCCAAAGCTGCCCAGGTCCTGGCGGGCGCGGAAGCCGGCGACGATAAGGTTGGGCGGTGTGCCGATCAGCGTCGTCATGCCGCCCAGAATGGTGCCGAAGGCCAGTGGCATCAGCACCCGTCCCGGCGGCAGGCCCTCGCGGGCAGATAGTTGCAGAGCCAGCGGCATCAGCAGCGCCATGGCGCCGACGTTGTTCATGAAGGCCGACAGGCAGGCCCCCAGCAGGGTGAGTACCGCCAGGCTGAGCAGGCCGCCGCGCTTGGGTAAGGCGCGTTGTGCCAGGGCTTCCACCGCGCCGGTGGTTTGCAGCCCCTGGCTGAGGATCAGTACCGCCGCTACGGTGATCACCGCGGGGTGGCCAAAACCGACAAAGGCGTCAGCAGCAGGCGTCAGGCCTGTCAGCACACAGGCCATGAGGGCAGCGAGGGCGACGACGTCGTGGCGCCAGCGGCCCCACAGAAACAGCGCAATGGTACAACCGAGGATCAACAGAATCAGTTGCTGACTGGCATCCATGAACAGCCCTCGTTAACAGTGTAGCGATGCAGGTAAAACGCTTGTGTGGTACCACAGGTCAGGGCAGCAGACGTACCTTGAAGCGACGCCCCTTGATCTTGCCGTCGCTCAATCTGGTCAGCGCGAGTTTGGCCTGGTCGCGGCGAATGGCAACCAGTGCCTGAAAGTCACTGATGCTTATTTTGCCGATGGCATCGCCTGGCAAGCCCGCGTCACCGGTCAGGGCTCCCAGCAGATCACCAGGGCGCACTTTGTCCTTGCGGCCACCGGCCACGACAAGGGTGCGCATTGGTGCGGTCAGTGGTTGCTCCAGTCTGACTGGCAGGCTGTCGATCTCCTGCCAGTCGAGCGGCTCGCTACTGTTGTCTTCGATTGCGCGCAGGCGCTTGAGTTCACGCGGGGCAACCAGACTTAGCGCCAAACCGGATTGGCCAGCGCGACCACTGCGGCCGATACGGTGGGTGTGGGCGGCAGGATCGGCCGAGAGTTCCACATTGATTACCGCAGCAACCCCTTCGATGTCGATGCCGCGAGCAGCAACGTCGGTGGCGGTGAGCACGCTACAACTCTGATTGGCGAACAGCGCCAGCACCTGATCACGGTCACGTTGCTCCATGTCGCCGTGCAGCGCCTGGGCGCTGATACTGTTGGCATTGAGGAAATCGGCCAATTCCTGACACTGCTGACGGGTATGGCAAAAGGCGATGCAGGGTTGCGGGCGATTGGCCGCGAGCAGGCGCAGCACGGCGTCGAAGCGCTGCGCCTCGTCTATCTCGTAGAAGCGTTGGGCGATGGGGTTGGTCGGGCTGGCCTCCGCTATGGTTACCTGCTTGGGGTTGCGCATGAATTCTGCCGCAAGCGCCTTCAGGCCAGCCGGATAGGTGGCGGAGAACAGCAGGGTCTGGCGTCGGTCGGGGGTGTGGCCGATGATCTCGCGAATCGGATCGACAAAGCCCATGTCGAGCATGCGGTCAGCTTCGTCCAGCACCAGGCAGTTGAGGCTATCGAGCGTCAGGGTGCCGCGCGTCAGGTGATCCTGAATGCGCCCAGGGGTGCCGACGATGACGTGCGCGCCCTGTTCCAGCGAGGCGGCTTGGGGGCCAAAGGGTGTGCCGCCACAGAGTGTGATGATCTTGATGTTGGGCAGGCCACGCGCCAGGCTGCGCAGCGCGGTGGCGGTTTGCGTGGCCAGCTCGCGTGTAGGGCTGAGCACCAGTGCCTGGCAGCCAAAGAACTGCGGGTTCAACGGTGCCAGCAGGCCAATGCCGAAGGCGGCGGTCTTGCCGCTGCCGGTGCGTGACTGAGCCAGCAGATCGTCGCCTTGCAGAATCAGCGGCAGGGCTTCAGCCTGGATGGGCGTCATGCTCGCATAGCCCATTTGCTGCAGGGTATCGAGCATGGCCGTGGGCAGTTTCAGCGAGTCAAAGGCGGTCGGGTTCACGGGCAGGGCCTGCAGCAGAGAGAGGCCTTGCAGTGTACCAGATCGCCGTGGTCAGCCGGCAGCGCGTCAGCGCCGAATGCGCGTCTTGCGGAAGCCGCCGTGGCTGATGAAAGAGCCAGTGTCGCCGGTTACCCAGTAGCGGGTGGCACGATAAAACGCCTGTACTTTCGAGGTGTGGTAGCTCCGGGTCTTGCTATACGCCCAGCGCCACCCTCGTTTGGGTTCGCTCATGATAGGACTGCCGTATGTTGTGTTGACGTGCTATGGCTTGGTTGCTGTCAAAAAAACGTCTATCAGGCAGGGTGATGCGCTGTAGTGTCTCTTCCTTGACGCCTTGCCTCCTTTTTCGCATCATACGCTCGAATTGTGTAGATGTGAAACGGTTCGCAAAAATGAGCTGAAAACGCTTTATTCGGCCACTGTGGTGCGGTTGCGGCCACCTTCCTTGGATTGATAGAGCGCTTTGTCAGCACGCTCTATCAGGGCCTGATAGTTTTCCATCGCATCGGTCAGGCGGGCGACTCCCAGGCTGATGGTAAATGTCAGGGGGGTGCCCTGATGATCCAGCTGTTGCCGTTCCACGCTCTGCCTGAGACGCTCGGCAAACTGCTGAGCCCCCTCGAGCGAGGTGTCCGGCAGGAGCACCACAAACTCTTCACCGCCGTAACGTCCGCAGAAATCCGTTTCCCTGGCCAACTGCTCGGTCAGGCGGGCGGTGGTGCGGATCACCTCGTCGCCGGCCTGGTGGCCGAAGTTGTCATTAACCTTCTTGAAGTGGTCAATATCGAACATCACCAGGCTGACCTCGTTGTCATAGCGTTGATGCCGGGCAAACTCGTGTTCCAGGCAGCTCTCCCAGTAACGACGGTTGAGCAAACCGGTCAAGCCGTCCCGCAGTGCCAGCTCGCGCAGCTTAGTATTGGCAGACTCGAGTTGCCGTTTGTTTACGGCGACACCGGTCACATCATAAATAATCAGGCAGACGTGGTCGGTTTTGCCGGTGCTGCTGCGTAGCGGCAGTATGGTGACGTTCTGGTACATCTCGTCAGCCAGGCCGGTGATGGGCTGGTAGCTCTTGAAGCGAAACAGGTTGGGACGCTGTTCCCAGATAGTGAAAGCGCGGGTGCCCAGCATCACCGAGGTCTCGACCTTCTGGGTGAACCAGCTTTGATCGATCTCGGGAAAGAGTTCGAACAGCGAGCTTTCGTTAGCCTGCGCCGAACCGAGGCCGGAGTGGTTTTCCATAAAGCTGTTCCAGACCTCGATGCGGTAGTCGCGGTCCATCACTACCACGCCCACATCAATGCTTTGCACAATGTCGAGCAGCCAATGGAGTTCGTCGATGTCAAACTGAGCAGCCATGCGCCTTGCCTATGTTCGGTTGATTACCTGATCAGTTGATCATGAAGTCGAGGGTCTCCCGCAGCCGGGGTACCGAATCCTCGGTAAACAGCAGCAACAGGTCAAAGTGGATTTCCAGGTTCTCGAGGCCATAGCTGATTTCCACCGCCAGGGTGCGTTTCCAGCGCCGCTGGTTGATACGAATCAGATCTTCGATCGGGCAATGCTGCCCAAGCACCAGCGGGTGGCCCTGCGAGAGGGTAATGTTGAGCTGTTCCGACAGGCCGTTGAGGCAGGCGCCGATAATGATGCTGGCCAGATCGAGCAGCATTTCGAGCTGGGCGCTTTCGTCTTCCTGCGCGTTCAACAGGCGTGCTACGTCTTCGATTTCAGAGTCATGGAAGATCAGCAGCGCTTCCCCTGCGACACCGCCGCCGATAAAGCCCTGGCAGATGGCCGACAAGCGCTGGCCGCGCTGGGCATCGGCCAGCGCCATATGCAACTCGCCAACCTCCAGAATGTTGACGTTGGGAATCGGCAACTTGATGAAGATGCCCAGCACCCGTCCGAGCAGCTCAGCGGCGCGGCCCATGGCGACGTTGGATACTTCCCGGAAGGCGTCCCGGAAGGACACGTTAGGCAGAGGCAGTTGGCTGCCATAGTCATCGTCCGGCACCGCGGCCAGTGGCACTTCGACGCCGAGGGAGTTGAGCGCTTCGGCCAGTTGGATAGGGTCAGCGGGTTTCTTGATGAAAGCGCGTGCGCCGAGTGCCTTGGCACGTCTGACCGCTTCTTCCTGGACGTCGCCGGAGACGACGATGACCTCTGGCGTGAGGGCCTGCTCGCGCAGCGCCGCCAGCACGCCAAAGCCGTCGAGCTCGGGCATGGTGAGGTCAAGGAGGACGATCTGTCCTGCGCCGGCGCGAATGGCCTCCAGGCCTTCCAGTCCGTTGGTGGCCTGAGTGATGCGGAACGGCCAGTTTGCCGGCAGCGCTCGAATCAGCTGCTTGCGAGCCATATTGGAGTCGTCACATACCAGCAAGGGGATTGCGGTCACTTCATGATCCTTGGCGCTATTGGTCTGGTTTTCGCTGCCGTTGTTCTTTTGGTAAAGGCACATGGCCATTAAATAGGCTAGTTCGCAAGCATGACAACTTATTGACCTCTTGAGAAGACATTCAACAAAAATGCCATAGTTTTTTCGGACGGCATTCGCATATTGTCCAATTGCGTGGATACTATGGCTCTGAGGTTTGTTCCGAAGTAGGTTGCTGCGGCGCGAGGGTTGGCGCCATACAACAAGAGGAAAACAATGCCCGAGCAACTAGAACAGGATCAGAGTCACCGCCGCTCGGTGTTGCGCGCGTTGCTCTGGCTTACTCTGGGATGTGGTCTTATCTTTGCCGGCCTGAACGTCGCGCGTGGCCTTTATCTGCTCGCCTCGCTTGAGGTGCTCTACGCGCTCTTTGCCCTTTGCCTGCTCCCTGTCGTTGCCACTACCCGGCATCTGCTCGCCTGGACCGTTGCCTACCTGGTGCCGTTCTTTTGCATCATGGTGTTTGCCCTGCTGTTGCCCAATACCTCGTTTACCGTGTTTGCCTGGATCCAGACCATCCCGATTATTTCCTATTTGCTGCTTGGGCTGCGTGGCGGGTTGTGGATGTCGCTGTGCTTCATTACCGCCGCCGTGGTCGCCTTCAATGTGCGCTATGTCACCGGTGAGCATGCGCTGAATGGGCTGATCGTGACCAATCTGGCGTTCAGCAGTCTGGCGGTCATGTTGTTTTCTCACATCTATGAAAGCAGTCGTGTCCGCAACGAGCGGCGATTGATCGAACTGGCAGGTACTGACAGCCTGACCGGCATCGCCAATCGCATGCGCCTGAACGAAGAGTTTCAACGGCTGCGCAGTCAGGCTGAGCGCAGCGCGATGGCGCTGTCACTGGTGGTGCTGGATCTCGACTTCTTCAAGCGGGTGAATGATCAGTACGGGCATGACGTTGGCGATAAGGCCTTGCAGCATGCAGCAACCATGTTGGCCAATCGGCTGCGTGGCTCTGATCTGGCATGCCGGCTGGGCGGTGAAGAGTTTGCCCTGCTGTTGCTCGGCGCCGATCACGCGCAGGCGGCCAGGCTTGCCGATCAACTGCGCCAGCAGTTGTACTCCGCGCCCTTGCTGGTGGCCAGCGGGCGCTCACTGCAGATCAGCTTCAGCGGTGGGGTAGCGACCCTGGCGCAGGACGGCGATGATCTCAGCGCGCTGTTGAAGGTGGCTGATCGGCGCATGTACGAGGCCAAAGCGCTGGGCCGCAACCGCATTGTCGCAGCGACGGCATTGCCGCCGGCCGTTGATGCCCCGAACTGAGCCACCCGGTAATACGGCCGGCAAAGGACGGTTGCCGAACTACACTGAGGTCATGACTGACTGATCGGTGAGGAGGCAGTGCCATGCACATCGGCGTTCCGAAAGAGATCAAGAACCATGAATACCGCGTAGGGCTGATTCCGCACTCGGTTCGGGAGCTGGTACGGCGTGGCCACCGGGTGTTTGTCGAGCATGCTGCCGGCAGCGCCATTGGTTATAGCGATGCGCTGTACCAGCAGGCGGGGGCTGAGCTGCTGCCGGTGGAGGAGGTGTTCGCGCAGGCCGACATGCTGGTCAAGGTCAAGGAGCCACAGCCCGAGGAATGTGCGCGGCTTCGGCCTGGGCAGATCATGTTCACCTATCTGCACCTGGCGCCCGATCGGGCGCAGACCGAGGTGCTGCTGGCCAGTAACGCCATCTGCATTGCCTATGAAACCGTAACCGACGCCCAAGGCCGCTTGCCCTTGCTGGCGCCTATGTCCGAAGTTGCGGGCCGTATGGCGATTCAGGCCGGTGCCAATTGCCTGGAAAAAGCGCGCGGGGGACGCGGTGTGCTGCTCGGTGGGGTGCCTGGCGTACCGCGCGGCAAGGTAGTCATTCTCGGCGGCGGAGTCGTGGGCAGCAACGCCCTGGCCATGGCGGTGGGCTTGGGCGCGGACGTGACTGTGCTGGACAAGAGCCCGGACGCCCTGCGCCGGTTGGATGCGCAGTACGGCAACCGCATCCATACCCTGTACTCCACCGGCGCCACGCTGGAAGAGCAGCTGCTGGCTGCCGACCTGGTCATCGGCGCCGTGCTGGTGCCGGGGGCGGCAGCGCCCAAGCTGATCAGCGCAGAGATGATCAAACGGATGCAGCCGGGGTCGGTGCTGGTGGACGTGGCGATTGACCAAGGCGGTTGTGCGCAGACGTCAAGCCCGACCACCCATGCGGAGCCCACCTATGTGGTCGATGAGGTGGTGCACTACTGCGTGGCCAACATGCCGGGGGCGGTAGCCCGCACCTCTACGCAGGCGCTGAACAACGCTACCTTGCCCTTTGTGCTGGCGCTGGCTGACAAGGGCGTGAAGCGCGCGCTGGCAGACGATGCGCATCTGGCGCAGGGGCTCAACCTGAGTGGCGGGGTATTGTGCAATGCCGAGGTGGCGCAGGCGCTGCAACTACCCGCTCAGCCGTTGTCTTCGGTGATCGCCGCCTTGCCGGACTGAGCCGCAATTGACTGGCGCAGTGCGCTGATACGCCGATCCTTTTCCTGCCAAAGCTCGCTGACCCAGCTTTGAAAGCGTGCGCGGTAGTCTGCATCCAGGCTGTAATCGCCGTGGATCAGATCGGCCGGCAGCGCCCGACCGCGAATGTCCACGGTAATCCGCGCCACTTGGCCGCTGACCAGTTGCCAGAAACCGGGTGGCCGCTCGCCCGGGTAGACAATGGTCACGTCCAGTACCGAGCGCATTTGCGCGCCGAGTGCGGCAACCACAAAGGCAATGCCGCCAGCCTTGGGGTTGAGCAGGTGCCGATAGGGCGACTGCTGCGCTTTTTGTTTGGCCGGGGTGAAACGGGTGCCTTCAAGGTAATTGACCACGGTGACGGGCAATTGCTGAAACTTCTCACAGGCGCGGCGGGTGATCTCCAGATCCTTGCCCTGATCTTGCGGATGCTTGGCCAGGTGCGCCTTGCTGTAACGCTTCATGAAGGGGTAATCGAGTGCCCAGAACGCGAGGCCCAGAAAGGGTACCCAGATCAGCGCGCGCTTGAGAAAGAATTTGAAATAGGGTGTCTTGCGGTTGAACGCGTTGACCAGCGCGGGGATGTCGACCCAGGATTGATGGTTACTGATGACCAGATAGGAGTGGTCCCTGTCTAGCGGCGTATCGCAGTGCACTTCCCAGACTGTTGGCAGCAGGGCATGGAAGATGGCCTTGTTGATTTCCGCCCAGGTTTCGGCAATCCACATCACGCCGCGGGAGCACAGGCGGCGCAGCCCGGTGTGCGGGATAGCAGCCTTGAGCACGCCAAGCACCAGCATCGGGCCGATGCCGATCAGGGTATTGAGCAGTATCAGCAGGCAGGTCAGCACGCCTGTCAACCAGTGGGGCATAGGAGGCCTCCGATGTCTAGCGAGGGGCCAAGGATAGCGGGTTTTATTCAGCCGGTGCCAGTCTGCGGCCGAGCGGAAAATTCACCCTATCAGGTGATGTTTTGCCATGGGCGGCGATTCTATTGTCAGGGCTGGTTATAACCCGCCCAAGCTTTGGCGCGTCCGGCTTGGGCAACCGCGCTGAATCACCCGCTGAATAATAACAAGAGGTTTCATGTCGCCGTTTGATACTCCGTCCGCGACGCTGACGACTCAATCTCTGCTGCCGGCTGAGCGCGCTCGCTCGCTGGCCTGGAGTACACGGGCATTGTTGGCGGTAGTCAGCGGGTTGATGATGTATGCGCCCTGGGTCAATCCCATGCTGTTCTGGACCGGCTGGCTGGCCGGTGTGCCCTTGCTGTACGCGTTGCGTGATAGCCGGTTGCCGACGGCCTTTTTGCTCGGCTGGTTGGCGGGGGTGCTGTGCTTTGCTGGCGCCAGTCACTGGATGATCGACTTCATGATTCATCTCAAGGGGCTGTCCTGGCTGGTCAGTGCCTTTTTGGCCTCGCTGTTCTGGCTCTACACCGGGCTGGCCGTCGGCTTCGCCTGTCTGCTCTACCGTTGGTGTTCGCTGCGCCTGCCGCGCTGGGATCTGCTCAGCTTCCCGTTGGTAGTAGTGGTGGTCATGGCTGTCTTTCCCCAGCTGTTTGTCACCGACTTCGCCGAGGGGCAGGTACGCTTTCTGGTGGCCCTGCAGGGTGTTGATCTGATCGGCGCGCAGGGGCTGAATTTCATCATGTTGCTGTTCAGCGTGCTGCTGTTTCAGCTGTTGCAGGCACAACACGCCCAAGACCGCGCTGCGGCACTGGGCATGTCGGCCGCGGCGGCGGTGATTCTGCTCTGGTTTGCCTACGGGTTTTATGCGCTGGCCTACTGGGATTCGCAGGTGCGTAACTGGGAAACCAGGCGCATCGGGCTGGTTCAGCCCAACGACGCGCCGACCCGTCGTATCCCGGCGCCGCGCGAAGGCTTCACCCGCGAGTCTCCGGAGGAAATGGTCGCCAGTCGGCGGCTGGCCAAGGCTGGAGCCCAGTGGGTGGCCTGGCCAGAGGCGCGTTACAAGGGTTATTACGATATGTTCACGGTGCGCCAGGGATACGCCAAGGAGGTGGGTAACTGGGGGGTGCCGCTGTTCTTCCATGACGTGGAAAACCGCTGGATCAATGCCGAGAAAGTCAGCTTCAACACGGTGGCCTGGCTTGACGGCGAGGGCCGGTTGGTTGGCCAGTACCGCAAGGTAAAACGTATGCCGTTTGGCGAGTACCTGCCAGCGTTCTTCCAATTGCCGGGGGTGGGTCAGATCACCCGCTTGTTCATGGGCGATTACTTGCGTCCGGTGGGGGCTGGCAGTGAGCATCAGGTCTTCAGCGTGGGCGATATGCGGGTGATCCCCAAGGTCTGCTACGAAACCGCGTTTCCGCAGTTTGTGGCGCAGTCGATCGGTCAGGATGCCGGCGGCAAGCTGCTGCTGTTTCTGTCGCAGGACAATTGGTTTGGCGAGACCTCGCAGCCGTTCCAGCATCGCGATATGTCGATCGTGCGTGGGGTGGAGAATCGCGTACCCATGGTGCACCTGATCAACAACGGTCCGTCGGTAGCCACCGCGCCCAGCGGCAGGGTGGTGGCCAGCACTCAGGCTTTCTCGCGTGCCGAGCGACTGGTTGATATGCCGTTTGACGCCCAGGCGGGCGGCAGTTTCTATAGCCGCCATGCGGTTGAGGTGCAGCGGGGTCTTTATGCGGCGCTCGGGGTTTTGCTGTTGGCTGGTTTGCTATCAGGGCGCGGCAAGCGCCGTCAGTTCAGCGGCTGATTCTAGCCCCGGTTGCGCCCAAGATCGCCCAGCGGGGCGGTCAAGGGCGCGGTAGCGGTCTCACTCTGGTTACGGATAGGTTGTCTGGAACAGGGTTTCGCCGCCCTTGATGGTCTCCAGTACCTTGACGCCGAGCAGTTGCTCGCGATCCAGGGTGACCGGGTTGTGCGACAGAATCACCAGGTCGGCGACCTTGCCTTTCTCGATCGAGCCCTTGCTCTGCTCTTCAAAGTGCTGGTAGGCCGGCCAGATGGTCATGGCCTTCAGTGCGGTGAGTGCGTCCAGGCGCTCCTCCGGGCCAAGAATCAGGTTGCTGCGGGTCACCCGGTTGGTCGCGCTGTGCAGGATGCGCATGGAATCGGGGAAGGTAACCGGGGCGTCAGAGTGGATGCTGAACTTCATGCCCGAGCGGTACACCGCGCCGGTCGGTGATATGAATTTGGCCAGCTCGGGTCCCGCCACCGAATCGCGGTGCCAGTCTCCCCAGTAAAACGTGTGCATCGGGTACAGGGAGGGGAAGATACCGAGGGTGGCCAGCTGCGGAATCTGATCGGGGCGCAGATACTGACCGTGGATCAGCACGGTACGGCGGTCGTCTACTTCCGGTATTTCACGCTGCACAGTATCGGTCAGGCGGATCAGCTGGTCGATGGCGGCGTCGCCGTTGGCGTGCACCATGACTTGCCAGCCGTTGGTGTAGGCCATTTCCATCAGGCGGCGGGCTTCGGCGTCATCGGCGAACAGCGGCGCACCACTGTAGTCGTCAGGCTCGTGCTCCGGTGGCTGAAAGTAGGGATGGGTAAACCAGGCGGTCTTGCCCTGCGGCGAACCGTCGAAGGTCAGTTTGACGCCACCGATACGGAAGTGATCGGCGTAGGTGCGCGACATCAGCGGGCCGTCGAGCAGGGGATCTTCCAGGTTGGCAACCAGATCGGGGTAGGCCACCACATCCACTTTGAAGTAACCGGCCTTGGCCGCCTGGGCCAGCCCGTGCAGGGTGCCGGGTGAGGTGCGACCGTCCTGTATGGTGGTAAAGCCGTTGGCCAGATAAATCTGCTGCGCCTTGCTGAGCATGTCGATGCGCTGCTCCGGGGTAAACTTCGGCAACAGTTTCAACAGTGCGGCAATATGCGCGTTTTCGGCCATCAGGCCGTTGGGCGTGACGCCGTCTTCCTCGCGGTAGATGGTGCCGCCCTCCGGGTTCGGCGTGCTGGCATTGATGCCCAGCACTTCGAGCGCCTTGCTGTTGTACACCCCCAAATGGCCTGACTGATGAATGGCCATGATCGGCAGAGTGGTGGAGACCGCATCCAGCTCTTGGCGCGTCGGGTGGCGCTGTTCCAGCAATTGCGAGTCGTCGTAATTGAAGCCGATCAGTACGCCGTACTCCTGCGCTCGAGTGCTGGTCGTCAGGTACTGCTGCAGCGCGGCTTGCAGTGCGGCGATTGAGCTGCCGGGGCCGTCGGGTGGTGGCAACAGGTTGGCGGCGATGGCTTGTACGCCAACAAAGGAGAAGTGGCTGTGGGCGTCGACGAAGCCCGGGATCAGCGTATGCCCATTGAGGTTGCGCAGCTGTGTTTCGGCACCGCGAAAATCTGCCTCCAGTTCACCACGGCTGCCAACCCCGACTATGATGCCGTTATCCACGGCCACCGCCTCCACATTGGGATAGGTGTCGTCCATGGTGAGAATGGGGCCACCGTAGAAAATGATGTCGGCGGGATCCTCGACGGCGGCCAGCGCGGCATTGCACAGGCCAAGCGTACTGATCAGGGTGGCCAGCGGCAGGCGGGCAAGGCGGGGTATGACAGTCATGCGTGCTCCTTGTCTGGAAACGTCAACGTCTGGAAACGTCAAATCCGGTTGCTGGGGACGGCGCAGCGCAGTGCTGCGCGCAAGCAATTGATGATTGTGACTCAGTGTAGACAAGGCTGGCAGGTTCGGCGGCAGATTACGCGGGCAAAAGTGCCGTACAAGACGCCTGGAACGGACTTTCGGGTTAGGCAAACTGTCCGGCAGTAAAACCTGAGGACCAGGCCCATTGGAAATTGAAGCCGCCAAGGTGTCCGGTGACATCAAGCACTTCACCAATGAAAAACAACCCGGGCTGCCGTTTGGCTTCCATGGTCTTGGAGCTGACGTCGTCGGTATCCACGCCGCCCATGGTGACTTCGGCGGTGCGGTAGCCCTCGGTTGCCGAAGGCTTGAGGCGCCAGGCATTGAGCTGCTGGCCAATGTCGCCTAGCTGTCGGTCGCTGAATTCTGCCAGCGCGGTGTCGTCATCCTGCGGCCACCAGAGCTGCTGCAGTTCAGCCACCAGACCTTTCGCCAGCAGTTGGCCGAGGCGGGTTTTCAGGCGGCTGCGCGGCTGCTCGCGCTTGCCTTGCAGTAACCAGTCTACGGCATCCACGCCCGGTAGCAGGTCGATGCTGATGTGGTCGCCCGGCGACCAGTAATTGGAGATTTGCAGAATCGCCGGGCCGCTGATGCCGCGATGGGTAAACAACATGGCTTCGCTGAACGACTGGCCGTTGCAACTGACCTCGATATCCAGCGCCAGGCCCGACAGCCGTTCGCAGACCGGCTTCATGGCATCGCTGAACATGAAAGGCACCAGGCCGGCCTGGCGGGGGATCAGCTTGAGCCCAAACTGCTCGGCCAGTTCATAGCCGAGACCGGAGCCGCCCAGTGTGGGTACCGAGAGGGCGCCCGTGGCGACCACCAGTGAAGTGCAGGTCAAGCGCCCGGCGCGGCCGTTGTGCTGCAGGTGCAGGCGGTAGCGCTGAGCGTCGTCGCCCGCCAGCGCCTCCAGCCGATCCAGCTCACACTGGGTGCGAATTTCCACACCAGCGCTGATGCACTCGTCTTCCAGCATGGCGACGATCTGCTTGGCGGAGTCTTTGCAAAACAACTGGCTTTGTTTGCGCTCTTCGTAGTCGATGCCGTGCTGCTCCACCAGGGCGATGAACTCCCACTGGTTGTAGCGCGTGAGCGCTGACTTGCAGAAGTGGGGGTTGCGCGACAGAAAGTTGCCCGGCTCGACCAACTGGTTGGTGAAGTTACAGCGCCCGCCACCGGACATCAGGATTTTTTTGCCGATCTTGTTGGCGCGCTCCAGCACCAGCACCCGGCGCCCGCGCTGCGCAGCGGTGAAGGCGCAGAATAGGCCCGAGGCGCCGGCGCCAAGCACAATCACGTCAAAGTCGGCAGGGGAGTTGGACACGCTGGGGCTCTACGCAGGGGTGGCTGGTTTGGCGCGGATTCTAACATTGTTGTTAGTGTCGCGGCTGCGCCGGATCAAGGCATCGCCCTGTTCGTGGTGCGGGTCCTTGCATAGGCGATCATAGAGCACCAGATTCACCGTGGCGGCCAGATTCAGGCAGCCCTGGGTTGGAATGTAGACCACTGCATCGGCGCGGTCGATCAGCGCCTGCTCCAGGGTGCCGTCTTCTGGCCCGAACAGGTAGATAGCCTGGGCTGGATGGACAAACTGCGGCAGCGCGACGGCGCCTTCGACCAGTTCGATGCAAATCACCGGCAGCTCTTGCGGCAGGTCATCCAGCAAGGATTCCACCCGGTTCGCCGGAATGCGCCGGGCCACCTGCTGGGTATCGGTGCTGTACTGCGCCGCGCGGTCGTGGCGGGTGCCGGTATAGCGCACGGCGGTGGCGTTGAAGCAACCGGCCGCACGTAGCACGGCGCCCATGTTGGTTGGGCTCTTGGGGTTGCTCAGGCCAATAATTACCTGGGATTCGTTCATTGGGTGTTCCCTGCTGGGCGGTGCCACAGCAATCGGGTTGGGGCTGGGCAAGCGGCGTGTGCGGAGTAGAATACAGGCTTTCGCCGCCAGACTCTGCTTGCTCTGGCCGCCGCCACCCATCAGGACGCCTTCATGTCGCAGGAACCCAGCGAAACCAGACACTCAGACCCCTTGCACGGGATAACCCTCAAGGCGATCGTGACCGCGCTGCACGCGCAGTACGGCTGGGAGGAACTGGGCCGGCGCATTCCCATCAACTGCTTCCTCAGTCAGCCGAGTATCAACTCCAGCCTGAAGTTTCTGCGCAAGACGCCCTGGGCGCGCAGCAAGGTCGAGGCGTTGTACATCGAGACCTTTTCATAATGCGGTGGTAATGCAGCCCTGATGAGGCCGTGCTGCGATTAGCCGGCGGCCTCGGCAGGCATCCAGCCCAGCGTGGCGGCCGCCAGCAACAGGTAGCGCGCGCCCTTGGCCAGGGTGACGATCAGGGTGAAGCGCCAGAGCGGTTCACGCATGAGCCCGGCAACAATGGTCAAGGGGTCGCCGATAAAGGGCGCCCAGCTCATCAGCAGTGACCAGTAACCCCAGCGATGATAAACCGCCTGGGCGCGATGCAACTGGCCGGGTTTGAGCGGGAACCAGCGCTTGTGCTGCAGGCGTTCCAGATAACGCCCCAGCACCCAGTTGAGGATGGCGCCCAGCACATTGCCGGTGGTGGCCACCAGCAACAGCAGCGATACCGGGTAATGGTCTTGTAGCAACAGGGCTACCAGCGCGAACTCCGATTGCAGCGGCAGCACGGTCGCGGCGCCCAAGGCGATCAGAAAGAGTCCCGCGTAACTTGTCAGCTCCCACATGCACCAGCTCCCCGGTTGAGTGTGCCCAGCATACCCAAGTGTGGCGTTGCTCGCTGCCGGTGCCGCAAATTGCCCTGAATAGTTGCTCGCAAACAGTTGAAATAGACAGTCTGTCGGGTAATTGCGCAAATTATTGCCGAATCTGTCGGCATGGGGTTCACCTGCGCCGGCAAAGGGCGAATAATCGGCGGCTTTGCGCCTCTGCGTCAGGAACGCCCGATGTCCGACTCCTCGCTGGAAACCCTCTCTCCGCTCGCCGACGCCCCGGTCAAGGCCGTTTCATGGCTGATCCTGCTGGCGCTGGCCGTCGGCGGCTTCGCCATAGGTACCGGAGAATTCGTGATCATGGGGCTGATGCCGGATATGGCCCGCGACCTGCAGGTGACCGAGCCCCAGGTGGGCCACGTGATCAGCAGCTATGCGATCGGAGTGATGGTCGGTGCGCCGGTGCTGGCGATTTTTGGCGCTCGGTTACGTCGCCGTCATTTACTGTTGTTGTTGATGCTGTTTTTTGCCGCCGGCAACATCGCCAGTGCGCTGGCACCGGATTACCACAGCCTGATGCTCGCGCGCTTTGTAGCTGGCCTGCCGCACGGCGCCTATTTCGGCGTGGCCGCGCTGGTGGCGGCCTCTCTAGTGGCGCCGAACAAGCGCGCGGCGGCGGTGAGCCAGGTGATGCTCGGACTCACCGTGGCGATTCTGGTCGGCAACCCGCTGGCCACCGCGCTGGGGCAAAGCGTCAGCTGGCGCTATGCCTTTGTGGCCGTGGCGGTGATCGCGCTGCTCACGGTGCTGATGATCGCCTTGTTTCTACCGCTGGACGCGCAACACAAGCCAAGCAATCCGCTGACTGAGCTGCAGGCGTTTCGTCGTCCGCAGGTCTGGTTTGCCCTGGGCATCGGCGCTATTGGCTTTGCTGGCATGTTCTGCGTGTTCAGCTATCTGGCGATGACCCTGCTCGACGTAACCAAGGTGGAGCGCAGCATGGTGCCGCTGGCCATGGCCGCGTTCGGTCTGGGGGCGATCATGGGCAACCTGGCCGGCGGTTGGCTGTTCGAGCGGCTGCAATTCAAGGCCGTGGGCGTGGTACTGGTCTGGAGCGCCCTGGTGCTGTTGCTGTTCCCGCTGGCGGCGCAGGCACTGTGGAGCATTCTGCTGGCCTCAGTGGCCGTGGGCACCATGGTGGCGCTGTCGCCGCCGTTGCAAACGCGCCTGATGGATGTGGCCGCCGATGCGCAGACGCTGGCGGCCTCGGCGCACCACGCGGCCTTCAATATCGCCAACGCACTCGGGCCCTGGCTGGGTGGTATGGCGATCGTCGCAGGATTTGGCTGGACGTCGACCGGTTACGTGGGCGCCGCTACCGCGGTGGGCGGGTTGTTGCTGTATTGGCTGGCGCGGCGGCATGAACGGCGTAACCCGCTGGCGTTGCCGCACGAGGGCTAGCTGACGGCGGCGCAGGGCGCGTTTTTTGCAGGTGATGGGTTACCCGGCTAAGGTGATCGGCAGTCGGGTTTGATTCTCTGCAAAAGGATACCGCCTGTGTCGCTGCGCAACGCCGTTCAACTGATCTGTTATCCCAATCGGATTGGCAACAACCTCAAGGATCTGCACGCTACCCTCGACAAGCACTTGGGGGATGCCATTGGCGGCGTGCACATACTGCCGTTTTTCCCCTCTAACGCCGACGGCGGTTTCTCTCCGCTGACGCACAAGGAGGTCGATCCGGAGTTCGGTGACTGGGGCGATATCGAGCGCCTGGCTGCACGCTATGACCTGTGCTGCGACCTCACCGTCAATCATATTTCCGACGAGTCGACCGAGTTTCTCGATTTCATCGACAAGGGCTTTGCATCAAAGCATGCAGAGCTGTTTGTGCATGTGGATCGCTTCGGTGAAATCACCCCGGACGACCTGGCGAAAATCCACATTCGCAAGGAGAAGGAGCCCTTTCGCGAGGTCACCTTCGCCGACGGCAGCAAAGGCCGTGTGTGGTGTACCTTCACCGAGCGGCAGATTGATCTGAATTACGAGTCGCCGCTGACCTACGAGTTGATGGAAGACTACATCCGCTTTCTCACCGAGCGCGGAGTAAAACTGCTGCGGTTGGATGCTTTCGGCTATACCACCAAGCGCATCGGCAGCAGCTGCTTTCTGGTCGAGCCGGACGTCTACCGCATTCTTGAATGGATCAACGAGGTGGCGCTGCGCCATGGTGCAGAGTGCCTGCCCGAGGTGCACGATCACACCAGTTTTCAGTACGCGATCGCGCGGCGCAACATGCACCCCTACGGTTTTGCCCTGCCGCCGCTGATGCTGTATTCGCTGCTGGATGCCAACAGTACCTACCTGAAAAACTGGCTGCGTATGTGTCCGCGCAACATGATCACCGTGCTGGATACCCACGACGGTATCTGCATACCGGATGTCGAGGGCGTATTGCCGGACGACAGGATCAAGGGGCTGATCGATAACATCAACGAGCGCAGCGCCGATCCGATCCTGCGTCGCTCGGCGGCCAAGGTGAACAGCGTTGGCGCTATCTACCAACTGACTTGCACCTTCTACGACGCCCTGATGCAGAACGACGATGCGTACATCGCCGCCAGGGCCATCCAGTTTTTCTGCCCCGGCATTCCGCAGGTCTACTACGTGGGCCTGCTGGCCGGTTGCAACGACGAGGAACTGATGCACCAGACCGGCGAGCTGCGCGACATCAATCGGCATTACTACAGCCTGTGGGAAGTGGACGAGGCGATCGAACAACCGGTGGTGCAGCGGCTGTTGAAACTGATGCGCTTTCGCAGCAACTACCCCGCCTTTGATGGCCGCTTCGAGTTGAATTACTCGAATGACAGCAGCGTGGCCATGGCCTGGCGCCACGGCGAGCATTACTGCCATCTCACCGTGGACCTGCGCTTCAAGACCGCGCGCATCCGTTATCTGGATGAGCACGATCTGAGCGAGCAGAGCATGGAATGCTGAGGTGCTGGCGGCGCTTAGGCGCCGTTCAGTCGGTCGGAGGCAATATTGGCGGGCCGTGCATAAGCGCGCTCGACGTAGCGCTGGAATACCGGGCGCTTCTCGATGGTGTCGAACATCATGCCCCAGCCGAGCTGCGAGGCGATATACACGTCCGCGGCGGTGAACTGCTCGCCGCACAGCCAGGGGCCTTGTTGTAGCGCGCCTTCCAACGCGTTCAGCGTATCGGTATAGCTGCCAAAGCCGGCCGTCTGGTTGCGGCCTTCCGGTATCTGCCAGCCAAAGGAGCGGGCGGTAACGGCAGCCTCCAGCGGCCCGGCGGCAAAGAACAGCCAGCGCAAATAGGTGGCGCGGCGTGGGTCGTCGACCGCCGGCGCCAGGTGGTTCGCCGGGAAGCGGTCGCCCAGGTAGGCGCAGATGGCCGCGCATTCGGTCACCACCGCCTCGCCATGCACCAGGGCCGGCACCTTGCCCATCGGGTTGATGGCCAGATATTCGGGGCTTTTCATCGGTGGGCCGTAGTCGACCCAGACGGTATCGTAGCTGGCGCCGGTTTCTTCCAGCATCCAGTGGGCGATGCGGCCACGCGACTGGGCGTTGGTGTACAGGGTAAGGGTGGTCATGCAGGGCTCCTTGGCAGATGGTTGAGTCACATCAGCATAGTCGCCCTGCCGGGAAAGTCCTCAATCCGCGACTATCTGCCACAGACCAATGCAACTGATCAGCAACAGGGTGATGCCCAGCATGCGGAAAAACCGGCTGGTCTCACCCTTGAGCATGTGGTCATGAAAGCGCAGGCCGATGAAGTGCCCGACGGTGACACAGGGCAGCAACCACAGGTGATGGATGAGCTGCAGGTCGACCCCGGCGTAGATAAACGCGGCCATCTTGATGGCGACCAGAATGAACCAGAGTGCGAACAGCGTATCGCGCAGTTTTTCCTTCGCTACGTGCTGCGCCGCGACCGCGATAATCAGCGGCGCGCCAATCAGCGAGGTGCCGCTGACATAACCGCCGAGCATCAGAAACAGCGTATCGACCACCTTGCTGTTGCTGCGAAAGGGCCGGTTGAGGATGTAGGAAATTGAGTAGGCGCCGACGATGCAGAAAATGATCACGCTCATCACGCTGGCCGGCAGTGTCAGCAGCCCGAGTACGCCGATCAGCTTGGGCACGATCATGATGCCCAGCATGCGCCGCAGGTAGCGCCAGTCCACCGTGCTTTCAGGCGCCGCGCCATCGGCTTGCGGTGAGCGCTGGCGGTTGTTCATGAAAATCGTCAGTGACGAGAAGATCAGCAGATGCGCGGCAATCAGCGGCAAGAACACCAGCGGGTCGTTGTCGACCAGTAGCAAGAAGGGCAGCGACAGCACCGCGCCGCCAAAGCCCAGCCCCGAACGTACAAAGCCGCTCCAGACGAAAATCAGACCGATCAGAACGAGCTGGTACAACGAGAGGTCAGACATGGGGCTCCGTGGCGGATGGCAGTACAGGGCGGGCGCCCAGTTTAGCTGTCGCCGGCAGAGGCCAACAATGACGGATGTTGCAACAGTGCGGTGCGCTGCCCTAGCGGCAGAAACCGAAGTTACGGTTATCCAGATGAAAATGGTTGGCGTGCGGCGCGTTGTAATCCGGGCCCAGCACGGTGCCGAAGTAGTCGCAGGCGGCGGCGTGCGCCTCGTGCAGAAACTGCGATTTATTGGCGGCTTTCTCGTTGTTCCAGTCGCGCAGCACGCTCACCTGCACGCCGCTACGGGTAGTAAAGCCGGCGACGTCAAAGGCGGCGGCGCTGGCATGCTCGCTGCGCCGGGCGTTTTCGCGGTGGTAGATGTTGCGGCAGGCAAAGGTGCCAAAGTGCTCGATGCGCGCCAGCGGCGAGCCCAAATGCTGTTCGGCGAGCGGTTGCAGGCGCTGTCGCTCGAACATCAGCCAACTGGCCGTGACCGGACAGGTGAGGGTGAAGGGCGCATTGAAGCCGATGCTGGTGCGTTGCACGCGTACCACGTTGCTCAGCGGGCAGCCAGCGACGGGTGTGTAGTCTTTCAAGGGCGTGTGCTGCAGCGCCTGCGCCCCCGCGGTTTCCAGTAGCGCCAGACATTGCGCTGGATTGCCCTGCAGGCGTTGCAACTTCCAGCGGGTAATGGGCGTCATGCGGTCATCCAGGCGCAGTGGTTCGCGTGGGTCCCATTCGGGCGGCAACTGCCACCAGGGCTGCAACAGCGCAAACAGACCGAGCAACAGCAGCAGGCAGAGAAACGCGGAGAATCCGGAGCGGAACAGGCGCAAGGGTCAATCGCTCCGGTGCAGCGCCAGATCGGTCTCGCTGAACAGTGCAAAGGCATCCTGCTCGGCGTCGTAGTCCCAGCGTTCTACGCTGCACTCGTGCAGGCCCTGGTGGCATTCGTGGCGAATCAGATTGACCGAATTGGGAATGCTGCCGCGTACGCGCTGCGACACCGCGGTGCCCGCCTGCGCCGTCCAGCCGGTGCGTGGGCTGTGCTTGCCGCTCAGCGGGCGAATGTAAGGCAGGTGAATATGCCCGGCCAGTAACAGATCCATACCGGCATCGACCCATTCGGGTATCGCCTGCGCCCGGCCAATCAGCAGGTTCGACTGGTCGGACTCCTCAATCGCGCGAACCGGGTGATGCTGCATCACGATGCGCAGCTGTCCCGGCTTGGCTTGCTTGAGTCGCGCGGCGACGCGGGCGATCTGCTGCTCGGTAACCTCGCCGTTTTTGTGGCGCGCCGGCTTGGTGGAGTTGACGCCGACCACCAGCAATTGCTCGGTCTCCAGCACCGGTTCCAGATCGCTGCCAAACTCACGGGTATAGTTGCGGTAAGGGTGAAACAGGCGGGTAAACAGGTGGATGATCAACGGTATGTCATGGTTGCCGGGCACCGTCAGTACCGGCGCCGGAAGCTGGTCGATAAAGGCGCGGGCGGCGGCAAACTGGCTCGGCCGCGCGCGTTGGGTGATGTCGCCGCTGAGCAGCACATGATCCGGCTGATGTTGCTGCGCCAGGCGCAGTAGCGCGCCGGGAACGCCGGATTGCTCGGTACCGAAATGCGGGTCGGAGATATGCAGTAAACACGTCATGCGCGCTCCCGTTGGCTGTCGTCGCGGGGCACCAGTAATGGCAGGGCTGTCTCGGGTACGCGAAATTCCAGCGGTGCGCGCAGCCAGAAAATCTCCCCGTCCATGGCGACCTTGATACGGCGCCGGGCCGGGCCCAGGCGTACGGTCATTTTCTTGAAGCCAAAGCTGATCAGGTTGTCTGCCTCACCCATGCGGCTGAGCAACCCTCTGGCCACCAGCCCATAAAGGGCCAGAGTACTCAGCGGCTTGGCAGTCATGGCGACCAGGTGGTCGCGCTGCAGTTCGACTTCTTTGTGCACGCCAATGTGTTCGAGCTGCAGGGCGTTATTGCCGACGACAATGGTCTGGGTCCGCAGCTTGCGTGTGTTGCCCTCAAAATCCAGCGTAACCGACAGTTTTCGATGGGCGCGAAACAAAGTCACCATCGCAGACCAGAGCGCCACCCAACGGCTACGACCATAACGCTGTTTGTAAGCCTCGCGATCCTCCAGCAGGGTTGGATACAGCCCCAGGCTGGCGTTAACCAAAAATACCTTGTCGTTGAGCATACCGACCTGCACCGGCTCGATGACCGCGTCCAGCAGGCAGCGGGTAGCGGTCTCGGTATCCTGGGAAATGCCGTAGGTGCGGCCAAAATAGTTGAAGGTGCCCTGCGGCAGAATGGCGAACGGCAAGCCGGTGCCCAATACCACATTGCTCACCGCGTTCAGGGTGCCATCGCCGCCAGCGGCAACCACCACGCCCTGGTTGGTTTTTGCCAGCGCCACTGCCTGCCTGGCTGCTTCGATCAGGCCTTCGCCGCCATCTACCTTGATCAGTTTGAACTCGCGCCCGGCTGCACTCAGCACACTGCTGATGCTGTCTTCCACCTCGTTGCCCTGGTGTTTGCCTGAGCCGGTGTTGAGCACGATGTAGAAGGTCTCGTTCCCGCGCAGTAAGGGCAAGGAGGAGTTCGCAGGTGCGGCGGTAGTGGTTTGCGGCATTCCGTTACCCTGATGGTGGTATGGGCTAGCTGGTGGTAGCGGGCCGATGCGGGGGATAAGCCCGGCTGCTGTCTCATGTTAGGTGGGCTGCCGGGCGGATGGTTCCCTGCAGAGTTCTGACGGTTGGCGCGGGGTGGTATATCAGGTGCTGGTTTGGGGGCTGGCCTGGGGCGCGCTGCACTGGGCGGTACGGGTGCTGCTGCCGCCCTCCTGCTTGGCGCGATACATGGCTTGATCTGCCTGGCGCAGCAAATGATGAGCGTCGTCGGCATGCTGAGGGAAGAGTGCAACGCCCACGCTGACGTTGCTGTGCAGCTGGTGTAGGCCGACCTGGAAGGGTTGGCGCAGCGCGGTGCAGATCTTGCCTGCGACTATGGTACTGGCAGCTTCGCTCTGCACATTCTCCAGCAATATTACAAACTCATCGCCGCCCATCCGGGCAACCGTGTCGCAGTCGCGCACACAGTCGCTCAGGCGCCTCGAGGCTTGCTGCAGCAGCAGGTCGCCAACGTCGTGGCCAAGGCTGTCGTTCACCTGCTTGAAGTTGTCCAGATCGAGATACAGCAACGCCATGTTCAGTTGCTCGCGTCGTGCGCGGGCCAAGGCCACATTCAACCGGTCCATCAATAGGGCGCGATTGGGCAGGCCGGTCAGATGGTCGTAGTGCGACTGGAATTGCAGGCGTGCCTGCAACTGCGCCCGCTGAATGGCGGCGGCGATCTGTGCGGAGACGTACTGCAATAGCTCAAGATCCTCGCTGTTGTAGTACGGGCCTGTCGTATCCCCGCGTAACAGCACGGCACCAAACAGCGTGTTTTGCGCCTGCAGGGGCACGCCAAGCCAGTTCTCGGCAGCGGCCGGGGCATTGTCATGAGCGGGCTGCGGCGGCACCAGCAGCAGTGGCTGGCCGCTATGCAGAATGCGCTGGCTCAAGCTGGTCGGTGACAGGAGGGCGGCTTCGTCGGCCTGGTTTGCCGGCTGGCAATAGGGGAAATCCAGCTGCCCGGATTCGTGGTTGTACAGCGCAATACTGAACAGCCGCACGGGCAATAAACGCTGCACGATCTGGTGGATCTGCCGGAAGAGCAGCGTCAGGTCGTCGCCGGAACTGGCCGCCTCGGAAATGGCGTACACCGCCTCGCGCATGCTTTCGGCGCGCTTTTGAGCGGTGATGTCGCGGGCCACGGCAATACGCAGTTGATCCTGCTCCGACCAGCGGGCTGACCACATGATGTGGGCAAACTGGCCGTTCTTGCGTCGGTAGCGGTTGGTGAAGTGGGTTACCTGTTCGCCCCGCAATACTCGATCTGCCGTCGCTTTGGTAATGGCTACGTCGTCAGGGTGAACGAGGTCGAGCACTCTGCGGCCGACCAGTTCGGCGGCAGGATAGCCGAACACCCGCTCGCTGGCGGCGCTAACGTGTACGAAGGTGCCCTCGGCATTGACCATGCAAACCGCGTCCAGCAGCAAGTCCAGTGCATTGGTCGGTGGTGCCGGCTGGGGCGTGTTATGCATAACCTGAGGTCCGCTGGTGGCAAGAGTCTTAGCGCAGCGCTGGGACGCTGGGTCCGGTAGAATGCGGCGCTTATGATGGCATTTTAGTTGTTCTCTTGCGCCACGTCCTGTTTTGCCGCCGTTGTGGTTCGCTGACGGGGGTGTGCTTGAATGTAAAGGCAGCAAGGGGGGTGGAGCAGGGGTAGTAATGACGATCTATAGCAAAAGCGCAATGACACGGATTCTGGCGGGCCGGAGCAAACGTCACCAGCTACTGATCAGTTTGACGCTGATGATGTTGCTGGTATTTGGCGCCTCGCTGTTCGGTATCCTCACCCGGCCCTACGGATTTCTCGCGGCGCTCTGGCCTGCCAATGCATTATTGCTTGGGCTGATGTTACGGGTACCGCGCTTGCAACACCCGGCGGGGTGGCTGCTGGCTCTGCTGGCGTACATGGCCCCGGATCTGTTGACCGGTGGCGAGCCGCTGCTGGCTTTTGCATTGGGGCTGACCAATCTGGTCTTTGTGGCGGCTGGCGTGCTGTTGTACCGCCTGTTCTCACCCGAGCCTCCTGCGCTGGCGACCCCGGCCTCGGTGTTGCAACTGCTGCTGGTATGCATCGCCGCAGCTTTTTTCAGCATGCTGTCGGGGATGACGTTGGTGCGCTGGTGCGCACCGGAGTGGTTTGCCAGTGGCCTGTGGCATATGGCGGGATTCTGGTTTACCTCCGAACTGGTCAACGGCATTGTGATTCTGCCGATGATGCTGACGCGTGCCGAGCGCCGTGTCAGCCCAGGCAAGGCGGTGAGCCAGGATCGGCTTGGCCATGCGCTACCGGCTTTGGCACTTATGGTGTCAGTGCTCATGGCCGTGATACTGAATGGCCCCGGCTCGATAGGCATCCCGGTGCCGGCGCTGCTCTGGTGTGCGCTGCACTACTCGACCCGGGCCACGGTCTTTTTCACCGCCGCCACCAGCCTGGTGCTGATGTCGACCATCAGCGGTGATCTGCAAGGACTGGAACAGTCGGAAGCCAGCCTGGATGTGATTATCTCCGCCCGCCTGGGTATAGCGCTGGTTGCCCTGGGCCCCCTGACGGTGGCCTGTATCAACAGTGCCCGGAACGAATTGCTGCAGCGTTTTGAGTACCTCGCCAATCATGACCACCTGACAGCGGTGCTGGACCGCGGCGGCTTTTTCGCCCGGGGTCAGCATCTGCTGGGCAGTGCCAACAGTGCCCGCGCGCCGGTGGCCGTGATGGTGCTGGATATCGACCATTTCAAATCGGTAAACGACCGTTACGGGCATGCTGCGGGCGACGAGGTATTGCGCAGGTTTGCCCAGACCATAGACGCAACCCTGCGCAAGAACGATGTCTTTGGCCGTACCGGGGGCGAGGAGTTTGCGGTGATCCTCGAGGGCATCAACCGCGACAGCGCCCTCGGTCTGGCAGAGCGCATGCTCAGCGAGGTCGCACGTCAGGACACCCCGGTGGCAGAGAATCAGACCCTGCGTGTGACCGTCAGCATTGGTCTGGCGTGGCATGCGCAGGCCCCGCTGAACGAGCTGGATAGCCTGCTGGCGGAGGCCGATCGCGCGCTATATCGCGCCAAGGCGGGTGGCCGCAACCGGGTTGAGCTGGCGGAACTGGCTTAGCCACCTGCGGCCTGAAATAACACGACGGTGGGTGCCCTCGCCGTGTCTTCAGATCCGGTGCGCCGCTGTCAGGGGTTTTCCGTCCGGGCGGCAGCTGATTTGGCAATACCTGCGGTCAACCGAATCAGTATGGGCAGCACAATGCCCAGGCACGCCGCCACCAGCACGTCGGTTGGCCAGTGCACGCCCAACACCAGGCGAGAAGCGGCGACCAGGCCTATCCACACTCCCGCCAAGCACAGCGCATAGCGACGGCTGGCGGGCCAGAGCTGGGCGGCGCAAAGCGCCAGCGCGGTGGCACAGGCGGCGGTGCCCATGGTGTGTCCGCTGGGGAAGCTGTATCCCCAATACCAGTCGGTAGCCCACAACGACGGTCGCTCGCGCGCCACGGCCAGTTTGATGACGTAAACCAGTAGCGCGGCGCTGATCATCGACAGCGGCAGCAGCAGTGCTTCGCGGTACTGACGTGCCAACAGCAGGGCAGCGCAGAGCAGTGCACCAAGCGGGGTAAGAAACCGCGACGACCCGGTCAGCGTAATCCAGCTGAAAGCGCTGACGGCGGCGGCTGAAGTGTGCTGGTGGATGTACTCCAGCAGAGCGATATCAAGTTCGCTGGTATGCCCACCCAACACCGCCTTGCTCATTCTGATCGCCACCACCACGAGCGTCAGCACCAGCACGATCACGGCCCTGCGCTCCTGCAGCGAGCGGTGCCAATGTGGCTGACGCCGCCGGGCATAGCTGAACAGGCTCAAATACAACAGGACGATGCTGAGCAGCATCAGGGCAAGGTCGGTCAGGGTGTCGATCAGCATGCGGTGGGTGCGGCCTTCCAGGAGTGAGGTAGGCCATGCTATCAGGCCCCGGTGCCGGTGTATCAGCGGTGCTGATTCTGCTCCCCATGCAAGGCCGCCGGCGGATGCACAAAGTGCCCGTAGCGCAGAAAGTGCAGGGTCTGCGTTATGACCTGCTCATCGCGCATCATCAGTGGGTGGGTAACCGGCAGGCTGATGTGGTCGGTCATGCCTGCCACTTTGGTGCTCTCTACCGAAACCTTGCCGTCATCCGGGTTGGGCAACAGGGTAGATAGCAGCAGGTTGATACTCTGGGTGCCGGCAATGATGCCGAGGCTGAAATCCGGCTGTTCCAGTTGACCGGGCAGATCCTGCTCTGTGGTGCCCAGCTCGAGGCCGGCCGGCCCGTTGAGCCAGGCGAAGCCGGGCACTTCACGCAGGGTGTCGACTATCTCGCTACCCTGGTTTGGCGGCCCCAGCATTACCACGTTGCCCAGGCGCGGCAACGGGTGTTGCTGCAGGTAGTGGCGCAGCACGATGCCGCCCAGTGAATGGCTGACAAAGTGCAGTTGGCTATCGGTGGGACAGGCCTCGATGGCGGGAGGCACGGCCAGCTCGCCGAGCTGATCGACGGTATAGTGGCGGGAGGGATAGTCGAGATTGACCACCTGATAACCGGCCTGCTCAAGCGCTGCCTGCATGCTGGCCATGGAGTCGCTGGTACGGGCCAGCCCATGCAGCAAGATCACACAGTCGCGAGGTGCTGTAGCGGCGCCGGCACAACACCACAGCAGCGCCAGAAACGCCGCGACAGGGAGCGCCGTAAGACCTGCCCGGCGTCGCTCAGGCGGGCGGTTTTTCGGCATACATGGCCTTGTCTGCCTGATTTAGCAGCAGGTTGGCACTGGCGGCTTCCTCTGGGTAGAAGGCCGCGCCGATACTGACGCCGACCTGCACGGTATCGCCGCTGCTGAGCAGTATGGGCGCACAGACGGCCTGCTGGATCTTGCGCCGCAGGGTCGTGACATCCTGCGAGTTGTGCAGTGACTCCAGCACCAGCACAAATTCATCTCCGCCCATGCGGGCAACCACATCGCTGCTGCGCACCACCGCGCGCAGCCGGTTGGCGATTTCGATCAGCACCTCGTCGCCCGCCGCGTGGCCAAACTGGTCGTTGATGCACTTGAATCTGTCGAGGTCGGCGACCATCAGCACGAAGCTTTTCTGCTGCCGGTCTGCGCGCGCCTGGGCTTCGATCAGTCGCTCGTTCAGCAGCGAGCGGTTGGCCAGCCCGGTCAGGGCGTCGTGTTTGGCCTGCTGCTCGAGTAATTGCTGGCTCTGCACCAGCTGTTGATTGGCCTGTTCCAGCTCCAGCGTGCGGTCAACCACGCGCGCTTCCAGCAGGCGCTCACTCTCGCGGACGTTCTCCAGCATCTGCTGGCGAATCTGCAGCGCCTGCGCCTGGGCGTGGTCGCGCGCGCGCTGGATGTCGTTGATACGGTCGGCCAGCGCCAGCGAGAGCAGCAGCATTTCCAGCCCGGAGCCGATGGCCAGCGCGTTGGCGGTCAGCGGGTTGGAGGGCAAGAAACCCAGGTTGTGCAATGAAATGATGGTGACCCCGGTCAGGAAGGACACCCAGGCGAGGACGAAAAAGCGTGCGCCCGGTTCACGCAGATACAAGCTAACCGCGCCGAGGAAGAAGGCGCTGGCGGCGAACAACAGTGATATCAGGTTCACCGCGATGGCGCCCAGATGATAGGACCAGAACACCGTGCACAGGAAGGTCAGCGCGTAGGCAGCGCTGATAAGCGGCATCAGCCACTGCAAACGCAGGCGACGAGGTGTGTCGGCAAGAAAGCGCTGCACGAAGAGGGCGCCAAAGAAACCGGCCAGCGAGACCGAGCCGGTGGGTGCAAGATCCGTCAGCAGGGCGTTGTGCGGCCAGATGAACTGCCCCACCAGCCCCGACAGGCCAGCTTGCCCAAGAGCCAGACAGCTTATAAACGCGACGTAGACGAGGTACAGCGGATCGCGTAGCGAGAGGTACAGAAACAGGTTGTAGATCAGCAGCGCCAACAGCATGCCGTAGTAGACGCTGAGCATGGAGTAGCTGAATTGGTCATTCTGCCACAGGGCGTCAGGCTGCCAAAGGATGACTGGCGCCGCCAGAGTGCCAGCGGAGCTGACAGCAAGGTACAGCACATAGTGCGCGTTCGGCTCCAGCTGTAGCTCGAAGATATGATGGCGGTGCCTGATGGGCTTCTGATCAAAGCTGATCTGATCGCCCGAGTGTTGATGCAGTGTTGGCTCGCCCTCACGCACGAGGTAGAGGTCTATCTTGTCCAGCGAGGCGTGGGCGACTTCGAGCAGCCAGCGCGGCGGTAGGGCCGTCGGGGTATTGAGTTCGACGCGCAGCCAGATCTGGTCTGTGGTAAGGCCAAAGTTGCTGGCGGTCGCCCGGTGGCTGGGGGCAGTGAACGCGCCGGACTGATAAGCCTGCTGGGCAGCCTCTAGGTTGATTGGGTGGCCCGGCTGCCGGTAGGTCGCCAGTTGGGCGGAGAGGTTGATTCTTTCCGCGGGGGGCACTTCAAAGGCGCTGGCGTTCAGACTCAACAGCAGCAGGCAGCCGAGCAGCCAGCGCCAGCCAGCGTGGCAGCATGCTTCGAGCCAGATCCGTAGCGTCGTTGTGTTGGTCATCCGCAGTCAAGCTTCCAGATTGCCGCGCGGCAGGAAAGTGCGCTTTCTCTGAGTGTAACGGACTGTAGTCGCAGTGACGAAATGTAGTAGCGAAATAATGCATCCGCCGCCGCGGCGGCGGATTGCCTTAGAACGTATAGGTCTCCTGGCTGCCGGAGGGCTCCAGAGTGGCCGGTATGGCGGGCTTGGGCTGTGGTGGTTGCGGCGGCGTAACCGGCTGCGGCTCGGGCTCGCTGACGGCGTACTGCTCTACGGTCTGGCCCCACAGGGTGCCCACTTCGCCGACAAAGCGCTTGAAGCTGGCCGCCTCGGCTTGCACCCGAGCGCGGTCGACCGCATCGGCGCTGTCCCAGACAGTGGTGCGTTGTTCGTTACGCTCGGTAGCCTCGGCTACGCCATAAATGTATCCAGTGCGCACATCCACCAGCACGCCCGAGGTCGTCGAGGAAACAAACGCCTGTTTGCTGGGCAGAAAGCCCAGGGTGATGGCAGTCAGCGGACCGAGCGCCTTGCCTTCGACATGGAACGCCGTATCCACCGAGTAGAGCAACAGCATGTCGGCCTTGAGGCGCGCAGCGGACAGGCGCAAATCCTTGATGCTGTCGAGTTGTTCCGGCAGCAGCAGGCGACCGACCGGCGCCACACCGGCGACCAGCTGCATCTCGGCGAGCTTGGCAAAGTCGCTTTCGTCTTCCATATCGCGGGTGGTGACCACGCTGTAGCGGCCGCTGCCATAGCTGTCGTTGGTTCTGGAGCTATAACCTGACGATTGTATTCGCGCGACCGCGATACGCGCGGGGAAGGTGGCGGCAGGCTCCACGGCCATCAGCTCGGCGATGTCGCCATCACCCAGTGACGGAATGTTCACGCCACCGGCCGGGGTGGTGTAGGTGGCGCAACCCTGAATCACGGCAAGGCAGAGAGTCAAAATAAGCGGAGGTAACGAACGGGTCATACTGGCAATCCTGGTAATGAGTGCTGGCCATGGCACGCGGGTGGTGGGCGTGCCTGGCGGGAAACTGAATGAAGGTGCGTGCAGGCGGCCTGAAGCGGAGCCTGGATTCGAGCACTTGGCAGCAGCTGGCCGCGGGACTCGAATTCGCGTAGGCGAATCTTATCCTGTTGCTCTGCGCGCTACAAAGGGAGAGTAGGCTGTGGGCCCGGAAACAGCTGATCCAGCACCTGTTTGCACAGCGCGTCGGCCGCTTCACGGCCGGCGATGTGACCTGTCAGCGCGATGGGCTGATTGCCTGAGCGCAGCAGCAGCTTGAAACTCTGGGTTGTGGTCTGATTATCAATGCTGGTCATGCTGTGCTGCAGCTCAAGCTGATCGCGGGAATGCACGGCAATGCAGCGTCGCCGCAGCGGTAGAAAGTACCACTTGCGGGTTGCGCATATCTGTCCGGGTGAGACCAGGCTGGAGACGTTAAGGCCTGGCCAGATCAGCGCGAGCAGCAGCACCGCGAGGCCGATCAGCAGTAATGGCGGGCCAAGTAGCCACAACAGAACCTGGCCGTTCAACGCCAGATACAACAGGCCTGCGCCGAGGGCGGAGAAGGTCAGCCCCAGGATCCATAACCCGATGACCATCAGGGTTTCCATCTCGCGTTTGCCTTTGATGCGCAGCCCCTTGGTGGTTCGCTCAATGACGGGCTGCGCGGTCGCAGGGCTGGCGGCTTGCCGCGAGGTGGCAGAGCTTGGCTGCTCGCGTTGCGGTTGCACGACGGCGCGTCGTGCCCGCCCGCTACCGGCTTCTACCGGGAGCCGCCAGGCGCGCTCAAACTGAAACTCATGCTCTGGAGCACCGGCTAGCGTCGCGCGGGTAGCTGGACTGTTACTGCGATTTGCCTGTATGACCAGTCCTTCGCAAACAACCTCCCATTCAATTGTGCCCTCGGCTTGCGGATGATCGCCGGTAGCTGGGAGGTGCGCGGGTACGTCGAAAACGAAGTGGGTGTCGATGCCCTTCGCTGATGGGCGGCAGTAGGCCTGCGTATGCTGTTGCCAGAGCGGCACGCGCCGAGTTTCCCTTTCTCGCCCGCCGTTGTGATCGGAAGATAGGCTGTACACGTGGTAGACATGCACGCAGCTCAGTGTGCAACGCGGCGGCTCAAGCCATTCACCTTGGGTCAAGCGGAAGTATCCACCTACCTGCCCGCCGGCATAGCCTGGCAGCGGATCAGGAAACAGCCGCGTGGCGCCGATCTGGTTGTAGCGCTGCCTTGCGCGCAGTCCTGCGCAGAGCGAGATAATGCCGATCAAGGGCAACACCAGCAGAACCAGTAGCACACGCTTGCCTTCGGCCACCGCAGCCGGCATGGAGAACACCAGTGGCAGGCAGGCGAGGGTAAACAGGCCGCCAAACCAGCTCAGATAATCGGCGCCTTCTCGCGTGCCGCTGGAAATGCCCTGGCGAGCTATCACTTCCAGGGTGATATCGGTTCGGGCGCGAACCCCCAGCCACATGATGCCCGCGCCCAACAGCAGAATCATGCCGCCCAGGTAGCCGCTAAACCCCAGCAACGGCAGGTGCAGCTGGCGCGTGAGTAGGGCCTGCTCGGGATCTGCCGGGTTCACCCAGGCTTGCAGTCGGCCAGCTTCCTGCTGGCGTTGCAGGTCGGTATAAAGTTGCTGCCAGTAGTGCTCGAAGCTGTCGGGGCCTTCGCTCAATCCCAGCTGTTGGCTACGGTAGCTCCTGCCGCCAAACGCATAGCTGTATTGGCCGGTTACCTGCCAATTTTTGGCCTGGTTAGGCGCTCGAAGGAATTCAAGCTGGCTGAGTTCTGCGGGTACTGGCTGCCAATCGGCGCTGGCTTGATAACGCCAGAGCATACTGCCGCCAAGGCTGATGGCCAGGGCGGCGCCGAAGACGACAAAGATAAAACCGAACAGCAGCAATCCGCTGCTGACATCGAGTTTGGGTAGGCGGGCGAGGAGCGCTCTGAAAACCGGCATCGGGAAGTCCTTTCCTGAATGGCCGGGCAGTATATCGATTCACGTCAGGCAGCCCTGAGACGCCCCTCGCAAAAACTCAACGCAGCGGCTTGCTGGTCAGTTCAAAGGAGTTGATGAAGACATCGATGCGTTCTTCGGCGCCGGCTGTCGCGCCCGGCTGATCGGGTTGCGGGCGATTGATCCAGATGAACGCAGCGTTGTCGCCGCGCTCCAGATAGTAGTAGCTGTGCCAGATATCCACGGCATCGGCGCTCATGCCCAGCGCGCTGCGCGCCGGGATGTATTGGCCGAAGGTGGCGCTGGTGGCGCTGACACCGCTGATCTGATGATCCTGCAGGGTGATAGGCTCCAGCGTGGTGCCGTAGCGCTCCTCGAACAGCTGGAAGTACTGCGCTGTCGCCTGGCGGTACAGCTCGCCTTCGGCCGGCAGGTTGCCCTTGAACAGGTGTACGCGGTAGACCTCGACCGGGGCGGCGGACGAGGTGAACAGCACCTGGCTTTCGCTGATGTCGAAGGACTCGGCAATATGCATACTGGCGTAGGCTTCGCTACCGGGGCGGAACGGGGTGTCCACTGCGAAGCTGTCATCGGCGGCGCGGTAGTGGCCGTGCTCCAGCTCACCGCTGATCAGGCTGTTGGCGATCCCGGTAGTGGTGGCGTCGTTGGCGTTTTTCTGGCTGGCGCAGGCGCTGAGCAGCAGGGTGATCAGGACAGGGGCGAGCAAGCGTGGCATCGGATTGCAGGTCGAAGGTGCAGGCATGTATTTACCGTTGTTGTGGAACCGGGTGAGTGCGCGGGTCTGGCAGGTCGCGCCTCCGGTTGCAGTATAGCCTGCATGGCGCTCTGCCACCGCGCACGTCTGCCTTTCTGTGCAGAGACTGCGTACACTGCGGCGCAGCAGTCGCAAGGTAAACAGGGGTAAGCAAACTATGGCGATACTATTCAAGATTGAGCAGCGCGACCCGGTGATCTACCGGCAGCAGACGCGCAAGAGCACCGTACTGGTGCTGGTGTTGTTCGCGGTGCTGGCCATGCTGATTTCCAGCCTGCTGGTGGCGCTGCTGGGGCAGCCCGGCGGGAGTAATTTTCGCTGGAACCTGACCGGCGTTTTGCTGGGATTGGCGCTGACGGTGGTGATCGTGCGCTTTGGGCTGTGGCAGCGCGCGGTGATGGAACCTGCAGTATATGGCTGGAGGCTCAAGCGCAGTCTGATGCGAGTCACCAACGTCATGCACCAGGTCAAAGCCGGTGTTGCCAGCAATAACCCCGCAGCCATGCAGCTGCTGCGCTTTTATCATCTTGGTCTGCTGGAGATGCACCGTCTGGATGGCAACAGCAGCGCCTTGGAAGATCTGGTGGCAGAGCGCGAGCAACTGCTCCAGGCACTACAGCAACAGGGCCTGGAGACAGAGTGTTACGCGCTGCACAGCGAATGGCTGGAGGCGGTCAAGGCAGTCCGCGTTTAGGGGATGAACACGATGCGCTCGTGGTGGCTGTCGTCTACCCAGGCGCTGCTGACCTGGGCAAGCGATCGCGCCACCGTCGCCACCTGCAGGCCAGCGATTGAAACCGCCTGCAACAGCTGACCAACGCAACGCACCAGCGCGGCGTTGGAGACGCTGCCCAGGCCACTGCCCAGCAACTCCAGCCCACTGCTGCGCAGGGCGCCAGCCGGCAAATCCATACTGGCGCCGCCGAGCGAGCCGATGTTCACGAAGCGCACGCGTCGGGCTGCTTGCCCCGGCGCATGGCTGTCAGCAGCGCGCATGATGGCCGCTGCTGACGGCCCCCAGAGGTAATCCAGCACGATATCAATGCCCGTGTCGATTTCCGCGCGCAGTTGTGCGGCCAGCGCCTGTTCGTCTTGCTGCAGGGGTATGAAGCGGTTGGCACCGAGTGCCAGCAGCTCGGATTCGGTGGCCGGGTTGCGGCCGGTCACCACGATACGCCCGGCGCCCAAGTGGCGCGCGATCTGAATGGCCAGCCGGCCAGAGGCGCCGGTCGCGCCGTTGATCAATACCGTTTCACCGGGCTCGAAGCTGGCGCGTTCGATCAGTGCAGCCCAGGACGACATGCCAGGATTGGCGATGGCCGCCGCGGTGAGGTCATCAATGCCCTCGGGAATGGCCACCACACAATCGGCGCTGACCGCCACTCGCTCGGCCATGGCCCCCACCGGGTTACGCGGAAAGGCGAAGTACACACGCTCGCCAGTGTCGAGTACGCCCACGCCGTCAGCGCCAGGCACAAAGGGCGGCTTGGGGCTGGAATAGTGTTTGCCAGAGGCCTGGGCGCGCACCAGTTGACTCAATGCAGCGCCGCGCACAGTGACCATGACCTCGCCTGGCTGTGCCTGCGGCTCGGCAAACTCAAGATACTGTGGTGGCTGGTTGGTATCGTTCACGACAGCGGCTTTCATCGGCGCCTCGCCCTGTGAAGTGGAAGTGGGCAGCCAGTCTAATCTCTGCAGCCGCCTACGCCCACTGTGGCGCACGGCCGCTGGTGTGCGGAACAAGCGGATGGCGCCTGTGTCCATCGGGTATGGATATGCAAACCTTGATCGATCTACTGCAATGGCCAGCCATGCTGACTACCCTGATTGCCGCCTGGCTGGTGGGGTCGCAAACGCGGCGCAAGCGAAATTGGGGATTTTGCGTTTTTATCCTCAGCAACGTGCTCTGGGTTATCTGGGGTTGGCACGCGGAAGCTTATGCGCTGATTGCGCTGCAGTTGGGGCTGTTCATGCTCAATTTGCGTGGCCACCGCAAGAATGAGGCGGACGCACGCACTGGCTGAACCCTGGCAGGCTGTGCGAGCGTGGCCGGCGGCTAGTTGGCCTGCGGCATTACGCGCCATTCCGGCTCGTCGAATTCACCGATCAGGCGGATATTGCAGTAGCGGGAGGCGCCCTTGATGATCTGGGCAATCTCCGGGTTGGGCTGCCCTTCCATGGCGTCGCGGTTGGCCTTGCTATCCCAATGGGCAATGGCTATCAAGGTGCGAGGGTCACCGATCTTGCGGTGCAATTCGGTACCGCGGGCGCCTGGCGCCTGTTGAATCAGTTTGCTGGCGCGCACCCAGGCGTCGGCATAGTCCTCTGCTCGATACCCTTCGTTGATCTGAACCTCAAAGATGTATTTCATGCCGGATGCTCCCTCGATTGGATGTGCGAATGCGCCGGGTAGCGTCGCGGGTTCCCAGCAAACTACCCGGTTGCGGCCGCTGCGTTTGGCTGCATAGAGGTTGACATCGCTGCGCCGAATCCATTCCTTCGCAGACTCATTTCCGGGCAGACAAAAAACCCGGCACTAGGCCGGGTTTCTGGTACAGCAGCGAGGCTTACAGACCAAACTTGGCCTTGAACTCGCGGCGACGGCGGTGCAGAACCGGCTCGGTATAACCGTTGGGCTGCTTGGTGCCCTCAACGCACAGCTCAACCGCGGCCTGGAAGGCGACGCTGTCGTCAAAGTTGGGCGCCATCGGCTTGTACGCCGGGTCGTTCTCGTTCTGACGGTCTACTACGGCGGCCATGCGCTTCATGGTTTCCATCACCTGCTCTTCGCTGCAGATGCCATGGCGCAACCAGTTGGCGATGTGCTGGCTGGAAATGCGCAGGGTAGCGCGGTCTTCCATCAGGCCCACGTCGTTGATGTCCGGTACCTTGGAGCAGCCCACGCCGTGGTCGATCCAGCGGACAACGTAGCCGAGGATGCCCTGGGCGTTGTTGTCCAGTTCCTGCTGCACATCTGCCTTGGACCAGTCGGTGCTGGCGGCCAGCGGGATGGTCAGGATATCGTCGACCGAGGCCGGGGTACGCTTGGCCAGCTCGTCCTGACGGTCTGCCACGTTGACCTTGTGGTAGTGCAGGGCGTGCAGGGTAGCGGCAGTTGGCGAGGGAACCCAGGCGGTGTTGGCGCCGGCCATCGGGTGACCGATCTTCTGCTCCAGCATGGCGGCCATCAGGTCGGGCATGGCCCACATGCCTTTACCGATCTGCGCGCGGCCCTTGAGGCCGGTCGCCAGACCGATGTCGACGTTGTTGTTCTCGTAGGCACCAATCCAGACCGCACCCTTGATTTCACCCTTGCGAATGAAGGCGCCGGCTTCCATGGAGGTGTGGATCTCATCGCCGGTACGGTCAAGGAAGCCGGTGTTGATGAACACCACGCGCTCGCTGGCGGCCTTGATGCAGGCTTTCAGGTTGACGGTAGTGCGGCGCTCTTCGTCCATGATGCCGACTTTCAGGGTGTTGCGGGTCAAGCCGAGCAGGTCTTCGACGCGACCGAAGATTTCGGTGGTGAAGGCCACTTCTTCGGGGCCGTGCATCTTTGGCTTAACGATGTAAACCGAGCCGGTACGGGTGTTCTTGCGGCTGGTGTTGCCGTTCAGGTTGTGCATGGCGATCAGGCTGGTCACCACGCCGTCCATGATGCCTTCAGGCACTTCATTGCCGTTCTTGTCGAGAATGGCGTTGTTGGTCATCAGGTGGCCAACGTTGCGCACGAACAGCAGTGAACGACCGTGCAGGGTCAGGCTGGAGCCGTCGGCCTTGGTGTACTCACGGTCCGGGTTCATGGTGCGGGTGAAGCTGCTGCCGCCCTTGCTGACGGTTTCCGCCAGATCGCCCTTCATCAGGCCGAGCCAGTTGCTGTAGACCACGGTCTTGTCGTCGGCATCCACCGCGGCAATGGAATCTTCGCAGTCCATGATGGTGGTCAGCGCGGACTCCATCAGCACGTCTTTCACCCCGGCGGCGTCGGTCTGGCCGACATTGCTGGTGGCATCGATCTGGATTTCAAAGTGCAGCCCGTTGTGCTTGAGCAGCACGCCAGTGGGAGCATCGGCGGCACCGGTGAAACCGATGAACTGCGCTGGGTCTTTCAGGCCGGTGCTGCTGCCGTCGTTCAGGGCAACGCTCAGCTGGCCGTCCTTGACGGTGTAAGCCGTTGAATCAACGTGGGAACCATTCGCCAGCGGGGCTGCCTGATTGAGGAAGTCACGGGCGAAGGCGATGACCTTGTTGCCACGGATCTCGTTGTAGCCAGGGCCTTTGCTCGCGCCACCGTCTTCGGAAATCGCATCGGTGCCGTACAGGGCGTCGTAAAGCGAGCCCCAACGGGCATTGGCGGCGTTCAGGGCAAAGCGCGCGTTCATTACTGGTACGACCAGCTGGGGGCCGGCCATGACGGCGATTTCTTCGTCAACGTTTTCGGTGGTGGCCTGGAAGTCTTCCGGCTCGGGTAACAGGTAGCCGATTTGCTGCAGGAAGGTTTTGTAGGCGGCCGCGTCATGGGGCTGACCCTGATGCGCTTTGTGCCAGGCATCGATTTGCGCCTGGAAGTCGTCACGCTTGGCCAGCAGAGCCTTGTTCTTTGGTGCCAGGTCGTTGATCAGGGCTTCAAAGCCGGTCCAGAAGGCATTGACGTCAACGCCGGTGCCCGGAATGGCTTGTTGGTTGATGAAGTCGTGGAGAACCTTGGCAACTTGCAAACTGCCAACTTGGACGCGATCTGTCATTGGGAAACCCTCACTCTGCTGACAACCTGCGCGCTTCGCGCATCAGGACGTGGAATTTGGAGAGGCAGCATGTTACACGATGATCGGTTGCAAATCATGCGCATAACGTGGAATTCTGTGTGGCCGTGCGGGCGCCAGAGCGCTTGCTGCCGCCCGCACACCTCTTTTCTTACTGGACACTGAATGGACCAGGCCTTTCTCACCTCATTTGTCGATCAGTTGCCGGGCCTTGAGCCGGGGCGAGCGGTGGATGCGGCTGCCCGTCGCTATGCGGGCTATTACGGGATCGACTTCAGCGAACGCTCGGCGCAGCACCTGGGGCGAATCGAGGTGGACGGCTTCAGTGTCGCGGTGCAGATCTGGAAGCCTCCGGTGGCGCGCGGCACCTTGTTGATCCTGCACGGCTACTACGACCACATGGGGCTGTATCGGCACCTGATCGAATGGGCGTTGCAGCAGCAGTTTGCGGTGCTCGCCTTTGATTTGCCCGGGCACGGTCTGTCGAGCGGCGAGCGCGCCAGCATCGATTGCTTTCTGCGCTATCAGAAAGTGCTGGATGGGGTGCTGGAGCAGGCCATGTTATGGGAGTTGCCCGCGCCCTGGCACATGCTGGGCCAGAGCACCGGCGGCGCTATTCTGATTGACCGCCTGTTGCACGGACCGCTGCCGCAGGAGTTGGGTGAGACCATTCTCATGGCGCCCTTGGTGCGTCCGCGGCAGTGGGGCTTTTCGCAGATGGGGCTGCGCCTGTTGGGCGGTTTTGTGCAGCAGCTGGGGCGCAAATTCACCGATAATTCCAGTGATCAGGCTTTTCTCGATTTCATTCGCACCCACGATCCGCTGCAGCCGCAGGTGTTGCCAGTCGCCTGGGTCCAGGCGCTGGAGCAGTGGATTCCGCGAATCGAAAGTGCCAGCAGCGTCGCTCATCGGCCGCTGATTATCCAGGGGCAGGACGACGGCACCGTGGACTGGCAGCACAACATCAAGGTGCTGGAAAGCAAGTTTGCGGCGCCGGACATGCTCTACCTGCCCAAGGCGCGACACCATCTGGCCAATGAGCACCAGAAGCTGCGCAAACAGTATCTGGAGTGGCTTACACCCCGCCTCGGCGGCTGAAAACAAAAAACGGGACGCCAGGCGTCCCGTTCTTTTTGCTGCGCTCTGGAATCAGGGGTTCAGCGCGTCGTGTGCGGCGGCGTTGGCCGCCTTGAAAAAGGCGCGCCCGCTTTCGCTCTCGCTCCACTCGGCATAGCTCTTGAGCTGGTTGTCGTCCAAGTCGCGGTACACGTAGAGCAGGGTTTGGGGCAGGTTGGGCTCCATCTGCGCGCGCAACGCGCCGCGCTGCTGGGTGGCGAGGCCATCGGGTATCTGGAATAAACCACCGAGCATCTGGTTGGCGCTCTGGGTGGCCATACTGGCCAGTGCCATCGACACCTCTTCACCCAGATCCAGTGCCGGCAACTGGCTGGCCAGTCGATCGATCACTGCTTTGCGTTCAGCGCTTGCCTGCATCAACGGCACGCCATTTTGCATGGCGCTGACTTCGGCCGGGGAGGTCGCGCGGGTCTCGGCGGCCACTACGCGCTGGCCCAGATCGCTGCGATAGAAGCTCAGCGCTTGATCCAGCTCGCTGTCGTTGAGGTTGACCTGCAGGGTGGCGGCGGCGCGTGCATGCATGCGGTCTGGCTCAAAGCGCTCGCTGGTCTGGCGCATCAGGTTGTCGGCGACGGCGGCGGGTAACTGGGCGGCGTAGCGCTGCTGCGCTTTTTTCAACGCCTGCTGAAAATGCGCCTGATGGGTCTGCAGACCGGACGCGACATAAAGCTCGTTGGTGTTGGCCAGGGCCGGCAAACTGAGTGCCAGCAGGCCACTGATCAGGGTAGTGCGAACGGCAGAAAACAGGGTGTGACGCATAGAAGCCTCTTGTGGTGACGAACGGGCCGGTGCCCGCGCGGAAAAATCTTGCCAGAGTGTGGCGATGTCATACAATGCCCGCGCCCGTTTTCTCTGGGCTTGCACCGCCGTCCGGCTGGGTGCAGCGGATTCCTGGTGGTGTTGTCTGTGGCTATGTTCAGAGTGCTTTCGCACTGGCCCACGGGTGCCCGCAGCAGGCCGATTTACCCCCGTTCGAGTGTCACTGTCATGTGCGAGTTCCCTGTGGTGCCCGTCAGCCGGTACGAGCTGATGGCGGACGAGTTGGCTGCGCGCGGCTGGTCGGTACAGCCGCAATTGCTGCCGGCGGCCCTGGTGCAGGCGTTGGCGGCCGAGTGCCGCGGTCTCTGGCAGCAGGCCGAGCTGACCCCGGCGGCGATTGGTCGCGGCGATGAGCAGGTGGTGGCGCCGCGCATTCGCGGTGACTATACCCGCTGGCTGGACGACTGCCCGTCCAGCGTGGCGAATAAGGCTTATCTGCAGATGATGGACGGGCTGCGCGACACGTTGAACCGCTGCCTGTTCCTCGGGCTGGACAGCTACGAAACGCACTTTGCGCTTTACCCGCCGGGCGCCGGCTACCAGAAACACCTCGACCGCTTTCAGGACAGCCCGCTGCGCACCGTTTCCGTGGTGGTTTATCTGAATGAGCACTGGCAGCCCGGCGATGGCGGCGAATTGCGCCTGCATCTGGCTGACGAAACGGTGGACGTGCCGCCCTGCGGCGGTACCGTGGTGGTCTTCACCAGCGCCGATATCGAGCACGAGGTACTGGCCGCGGGTAAGCAGCGGGCCAGTCTGACTGGCTGGTTCCGGCGTCGCCCGGATAACCCGCTGCTGCGTTAACCAATACGCCGGCGTACACTCCATCAAGTCGCGAACAGGCTTGGGAGGCGGGGTGGAAAAGATACTGGTCAGTCGCTGTTTGCTCGGCCATCCGGTGCGTTACGACGGCGGCGGATTTGACCCGCAGGCACAGCTGCTGCGCTGGCAGGCGCAGGGCTGGGTGGTGCCGGTGTGTCCGGAGGTGGCCGGTGGTTTGTCCACGCCACGGCCGCCTGCCGAGATTGCCGGCGGTCAAGGCGCGCTGGTACTCGACGGCGTGCTGCCGGTGCTGACCGATGACGGCACTGACGTCACTGAGGCTTTTGTGCGCGGCGCCGAGCAGGCGCTGCAATTGGTCGCTCGACACGGCATCCGTTATGCACTGCTCAAGGCCCGCAGCCCTTCGTGCGGCAATCACGAAAACTATGATGGCCGTTTCAATGGCACGCGGGTCGCCGGCGAAGGGGTAACCGCGGCAGCGCTGCGGCGCATCGGCGTGAAAGTGTTCAACGAAGACGAAATCCGGCTATTGATAGCCGAGCTGCGCGAGTGATCTGCGCGCTCAGGCGGTCAGCCGTTGGCGCAACCTTCCGAGCATACCCATGAAGCTGCTGACGCTGCGCCGCTCTTCTGCTGCGCGCGGCTGTTCCGCCTGTCGCAGCGCAGGCACGCTGGGTTGGCGGCGGGTCTCTTCTACCTGAGCCACCGCGGTCTTGATCGCGCGTTCCAGCATGCCGCGGCGAATCGGCTTGGGCAGATAGCGGAATATCTGCGCCTGATTGATCAGCTTCAGCAGCAGTTGTGTATCCTGGAAGGGTGTCACCACGATGCTCAACAGGTTCGGATGCGCCTGGGCGAGTGACATCAGCAGCGGCCGCAGGTCGTCGTTGCCCAGGCGGATGTCGCTGAGCAGGATATCCACTTCTTCTTCATTGAGTTTGCTCACTGCACCAGCCAGCGTGCTCACCGGTAACAACTCGACGCCCAAGCGACCACAGATGTCGCGGCTCAGCTGCAGACTTTCCTGATCATCATCGACCAGCAGCAAACGAACCCTGCGCGTGTGCGCCTCTGGCGGCACTGCAGGGCTGGGTGACTGGGCCAGAAAGCGGCGGCGGTGGCGCACGATCTCGGCGGCTTGCGCGAGCGTGTCGGCCATATCCTGCTGCTCCCAGGGCTTGGTCAGGTAACGGAAGATACCCCCGCTGTTGAGCGCATCGACTGCGGCGTCGAGGTCGGAGTAACCGGTCAGCAGGATGCGCAGACTGTGGGGAAAGGCATGCTGTACCTGGCTGAGCAGTTGGCTGCCGCTCATCTGCGGCATGCGCTGATCGCTGACGATAATGTCCACTGGCTCTGCCTGCAGGCGCGCCATGACCTTGCTCGGATCGGACTCGGTAATGACCTGATACTGACGGCGGAATTGCAGCGACAGGCTACGCAGAATGCGCTCCTCATCATCGACGAACAGAATACGCACGGGATCGGACGGGGTCATATCAAGCGCTCCGTTGTAGCGTTAGCTGAGGTTGCAGCGAGCCGGGCTGGTTTAGCGGCAAGCTGATGACAAAGCGGGTGCCGCGCCCGGGCTCGGAGGCTAGGCGGATATTGCCGCCGTGCTGCTGAACGATTTTGTAACTGATCGCCAGCCCCAGCCCGGTGCCTTCGCCCACCGCCTTGGTGGTGAAGAAGGGGTCGAAAATGCGCTGCTGAATGTCCTTCGCTATGCCTTGGCCGTTGTCCTGAATCGATAGATAGGCGCGCTGCCCATCGGCCCAACTCTTGATCAGAATTTGGCCACCGTCCGGCATCGCCTGAGCGGCGTTGGTGAGCATGTTCAGCAGCACCTGGTTGATCTGCGACGGCGTGCAGGTGATGGCCGGCAGCTCGCCCAGCCGCGTGACCACCTTGATCTTGTCTTTCAAGGCATTGCGAGCAATGACCAGGGCACTGCGCACGCAGTCATTGAGGTTGATGTCTTCGCTCATGGCGCGGTCGAGACGGGCGAAGTCCTTGAGGCTGACGGCCAGTTCGCCGATTTGCTCAAGGCCGTACAGGGTATCGTCCACCAGCGGCGTGAAGTCCTCCTCGAAGGTGGCGGGTGAGGCCAGCTCGGTGGCGTCCTGCACGCGGGCGAAGGCGCTTTCGACCAACTCGCTTGCGCTGTCGGGGTCGGTCAGGCATTGGCTCAATTGCGCCTGGGCTTCGGCCAGCTCCAACAGCGGCTGTACCAGATCACGCAGCAGCTGAACGTTGTTCTTTACATAGCCCAATGGGGTATTCAGCTCGTGGGCAACCCCCGCCACCATCTGCCCGAGCGAGGCCATCTTTTCTGACTGGATCAGGTGGGCCTGGGAGCTCTTCAGCTCCTGCAGGGCGCGGTTGAGTGCGCGGTTACGCTGATCGATGCGGCTTTCCATGGCCTTGAGCAGGTCGAGCACCGTACCCAGCCCCTGATAACAGCCCTTGCCGTCGATCAGAATGAAGTCTTCGGTAATCGGGTATTGCAGCTGCGCTGTCACGATACGTGCCGCTTCATCGAGTGGCGTGTCGAGCGCGATCACCAGCGAGTCGGGGTTGGCCGCTTCAGTGACCGAACGCTTGCCCCAGAGGTCGCGACCAAAGCGCTGCATGAAAATATCCTGCAGGCGATAGCGGCTGATTAGCCCCAGCGGACGTTGCTGCTCGTCGACCACGGGTAGAGAGAGAAACGCCTTGTGGCTGGGCAGCAATAGTTGGTCGGCCACGTCGCTGATGGTCATCTGGGGGTTCAGTGACTCGACGGGCTTGAGCAGGGCGGCGAGGGACTGGATGGCGGCCATGGAGAGGGTTCGCTGGTTGGATTGAAGCGTCATTCAACCAGCGTCAGGTTTCCAGCGTATTACAACCAAGGGCTCTGTCTTGCCACTTGGCTGGGTCGCTTTTGAGCGCCTGGGCGCCTTGGCTAGGCGTGCCGGGCCTGCGCTAACAACCCATAAAAAAGGGGCGCAACCGACGTTGCACCCCTCTCATGCTGCTTGCGCCCGACGTATCGGGCATCGAGCCGGCTTAGAACAATACCCGTACGCGAATGGTGCCTTTGACCTGCTGGATCTTCTCCAGCGCCAGGTCAGAGTACTCGGCGTCTACATCCACCACCACGTAACCAACCTTCTCGTTGGTCTGCAGAAACTGACCGCAGATGTTGATGCCGTTGGCGGCAAACACGCTGTTGATCTCGCTCATGACGCCCGGCACGTTCTCGTGAATGTGCAGCAGGCGGTGCTTGCCCGGGTGCGAGGGCAGCGCCACTTCGGGGAAGTTGACCGAGGTGATGGAGGTGCCGTTATCGCTGTAGCGCACCAGCTTCTCGGCTACTTCCAGACCGATGTTGGCCTGTGCTTCCATGGTCGAGCCGCCGATGTGCGGGGTCAGAATGCAGTTCTGGAACTCGCGCAATGGGCTGACAAACTCGTCGCCGTTGGCGCGCGGCTCTACCGGGAACACGTCGATTGCTGCGCCGTTCAGGTGCTTGTCGCGCAGGGCGCCGGCCAGGGCGTCGATGTCGACCACGGTGCCGCGCGCGGCGTTGATCAGAATGCCGCCTTTCTTGATGGCGCGAATCTCTTTCTCGCCCATCATCCATTTGGTGGCGGAGGTCTCCGGTACGTGCAGGGTGACGATGTCAGCCATGCCCAGCAGCTCGGTCAGCGAGCCCACCTGGGTGGCGTTGCCCAGCGGCAGTTTGGTGACCACGTCGTAGAAGTACACCTTCATGCCCAGGCCTTCGGCCAGTACCGACAGCTGCGTACCGATGGAGCCGTAACCGATGATGCCGAGCTTTTTGCCGCGAATCTCGTAGGAGTCGGTGGCGCTCTTCATCCAGCCGCCTTCGTGGCAGGCGGCGTTCTTCTCGGGAATGCCGCGCAGCAGCAGGATGGCTTCGGCCAACACCAGTTCGGCGACCGAGCGGGTGTTGGAGTAGGGCGCGTTGAACACGGCCACGCCCATTTCCATGGCAGCATCCAGGTCAACCTGATTGGTGCCGATGCAGAAGCAACCGACGGCAACCAGTTTCTGCGCGTGACTGAACACCTCGGCGGTGAGCTGGGTACGCGAGCGCAGACCAATGAAGTGCGCGTCGGCGACGGCTTCTTTCAGTTGCTCTTCCGGCAGGGAGCCAGTGTGATACTCGATGTTGGTGTAACCCGCTGCCTTCAGTGTGTCGACGGCAGTCTGGTGTACGCCCTCGAGGAGCAGAAACTTGATTTTGCTTTTGTCCAGCGAGGTTTTGGCCATGGTGTCAGTTACCCGAATGCTGATTAAGATGAGCCGAGCAAAGCCTTCTGCGATTTAGTCCGACAGAAGTGTCCTGTTTCGGAAGCCGCGTATGCTAGCATAATCTGCCTTTTTTGATGCCTGTCGCTGCATGAAATGTACTCAGGCGCTGCATGAATTCTGTTTGAGAGCCCGCCATGACCCCAGAAGCCGTGATCGATACCCTCAAGACCCTGGTTGAGCCGGACAAGGTGCGCGTCGATGCCGAGTCGCTCAATGCCTGGGGCAAGGACTGGACCAAGCATTTCGAGCCTGCGCCGTTGGCGATCGTGTTCCCGAAGACCGTTGAGCAGGTGCAGGCCATTGTGCGCTTCGCCAACGAGCAGAAACTGGCGCTGGTGCCCTCCGGTGGCCGTACCGGCCTGTCTGCTGCGGCGGTCGCGGCCAATGGCGAAATTGTCGTCTCCTTTGATTACATGAATCAGATCAGCGACTTCAACGCCTTTGATCGTACTGTGGTCTGCCAGCCGGGTGTGGTCACGGCGCAGCTGCAGAGTTTTGCCGAAGAGCAGGGGTTGTATTACCCGGTCGACTTTGCCTCGGCGGGTTCCAGCCAGATTGGCGGCAATATCGGCACCAATGCCGGCGGTATCAAGGTGATTCGCTACGGTATGACGCGCAACTGGGTGGCCGGTCTGAAAGTGGTCACCGGAACCGGCGAGCTGCTGGAGCTGAACAAGGATCTGATCAAGAACGCCACCGGCTATGATCTGCGCCAACTGTTCATCGGCGCCGAGGGCACTTTGGGTTTCGTGGTTGAAGCCACCATGCGCCTGGAGCGCGCGCCGAAGAACCTCACCGCCATGGTGTTGGGTACGCCGGACTTTGACTCCATCATGCCGGTGCTGCACGCCTTTCAGGACAAGCTCGACCTGACCGCCTTTGAGTTCTTCTCCGACAAGGCGATGGCCAAGATCATGGGTCGTGGCGACGTGCCGGCGCCGTTTGAAACCGATTGCCCTTTCTACGCGCTGCTGGAATTTGAAGCCATCAGCGAAGACATCGCCAATCAGGCGCTGGCAACCTTCGAGCACTGCGTCGAGCAGGGCTGGGTGCTGGACGGCGTGATGAGCCAGAGCGAGCAGCAGCTGCAGAATCTGTGGAAGCTGCGTGAGTTCATATCGGAGACCATCTCGCACTGGACGCCCTACAAGAACGATATTTCGGTCACCGTCGGTAAAGTGCCGGCATTCCTGCACGATATCGACGCGATCGTCGGCGAGCACTACCCCGATTTCGAGATCGTCTGGTTTGGCCATATTGGTGACGGCAACCTGCACCTGAATATTCTCAAGCCGGAGAACCTGTCCAAGGATGAGTTCTTCGACAAGTGCGCCACGGTCAACAAGTGGGTATTCGAGATTGTCGAGAAGTACAACGGCTCGATTTCTGCCGAACACGGTGTGGGCATGACCAAACGCGACTACCTGACCTACAGCCGCAGCCCGGCTGAAATCGCGGTGATGAAGTCGATCAAGGCGGTATTTGACCCCAACGGCATCATGAACCCGGGCAAGATATTCAATTGAGAGCTCCCAGCGGCAAGCTACAAGCCGCAAGCAAAAGCAAAAGCAAAATTGAGAGTGGGCTATGACGTATCAGCATCAGTATGTTGATGGCAGTGTGATCGATCTGCCTATGGGCAAGGTGGTGTGTGTTGGGCGCAACTACGCCGAACATGCCCGTGAGCTGAACAATCCGGTGCCGACCGAGCCGCTGCTGTTTATCAAGCCGGCCACTTCGGTAGTGCCGATCGCTGAGGAGCTGTCGCTGATTCAGGGGCGCGGCCCGGTGCATTACGAGACCGAGATTGCGCTGCTGATTGGCCAGCGTCTGTCTGGCGAGGTCAGCGATGGCGAAGCGCAGGCGGCCGTTATCGGCGTGGGTTTGGCGCTGGACCTGACCCTGCGCGAGCTGCAGGATCAGCTCAAGGCCAAGGCGCACCCCTGGGAGCGGGCCAAGTGCTTCGACGGCGCCTGCCCGTTGACGCCCTTTATTCCGCCAGCCGAGGCGGGCGAGCTGAGCGAGTTGGCGCTGCGTCTGGATATCAATGGCGAGCCCCGGCAGCAGGGCACCGCGGCGGAAATGATTACGCCGATCCTGGCGTTGATAAAACACATCGCTAGCCAGTTCACCCTGTTACCGGGCGATGTGGTCATTACCGGTACGCCTGCGGGTGTAGGCGTGCTGAACGCGGGTGATCGTTTGCAATTGGCCATTCCCGGCAAGCTGCAGGTCAAAACCCGTATAGCGGGCTAAGCCACCGACTTCAGAGTTTTAAATGAAAAAGCTGTTGGCGGGGCTTTTGGTATTGCTGGTGCTGGCGGCGGCAGCGCTGCATTTTCTGCATCTCGACAGTTTGCTGTGGCACGCCTGGCGTCTGGGCGCGCAGCCGTCACAGGCAAGTGGTCTGCAGCTGGATGACTACCGGGTAGACCTTGAAGGTGTGCAGATCGTAGGGCTGGACGACGACGTGTCGGCGTTGACCTATAACAGCGAGAGTCAGACGCTGTTTGCAGTCCTCAATGGCGAGCCGCTGCTGGTAGAACTCAGCCTGGCGGGCGAGTTGCTGCGCAAGGTGCGCGTACAGGGTGTACAGGATATGGAAGGCCTGACCCACGTCGTCGGTAATCGCTACGTGGTGGCAGAGGAGCGCAGTCAGCGCCTGCTGGTACTGGATGTGCCGCCGGACGTATCGGTCATAGACGTGGCGGGCGCGCCCAGCCTGACCATCGGACTCGATCTGAACGGTAATAAAGGCTTTGAAGGGCTTTCCTGGGATGGCCGCACCCAGCGCTTGCTGGTGGTCAAGGAGCGCGATCCGCTGCGCGTGCTTTCGGTGACCGGCTTTGTCGATGCCCGCATCGGCGAGCCCTTGGCGGTGCAGATTCAGGAACTGAAATCCCCAGGTTCGCCGCGCCTGTTCATGCATGATCTGTCGTCACTGAGCATGCATGATGAGACCGGTCACCTGCTGCTGCTCAGCGATGAGTCGCATATGGTCGTTGAGTACGACAAGGCGGGAGAGCCACTCAGCCTGCTTGGCCTGTGGCGCGGTATGAGCGGCCTGCAGCGCACCATACCGCAGGCCGAAGGGCTGGCGATGGATGAGCAGCGCCGACTCTATCTGGTCAGTGAGCCCAATCTGTTCTATCGCTTTGTGCCGGGCAACTAGCCCGGATCAGCTGCGCTCCAGGGTTTTCACGCCTTCCTTGGTACCCAGTAGCAGCACGTCTGCCGGGCGGGCCGCGAAGAGGCCATTGCACACCACGCCCACAATCGCGTTCAGATCGCTTTCCAGCTGCTGGGGGTTAACGATCGACAGGTTGTAAATGTCCAGAATCACATTGCCGTTGTCGGTCACGCAGCCCTCACGGTAGACCGGGTCACCGCCCAGCTTGACGATCTCGCGGGCCACGTGGCTGCGCGCCATCGGGATCACTTCCACCGGCAGTGGGAAGGCGCCCAACACCGGCACCAGCTTGCTTTCATCGGCGATGCAGATAAAGGTTTTGGCGACGGCGGCGACGATCTTTTCCCGGGTCAGGGCGGCGCCGCCACCCTTGATCAATTCAAGGCGCTCGTTGCTCTCATCGGCGCCATCCACGTAGAAATCCAGGTGGCCAACGCTGTTCAGTTCATACACCGCGATACCGTGGCTTTTCAGGCGTTCGGCGGTTGCCTCGGAGCTGGCGACCGCGCCGTCGAAGGCGAGCTTGTGTTTGGCCAGGGCGTCGATGAAGCAATTGGCGGTGGAGCCGGTGCCCACGCCGATGATGCTCTGGTCGTCCAGGTGCGGTAGCAGGCGGTCTACGGCGGCCTGGCCTACGGCTTGCTTGAGTTCATCCTGGGTCATGTTCGGCTCCTCGGGCGGGATAAGTCTGGCGACAAAGGGCGGATTATACGGGGATGCGGCGGCTCCCGTGTAGTCGTGCAGTGCGGGATTCGCTAGACTGGCCGTTTTTCACCCTGAACAAGCCGAACTCGCCCATGCTGCAAGCTCCAACCCTTGAAACCTACGTCAAGAAAATCCTCTGCTCGCGTGTCTACGATGTGGCCGTCGAAACCCCGGTGCACGCGGCGCCGTTTTTGTCCGAGCGTCTGGGCAATACCGTGCTGCTCAAGCGCGAGGATCTGCAGCCGGTGTTTTCCTTCAAGATTCGGGGTGCCTACAACAAGTTGGCGCAGCTGACCGACGAGCAGCGCGCCTGCGGTGTCGTGGCGGCCTCGGCTGGCAATCATGCGCAGGGTCTGGCCTTTGCCGCCCGGCATATGGGGGTCAAGGCGACTATCGTGATGCCGCGCACCACGCCCGAGATCAAGGTCAAGGCAGTGCGCGCCCGCGGCGGCAAGGTGGTACTGCACGGTGATGCCTTTGACGAGGCCTTGGCGTACTCGCAAAAACTGGTGAAGGAAAAGGGCTACGTCTACATACACCCCTACGATGATCCGGACACTATTGCAGGTCAGGGCACCGTGGCGATGGAAATTTTGCGTCAGGTGCACGCCGGGGTTGATGCCATTTTTGTCCCGGTCGGTGGCGGCGGACTGATCGCCGGTATTGCGGCCTATGTGAAGTACCTGCGGCCCGAGATCAAGGTGATTGGTGTTGAGCCGGAAGATTCGGCCTGCCTTAAGGCCGCGTTGGCGGCCGGGGAGCGTGTGGTGCTGAGCCAGGTGGGGCTGTTTGCCGACGGCGTGGCGGTGGCGCAGATTGGCGAACATACCTTTGAGGTTTGCCGGCATTACGTGGACGAAGTGATCACCGTCACCACCGACGAAATGTGCGCGGCCATCAAGGATATCTACGACGACACCCGCTCCATCTGTGAGCCGGCCGGTTGTCTGGGGGTAGCCGGGATCAAGAAGTACGTGGCACGCGAGGGGTGCACTGGCAAGGTGCTGGTAGCGATTGACTCCGGCGCCAATGTCAATTTTGACCGCTTGCGCCACGTGGCTGAGCGGGCCGAGATCGGTGAGAAGCGCGAGGCCCTGCTGGCGGTCACCATTCCGGAGCAGCCGGGCAGCTTCAAGAACTTCTGCGAGGCCATCGGCAAGCGTGCGATTACCGAATTCAACTACCGCTATCACAGCGGCAGTGAAGCGCACATCTTTGTCGGTGTGCAAACACACCCGGAGCTGGATCCGCGCGATCAGCTGGTCGCGCAGCTAGGTAACGACGGCTTTCCGGTGCTGGATTTGACCGACAACGAACTGGCCAAGCTGCACGTGCGGCACATGGTGGGCGGGCATGCCGATCATGTCACCGATGAGGTGGTTTTCCGTTTCGAGTTCCCAGAGCGGCCGGGTGCGCTGTTCAATTTTCTGAATAAACTGGGCGGGCGCTGGAACATCTCCATGTTCCATTATCGTAACCACGGTGCGGCCTACGGCCGCGTGGTTGTCGGTCTGCAGGTGCCCGAGCAGGAACGCCATCTGGTGGCTGAAGCATTGGACGGCATCGGCTACCAGTACTGGGATGAGACCAATAATCCGGCGTATCGCCTCTATCTCGGCTAGCCAGCCGCGTCTTCGCCGGTCTCGGCATCGCAGGTGCGGTTACGGCCTTCGGCCTTGGCGCGATACAGTGCCGCGTCGGCCTGCTTGATCAGGTCGTGCGGGCTCCATTCTGGCATGGGCTGCAGGCTTGCCGCACCGATGCTGACGCTGAGCAGGCCGCTATCGATGCTGGTGTCAGGGTGGGCTAGCGCCATCAGCTCGACCGCTTCATGAATGCGTCGCGCCACCTGCATACACTGTGGCAGGTCGGCGCCTGGCAGTATCACGGCAAATTCCTCACCACCGTAGCGGCAGACGCAATCCCCTTCGCGCATCAGGCAACTGCTCATGGCATTGGCCAGACGCTGCAGGGCGTCATCGCCGGCCTGATGGCCGAGCAGATCATTGAAACGCTTGAAGTGATCGACATCCAGCATCAACAAGCCCAGCGGTGTATTTTCGCGACGCAGTCGGCGCCATTCGCTGAGTAGCGTCTTGTCGAAGTAACGGCGGTTATACAGGCCGGTCAGGCCGTCCTGATTTGACAGGCGCTGCAGCCGCTCGGCGATTTCCAGCTGTTCGCTGTTGTTGCGGCCGACGCAGATCAAATAGTCGCGGCCCAGGCGGCGCAGGTGTCTGGCGCTGATTTCCAGCGGCGTAATTCGGCCGTTGGCATCCACCACGTGCTGCTGAAAAATGGCATCGCCCTGATTGTGAATGAGGTTCTTGACTGCCTTCAGCCAGGTGCCTGCCTCGGGCATGATGTCTTTGGGGGCGATGGTGGCCAGTTGGCGCAGCTGTGCTTCGCTGTAGCCCAGGCTCTGCCAGCAGGTCCGATTGATGTAGACCAGCTCCTGCGGCTCCAGCCCGATAATGAACAGGGCGTCGTGGCTGTGGTCGGTCATGTCGATGATCAGCTTGAGGCGTGCCTGGTTGTTTTTCAGGCTTTCTTCAGTGCTCTGGCGGCGTACTACCTCCGCTTGCAGTTGGCGGTTGGTGTTTTTCAGGATGGCATTGCGACGCGCGCCCTGAATGGCGAGCCAGAGTGAGTAGCACAGCAGTAGAGCGGCCAGTGATCCACTGAGCATGATCATCAATGGCAGGTGCGTAGTGGCGGTGTCCAGCAGGTGCCGGGTGGGATGCACTACCAATACAAAGTTGTGATTTTCGCCCAGCACCACGGGGCTGCTGACGCGCCAGCTGTTGGCGACCTGATCGCTGGTGGGGCGATTGATCAGTGTTTGGCCGCGTTCTTCCAGTTCGATGCTAAGGCGGTTGGCCTGCAGATCGCGTAGCAGATCTGATAGCAGGACTTCAACGCGAAAGATACCCAGGAGAAAACCGTCAAAGGTGCGCTCGCCGTTTTCAGTTTTATACAGCGGTACGTAGTAGGCCAGGCCCTGGCCGCCCTGCACCAGTTTGAAGGGGCTGCTCAAATGCGGTGTGCCGGTGTTCTGTGCTCTGACCAGAACAGGGTAATTGGGGTGGTCCGGATGGTAAACGAAGTTGATCGCCGCCTCGTTGCCGGCCAACGGCTGAATCCAGCGCATGCGGTAGCTGCTGTCGAGCCATTCGATGGCCTGAAAGTTATGAAAGTCGCGCAGCAGTCGATCGGCGTCGGCCTGCCACAAATGCGGGGATTCGCGTTGAACGTCCCAGCGTTCAGCAAGGCGTATAAGGGTGCCAGTCTGCTGCTGAAAGCGCCCTTCGATTTGTGCCGCCAGGCTGTTTGCTTCAAGTTGCAGACGTGCCTGAGCCTGCGTCTGTTCCGCCGCGAGCAGAGCCTGCCAGAGATAGAAGATGGCGGCCAGCAGCAGAGCGAACAGCAAAGCGATCAGCGCAAATGTTTGCTTGGGGTTACGGCTGGCTGAGCGAACGGGCATGGCGGCACTCTACGGGTCATGGTCTACTGATAGCACAATGCTTTCATTCAGGCCAGTCACTGCGAAAAAAGCACACTTACGCCACAATCAGGCCTGGGCAGCTGTAGTCAGTATTGCCCATTGTTCGGTGGTTATCGGCATGACAGACAGGCGGTTGCCCTTTTGCAGCAAGGGTAGCTCCTCCAGGCCGGCGAGCTGACGGATGTCGGCCAATGCAAGTAGTGCTGGGAACTTTTTCTCAAAGCGGACGTCCACCGCCACCCAGGGCAGGCGCTCAGTGCTTGCCTTGGGGTCGTGATACGGATTTTGCGGGTCGAGTGCGGTGCTGTCGGGATAGGGCGCGCTGACGATTTCGCCGATGCCGGCGAGTCCTGGCGGCTGGCAGCTGGAGTGATAGAACAGAAAGTGGTCACCGGGGCGCATCTCGCGGATGAAGTTGCGAGCCTGGTAATTGCGCACTCCATCCCAGGGGGCCTGGTCTGCGGCACTCAGGTCGTCGATGGAAAAAGCGTCCGGTTCTGATTTCATCAGCCAATAGGCCATGCTGCTCTCCAGTTGTCTCACGTCTTGACAAGATTTTTAAAAAGGTATAAATCAGACGCACTGATACGTTGGCATGAAGTGTCTCGAGATCCCGTGGGGTGGATCAGCTGCATGCTGCTACAGGCTAATAATAGATTGCCAGATCCAGAAGGAGGCAACGCGTGCGACGCAAACCAGATATGTTGTGGGTTTTAGTCATCGTTTTCGGCTTGGGGGTGGTGACCACTGGGTACACCCAGAGTTACCTGGATAAATCCTCGACGCAGGACGTTGTGCCCACGCTCCCCGAGCAGCGTTAAGAACGCTGCAGGCCCGGGCGCAGCAGTAGCTGCTCCCGATCGCTGATAATCCCGTCCACTGGTACGTCCCAGCTGGCGACAGGCAGCGACGCCGTTTTTTGGCAAGCATGCGCCAGCCCCAGTAGCACCGGTTTCTGCCAATTTTGGCGCCGGTGACGGTAGGCAAAAGTGCGATCATAGAAGCCACCCCCCATTCCCAGGCGGTTGCCGGCGTCATCAAATCCCACCAGCGGCATCAGCACCAGATCAAGACGCCAGGGCTTTACCTGTAATTTGCGGTTGGGCAGCGGTTCACGGATACCGTAGCGGTTCCGCGTCCAGCGCTGCTGCGGGAGCAGGCGTTGAAAACCCATGCCGGTCGCTGGCCAGCGGTGCAGTACCGGCAGATAGCAGGTCTTGCGCAGGCGGCGACAGTGCGCGAGCAGCAGGGCAGGGTCTATTTCACCGTCGGCGGCAAGGTAGAAGGCAAGGTGCTGGCTACGCAGGAGCAGGCGGCTTTGGCTCAGGCGGCGCACCAGTTGAAGACTGGCACGTTGTTGCGCAGCCCGACTCAGGCTACGGCGAGCAGTGCGCAGTTGTTTGCGTAATTGCTTGCGGGAGTCGGGTGTCATGAAAAAGGTCCCCAGAGTGCCGCTGCCGGGTTAGCCCTTGAACCCGAAAGTTCAAGGTGGGGGACACGGCGCTGCCTCAGGCTTTCCGTCATGCGGACATGCACACTGGCAACAACGCGTGGCCTCCTGGTACAGGAGTATCGGCTCAGGGACATCTCCGACTGGCCAACACCCCAGGGATGTTGCCCACTATACAGAAAACCGCCGCCGACTTCGATGTCAGCGGGCAAATTGGCTTTATGTTGGGGCATTCTGGTCAGGCGGTACGGTGTGTAAAGGTGCGCAGGCGGCGGGTGCAGGATCAGCCCTGATGGTTTTCCAGCGCCTGGTCCAGGCGTTTGACCAGATCGTTGATCTGCGCTTTCTGATCGTCCAGAGCGCCGCTCTGATCGTGATTGCCGGTCAGCATCTCGTGGCTGATATTCAGCGCCGCCATGACCGCAATGCGTTCAACGCCAATGACCTTGCCGCTGTTGCGGATGTCGCGCATGGTGGTGTCAAGGTGGCGGGCAGCCTGCTCGAGGTTGCTTCGCTCTTCCGGCGGGCAGCTGACGCGATACTCCTTGTCGAGTATGTGCAGGGTGACAGTCAGGGGTTGGCTCATGAGTCGTGCTCCAGGGATTTAAGTCGCAGTATCATGGCTTCGACCTTCTGACGGGCCAAATCGTTCTTTTCAATTAGCTGCACACGCTCATCCCGCCACAGACGCTCCTGGGCAAGCAGGTGCTGGTTCTGCAGTTTGAGCTGGTCGCAGAGATCGATCAGTTGGGTAATACGCTGTGAGAGGGCGTTGATATCGGGTGCGTCCATTGGTGCCATTCTGTCTTCCCGGTGTTGAGCCACTATAGAGGCGGCCCGCAAGGTGGTCAAACCTCGCGCAATGCGCTATTGGGCGGCGTCCGGATTGGCCATGCCGGTGGCAGGGCGGTAGATTTACCCCGTGCCGGGCAGGCACAATAGACCCACATTAGTTCATCTGCTTCGAGCGTCCGCGTGCGGGTAATAGCATACCTGTATTCCCGAGCCGAGGCAGTGTCTGTTTCTCACTTCCTGGAGGCCCGGAACCACTATGGCTTTGATGCCCGCCGTTTTTGATTACGACCGTTATGCCCAGCTCTGCAGTGATGTGGGGGCGGTGGGTCGACCGGCCGAGCTGCATGGCCATTTGGTCGGTCGCCTGTCTGCCGGTGCGCGGCTTGATCACACTACCTGGCTGAGCGTGGCGCAGGAGCTGCTCGATGGCAGTGGTAGTCTGGCTGAGGCTGGCAAGGTCGCGCTGATCCAGTTATATGATGCCAGTCTGGCGGAACTGACCGGCAGTGGCTTTGATCTCACCCTGGTATTACCCGACGACGCGGCCACCATTGATCACCGTACTGAAGCCCTAGGGCAGTGGTGTGAGGGCTTTCTGGCCGGCTTTGGTCTGGTCGAGCGCAGTGGTGAGCTGAGTGAGGAGGCTGACAGCGTGCTGCGGGATTTTGTCGCCATCTCACAGGTGCAAACCGACCTGGACGAGTCGGAGGCCAACGAGGTCGACTTCATGGAAGTCATGGAATATGTGCGCATGGCCGTACTCATGGTGTTCAGTGAGTGCCAGCCGGCGACCACCGAGCAGGATACGCCCCCTGCCTCACTGCATTGATCGAGGTCTTCATGCAAATCAGCAAGCAGGACTACGCTCGCCGCCGCAAGGCGCTGATGAACCAGATGGAACCCAACAGCATCGCGATTCTGCCGGCCGCGCCGGTCTACGTGCGCAACCGTGATGTGGAACACAATTATCGTCAGGATAGCGATTTTCAGTACCTCACCGGGTTTCCCGAGCCCGAGGCTGTCGCGGTATTGATTCCTGGTCGTGAGCATGGCGATTACGTGTTGTTTTGCCGTGAGAAGGACAAGGAACGCGAGTTGTGGGACGGCTATCGCGCCGGCCAGGACGGCGCCGTCAGCGAATACGGTGCCAGCGATGCCTTCCCGATCAGCGACGTCGATGACATTCTGCCTGGGCTGATTGAGGGCCGTACCCGGGTCTATTACGCCATGGGCGCCAATCCCGAATTTGATCGCCGCTTGACCAACTGGATCAACCTGATCCGTAGCAAGGCGCGTTTGGGTGCGCAGCCGCCGAGTGAGTTTGTCGCGCTTGATCATTTATTGCACGACATGCGCCTTTACAAGAGCGCAGGCGAATTGAAAGTCATGCAGCGCGCCGCCGATATTTCCTGCGAGGCGCATACCCGCGCCATGCAGGTGTGCCGCCCCGGCATGTATGAATACCAGCTCGAAGCCGAACTGCAGCACACCTTCATGCGCCATGGTAGTCGCTCGCCGGCCTACGCTTCGATTGTCGCAGCGGGGCGCAACGCCTGCATTTTGCACTACACCGAAAATACCGCGCAGATTCGCGACGGCGATCTGATTCTGATCGATGCTGGCTGCGAACTCGACTGCTATGCCAGTGACATCACCCGGACTTTCCCTGCTAACGGGCGTTTCAGCCCGGAACAGCGAGCCATCTACGACATAGTGCTGGCGGCGCAGTACGCCGCGTTCGAGGTGATTGGCCCGGATCGCAGCTGGAACGAGTCACACGATGCCAGTCTGCGGGTAATTACCGCGGGTCTGGTTGAACTGGGTCTGCTCAAGGGCGATGTCGAGGAGCTGATTGCAACCGAAGCCTATCGCCGCTTTTATATGCACCGCGTCGGCCATTGGCTGGGTATGGATGTGCACGATGTGGGCGAGTACCGCGTTGGCGGTGTCTGGCGTGCCCTGGAGCCGGGGATGGTGATGACGGTTGAACCGGGTATCTATATTGCCCCGGATGACGACACTGTGCCGCGCAAGTGGCGCGGTATCGGCGTGCGCATCGAGGACGATGTGGTGGTTACCAAGACCGGTTGTGAAGTGCTCACCGGCAAGGTGGTCAAGGACCCCGACGAGATCGAGGCCCTGATGGCGGCAGCACGCCAGCCCGAGGCTGAGCCCGCGTGAGCCAGCTGGTCAGCATCGTCGGCGGCGGCATGGTGGGCGCCAGCCTGGCACTGGCGTTGCAGGCTGGCGCGCGCCAGCACGGCTGGCAACTGCAACTGATCGAGGCGCAGCCGCCGCGTAGCGGTAGCCTGCAACCCAGCTACGATGCGCGCTCCACGGCGTTATCCCACGGCAGTCGGCTGTTGCTCGAACGTCTGGGGGTCTGGGATGAACTGGCGGCGCGTGTCGAGCCGATTCAGCATATTCATGTTTCCGACCGCGGCCATCCGGGTGTCACGCGGATCTCGGCGCAGCGTGAAGGCGTGCCCGCGCTGGGTTACGTGGTCGAGAATGCGGTGCTGGGTGAGGCGCTGCTCGGCGCCCTGGATCACGCGGTAGTCAGTTGGCAGGCGCCGGCCCAGGTAACCCGGGTTGCCGCCACGGCGCAGGGCCATCAACTGAGCGTCAGCACCGAACAGGGTGAGCTGCAACAACGGGCCGACCTGGTGGTAATCGCTGACGGTGGCCGGTCCGGCTTGTTGGAGCAGCTGGGCATTCACCGCGAGTCCCGACCCTACGGCCAAACGGCGATCATCGCCAACGTCACCTCGGCAGCCGGGCACGACGGCGTGGCCTACGAGCGCTTTACGCCCAGCGGCCCGCTGGCGCTGCTGCCACTGTCGCAGAATCGCAGTGCGCTGGTCTGGACCTTGCCGGAAGACGAGGCAGAGCTGGTCGCGGCGCTACCCGATACAGCCTTTCTGGCGCGCTTGCAGGATGCCTTCGGTTATCGCATGGGCACGTTGAAGAAAGTGGGTACCCGTTACAGTTACCCGCTCAGTCTGACCGAGTCCGAGGAGCAGGTGCGCTCCGGCCTGGTGGTGCTGGGCAACGCTGCGCATAGCCTGCATCCGATTGCCGGTCAGGGTTTCAATCTGTCGCTGCGCGACGCCATGGCGTTGGCCGATTGCCTGCTCGCGGCCAGCTCCGCGCAGTCGCCGGGTGATCTGCGTCTATTGCAGCGTTATCTGCAGCAGCAGCAACGCGACCAGCGGCAGACCATCGCTCTGAGCGACGGCTTGACCCGGTTGTTCAGCAATCAGCGACCGGTACTGGCAGCGGGTCGCAATCTGGGCTTGCTGGGGATGGACATTGTCTCGCCGCTCAAGCGCGTTTTCGCACGTCAGGCCATGGGGTTGAAAGGATGAATACAGCGGCTGAGCCGAAGCAGGCAGCGCAGCAATACGACGTGTTGGTAGTGGGTGCCGGGATGGTCGGCAGTGCACTGGCCTGCGCGTTGGCCGACACACGGCTGCGCATCGGGCTGCTCGACAGTCAGCCGCTGGAGCCGGTGGCCGCCCCCGCGACAGCCTCCGGATATGACCCGCGCGTCAGTGCGCTGAGCGCTGCTTCGGAGCAGGTGCTCAAGTCACTGGGCGCCTGGGCCCGGTTGCCCGGCGATGCCGTGTCGGCCTATCGCAACATGTGTGTGTGGGATGGGGAAGGCACTGGCGAGGTGAGCTTCGATGCGCAGGACCTAGGCGAGCTGCGGCTGGGTCATATAGTCGAGAACTATCAGATACAGAACGCGCTGCTGCAGCAGCTGACCAGTAGCAGCGTAACCCTGCTGCCCGGCCTGCGAGTGCAGGGGCTGGTGCGCGAAGACAGCGGTTGGCGAGTGGATTGCGAGAGCGGTCAACGTTTGCAGGCGCCGCTGGTGGTCGCCGCGGATGGCGCGCGCTCGCGCCTGCGCGAGCTGGCGGGTTTTGCCCTGCGGCAATGGGATTACCTGCATCACGCCGTGGTCACCACGCTGGAATTGTCGCAGCCGCACCAGTACACCGCCTGGCAGCGTTTCTTGCCCAGCGGGCCGCTGGCCTATCTGCCGCTGCCCGAGCGCAACGGCAAGCACTATTGCTCCATCGTCTGGTCGCTGGTACCCGACGAAGCCCAGCGCATCATGGCGCTGGATGATGCCGCTTTCTGTAAGGCGGTGACCGATGCGCTGGAAGCTCGCCTGGGCCCGGTGCGCGCTACCGATCGACGCGTCTGTATTCCGCTGCGCCAGTGCCACGCCAAGGAATACGTGATGCCCGGTCTGGCGTTGATAGGTGACGCCGCGCACAGCATTCACCCGCTGGCCGGACAGGGCGTCAACCTGGGTCTGCTGGATGCGGCTGAACTCAGCGACGTGCTGCACGCGGCGCTGGAGCGCGGCGAGAGCCTGGCCGAGCTGGCGGTATTGCAACGCTACGAGCGCGCGCGCATGGGCCATAACCTGGCGGTGATGGCGGCGATGGAAGGGTTTGAGCGGTTGTTTCACGCCCAGGCCCTGCCGCTGCGCTGGTTACGCAATGCCGGTATGCAATTGTTTGACACTGCGCCCCTGCTCAAGGCGGAGGTCATCCGCCGGGCTATGGGGCTCAGTGGGGAGCGGCCCAGTCTCGCACGCGCTTAGGCAAAACCGCCTGTGTGTAACGCATGGCAACACTCGTACGTTGATAAGCTAAAGCCTAATCATTATCATCTGGCTTCATTTTATCGACCAAGAGGCGTTCTCATGTCAGTGATTCGCAATGCAGTGGTGATCGGGTTTGCCCTCACCACTCTGGGCAGCCTGGCCCAAGCCAAGGAACTGGTGGTCTACTCCGCACGCCAGGATCATCTGATCAAGCCGGTATTTGATCTGTATACCGAAAAGACCGGCACCACCATTCAGTTCATCACCGACAGCGAAGCGCCGCTGCTCGCACGCCTGAAGGCCGAGGGCGCCAATACCCCCGCTGATCTGCTGATTACCGTGGATGCCGGCAACCTCTGGCAGGCCGAGCAGCAGGGCGTGCTGCGCAAAGTGGAATCCGATGTGATCGATGCCAACATCCCGGCGCAGTACCGCTCCGCCGATGGCTACTGGACCGGCCTGTCCCTGCGTGCGCGGACTATCGCCTACTCCACTGAGCGCGTTGATCCCGCCACCTTGAGCACCTACGAAGCCCTGGCCGACAATGAATGGCAGGGCCGTCTGTGTCTGCGCACGGCGAAAAAGGTCTACAACCAGTCGCTCACCGGCACCATGATAGAAACCCTGGGCGCCGAGCGTACCGCGCAAGTGTTGGAAGGCTGGGTGAACAACCTGGCGACCCCGGTGTTCCCCGATGACACCGCCCTGTTGCAATCGATTGCTGCTGGCCAGTGCGATGTCGGTATCGTCAACAGCTATTACTTCGGTCGACTGGAAGTCGCCAACCCGGACCTGCCGGTCAAGTTGTTCTGGCCAAATCAGGCCGACCGTGGTGTGCACGTCAACATCTCTGGCGCCGGTGTCACCCATTACGCCAAGCACCGCAAGGGTGCGGTTGCCTTCCTGGAGTGGCTGACCACAGAAGAAGCGCAGCGGGTGTTTGCTGATGTGAACCAGGAGTTTCCTGCCAACGAATCAGTCGCGCCCTCTGCCGAAGTCGCCTCCTGGGGTGATTTCAAGGCCGACACCATCAACGTTGAAGTGGCTGGTCGCCGTCAGGCCGAAGCCATCATGATGATGGACCGCGCCGGCTGGCACTGATCGCAGGCAAAGCCTGGAACGGTTTTTGCCGATATACTGCACGCCCGGTCAATTGACCGGGCGTTTTTGTATCTGTGCTCGCGGGAGTTGCTGTGCTGTATCCATCCACATCCGATAAACGCCACTGGCGCTGGGTTGCCTACCTCGCCGCGGCGCTGGTGCTGTTGCCCTTGCTGGTGCTGGTGTTGAGCTGGAGCAGCCTTGACGTGTCGATCTGGAGTCATCTGCTGCAGACGCAAATGGCCCGCTTGCTGAGCAATACCCTGGTGCTGACGGTGGGTGTCGCCACTGGTGTAGTACTGCTGGGCGTCAGCCTGGCCTGGTTGACCAGTCTGTGCGAGTTTCCGGGGCGGCGCTGGTTCGACTGGGCGCTGATGCTGCCCTTCGCGATTCCGGCCTACGTGCTGGCGTTTGTGATGATTGGCCTGTTGGACTTTGCCGGGCCTTTACAGACGCTGTTGCGTGGCTGGCTGGGCAACGACTTTCGCATGTGGTCGATTCGCTCCACCGGCGGCGTGATCTTGGTGCTGGTTTTGGTGTTCTATCCCTATGTTTACATGCTGGCGCGCGGCGCCTTTCTGGCACAGGGGCGCGGCTTGCTGGAAGCGGCGCGGGTACTTGGCCATACCCCGCTGCAGGCTTTCTGGCGCGTGGCTCTGCCGATGGCGCGGCCGGCAATCGGCGCTGGCGCAGCACTGGCGGTGATGGAAACCCTGGCCGATTTTGGCGCCGTTTCGGTATTCAATTACGACACCTTCACCACAGCCATCTACAAAACCTGGTACGGCTTCTTCAGCCTGCAGACCGCGACCCAGTTGGCCAGTCTGTTGCTGCTGTTCGTGCTGCTGGCGCTCTATGCCGAGCGCCGTGCGCAGGGCAGCAAACGTTTCCCCGGCGCCGAGCGGCCGCGACAGGGCGCGCTCTATCGTTTGCGTGGCGTCCGCGCCTGGATGGCCTTTGGTTTTTGCCTGTTGGTGCTCAGTGTGGCCTTCATCATTCCGGTGCTACAGCTGCTTTACTGGTTGGTGAGCAGCGGCAAAAGCGACTTCGATAGCCGTTACTGGACGCTGATTCGCAACACCCTGCTGCTGGGCGGCATTGCTGCGCTGGTTACCGTTACCGTCGCACTGTTGCTGGTATTGGCGCGACGCCTGCAGCCTCTGAGGCGCGTGCGTTCGGCGGTGGCGCTGGCCAATCTGGGCTACGCTTTGCCGGGTTCGGTACTCGCGGTGGGCATCATGTTCGCGTTCAGTTTTGCGGATAACCGCATCCTGATTCCGCTGCGCAGCTGGCTGGGGGCGGAAGAACCGGCCCCTTGGCTGCTGGGTAGCCTGTTTGCCCTGTTGCTGGCCTATCTGATTCGCTTCATGGCGGTGGCCAGTGGGCCGTTGGATACCTCGTTGGCGCGCATTCGCCCGGCCTTGCCGGAGGCGGCGCACAGTCTGGGGCACAGCGGCCTTAGCGTACTCTGGCGAGTGTATCTGCCGTTGCTGCTGCCGGGCATTCTCAGTGCGGCGCTTCTGGTGTTTGTCGATGTGCTCAAGGAAATGCCTGCTACGCTGTTGATGCGACCCTTTGGCTGGGACACCCTGGCGGTGCGCATTCACAGCCTGACCGCCGAGGGCGATTGGCCGCGTGCCGCCCTGCCGGCACTGAGTTTGGTGCTGGCCGGCCTGGCGCCGGTGATCATTCTAATCCGGCGTTCGGCGCGGCGGCCGGGCTAGACGCCACTGGCCGCGCCGCTAATCGCGGCGTTAGACCGAGGGCTGCACAGCGTACCGGTTTGCGGCTACAATCCCGGCTTTGAAATCCTACAGACTGAAGGACTGCTGCATGGCCTTGCGGACTCCCCTGTACGACCAGCACCTCGCGGCCGGCGCCAAGATCGTCGATTTTGGCGGCTGGGACATGCCTCTCAACTATGGTTCACAGCTGGAAGAGCACCATCAGGTGCGGCGTGATCTGGGCATGTTCGACGTGTCCCACATGACCGTGGTGGATGTCACCGGCACCGAAGCGCAAAACTATCTTCAGTTTCTGCTGGCCAACGATGTGGCTCGCCTCAAGTCTTCCGGTAAGGCGTTGTACAGCGGCATGCTGAACGAAGAGGGTGGGGTGATCGACGATCTGATCGTCTACCTCACTGTAGACGGCTACCGGGTCGTGGTGAATGCGGCAACGCGCGAAAAGGATCTGGCGTGGATGAACCGCCAGGCCGAGTCGTTCGCCGTTACCCTGACCGAGCGCCCTGACCTGGCGATGATCGCCGTACAGGGCCCGCGCGCCATTGAAGTGGCAAAAAGCGTGGTGTCCGACGCTCGCGCCGCGCTGATCAGTGATCTCAAACCATTCCAGGGCCTGCCAGAAGGTAGCTGGTTTATCGGCCGCACCGGGTATACCGGTGAAGACGGGCTCGAAATCATGCTCCCCGGTGAAGAGGCCGCCGCCTTGTGGGAAGCGCTGCTGGCCGCCGGCTGTAAGCCCTGCGGCCTGGGCGCCCGCGACACCCTGCGGCTGGAAGCCGGCATGAATCTGTACGGGTCTGACATGGATGAGAGCATCTCGCCCCTCGCCGCCAATATGGCTTGGACCATCGCCTGGGAGCCGAGCGAGCGTGAGTTCATCGGTCGTGCGGCAATAACTGCACAGAAAGAGGCGGGTGATCAGCCCAAGCTGGTCGGCCTGGTGCTGTCCGAGCGGGCCGTGCTGCGTGGCCACCAAAAAGTCATTGTTGAAGGCGTTGGCGAAGGTGAAATCACCAGCGGCACCTTCTCGCCCACGCTGGGCTATTCGATTGCCCTGGCCCGTGTACCGCGCGGCACCGGCAGCAGCGCCAAGGTCGAAATCCGTGGCAAGCAGCTGGATGTGCGGGTGGTCAAACCCTGCTTCGTGCGCAACGGTCAATCCGTTGTTGAATAAGTTGAATAAGCCGACTACGCCAAACCATTTCACGTTTATTTTTTGAGGACAATCCAATGAGCAACATTCCTGCCGATCTGCGTTATGCCTCCAGCCACGAATGGTCCCGCTTGGAAGCCGATGGCACCGTCACCGTGGGTATCACTGACCATGCTCAGGATCTGCTGGGTGATGTGGTTTTTGTTGAATGTCCGGACGTGGGCCGTCAGGTCAGCGCCGGCGAAGAGTGCGCCGTGGTGGAATCGGTCAAGGCCGCCTCCGACATCTACGCGCCCATCAGCGGTGAAGTCATCGCCGTGAATGACGCGCTGGCCGACTCCCCCGAGCTGGTCAACAGCGCGCCCTACGGCGATGCCTGGTTCTTCAAGATCAAGCCCAGCGATGTCAGCGAGCTGGACAAGCTGCTGGATGCCGACGCCTACAGCGCGTCCATCTGATCTGCGGTTTTCCCCGTTGCAGTCAAAGCCCTGATTTATGTCGGGGCTTTTTGCTTTCCTTCTTTTGCTTCACTTGTCTTTTGCAGGTAACCACCCATGAGTAACGCGTTCAGCCTCACTGATCTGGAACAGACCGACGACTTTATCCGCCGGCATATCGGCCCCGACGCCGCCGAGCAGCAAGCCATGCTCGACGCCCTCGGCGCCGCTTCGCTGGAGGACCTGGTTGGTCAGACCGTGCCGCAGAGCATTCTGCGCAATGAGCTGCTGGAGCTGGGCGCGCCGCGCAGCGAAGCTGAAGTGCTGGGTTACCTGAAGCAGGTGGCGTCGCGAAACCAGGTGTTTACCTCCTGCATCGGCATGGGTTACCACGGCACCCTGACGCCCACGGTGATTCTGCGCAACGTGCTGGAAAATCCGGGCTGGTACACCGCGTACACGCCTTACCAGCCAGAGATCGCCCAAGGCCGTCTGGAATCGCTGCTGAACTTTCAGCAGTTGACCATCGACCTGACCGGCATGGAACTGGCCAGCGCCTCGCTGCTGGATGAAGCCACCGCCGCCGCCGAAGCCATGGCGTTGGCCAAACGCGTCGCCAAGAGCAAGAGCAACCTGTTCTTTGTCGACGAAGACTGCCATCCGCAGACCATTTCCGTGGTACTGACCCGCGCCGAAGCTTTTGGCTTTGACGTGGTGGTGGATGATGTCAGCAAGCTGGGCGAGCACGAGGTGTTTGGCGCGCTGTTCCAGTACCCGACGACCTGGGGCGAAATTCGCGATATCAAGCCGTTGATTGAGCAGGTTCAGGCGCAGAAGGGTCTGGCCTGTGTTTCCGCTGATTTGCTGGCGCTGGTAAAGCTGACCGCGCCAGGTGAGTTGGGCGCCGACGTAGTGTTCGGCTCCGCTCAGCGGTTTGGCGTGCCGATGGGCTACGGCGGACCGCACGCGGCTTTCTTTGCCACGCGTGATGCCTACAAGCGCGCCATGCCCGGCCGCATCATCGGGGTGTCGGTCGATACCCGCGGCAACCGCGCCCTGCGCATGGCGCTGCAGACCCGCGAGCAGCACATTCGCCGCGAGAAGGCCAACTCCAACATCTGTACCGCACAGGTGCTGCTGGCCAATATCGCCAGCTTCTACGCGGTCTATCATGGCCCGCAGGGGCTCAAGGTGATCGCTGACCGGGTCAACCGGCTGACCGCGATTCTGGCCGCTGGCCTGCAGGCAGCGGGCATTCGCCTGCGTAACCAGAGCTTCTTCGACACCCTGACACTGAGCGTCCCCGGCAAGGCCGGTGAAATCGTCGAGCGGGCCCGCGCAGCGCGCATCAACCTGCGCATGATCGACGCCGATGCGGTGGGTGTGAGTCTCGATGAGACCAGCACCCGCGCCACCGTGGAAACCCTGCTGCAAGTATTGGCGGGCGACGCCCACGGCCAGGACATTGCCGCGCTGGACACCCAGGTTGCCGGCGGCGAACAGGGCATCCCCGCCGCACTGCGCCGTACCTCGGAATTCCTCACGCACCCGGTGTTCAACAGCTACCACTCGGAAACCGAGATGCTGCGTTACATCAAGTCGCTGGAGAACAAGGATCTGGCGCTTAATCATTCGATGATCCCGCTCGGCTCCTGCACCATGAAGCTGAATGCCACCACCGAAATGATCCCGATCACCTGGCCGGAATTCGGTCAGCTGCATCCCTTTGTTCCGCTGGCCCAGGCCGAAGGCTACAAGCAGATGATCGACGAGCTGGAAGCCATGCTGCGCAGCATTACCGGCTTCGACGCCATCTGCATGCAGCCCAACTCCGGCGCGCAGGGCGAGTACGCCGGTCTGCTGGCCATTCGCAAGTTCCACGAAGCCAATGGTGATGCGCACCGTGATGTGTGCCTGATCCCTACCTCGGCGCACGGCACCAACCCGGCCTCGGCGATGATGGCGAGCATGCGTGTGGTGCTGGTGGCCTGTGACGACAAGGGCAACGTCGATGTGGACGATCTGCGCCAGAAGGCCGCAGACAACGCTGACAAGCTGTCGTGCCTGATGATCACCTACCCGTCCACCCACGGGGTATACGAGGAAGGCATTCGCGAGATCTGCGAGATCATTCATCAGCATGGCGGCCAGGTGTACATGGACGGCGCGAACCTGAATGCCCAGGTGGGCCTGACCCGTCCGGCGGACATCGGCGCCGACGTGTCGCACATGAACCTGCACAAGACCTTCTGCATTCCGCACGGCGGCGGCGGCCCGGGCATGGGCCCGATCGGCGTGAAGGCGCATTTGGCGCCTTTCGTTGCCAATCACCCCGTGGTGCCGCTGGATGGCCCCAACCCGGAAAATGGCGCGGTCAGCGCCGCGCCTTGGGGCAGTGCCAGCATCCTGCCGATCAGCTGGACCTACATTGCGCTGATGGGCGCCGTGGGTCTACGTCAGGCTACCGCCGTTGCCATTCTCAACGCCAACTACCTGGCCAAGCGCCTGGGCGATGCTTACCCGGTGCTGTACAGCGGCCGCAACGGGCGGGTGGCGCACGAGTGCATCATCGACATCCGTCCGCTCAAGGCGGCTTCCGGCATTACCGAGGAAGACGTGGCCAAGCGCCTGATGGACTTTGGCTTCCACGCGCCGACCATGTCGTTCCCGGTGGCGGGCACGCTGATGATCGAGCCGACCGAGAGTGAATCCAAGGCCGAGCTGGACCGTTTCATCGATGCCATGCTCACCATCCGCGCCGAGATCCGCAAGGTCGAGCAGGGCGAGTGGACGGCGGAAGACAATCCGCTGCACAACGCGCCGCACACCCTGGCCGACATCACCGGTGACTGGCAGCGCGGCTACAGCCGTGAAGAGGCGGTATTCCCGCAGGCGTGGGTGGCAGCCAACAAGTTCTGGCCGAGCGTGAACCGGATCGACAACGTCTACGGCGACCGCAACCTGTTCTGCGCCTGCCCGCCGATCGAGTCCTACGAGGACTGAGACCGTCGCCCGCTGGCCGGAGATCCCTCTTCGGCCGGCGGGCGGCTATTTCTGGCCAGGGTCAGGACGGCTTCCACGCCGCCACCGGCGCGGTTGTGCAGCTGCACCTGACCGTGGTGCAACTTGGCGACTTCACTGACAAAACTCAAACCCAGGCCGGTGCTCTTGCGCTGGCCATCCGGGCGCGGCAGTGAGTAAAACCGCTCGAACACCCGGTGCAACGCATAATCCGGCACCGCCGGTCCGTCATTGCCGATGCGCAAGCGCAGCGGGTCCTGCTCTGCTTCCAACTGCATCGTCACCTGCCCGCCGGGCAAGCTGAATTCAATGGCGTTATCCAGCAGATTGCTGATGGCCTGTTCCAGCAAAAAGGCATCGCCCTGCAACTGGGTGTTGCCTGCGTGCGTGAGGTTCAGCTGCAAATTCTTTTTCTGCGTCAGTGGCCTTTTGGCTTCCAGCTCCCGGGCCAGCAGCGCCGCCAGATCCAAAGACTCGGCCTGCTCCAGGTGTTGCAGTTTTTCTACGCTGGCCAATGAGAGCAGGCGGTCGACCAGCCGTTGCAGGCGCTCTGATTCGCTGTCGATATTGGCCAGAAAACGGCTGCGCATGGGGGCCGGGACGTTGGCTTCCTGTAGCAGTTCGGCGGCGCCGCGAATCGCCGAGAGCGGTGATTTCATCTCGTGGGTCAGGGTGTGTACGTACTGCTCTACATAGGCCTTGCCGTCGATCTCCCGGCGCATGGCTTCGGTGGCACGCGCCAGACGCGCCAACTCACGGTCGGCCAGCTTCGGTGGGCTGACGCGCTCGCCGTTGCGCGCACGCTCGACATAATCCACCAGGCGGCGCACCGAGCGCGTCAGCCAGTAAGACATGCCAGCGCCCAGCAGCAAGGCGCCGAGCAGAATGATGCCGCCACGCTGCCAGAAATAGCCGTGCGCCAGGGTGATGAACGGATGCAGGCTGGCGTTGGGCTTGCCCAGCGTCAGCACGCCAGCCAGTTGCTCGCCTTGATACACGGGCGCGGCGATGTACATGAAGCTGCTGCTCTCGTCCTCCGGATCCACCCGGGTGGTGCGCGCGCCGTATTGGCCCTGCAGGGTCAGGGAGACGTCGCGCCAGCGCGAATAATCCGCGCCGGTTTCGCTTGGATCGCTGTGATAAAGCACGGTGCCGGTTTCATCGGTCAGATAAATCACCAGCTCGCTGCGGGTCTTGTGCCGTGACCAGATCTGCGCATCCAGCTGCCGTGCGCGGTAGCGCACTACGGCCTGGCTGAACGGGCTGCCAGCGGCAAAGCCCTGGTCCCAGTGCAGCTCGGCCACTTCGGCCAGCAGGTTGGCGCTGTCCACCAGCACTTCTTCGCTGGCCTGGCGCACCGAGGAGGGCACCTGATTGAGAATGCTGCTGAGAAACAGCACCGTGGCCAGCCCGGCAATCAGAAACCAGGCGATCAACAGCCGATTGCTAAGTGTCACGATTGCGTCTCTGCCGCGCGCATATCAATGCTGTAGCCGAGGCCGCGGTGGGTAATGATAGGGTCCAGCGTGGGAGTGATGCGCTTGAGCTTGGTGCGGATGCCCTTGATGTGGGTGTCCACCGCGCGGTCCAGGCTGGCGCTGGGGTCATCCCAGGCGGCGTCCATCAACTGGTCGCGGCTCAGCACGTGCTCGGGGTGGCGCAGCAGGGCGCTGAGAATCAGATACTCGTAGCGGGTCAGCTCCAGCCACTGCTGCTGATAGCGAATACGTCGCCGTTCGCTGTCATGCAGAAACAGCGGGGTTTCGTCGCTGGCGGGCGCGCTGCCGGGTTGCGGTGGGTCGCTGCGGGTGCGACGCAAAATGGCCCGCACCCGCGCGGAAATCTCGCGCGGGCTGAAGGGTTTCACCACGTAGTCGTCGGCGCCTATTTCCAGCCCGACAATGCGGTCGACCTCCTCTTTGCGCGCAGTCAGAAACATGATGGGCACAGTGGAGAACTGGCGAACCCGGCGGCACAGCTCAAAGCCGCTCTCATCCGGGAGGCCCACGTCCAGCACCAGCAGATCGACGGGATTCTCCCGCAGCCAGCTCATGCCGTCGCGTGCCAGTGCACACCAGTGCGTTTCAAAGCCTTCGGTTGCCAGCGCGTACAGCAGCGCATCGGCAATCGCCGGTTCGTCCTCGATGATCAATATCCTGTCGCCCATGGGCTGCTCTTTGCTTGACTGACCCGCTGATTGTGGCGGTTTCTGCAGGGCCAGCGCAATCATGCGGCAGGCTCCAGCCAGGCGGTGACCACGTAGCGCTGCGGGCCGCCGCTGGTGAGCGCGGCAAAGGGGTAGCAGGTCACCAAGCGCAGCTCGCCGCGTTGGTATTGCAGCTCGATGTTCTCCTTGCGGCTGTCGACCACCCGCTGGCTGGCGATGCGGTAGCGATAGGTCTGGCCGTCGCGGCCCTGCAACTGCAGTACCTGGCCGGGCTTGAGGTGCTGCACGAAGGCAAAATGACTGTCCTGATGGCCGGCCAGCACCAGGCTGCCGATGCCACCCGGTTGCACGCCGTTGTCCAGCAGGCCGGGGCCGAAGGCCAGGGCCTGGCCGCTGAGGCCGGCGAGCACGTAGCTCTGCTCACCGTTGGGCGCGGTCAGCTTGGCGACCGGCCAGGTATCGGCCCAGGCCCAGGGTTTGGCTGGCTCACCGCTGGCCAGCTGCTGCTCCCAGGCCTGGGCGATCAGTGCCTGGGCTAGCAGCGCCTTGCCCTGCAGCCAGAGCCCCTGGCCAGCAGTGCCCAGCGCAGCCAGCAGCAGGGCGGCGGCGAGCAGCTTACGCATGGCGGCGGCTCCCGCTTGCCGGCTGGCGCCAGAACAGCACCAGCATGGCAGCCAGCAGCAGGGTCAGTGCCAGCGACCAGAGCCCGGCCAATCCCAGCGAGGTTTGTGGATAGGCACGGTGATCCACCGGGTTCAGATTGGGGATCTGCTGGCTGTGCAGCGGCTCTTCGACTGCGCGTGCGGGTACCGGCTCCAGCGCCACAAAACTGGTGTACTTGCTCATCAGTTGATGCTCCAGCGCCACCGGCAGCACCAGATCGCGGACTTCATCGTCACCGGCCCCGGCGTTCAGTTTGTCCATCATAGCGTCGATCTTGCGTTGCGCCCAGAGCCGCGCCACGCCCTTGCTGTTCTGCTGCTCTGGCAGCATCAGGCGTTGCTGCCAGGGCTCGGGTTGTTGGCCGCTGAGGGTGATCTCTTCCGGCAGGCGGTTGAGCTTCATCGCGACTACCAGCGGCTGACCGGCGTACAGGTCCGGCAATTTCTGTGGCCAGGTTTCGGCTTCAATGCCGGGTGGTAATTGCAGCGCCAGCTGGGTGAGCACCGGCGATTCCAGCTTCTCGAACAGGCGGTTCATCGACTCGCCGACGCCATCGGCATCGTTGATCGCAGTGAACTGGCCGCGGCCTACCTCGGCTGCCTTGCGCAGCAGATAGTTGTTGGGCGCCGCGCCAATCCCCACGGTGAATACCCGCGCCTGGCGCAGCCGCTGGTGGATCATTTGCAGCACGTCGCGCTCATTGCTCACCGAGCCATCGGTGATAAAGATCAGCTGGCGCAGGTAGCCGGGCTCGTTCGGCTGGGTCAGGGCCTCGCGCAATACCGGCAGCATCTCGGTGCCGCCACTGGCCGGCAGGCCGTGTACCCAGCGCCGAGCCTCGTGCAGGTTTGCGGCATTGGCTTGCTGCGGCTCGCGGAACAGCATGCTGTACTCGCTGTTGAATTCCAGCACGTTGAAGCGGTCTTCGGGTTGCAGGCGGCTCAGCGCATACACCACGCTGCTGCGCGCCTGACGAATGCGCTCGCCCTGCATGGAGCCGGAGGTGTCGAGGATCAGAAACACCTCGCGCGGCTGACGTTGCTGGTTATTGGAGCTTGCCGCCGGCGACAGCATCAGCAGCGCGTAGTAACCCTCGCCCACAGCCTCGCTGAATAGCGCCGCCTGATTACCAGCTTCGGCCGGCAACTGCCAGTCGAGCACGAAGTCACGGTCCATGGGTACCGGGTTCTGGCGCAGTGCTATCGCGTAACCGTGGCCGTCGTAGCGGGTGTCGATGGCGTGGCTGGGGCTGCGTACTTGCGCCAGTTCCATGCCCGAATCCAGATACAGGTTGATCTGCGCCTGATGCGAGTCGGTATTGTTGCCAAGGCTGGTTGTGATCGGGCCTTCCGGACCAGCGGGTCGTGGCGCAGCCGGCTGCTGCGGATTATCCGACGGTGCTGGGCCGGGTACGTAGCGCGGCGTCATGGTCAGCGGCAGGCGCAGGCTGAAGCGGGTGGCGTCGGGCGCCAGCAGCTCGGTATAGCTCAGCGTGACGCTGATCACCTCACCGGCGCCGATGTTGGCAACCGAGGTGCGGAACAGGTTGGGCCGGCTTTGCTCCACCAGGCCGCTGCGCTGGCCGGCGTCCTTTGCCTGCTGATAGATCTTGCGCGCCTGTTCGCGCTCGTGAATGGCGCCCTCGATACGCCGCTCGCCGATATCCAGGGTCATGGCGTGCACCGCCGCCTGCTCGCTGACCGGCAATACGTACTGCCCTTCGGCAAAGGCACCACCGGGGTTGCTGAAGGTCTGGCGAATGCGCACCTCGGCAATCGGCCCGCTGATCTGCACATCCATTTCGGTGTTCAGCAGCAACGCTGGCTGCCAGCTCGCGCTGGCGTCATTGCGCAGCAGGAACTGGCCGGTACCGGGCTCGCCGGCTTCGTTGGCCCACGCGGCCTGCGCCAGCAGGCTGCTGATGAGCATTATCCATCCGATCAAGTACTTCATGTTGCGTCTCCCTGGGTTGCCACCTGGTTTGGGTATGTGGCGAGTGTGGAGACGCTGTTTGTGCCCTTGATGTGGTTTGCGTGTGCAACAAGGGTTTATTTGCCGGCAGCAGGGTTGTTGCCTGGCAAAACCCGGCCCGGCTGCTGGTTAGTGGTGACCCTGTTCTGGTGCGCAGCGTCTGCCAAGGGTACATTAGGACGCATCTGTAACAGCACCTGCCACCCGACGGCTCCGGCCGTTACCAGCGGTTCGCCCCCAGGGGCCGATAGCGCGCGGGGCCTTGACTGTTCGTTGTCCGATTCAGCCACAGGAGTAGTGCGCGCCGATGAGCGAAGCCGACAGCCACGCCATTCATACCGAGCTCGATGCCATTGCCGAGGCGCTCGCCAAGGGCAAGCGCAAGCGCGTGCGCAAGTTGCTGCGGGCCATGCATCCGGGCAAGGTCGCCAGCGTGCTGGAAGCGCTCGACCCCGAGCAGCGCCAGGCTGCCTGGCAGCAGGTCGACGACAACACCGAAGAGCAGGTGTTGCGTCATCTCGATGGCCTGATGGCCGCTGCGCTGCAGCGTGACCCGCAGGATGACGACCTGGCCGACGACCTCGACGAAGACGACGAGCCGGGCGCCACCACGCAGATCGCCCGCGTGCGCGACGCGCTGGAGGCCGGCAAATTCAAGCGCGTGGGCAAGGCCTTCAAGCAGATGCACCCGGCCAAGGCCGCCGGCCTGCTCGAAGCGCTGCCGCCGGATGAGCGCAGCAGCGTCTGGGACATGCTCGACGCCGAGCGCGCCGGCAAGATTCTGGTTCATCTGCACGAAGAAGTGCGCGCCCGGCTGGCGCTGGAGATGGACGAGGAAGAGCTGGCCGCCGCCGCGCAGAAGCTCGACCTGGATGATCTGGTCGACCTGATTCAGGATCTGCCCGCAGGCAACGGCCGCCACCTGTTGCAGGCCATGGACGTGCGCAAGCGCCAGCAGCTGTTGTCGATGCTGTCGTACCCCGAGGATTCCGCCGGCGGCCTGATGAACACCGACCACCTGTCGGTGCGCGCCGATGTACGAGTCGGCTCGGTGCTGCGCTACCTGCGCCTGCTCGAAGACCTGCCAGACCACACCGACAAGGTCATGGTGGTCGACCGCAAGAACCGTTATCAGGGCGTACTGCGCCTCAGCCGGCTGGTTACCAGCCCGCCGGAAGCCCAGGTGGGCGAGGTGATGGACGGCGAGTTCAAGGCCATCGACGTATCGCTGTCGAGCAGCGAAGTGGCGCGCCGCTTCGAAGACCTCGACATTCTCTCCGCCGCCGTGGTGGACGACAACGACGTGCTGCTGGGCCGCATCACGGTGGATGACGTGATGGACATCATCCGTGAAGACTCCGAACGCGCCATGATGAACATGGCCGGTCTGAACGATGAGGCCGACATGTTTGCCCCGGTGCTCACCAGCGCGCGGCGCCGTGCGGTGTGGCTGGGCATCAACCTGGTCACCGCCTTTCTCGCCGCTTGGGTGATCGGCCTGTTTCAGGGCACCCTCGAGCAGATAGTCGCCCTGGCGGTGCTGATGCCGATTGTCGCCAGCATGGGCGGTATCGCCGGCAGCCAGACGCTGACTCTGGTGATTCGCGGGCTGGCGCTTGGGCAGGTGGAGGGGGGGAACGCGCGCCTGCTGCTGGGCAAGGAGCTGGGGATCGGCTTTTTGAATGGCTTGCTGTGGGCGGCGGTGGTCGCCGCCCTGGCGATTCTGTGGTTCAAGAGTTGGCAGATTGGCGCCATCATCGCCGCCGCCATTCTGCTCAACCTGCTCTGCGCTGCGCTCTCTGGCCTGTTGATCCCACTCTTGCTACGCAAGCTGGGGATAGACCCGGCGCTGGCCGGCAGCGTGATTCTTACCACCGTAACCGACGTGATCGGCTTTCTCGCCTTTCTTGGTCTGGCGACGCTGTTTCTGCTTTAAACCACTGGCGGGTCAGGCCACGGGATTGCTGATGCCTTCAATCTCACGCTTGACCGCCATGGGATCGTCGATGTTCTTGAAGGTCACATCGCTGATGCCGCGACCGGTCAGCTTGACCGTGCCGTAACCAAACATACGACCCCACACGCTCTGCTCGATCTCGACGGTTTCAATCGAGGTGAGCTTCATCTCTTCGGTATTGCGGCTGATGATGCCGGTCTTCAGGATCACCCGCTTGTTGGTCACACCCTGCTCGATCGAGCGCAGCCGAAAATACTCGTAAATCGCAATCAGCCAGGTAATCCCCAGCGTTGGTATGCCCAGCACAATCCAGCAGTACATGGGCACCTTGGCAAACCAGTGCAATTGAAAAACCTTGTGGATGGTTTCGCCGCTGGAAAGGGATTCTTCGATATAGGACATGAAGCGCTCGCTAAGACTGTGACAGGGGCGGCACCGCAGTGCCTGGATGAATACCGAGACTCTAACCAAATCCACTACGCGGCAACAGCCCGTTAGTGCGCAGTGTTTCCTGTTGGACACGCAGTGTTGCTGAAAATTGCTTTTGCTTAGCTTGCTAAATATAACGAGCGGTTTAAACTTGGTACTTAGCAAGCTAATCAATTTTCAGCCGCCAGCAGGCTGTCCCGGAGACCGTATGACCAAGCCGCCCAGCGCCGCCCCCTTTCTACATGAAACCCTCAAGCCCTCCATGGGCGCAGCGCTGGGCCGCGTGCATCGACTGTGGCGCGGTGCGATCAACCACGCGGTCGGCGAACTGGGTATGACCGAGGCACGCTGGGCGGTGATGATGCACCTGGACAAGGTAGGCGAGGGCTGCACCCAGCAGGCGCTGGCCACCGAACTGGCCATCGAGATGCCATCGCTCACCCGCACCCTAAACCAGTTGGAAGCCCAGCAGCTGATCGAGCGTCGCCGCGATACGGCTGATCGCCGGGTGCACTGTCTGTGGTTTACCACGCAGGGCCGCGAGCAGGTGCGCTTGTTGGCCGTGCATATCGCCAAGGTACGTGAAGATATCTATCAAGGGTTGAGCGATCAGCAGCTCGATGCCTTTGCCGAGGTGCTGCTGACCATGGAGAGCAACGTCCGAAGCCTGCTGGCAACCAAGGAGGTAGCGCAATGACACCCGACCAGCTCTTTGCGCGCTGGGTGCGCGCGGCCCTGATTCTGTTTGCCCTGGCGTTTGGTTATTTTCTGGCGGCTGACCTGTGGATGCCGCTGACGCCGCAAGCGCGGGTGATGCATCCGGTGATTCGCGTAGCCCCGCAGGTGAGCGGTCAGGTGGTGGCGGTACCGGTGCGCGACAATCAGCATGTGCAGGCCGGCGAGGTGCTGTTCAGCATTGACCCGCGCCCCTATGAGTTGGCCGTGCAGCAGGCGCAGCTGACGCTGGAAGCCGCCGAGCGCGACAACACCGGTTACGACGCCTCACTGGCGGCGGCCGAGGCTGAAGTGCGTTCGGCGCAGGTTCAAGTCAACGAACTGGCACGTGAGCACAAACGGTTGAGTACGCTGGTGGCCAGCCGCAACGTGTCTCAGCAAATGTATGACCAGGCCCAGTCCAGTTATCAGGCCGCGCAATCCAACCTGGCCAGCGCCAAGGCCCGCGCCGAGCAACTGCGCGTGCAACGTGGCCTCACCGATGAGGACAACCTGCGTCTGCGGCAGGCGCGTAACGACCTGGAACGCGCCGAGCTGAACCTGAGCTACACCGAGGTGCGCGCGCAAACCGCGGGCGTGGTATCCAATCTGCAGATCAAACCCGGCACCTACGCCAGCGTTGGCAATTCCCTGGCCGCCCTGGTCAGTGATGAGGCCGATGTGATCGCCGACTTCCGCGAGAAGTCGCTGGTGCATCTGGCGCGGGGCGAGCCGGCTGCCATCGTGTTTGATGCCTTGCCCGGGCAGGTGTTTGCCGCGCAGGTTACCGCCGTGGATGCCGGCACCCAGCAGGGGCAATTGCTGCCCGATGGCAACCTGGCCGCGCCGGAAACCTCGGATCGCTGGGTACGTGACGCCCAGCGCCAGCGTATTCACCTGCAGCTGGAGCAGCCGGAGGTGCTGTCACAGCTGCCCTCGGGCGCGCGCGCCACGGTGCAGCTGTACCCGGTCGGCGGGTTGGCGCAGTTCTTCGGCAGTGCGCAGATCCGCTTGGTCAGCCTCATGCACTACATCTACTGAGGCGCGGCCATGCGACCCATTCTCTTGATGAGCAAACTGCAGCTGGAAGCCAACGATGTGCGCCAGTGCCTGCGCATCGCCTTTGGCGGCACCCTCGGCTTTGTGCTGTGCAAGCTGATGGGCTGGAACTACGGCGCCTTCTTTGTCGTGCAGCCGATACTGCTGCTGGCCATGGTGCCCACGCTCAATGCGCATGTAATGCGCCAGTTTCTTGCCAATATGCTGATAGTGAGCTTTGCCGTGCTGGTGGTTCAGGGGCTGTTCGGCGACAAGCCGATCCCCATGATCATGCTGGTCGCGGCCATGTTTGCCTTGCTGTTCCGGCAGATGAGCCGTGGCAGTAATTTCCTGTTTGGCGCCATGTCTATCGTCAACATGTCGATGCAGCTGCACTTTGCCAGCTACCCCACGGCGGATATCGGCGATATCGTGGCCTCCAACATCGTCTCGGTCTTTACCACCCTGTTCATTGCCATGCTGATGCACGTGGTTTTTGCCGACGTTGCGCCACGCCAGCCCCGGCAAATGCCGCCCAAGCCGCTCACCAACCAGCGGCACGAGGTGATACTGGCCACCACGGTAGCCACCCTGTCGTTCATTGTCTTTCAGGTGTTCAACCTGCAAAGCGGGCTGTCGGCGCAGGTCGCCAGCATACTGGTGCTGTTCCCGCTGAACTGGAAAGGCGCCGGCCCGGCAGGCTGGAACCGCGCCCTGGGTACCTTGGTGGGATGTAACCTGGGCCTGGTGGTGCAGTTCGTGTTGATGGATCACTTCGACGTGCTGCCCTTTGTCGCCGTGGGCCTGTGGGTATGCCTGATGCTCTTCGCGCGCATTCACCTGCTGGAGGGCGGCACCGGCGCCGGTATGGCGGCGCTCACCACCATGGCCATTCTGTTTGGTCAGTATCTGTCACCCCGTCAGGATCTTTTCTACAGCGACCTGTATCGCTTCTGGTCCCTGGCCATCGCGGTCACCTTGTCCCTGGGGGCGGTCTACCTGATGCACCTGCTGCTAAACCGCTTTGCCGCGACGCGCTTTCAGCTGCCGCCGGCGTAACGCGATTCAGCGTCGCTCCTGTTGTGTACAACGTGTGTATAGATTATTGCGCCGTAAGGCGTTAGCGTGTATAGCCTGGGCGCCGCGGGTGATTGCACGTCGGCCGCGTGAGTGTGTACAACCTTGAACCCCCACCGCGAATGGCACTGGCCCGGGAGGGCTGTGTGGCTCGGTGAGGGCAGGCCAGGATGGGAGAATGCGGCATGCCGGCTTTGCAGTCGTTCGGGACAGATTACCGCGCCTTGGTGATTGGCAGTACTGGGGCGCTGGGGCGGGCGCTCTGTGCGCAGTTGCAGGCAGACCCCGGCTGCGTCCTGGTGACTGAACTCAGCCGCCAGTCCACGCCGGCGCTCGATCTTGCCGATCCGCCCAGCATCGCGGCGGCAGCTCAAGCGCTGGCCGGGCAGGGACCTTATCAGCTCATTCTGCTGGCCACCGGGCTGTTGCACGCGCCTGGTCTCGCGCCGGAAAAGTCACTGGCAGCCATCGAGGCAGATGCGCTGCAACGGGTATTTCAAGTCAACAGCCTGGGGCCGGCGCTGGTGATGCGGCATTTTTTACCGTTGCTGGACGCACGTGGCGCCCTGGCGGTGCTCTCGGCCAAGGTGGGCAGCATTGCAGACAACCGGCTGGGTGGCTGGTACGCCTACCGCTCCTCCAAGGCCGCGCTCAATATGCTCCTCAAGACGGCGGCGATAGAGCATGCCCGCCAGCATCCCCAAGCGCGTTTACTCAGCCTGCACCCGGGCACTGTTGTGTCGCCGTTGTCGCAGCCCTTTCGCGGCGCAGCCAAGGCGCGGCCGGCCGCCCAGGCCGCGGCAGAACTGCTCAGGGTAGTGGATAACAGCACAGCAGCAGACAGCGGCGGCTTCTTCGCCTATAACGGAGAGCGACTGCCCTGGTAATCTTACCTGGTACACAGGAGGTGCGTGATGAACCTGCAACAACTGATCAAACTGGCCAGTGAGGGTCAGGTGCGTGAGCTGGAAGTGCTATCGATAGAGGGCGGAATTTATATTGTTCGCGCCCATCTGCCCGAGGGCTGCCGTACCTTGCAGGACGCGCGCGGCAATACGTTGCACCTGCGCTCCACCACCCACGTACGTGACCTGCTGCGCGACTTGCCCGGCGCGCTTTCAGCGTTGCCCTGCGTTCTGGTGCAACACGTGGTGCACGATGAAATGTGCGGCGCCCGGCAAGGCGAGATCGAACCCCTGCGCATGCCATTCTCGCTGGCGTCGGCGTGGTAGTGGCCGGGGAGAGCAGCGTGCAGAGCTTCAGCGGCGGTTGCCTGTGCGGTGCGGTGCGGCTGCTGGCCACCGGACAACCCGACCGAGTTGGCCTGTGCCATTGCCACGACTGCCGCAAACACCACGGCGCGCTCTTCTACGCCGCCGCCATCTTCCCGCAAACCGCCGTCAGCATCATTGGCGAAACCCACCACCACCAGGGCCGTCACTTCTGTCCGCGTTGCGGCTCTTCAGTGTTTGCCCGCAGCGGCGAGGAAGTCGAAGTGCACCTGGGCGCGCTGGATACCACGGCGCAGCTAAAGCCAACTTACGAGGTGTGGGCCTGTCGGCGTGAGGCCTGGTTGCCGGAGTTTGCGGGTGTTGAACGGTATGAGCGGGATAGGTAGCGAGTGGCTGGTTTCGGCCGATTCTGTTGAAAAAGTCGGATTTTCGGTTCTGCGGTGCTGAGGCACCGCAACCACCGGAGGACCTAATCACCACACTCAGTGGTTTCTCGGCCCTTCGTTGACTCTTGCTGCTCTGT
>Ga0209404_10000020_pt1 | contig 163544 bp, 155 predicted proteins | sample TroAtlMetagenome_2_FD_187447 | JGI IMG/M metagenome (GOLD analysis project Ga0209404, IMG submission 187447) | Marine eukaryotic phytoplankton communities from Atlantic Ocean - Tropical Atlantic ANT8 Metagenome (SPAdes) (version 2) | ecosystem: Environmental > Aquatic > Marine > Oceanic...
CTGCCAAAAGTCGCTCTCATTGCCTGTATGCGCAAGATGATTGTGATGCTCAATACCATGATCAAGAACCAAGAGCCATGGCGTAAAAAAACAGCTTAATTTAGGGCGTTGACACCACAGTCACTTGTTAGGGCTGCCAGTCCGTGACGGCTTTGAACTCTGTTTCACCGGGCACCTTTTCGAACACACTTCCGGCTGGTGATTTGAGATATGGGATGATGCTTCGATCATAGTTGGCGATTGTGTTCACATCATAGGCCCCGTGGTTTCTACCGTCAGCCATATACTCGTCCGACTCTGCACCTGATAAGAACCGCCAGCCGCTATCCTCTGAGTGGTCTGGTTCTTCCCTATACATAAACCTCACCGGAAGTCCCTCTACTGTAATTCGGCCCGAAGCGATACAAGCGCCGTGGCCCTGAGCGAGCGGCATTATCTGGTGCGAGTCGAGCTTGTAGCTCTTATCCATTGCGATTGGCTCCCCAGCTGCTGCCGGTTCTATCAGGCAGCAAAATACCGCCAGGGTGAGAAGAATGAACTGCATAAATATCCCTAACAGCTAAGTGGAAAGCCGGCTTCATGATTGCATATTAGTGCCGTCTTCATATCAACGCACTACGCCGATTTCCAAAGGTTCAAATTACCAAACAAAAACAACGGCTTATGCGATCAGCGCAGTCAGCAAGCTGTAATCGCTTGACTTCCTCTTTTTCTGCTCTCAATAATACTGTACAAACATACAGCAAGGACGCCGCATGGAGACCCCAGCCCCCAAACCGCGCTTGCGCGAACAGTTTCGTAACGTCATCAAGGTCAATCATTACAGCATTCGTACCGAAAAGACTTACTGGTACTGGATACGCTATTTCCTGCGCTACCACCGCATGCGTCATCCGCTGGAAATGGGGCCCAATGAAGTCAACGAATTTCTGACCTGGCTGGCGGTCAGCCGGCATGTGGCCGCTGCTACGCAGAATCAGGCGCTCAATGCTTTGGTGTTTCTCTACAGCAAGGTGCTGGATCATCCGCTGGGCGATATTGGCGACACTGTGCGAGCCAAACGCCCTGCGCGCATCCCGACAGTGCTGACGCACAGTGAAGCAACCCAAATCATTGGGCTGCTGCCTGAACCTCATAAACTGATCGCTTCGCTGATGTACGGCTCGGGGCTGCGTGTTGTCGAGGCCTGCAGGCTGCGAGTGAAAGATATTGATTTTGACCGTCAGATCATCACGGTGCGCAGCGGCAAGGGAGATAAGGACCGTAACACGCTGCTGCCGGCGTCGCTGATTGAACCCCTGCGAGAGCGTCGTGCTCGCATCCGGCGTGCCTGGAGCGAGAAAGATGCGTTCTACAAGTGCGACGCCAGCCTGCCTTACGCGCTGCGCCGCAAATACCCCAGCGCGGCACGGTCGCTGGAGTGGCAGTGGCTGTTCCCTGCCACGGGGTTGTGCGCAGACGATGAGGGCAACATCGTTCGGCACCACTTGCATGTTAGCGCAGTGCAAAAGGTGGTGAGGCGCGCAGTGCGCGCGGCAGCGATTGGTAAGCCTGCCAGTTGCCATACCTTTCGCCACACCTTTGCCACGGAACTCCTGCGCAGGGGCAGTGATATTCGCACGGTGCAGACGCTGCTGGGGCATACCGATGTACGTACCACGCAGATTTATACCCCTGTCCTTGGTAATGCCTTTGCCGGTGTGCAGAGCCCGCTGGGTTAGCTGCAAGTAAACAAGCACGCTACCGCCCTGCCCTATCCACGGACAAATTGGACCAGCTTTGGGAGAAAGGAATGCGGGCTGTCCTTGCCGTGACGGTGGTTGAGAACCATCTGAGAGGCGGGGTAACTGCAATTCCTTTGCTTGGGCCGAGAGTAATTCAGGTCGGGCTTTTTTGTCCAAGGGCTTTTTCAAGGCGGGCGTTTCAGCGCGAGCTTCTAAAAGTATAGGGGCCAGAAAGCACAATCCCGGCGAGTGCCGGGATTGTGGGGTTGCTGAGTGGCGCGGACCCAGGGCCTAGCCCACCCAAACCCGTGCATTACGGAACATGCGCATCCAGGCACCGTCCTCGCTCCAATCATCGGGGCACCAGGAGTTTTGCACAGCGCGGAACACCCGCTCGGGGTGCGGCATCATGATGGTGACGCGACCGTCGCGGGTAGTCAGGCCGGTAATGCCGCGAGGCGAGCCGTTGGGGTTAGCGGGGTAACGTTCGGTCATACGCCCGCGGTTATCGACGTAACGCAGGGCGACGGCGTTGGCGGCTTCACATGCATCCACGGCGGCGCTGTCGGCAAACTCGGCATGGCCTTCACCGTGGGCGATAGCAATCGGCATACGTGAACCGACCATGCCGTTGAGGAAGATCGAGGGCGAGGGTTGCACCTCAACCATGGCCACGCGTGCCTCAAACTGTTCGGACTTGTTGCGCACAAAGTGCGGCCAGTGGTCACTGCCAGGGATCAACTCACGCAGGTTGGAGAGCATCTGGCAGCCGTTGCACACGCCCAGGGCGAAGGTATCGGTGCGAGCAAAGAACTCGCTGAAGGCCTCGCGGGCGATGGCGTTGAACAGGATCGACTTGGCCCAGCCTTCGCCAGCACCCAGTACGTCGCCGTACGAGAAACCACCACAGGCGACCAAACCACGGAAGCCTTCGAGCGTGACGCGACCACTGAGAATATCGCTCATGTGGACGTCGATGGCGGTGAAGCCAGCACGGTTGAAGGCGGCGGCCATTTCTACCTGACCATTAACGCCCTGCTCGCGCAGGATGGCGATGCGCGGGCGGTTGCCCGAAGCGATCAGCGGCGCGGCGACGTCTTCATTCACGTCGAAACTGAGCAGCGCCTGCAGGCCTGGGTTGGCGTCGTCGGCGATGGCTTCAAACTCCTGATCGGCGCACTCGACGTTGTCACGCAGACGCTGAATCTGCCAGCTGGTCTCGGTCCAGGCGCGCTGCCAGGCGGCGCGCGAATGTTCCAGCACGGTGTTGCCAGCCAGTTGGAAGACGATCGCCGGATCGGCGGTCGGCTGGCCGATCACGGCGCAGCAGTCTTCCAGCCCGGCGGCGGAGAACTGACTCAGCACTTCGGCAGTATCGTCCTGGGCGACCTGAATCACGGCACCCAGCTCTTCGCTGAACAGCACGGCAGGCAGGCACGTGGCGTCCTGCGTGAGCACGTCCAGGTTGACGCTCAGACCGCAGCGGGCGGCAAAGGCCATTTCCGCCAGGGTAGTAAACAGACCGCCGTCGGACCGGTCGTGGTAGGCCAGCAGCAGCTCATCCTGGTTCAGCCCCTGAATGACCGCGAAGAAGGCCTTGAGGTCTTCAGCATCATCCAGATCAGGCACGCCTTGGCCAATCTTGTTGTACACCTGCGCCAGAGCAGAACCGCCCATGCGATTCTGACCACGACCCAGATCGATGGCGATCAGGTCGGTGGGGCCGTGGTCCAGTCGCAGCTGCGGCGTGAGGGTGGCGCGTACATCCTGAACCGGGGCAAAACCGGTCACCACCAGCGACAATGGCGAGGTCACCGACTTCTCGGTACCGGCGTCGTCCCAGCGGGTTTTCATCGACATGGAATCCTTGCCGACCGGGATGGTAATGCCCAGCTCGGGGCACAGCTCCATGCCGACGGCCTTGACGGTGTCGTACAGGCGGGCATCTTCGCCGGGATGGCCGGCGGCGGACATCCAGTTGGCCGACAGCTTGATGTCAGACAGACGATCAATGCGCGCGGCGGCCAGGTTGGTCACGGTTTCTGCCACTGCCATGCGGCCGGAGGCCGGGGCGTCCAACAGGGCCAGCGGTGTACGCTCGCCCATGGCCATGGCTTCACCGGTATTCACGTCGAAACTGGTGGCGGTCACTGCGCAATCGGCCACCGGCACCTGCCAGGGGCCGACCATCTGGTCGCGTGCGACCAGACCGGTAATGCTGCGGTCACCAATGGTGATCAGGAAGCTCTTGCTGGCGACCGCCGGCAAACGTAGTACGCGCTCGGCGGCTTCGGCCAGATCAACCGCGCTGGCGTCAAAGTCATCGCCCTGCTCGGCTTCACGCTCGACGCTGCGGTGCATGCGCGGTGGCTTGCCGAGCAGTACTGAAAGCGGCATATCGACCGGCTGGTTATCGAAGTGTTCATCGTTGAGCACCAGCAGCTGCTCTTCGGTGGCTTCGCCAACCACGGCGAACGGGCAACGCTCGCGCTGGCAGATGGCTTCGAAGCGCTCGTAATCGGCGTTGGGCACGGCCATCACGTAACGCTCTTGCGACTCGTTCGACCAGATTTCCAGCGGGCTCATGCCGGGCTCGTCGTTGGGGACCTTACGCAGCTCGAAGCGGCCGCCACGGCCGCCATCGTTGACCAGCTCAGGGAAGGCGTTGGACAACCCGCCCGCGCCCACATCGTGAATAAAGGCGATGGGGTTCTTGTCGCCCAGCTGCCAGCAGCGGTCGATGACCTCCTGGCAGCGGCGCTCCATTTCCGGGTTCTCGCGCTGCACCGAGGCAAAATCCAGGTCTTCGGCGCTGCTGCCGGTGGCCATGGACGACGCGGCGCCGCCGCCCAGACCAATCAGCATGGCCGGGCCGCCAAGCACGATCAGCTTGGCGCCAACCGGAATTTCGGACTTCTCGACGTGGGTCGCGCGGATGTTGCCCATACCACCGGCCAGCATGATCGGCTTGTGGTAACCGCGCGTTTCCGGGCCGCGCGGCGAGGCGACGGTCTGCTCGAAGGTACGGAAGTAACCGTTCAGGTTCGGCCGGCCAAATTCGTTGTTGAAGGCAGCCCCGCCCAGCGGGCCTTCAATCATGATCTGCAGCGGCGTGACGATACGCGCCGGCTTGCCGTTGTCTTCTTCCCAGGGCTGGGTAAAGCCGGGAATACGCAGGTTGGAGACGGTAAAGCCGGTCAGGCCGGCCTTGGGTTTGCCGCCGATACCGGTGGCGCCCTCGTCACGAATCTCGCCGCCGGAGCCAGTAGAGGCGCCCGGGAAGGGGGCAATCGCGGTCGGGTGGTTATGCGTCTCGACCTTCATCAGGATGTGCACCGGCTCTTCATGGGCGCGGTACTCATTGCTGCCGGGGGCCGGAAAGAAGCGACCGGCGGTGAAGCCTTCAATCACTGCAGCGTTGTCTTTGTAGGCCGAGAGCACGCCGTCGCTGTGCATCTCATAGGTGTTCTTGATCATGCCGAACAGGCTCTTGTCCTGCGCCTGGCCGTCAATGTCCCAAGTGGCATTGAAGATCTTGTGGCGGCAATGCTCGGAGTTGGCCTGGGCAAACATCATCAGTTCAACGTCGCTGGGGTTGCGTTCCAGGGCGGTAAAGCTGTCGACCAGATAGTCGATCTCGTCATCGGCCAGCGCCAGGCCCAGGCTGTTGTTGGCCTCGGCCAGCGCGGCACGGCCACCGGCCAGCACATCTACGCGGCTGAAAGGCTTGGGCTGGGTGTGCTCGAACAGACCGGCGGCGGCGTCGAGATCGCCCAGCGCCACTTCGGTCATGCGGTCGTGCAGTTCAGCGACCAGCTGCTGACGCTGCGCCGCGTCAAACTCGCCACTGACGTAATACGCCACGCCGCGCTCCAAGCGTGCCACCTGACTCAGGCCGCAGTTGCGGGCAATGTCCGTGGCCTTGCTTGACCAGGGTGAAATAGTGCCGAAACGCGGCATTACCAACACCAACTCGCCGGCGGGCTCTTCTACCGCGACCGAGGGGCCGTAGCGCAACAGTCGCTCCAGTACCTGCTGGGATTGCTCGTCCAGCTCGGCGCTCAACTCGGCAAAATGCATGAATTCGGCATACACCCCGGTGACGGCGGCGACGCGGTTTTGCAGGCGGGCGAGCAGCTTGCTGCGGCGAAAATCGGAAAGGGCTGGGGCTCCACGCAGGATATGCATGTCGGTAACGGCCTCGGAGATGCGGAAATGGGAAAAAGAAGGCGCATAGGATACCTCAAGCCGCGCCAACGGGCCATGCCGGGCGCAACTGCACTGCGCGCAGAATCGGTCAAAGCAGGCTGAAGGTCGCGCTATTGTGCCGCTGCGCTTTTGCCTATACTGGCGCCATGCAACAAAAAACGGCCCGCAAACGTTATTCCCCGGCTCTGGCAGTCGCCCTGTGCGCAGCGCTACTGACGGCCTGTGAACAAAGCACCCAACTGGAAGATATCCGGGAGGCCGGAGAGCTGCGCGTCATTACCCGCAACACGCCAACCACCTTTTATCAGGACCGCAACGGCGATACCGGCCTGGAATACGAGCTGAGCAAGCGCTTCGCCGACAGCCTGGGCGTGGAGCTGCAGATGCAGAGCGCCGATACGGTCGAGAGCCTGTACCAGCAGCTTGGCAGCGAACAGGGCCCGGATCTGGCGGCGGCCGGTCTCACCGTCAACCCCGAGCGCGAGGCGCAGATACGCTTCGCCACGCCTTATCTGCAAGTCACCCCGCAGGTGGTTTATCGCCGGGGCAGCAGCAAGCCGCGCCGTATTGAAGACCTGCACGGCCGCCGCTTGATGGTGCTCAAGGGCAGCACCTTGGCCGACGAATTGCGCGCGCTGCAAAACGACCACCCAGAGTTGATGTTTGAGGAGTCCGACAGCGTTGAAGTGGTCGATCTGCTGCGCATGGTCAACGACGACGAGATCGATGCAGCGGTGGTCTACTCCAACGAGCTGGTGGTGAATCAGGCCTTCTACCCTGCTGTGAGTGTGGCCTTCAACCTGGGCGAGGAGCAACCCATGGCCTGGGCCCTGAAACAGCGCCCCGACAGTACCCTGCTGGAGGCCATCAACGGATTCTTTGCCGATATCAAATCCGATGGCACGCTGGATCAGTTGATCGAACGTTTTTATGGCCACTCTGATGTGCTCGATTATGTGGGCGCGCGCGCCTTTGCCGAGCACATGCAGTCCCGGCTGCCGCGCTATGAAACCTTTTTGCGCCAAGCGGGGGAGCAATACGGCCTGGACTGGCGACTGCTGGCCGCCATGGCGTATCAGGAATCACTCTGGGATGAGACCGCGCGTTCCGCCACAGGCGTGCGCGGCCTGATGATGCTGACCTTGCCCACAGCCAAATTTGTCGGTGTCACCAACCGCGTGGACCCACAGCAGAGCATCATGGGTGGCGCACGTTATCTGGTCTGGGTGCGCGATCAGCTGTCTACCGACATTCCCGAACCGGATCGTACCTGGTTCGCTCTGGCGGCCTACAACGTGGGGCTGGGACACCTGGACGATGCGCGCAAGCTGACTGAAAAGAACGGCCGCGACCCAAACCGCTGGATCGACGTAAAGGACTTTTTGCCGCTGCTGCAGAAAAAACAGTGGTACACCCAGACCCGCTACGGCTACGCCCGCGGTTCTGAACCCGTGCACTACGTGCAGAACATTCGCCGCTATCACGACATTCTGCAGTGGGTCACCCAGCCGCAATCGGAATCACGCCAACAGGCAACTGAGCAGTACTTGGCGCCGGGGATTCTCGAGCAGTTGCCTGACGGGATTTAGCGCTGCAGGCACTCCATTCCGCCAGCGACAAGCAGCAAGCTTCAAGCGGCAAGAAAATACAGACGGGACGTGCTTTTCGGTTTTTCGTCCGCTTGCGGCCTGTGGCTTAAAGCTTGCCGCTCATGGCTGAGCTGCTGTCATCTTTTTTGCGCCGCTGACGAAAAAAGGATGACAGCAGCTCCCCAGCCTCCTGCGCCAACACCCCACCTTCTACCTGCATGCGGTGATTCATCCAGCTTTGTTCCAGCACCTGACTGCGGCTGATGACAGCGCCGGAGCGCGGCTCCTGCGCACCATAGACCAGGCGGCCGATGCGGCTGTGAATCAGCAGTCCGGCGCACATGGTGCAGGGTTCAAGGGTGACGTACAGAGTGGTGCCAGGCAGACGGTAGTTCTCTACGGCCGCGGCGGCCTGACGGATGGCGACCATTTCAGCGTGGGCGCTGGGGTCCTGGCTGCTGATCGGCTGATTGAAGCCCCAACCGATCACCTCACCATTGCGCACCAGCACGGCGCCGACCGGGACTTCTCCCAGCTCGGCGGCGCGCTGCGCCTCAGCCAGCGCCAGTCGCATGAAATCGATATCCGCTGGCGTCATGGCTGTGCCCGCATCAGATCAGCTTGCGTTCACGCAACAGGCCAACCACCTTCTCGACACAGCCGGTGAGGTCCAGCTCGGCGGTGTTGAGTACCAGGTCTGCATCTTCCGGCGCTTCGTAGGGGAAGGAAACACCAGGGATGGTGCCTTCCACATTGGCGGCATAGATACCGGACGGATCGCGCGACTGGCAGACATCCATCGGCGTATCCAGATACACCATCAGGCAGCGTTCGCCCAGAATGTAGCGCGCCGTCGCACGGCTTTCTTCGGTCGGTGCCACAAAGGCGCCAATGGCGATCAGACCTGCATCGTTCATCTGGCGAGCGATGCGTGCGCCCTTGTGCAGGTTCTCCGCACGGCCGGCGGCGTCCATCGGCAGGCCCTTGCTCAGATCCTGACGCAGCTCCTTGCCATCCAGCACGTAGCAGGCGCGACCAGCATCAAACAGCTTGCGCTCCAGCGCGTAGGCGATACTGCTCTTGCCAGAGCCCGAGAGACCGGTGAACAGCACGGTGACCGGGTCCTGACCGAAGCGCTCGGCACGCTCGCGCGCTGTCACGTGCGCAAATGCACCGTGCTGGCTGGTACCCTCGCTGTGGCTCTGCACGCCTTTGGCAACGATCATGCCGGCACCCACGGTGCCATTGGTCATGCGGTCGATAACAATGAACGCACCGGAGGTGTGATTGCTCTGGTAATCGTCATAGGCGATCGGGCGCTCCAGCGACAGCTCGACGCGGCCAATCTCGTTGAGCGCCAGTTGCGCCGCGCTCTGCTCTTCCAGCGTATTTACATCGATGCGGTGCTGAATACGGGTGAAGGAGCCAGGGCTGTTGCTGGTGGCACGCTTGATGTCGTACTTGCGACCGGGCTGCATCGGCTGCTCGGCCATCCACACCAAGGTAGCTTCGAACTGATCACCGATCAGTGGGCGGTTGTCGGCGTGGCACAGCACGTCGCCGCGGGATATGTCGATTTCGTCTTCCAGCGTCAGGGTTACCGCCTGGCCGGGGCCGGCCACTTCCAGTTCGCCGTCAAAAGTGACAATGGATTTGACCTGGCTGCGCTTGCCCGACGGCAGCACGACCAGCTCGTCACCCTTGTGCACGACACCGGAGGCGATGGTGCCGGCAAAGCCACGGAAGTTCAGGTTCGGGCGGGTCACCAGCTGGACCGGGAAACGCAGGTCGGTCAGGTTGCGATCAGCAGCAATCTCGACAGTTTCCAGAATCTCCATCAGAGTCTGACCTGTGTACCAGGGGCTGCGCTCGCTACGGTTGACCACGTTGTCACCCTTGAGCGCCGACATGGGCACAAAGTGCACGCTGTTGCCATCGAGCAGTTCCAGGCCCTTGGCGAACTCGCGGTAGTCGTTGCAGATGCTGTCAAAGACGCCCTGATCAAAGTCCTTCAGGTCCATCTTGTTGACCGCGACCACGATGTGCTTGATGCCCAGCAGTGAGGCAATGAAGCTGTGGCGCTTGGTCTGGGTCTGCACGCCGTAACGGGCGTCAATCAGAATGATGGCCAGATCGCAGGTGGACGCGCCGGTCGCCATGTTACGCGTGTACTGCTCATGGCCGGGGGTATCGGCGATGATGAACTTGCGCTTGGCCGTGGAGAAATAACGGTAGGCCACATCAATGGTGATGCCCTGCTCGCGTTCGGCCTGCAGGCCATCGACCAGCAGCGCCAGGTCCACCTCTTCACCAGTGGTGCCGGACTTCTTGGAGTCACGGGTAATGGCTTCCATGTGATCTTCATAGATCATCTTGGAGTCGTGCAGCAGACGGCCAATCAAGGTGCTCTTGCCGTCATCCACGTTGCCGCAGGTGAGAAAGCGCAGCAGTTCCTTGCGCTCATGCTGGGACAGGTAGGCCAGGATGTCCTGACTGATCAAATCCGACTGGTGACTCATTGTGCTAGCTCCAAGCTGCAGGCATCACGCTCTTGCCTGCATCCATAAAATAATTCGTGTGGCGAAACCCGTTTCGGGTTGATCGGTGCGCTGGCAACTGCCTGCACTCACCGGCCTGTCTGTTCACTGCTCCGCCGCGTGCGGCCGGACGCAGCTTAGAAGTAGCCCTGGCGCTTCTTCTCTTCCATCGAACCGGCTTGGTCGTGGTCGATGACCCGGCCCTGGCGTTCGGAGGTACGCGTCAGCAGCATTTCCTGAATGATCTCCGGCAGGCTGGCGGCGGTGGATTCAACCGCACCGGTCAGCGGGTAGCAGCCCAGGGTACGGAAGCGCACCTGTTTCATTTCCGGCGTTTCACCGGGCTCCAGTGGCATGCGGTCGTCGTCGACCATGATCAGCGAGCCGTTACGCTCCACCACCGGACGCTCGGCAGCAAAGTACAACGGCACAATCGGGATGCTTTCCAGATAGATGTATTGCCAGATGTCCAGCTCGGTCCAGTTGGACAGCGGGAACACGCGAATGCTTTCGCCCTTGTGTACCTTGCCGTTGTAGACATTCCACAGCTCGGGACGCTGGTTTTTCGGATCCCAGCGGTGGTGCTTGTCACGGAAGGAGTAGACGCGCTCCTTGGCGCGGGACTTTTCCTCGTCGCGGCGCGCACCGCCAAAGGCGGCATCGAAGCCATACTTGTCGAGCGCCTGCTTCAGGCCCTGGGTCTTCATCACGTCGGTGTGAACCGCGCTGCCGTGGGTGAAGGGGTTTATGCCCTGCGCCACGCCTTCGGGGTTCTGGTGTACCAACAGATCAAGGTCCATTTCCTTGACCATCTTCTCGCGGAACTCGTACATGGCCTGGAATTTCCAGCCGGTGTCCACGTGCAGCACAGGGAAAGGCAGGCGGCCCGGGTAGAAAGCCTTGCGCGCCAGATGCAGCATTACAGCCGAGTCTTTACCGATCGAATAGAGCATGACCGGGTTCTGGAACTCGGCCGCCACTTCACGAATGATGTGAATGCTTTCCGCTTCCAGTTGCTTCAGATGGGTCAATTTTTCCAGCATGGTGTACTCACGTTGAACGGGGGAATGAAGTCCCTGGTACAAATTTGGCAGGCATTGTAACAAAGTGCCGTGATTCTAATAAGCGCAGAACCAATACCTATAAGTTATAAAGATATAGCCCGGAGGATGGTTTATCCGGGCCCAACTGCGGCGCTGGATTCGCCTCATACCGGGTTATCCATATCGATAAAACGGTGCTCTACACCAAACTGCTGCGCCAGATGCTCACCCAGCGCCTGCACGCCATAACGCTCGGTGGCGTGGTGACCGGCAGCGTAGAAGTTGATCCCGTTCTCGCGCGCGGCATGCACCGTGGGCTCCGACACCTCGCCCGTAACAAAGGCATCCACACCCAGTGCTATCGCTTTGTCGATGTAACCCTGCGCTGCGCCAGTGCACCAGGCAATGCGTTTGACCGGCCGCTGATGACCGGCAATGAACAGCGGCTCACGCCCCAGCGCCGATGCCAATGCCTGCGCCAGCTGCTCGCCTGACTGCGCTGCCGGCAGCTCGCCCTGCAGGCCCACCGAGCGCGGATTACCGATCTCCAGCGGCCCGGTGATCTGCCAACCCAACAATTTGGCCATTTGCACGTTGTTACCCAGCTCGGGGTGCACGTCCAACGGCAAGTGATAGGCAAGCAGATTCAGGTCATTGGTCAGCAGCGTCTTCAGCCGCCGCTGCTTGATGCCGGTAATCACTGCAGGTTCACCCTTCCAGAAGTAACCGTGGTGCACCAGCAGCAAATCGGCCTGCGCCGCGACTGCCGCATCCAGCAGATCCTGACTGGCAGTCACGCCGGTAACAATGCGCTGCACCTGTCGTGCACCTTCAACTTGCAGCCCATTGGGACAGTAATCGCTAAAGGCGTAGGCCGCGAGCAGCTTGTTGCAGTAGTCTACCAGTGTGTTGCGATCCACCATGCAACGTTCCTCCTATACAGATCAAGCCGCTATTTTCCGGCCTGCGGGGCATACTTACAACAAGAGGCAGATGACGCCTGCATAATCTGTGGTTAACCCTTATAATGCGGGCCACGCAAGCGAGGATGCTGAGCAGCCGCCGCGACCTCGCCACAACCGGATGCAACAGGCCGGACGAGATAGCCAGATTCAACAGCATATTGGCAGCGCAGATCGTTTTTCATGCCACCTGCCAGACAGTACAGATCGAGCGCAGCCCGGCACCAGAGTGCCCCCTAGCGCTCAAAACACGTCAGGACAGGGTTTGATGAAGAATCTCTTGCGCAGTATGGGCTGGCCAGTGGTTTGCGGAGTGCTGCTGGCTCTGGTGATCATTCAGCAGTTCCCCCAGTGGCTGGGCCTGCCAGCGCACGACATAGTACTGCGTGAGGTGTCCGAAACCCGTTCCGACATGGGGCTGGTCTCCTACTCGGCCGGCGTCGAGCGCGCAGCGCCCGCCGTGGTCAATATCTACACCAGCAAGCAGACGGCCTCACGCACCAATCAGAACTTTGATAACCCAAGCGTGCGTGACTACGCCGATTCGCTGCCGAACCCCGAGCGCCGTCAATCCAGTCTGGGCTCCGCGGTGATCCTCAACTCCGATGGCTACCTGCTGACCAACAACCACGTGATCGCCGGCTCCGACGAGATTCTGGTGGCGTTGCAGGATGGCCGCGAAGCCCTGGCCAGATTGATCGGCACCGACCCAGAAACGGATCTGGCGGTACTCAAGATCGACCTGCCCAATCTGCCCGCGGTGACTATCGACTCGCGCGACCAACAGCGCATTGGTGACGTCGTCATGGCCATCGGCAACCCCTTTGGGTTGGGGCAGACCGTCACCATGGGGATCATCAGCGCCACCGGCCGCAACCAGTTGGGGCTCAATACCTATGAAGACTTCATCCAGACCGACGCGGCAATCAACCAGGGTAACTCCGGCGGCGCTCTGGTGGACGCCCAAGGTAATCTGATCGGCATCAACACGGCGATCTTCTCCCAGTCAGGATCAGCACAGGGTATTGGCTTTGCCATTCCCGCCAAGCTGGCGGTCGAGGTGATGCAGGCGATTATCCAGCACGGCCGAGTGATTCGTGGCTGGCTGGGGGTTGAGGTGCAACCGATGACGCCGGAGCTGGCCGAATCCTTTGGGCTGGATATCAGTCAGGGGATTGTGGTCGCCAGCCTGTATCGCAACGGTCCCGCCTGGAATGCCGGCCTCCTGCCGGGCGACGTGATCCTGCGGATTGACGACAAGCCCGCTACCAGCGGCCGCCAGGCGATGAACCAGGTGGCCCGCGCCAAGCCGGGCGAGCGTATCAAGCTGAATGTACTGCGTAACGGTGAAGAGATCAGCTTCAGCGCAGAAGTAGGCGTGCGCCCGAGCTTCCGCGCTGCCAGCTGAGACGGACTACAGGATAGCCTTGAGCGCTGCCAGCAGCGCCTGGTTCTGCGCTTCGGTGCCAATGGTGATCCGCAGAAACTGATCGATACGCGGCAGCTTGAAGTGCCGCACTATCACCTTCTGCTCGCGTAGCCCCTGTGCCAGCTCGGCAGCGTCGCGCTGCGCGTGGCGGGCAAAGACGAAGTTGGCCTGCGACGGCAGCACTTCAAAGCCCAGCTCAAGCAAGGCAGCACTGAGCCGATCACGGCTATCGATAACTGCGTTGCGGGTGTGATCAAACCACTGCTGATCCTGCATGGCTGCCACCGCGCCCACTATCGCCAGGCGATCCAGCGGATAGGAGTTGAAACTGTTCTTGATGCGCTCCAGCGCCTCGATCAAGTCAGCATGCCCCACCGCGAACCCCACCCGCAGCCCCGCCAGCGAACGCGACTTGGACAAGGTCTGGGTGACCAGCAGGTTCGGGTAGCGATCGACCAGGGCAATAGACGTTTCGCCACCAAAATCAACATAGGCTTCATCCACCACCACCACCGAATCCGGGCTGCCCTGCACTATCGCCTCGACCTCGGCAAGCGGCAGACCTACGCCAGTGGGGGCGTTGGGATTGGGAAAGATAATGCCGCCATTGGCCTGGCGGTAATCGGCAGGCGACAGGCAGAAATCGTCGTCCAGCGGCTGCGGCGCTGCCTCTAAGCCGTACAGGCCACAGTACACCGGGTAAAAGCTGTAGGTGATATCCGGGTATAGCACAGGCAGGTCATGCTGAAACAGGCCATGGAAGATATGCGCCAATACCTCATCCGAGCCGTTGCCGACAAACACCTGGGCGCTGCTGACGCCGTAATATGCGGCAATCTCGGCTTTCAGCGCATCGGCGTTGGGCGCCGGATACAGACGCAGGCTGTCATTCAGCTCACGCTGAATAGCCTCAACCACCTTGGGCGACGGGCCGTAGGGGTTTTCGTTGGTGTTCAGTTTGATCAGGTTTTCAACCTTCGGCTGCTCACCCGGCACATAGGGCACCAGATCCTTGACGAAGGGGCTCCAGAAACGACTCACAGGGCAATCCTCGATTCAGCTACAAGCGGCAAGCCGCAAGCTTCAAGCCAACCCCGGCGGGCCGAGCCTGCACAGCTCGGCTTTCGCTTGCAGCTTGAAGCTTGCCGCTAGTTCTTAATTCGGTATTCCGCGCTGCGCGCGTGGGCGGTAAGGCTTTCGCCCCGTGCCAGTACAGAAGCAGTCTTGCCCAACTCGGAGGCGCCTTCGGCTGAACAGAAGATCACCGAGGAGCGCTTCTGAAAATCATACACGCCGAGCGGCGATGAAAAACGCGCAGTGCCCGAGGTGGGCAACACGTGGTTGGGGCCAGCACAGTAGTCGCCCAGCGCTTCCGGGGTGTAGCGCCCCATAAAGATTGCGCCGGCATGACGAATCAGCGGCAACAGTGCATCAGGGTCTGCGACCGACAGCTCAAGGTGCTCCGGCGCAATACGGTTGGTCAGCTCGCAAGCCTGGGCCAAATCATCTACCTTGATCAGCGCAGCACGATTTTCCAGCGAGACACGCACGATCGATTCGCGCTCCAGCTCACCCAGCAACCGATTGAGGCTGGCTTCTACGGCGTCCAGGAAGTCGGCGTCGGGCGAGAGCAGGATGGATTGCGCATCTTCATCGTGCTCGGCCTGGGAGAACAGATCCATGGCGATCCAGTCCGGATCGGTCTGACCGTCACACACCACCAGAATTTCGGAGGGGCCGGCGATCATGTCGATACCCACCTGCCCAAATACCGCACGCTTGGCCGTAGCCACATAGATATTGCCGGGGCCAACAATCTTGTCTACCCGCGGTATGGACTCAGTGCCGTACGCCAGCGCGGCGACAGCCTGCGCACCACCCACGGTGAACACCCGGTCAACACCGGCCAGGCAGGCTGCCGCCAATACCAGCTCGTTGATTTCCCCGCGCGGCGTGGGCACCACCATCACCACCTCGGGCACGCCGGCCACCTTGGCCGGGATCGCGTTCATCAGTACCGATGAGGGGTAAGACGCCTTGCCGCCCGGCACATAAAGGCCGGCACGATCCAGCGGAGTGATCTGTTGGCCCAGCACGGTGCCATCGGCCTCGGTATAACGCCACGACTCTTGGCGCTGGTGCTCGTGGTAGCGCTTGACCCGCTCGGCGGCGACCGCCAGCGCTTCGCGCTGCTCGGCGGTAATACGCTCCAGGGCTTGCTCCAGACGCGCGCGATCCAGAATCAGGTCGGCCATGTTGCTGACCTGCAGGCCATCGAAACGGCCGGTGTATTCCACTAGCGCTGCATCGCCACGCTTGCGCACAGCGGCAATAATTTCTTCAACACGGTCATTGACCGCCTTGTCGGAGACCCCTTCCCAGGCCAGCAACGCGTCCAGATGCTGCGCAAAATCGCTCTGATTGGCGTTCAGACGGGCGATTTTCAGCGGCGTGCTCATACGGGATACCTTCGACAATGGTGTAGGAATAAACGGATACTAACTGGCGTGACGCTCAACGGCAGCGGCCAGCAAATCAATCAGCGCCTTGATGCGCGCGTGCTTCATTTTCATCGAGGCCTTGTTGACGATCAGCCGCGAGCTGATGTCGGCGATCATCTCCTGCGGCTCCAGGCCGTTGGCCCGCAGCGTGTTGCCGGTGTCGACAACGTCAATGATCTTGTCAGCTAAACCTACCAGGGGCGCCAATTCCATGGAGCCGTAAAGCTTGATCACATCGACCTGACGGCCCTGCTCGGCATAGTAACGACGTGCCACATTGACGAACTTGGTGGCGACTTTCAGGCGACCACTGGGCTCTGGGGTGTTGACCGGGCCTGCAGTCATCAGCTTGCAGATGGCGATCTTCAGATCCAGCGGCTCATACAGGCCCTGGCTGCCGTACTCCATGAGTACGTCCTTGCCGGCAACACCAAGGTCAGCTGCACCATGCTCGACATAGGTCGGCACATCGGTGGCCCGCACGATCAGCAGACGCACGTCCGGATCGGAGGTGGAGAAAATCAACTTGCGGCTTTTCTCCAGATCTTCCAGCGGCTCGATACCGGCCTCTTTCAACAACGGCAGGGTATCGTCTAGGATGCGCCCCTTGGACAGCGCAATGGTCAAACTCTGGCTCATGACAACTCTCTTGATGCGGGCACTCGACGGATGATACCGCCAAGGGCCTGCAGTTTTTCTTCAATGCATTCGTAGCCGCGATCAATGTGGTAGATGCGGTCAACCATGGTATCGCCTTCGGCCACCAGGCCGGCAATCACCAGGCTGGCGGAGGCGCGCAGGTCGGTGGCCATGACCGGCGCACCCTTGAGCTGCTCCACCCCGGTCACCACGGCAGTATTGCCTTCGACCAGGATGTGCGCGCCCATGCGGTTCATTTCCTGCACGTGCATAAAGCGGTTTTCAAACACGGTTTCGATCACCGTACCGGTGCCTTCAGCCACGGTATTCATGGCGACAAACTGTGCTTGCATGTCGGTCGGGAAGGCCGGGTACGGCGCCGTGCGCAGGTTGATAGCACGCGGGCGGTTACCCTTCATATCCAGCTCGATCCAGTTCTTGCCGGTATCGATATAGGCGCCCGCCTCTTCCAGCTTGAGCAGCACAGACTCGAGAATGGACGCATCGGTATCCTTCACTTTGATACGGCCACGGGTCGCTGCTGCCGCGACCAGGTAGGTCCCGGTTTCAATACGATCAGGCATGACCGAGTAACGCGCACCGTGCAGACGCTCAACACCATGCACCGTGATGGTAGCAGTCCCGTGCCCGGAAATTTGCGCGCCCATGGCGATCAGACATTCAGCCAGATCCACCACCTCAGGCTCGCGCGCGGCGTTTTCGAGAACAGTTTTACCCTTGGCCAGCGTCGCCGCCATGAGGATATTCTCGGTACCGGTTACCGAGACGGTATCGAAGAAGAAATGCGCACCACGCAAGCCGCCAGGCGGCGCCTCGGCCTTGATGTAGCCACCGTCGACAGTAATGGTCGCGCCCATCGCTTCAAGGCCGCGAATGTGCAGATCCACCGGACGCGAGCCAATTGCACAGCCGCCCGGCAGGGCTACTTCGGCCTTGCCGAAATGCGCCACCATCGGGCCCAGTACCAGGATAGAGGCGCGCATGGTTTTCACCAGCTCGTAGGGTGCAACCAGCGTCGTAATGCTGGTGGGGTTCACCTCGACATTGAGCTTTTCATCCACTACCGGCTGCACGCCCATGCGGCCAAACAGCTCAATCATGGTCGTGATGTCGTGCAGGTGCGGCAGGTTGCAGATGGTGACCGCCTCATCCGCCAGCAGCGTGGCAGCCAGGATCGGCAGGGCGGAGTTCTTGGCTCCGGAAATACGAATTTCCCCATCCAGGCGGTTGCCGCCGGTGATGATCAGCTTGTCCATACGGAATCTCTTTCTCCAGACCTCAGGCGCGACTCGCCCAGGCCTCTTGGGTATAAAACTTCATGGTTACCGCATGGATACGACCATCGGCAATATAGTCATTCAACAAGGCGTAAATCTGTTGCTGGCGCTTGACTGGCGACTGCGCCGCCAGTGCATCGCTGATCACGTTGAGCTGAAAGTTGCAGCCCTCGCCTTCTACCGCCACCTGGGTATCGGCCAGGTTGGATTCAATCAGCTGTTTTACTTCAGTGGATTGCATGGTCTGTGTCTCCATCGGCTGGCCTGCCTCGCGGCAAACCACAACATAGGCGAAACGGGGTTCAGGCAGCGGATACCTGATGCAGCCAGGTATCCAGGCCACACACCTCGGCAATGCTCTGCAGACCAGCCGGCACACCGCGCAAGCGCAGGTTACGACCGGCTTCAGCCGCTTGCTCAGCAACGCGCAACAATAGCGACAAGCCGACACTGTTTACCCGCTGCAACCCCGAAAGGTCGAGCATGATATCACCTCTGCTGGCGGCAATCCGCTCTGCCAACTGTTCCCGCACTGCCAGCACACTGACGAAGTCGAGCTCGCCCTGCAATTGCAGCAGACCGTTCTCGCCTGTCTGCACACTGGCGCGTGCCGGCTCGGCGCTCACTGATTGGCTTCCTGCTTGACGGTCTCGCGCGATTTGGCCACTACGCTACCCCAGTTATCAATCACCGCATCGAGGTCGTTGCGGTTGGCTTTCATCGCCTGGGCAAACTGGTCGCGGAACAACAGACCAATATTGATACCCTCGACGATCACATTGCGCACCTTCCACTGACCATTTATCTCGCTCATGGTGTAGGTGGCAGTGTAGACCTGACCGTCATTGGCCTTGACCTGCATGTCGACGCTGGCGCGATCCGGGCGCGGCTCGCGGCTGTTGGGCGGCAGTACGGTGATCTCACCGCTCTGGAATTCCAGCAGAGCGTTACCATAGAACTGCACCATGCTGCGCTTGAAGGTATCAATGAAGCGCTGCACCTGCTCATCTGACGCGCTACGGCTATAGCGAACGGTCATTACGCTGCTGGCAATGCCTTCAAAGTCGACAACTGGGTCGAGCACTTCATTAAGCCCTTGCAAAAAGGCCTCTGGATCGTTGCGGTAGGTTTCACGGTTGGCGTCGAGCACCTGCATGACCTTGCGCGAGGTATCGTCTACCACCTGCTGAGGTGTGGCCTCGGCGGCCTGCACCATGGCTGGCACACTGATGATCAGGGCCAGCAAAAACTGGGTTACTGCACGCATGGTGACTCTCCTATTGGCTGCGCAGATCAATCTTCTTTGCTCACGGTATTGAGCAGAAAGCGCCCTATCAGTTCCTCTAGCACCAGAGCTGACTGGGTGTCATAAATTTCCGATCCTTCCGCCAGCACCTCGTCATCGCCACCCACAGAGATACCGACGTATTTCTCGCCGAGCAGCCCGGCGGTCAGAATCGATGCCGTGCTATCGGCCGGCAGCGTATTGATCTTGCTGTTGATCGACATATCGACACGGGCGCTATAACGCGTCTTGTCGAACTCGATAGCAGTGACCTGACCGATGGTCACTCCAGACATGGTGACCTTGGCCTTGGGCGTGAGCCCCGCCACGTTGTCAAAATAGGCATGCACACTATAGGTGTCGCCGGCGCTGCTGGGCGTGAGCCCACTTACCCGAACCGCCAGCACGGCCAAGGCCAGCAGCCCCGCCAAGATAAAGACACCGACGATCAATTCCAGATTACGGGTACGCATTGGTTGTTTCCTTGGCTAATCAGAACATCAAAGCAGTGAGAATAAAGTCCAGCCCGAGCACCGCCAGGGAGGCATAGACAACAGTGCGCGTGGTGGAGCGGCTGATGCCTTCCGACGTCGGCTCGCAGTCATAACCCTGAAATACCGCAATCCAGGTAACTACGAAGGCAAAAGCCACCGCCTTGACCATGCCGTTGAGCACGTCATCGACGAACTCAACGGAATTTTGCATATTCGCCCAGTAGGAGCCGGAGTAGACGCCGAGCCAGTCCACCGCGACCAGCGAGCCGCCCCAGATACCGACCACGCAGAAGATCATGGCCAGCAGCGGCATGGAGATAAAGCCAGCCCACAGCCGCGGTGCAATCACGTACTTCAGCGGATCAACACCAATCATCTCCATGCTGGACAATTGCTCGGTAGCCTTCATCAGACCGATCTCGGCAGTCAGCGCAGAGCCGGCACGGCCAGCAAATAACAGGGCCGTCACCACCGGCCCCAGCTCCCGCAGCAGCGTCAGCGCGACCATCTGGCCTACCGCTTGCTCGGAGCCGTAACCGACCAGGATGTTGTAACCCTGCAGCGCCAGCACCATACCGATGAACAGCCCGGACACGATGATGATGGCCAGGGACAGCACACCCACCGAATACAATTGCTGCAGCAGCAGCGTAAAACCGTTACCAAAACGCGCACGGCCGAGCAGCGCATTAAATAGAAACAGACCGGAGCGACCCAGTGCCGACAGGGTATCCAGACCGGCGCGGCCAAGCAGGCCAACCCGTGACATCACACTCACCGCTTGTGCTCCTGCTGCAATAGGTCCGACAGGTATTCAGGCGCCTGAAAGTGGAACGGCACGGGACCGTCCGGCTCACCCTGCATGAACTGGCGGATGCGCGGATTATCCGAATTCATCAGCTCGTCCGGCGTACCCTGCCCCAGCACCTGACCGTCACCTACTACATATAAATAGTCAGCAATGCTCGCGGTCTCCGCCAGGTCGTGCGAAACAACGATACTGGTCAGCCCCAGCGCATCGTTGAGCAGGCGGATCAAACGCACCAGCACGCCCATGGAAATCGGGTCCTGGCCGACGAAGGGCTCGTCGTACATCATCAGCTCAGGGTCCAACGCAATCGCCCGCGCCAAGGCCACCCGCCGCTTCATACCACCGGACAGCTCATCGGGCATCAATTCGCGCGCACCGCGCAAACCAACAGCCTGCAGTTTCAGCAGCACCAGATCGCGAATCATGTCTTCCGGCAGTTCGGTATGCACGCGCAATGGAAAGGCGACGTTCTCAAAGACGTTGAGATCGGTAAACAAGGCACCACTCTGAAACAACATGCCCATGTGCTGGCGCGCGGCGAACAACTGCTCACGACCCAATTCTGGAATATTCTGACCATTGACCCAGATCGCGCCCCTGTCCGGCCGCAGCTGCGCGCCAATCAGGCGCAGCAGCGTGGTTTTACCGCAGCCCGACGGCCCCATGATGCCAGTCACCTTGCCGCGTGGAATGCGAATATCCACGCCATCGAAGATCAGCCGCGAGCCCCGTCGAAAGGTAATCTGCTGCAGATCAACAATGTAATCCGAAGAATCGGTCATATCTGGATGTGCTCTTCCCGATCGCGCCCACACCTCGGGCAAGTTAAGCCGCGTAATATATCAGTTACACCAGTACAGCCCAAGGCGGGAAACAATCCGTTACCCATAATTGGGTACTAGATGGGACAGTCCGATCCGGAAAACGTGCCGGCTGGTGAGTTACGCGACACAACCCGCTATACTTCACCGCTCAGCGATCACAGATGAAGCACGATGCCCAACTTTGATTACATAGCCTCCGCGCGCCGCACCATCGGCCTGGAGCGCGACGCCGTAGACTCTTTGCTACAGCGTCTGGACAAGCATTTTGAGACTGCCTGCGACACGCTTCTCGCCTGCACCGGCCGCATCGTCGTTACCGGCATGGGCAAATCCGGCCACATTGGCCGCAAACTGGCAGCGACCCTGGCCAGCACTGGCACTCCGGCGTTTTTCGTCCACCCGGGTGAAGCCAGCCATGGCGATATGGGCATGATTACGCCGAGCGATGTGGTTATCGCGCTATCCAACTCGGGCAACACGGCCGAGGTCGTCACCCTGCTGCCGCTGATCAAGCGCATGGGCGTGCCACTGATCACCATCACCGGCAACCCCGGCTCGACCATGGCGCTGGCCGCCGTCGCCAACCTCGACACAGCAGTAGAACAAGAGGCCTGCCCACTGAATCTGGCGCCGACATCCAGTACCACAACCGCCCTGGTGATGGGCGATGCGCTGGCCATCTCACTGCTCGAAGCACGCGGCTTCAGCGCTGAAGATTTCGCCTTCTCGCACCCCGGCGGCAGCCTCGGCCGCCGCCTGCTGTTACTGGTAGACGACATCATGCACAGTGGCGACACCATGCCTCTGGTCGACCAGCAAACCTCGCTGCGCGACGCGCTGCTGGAAATGACCCGCAAGGGGCTGGGGCTGACCGGCGTAATCGATGAACAACAGCAACTGGTGGGTATTTTTACCGACGGGGATCTGCGCCGCACGCTGGATCAAAGCATCGACTTTAACGCGATGAGGATTGCCGACGTGATGACGGCCCACTGCAAGACCGCACGCAGTGGTATGCTCGCCGCCGAAGTGCTGAAGATCATGGAAGATGCGAAAATCAACGGTCTCTTTGTCGTCGACGCCGAAGGCCTGCCCGTCGGCGCGCTGAACATGCACGATTTGCTGCGCGCAGGAGTAGTATGAACCAGACCCCGAAACAACTGACTGAGCGCGCTCGCGCCATCCGCCTGGCTATCTTTGACGTCGATGGCGTACTCACCGATGGCCGTCTGTTCTTCATGCCCGATGGCACCGAATTCAAGTCGTTCAACACCCTCGACGGGCATGGCATCAAGATGCTCATCGCCTCCGGCGTTGAAACCGCCATCATCAGCGGCCGCAAGTCACCGCTGGTCGAGCGCCGCGCCGCGGCACTGGGCATCCAACACCTTATCCAAGGCCGCGAAGACAAGCTCACTGCACTCAGCGAGCTGCGCGAACGGGTGCCGGTCGAACTGGATGAAATCGCCTTTCTCGGCGATGACCTGCCCGATTTACCCGTAATTCGCCGGGTTGGCCTGGGCATCGCAGTAGCCAGCGCCGATGGCTTTGTGCGCAAGCATGCACACGGCGTGACGCTAGCTAACGGCGGCGCGGGTGCGGCGCGCGAGTTCTGTGAGCTGATCATGCAAGCGCAAGGCACACTCGAAGCCGCGCAGGCTGCCTACCTGTGAAACTGAGCGTACCGCGCTACCTGCTCACCGGCCTGCTGGTGCTGCTGGGTGTCGTGTTGGCGCTGAGCATGGGCTACTGGAACATCCGCCCGGCCAGCTTCGCGCCGACCAGCAGCCAGGCAGCAGCGCGACCTGACTTCTATATCGACAACGCCCGTATCCAGGCGTTGAACGAACAGGGTAAAACCACATACGAGCTGACCACTACCCACGCCATTCACCAGGTCGAGGATGGCAGCACGCACCTGGAGCAGCCCAAGTTATTGTTTTATCGCGGCGAAGAGCCTGCACCTTGGCTGCTTGAAGCCGACGAAGGTCTGGTAACTGAAAAGGGGGATCGCGTTGACCTGAGCAGCAATGTACTGCTGCAACAGGAGATCGCCAATCAACCGACCCGCCGCCTGACCTCCTCTGCCCTGACGCTGTTTCCGGCGCGCGATTATGCCGAAACAGATCAAGAGGTTAAAATCGAAGCTGCGCGTAGCGTGACCACCGCCACGGGCATGCAGTTATTTCTCAATGACGGCCGCCTGCAGCTGCTGTCCACCGTACGAGGCCAACATGAGGTGCGCTAAATCCCTCTTTGTCATGTCGCTGCTGCTCTATCCAGCCGCATCCGCATTCGCCCTGCCAAGCGACAGCGCCCAGCCCATTCGCATTCAAGCCAATGCCGCCACGCTGGACGACAAGCGCAACACTGCGGTTTACACCGGCAACGTCATCATCACCCAGGGCAGCATGCGCCTGACCGGTAGCCGCGTTACCCTGACCACTGATGCCAATGGCGAGCTGAACAAGCTGGTGACCCAGGGCGGCCCGGCTACCTATCAGCAGACGCCGGAGGCCAACAAGGCGCCGGTCAAGGCGCGCGCCCAGACCATCGAATACCACGCCGCCGATGAGCGCGTCGTGTTGATCGACCAGGCCTTCCTTGAACAGTCCGGCAATACCTTTCAGGGTGACTATGTCAGCTACGACATTCCCGCCCAGGTGGTTGATGCTGGGCGCAACAGCAGCAGTGGTGCCAGCGGCGCCGAGAGCAACGGCAATGGCCGCATCGAGATAACTATCCAGCCCCGCAGTCGCGGCGCCGAAAGCGCCGCACCCGCCGAAGACGCCAGCGAGCCCGCCGCACCATGAGCACATTACAGGCCCGTAATCTGGCCAAGTCCTACAAGGCTCGCCAGGTCGTGAAAGATGTCTCTGTCGCGATCGACAGCGGCGAAGTGGTCGGCCTGCTGGGCCCCAACGGGGCCGGCAAGACCACCTGTTTCTACATGATTGTCGGGCTGGTCAAATCCGACCAGGGCGCGGTGCAGATCGATGATCGCGACATCACCGCACTGCCGATGCACGGCCGCGCGCGCGAAGGTATCGGCTACCTGCCGCAGGAAGCTTCGATCTTCCGCAAACTCACGGTCGCCGACAACATCATGGCCATCCTGGAAACGCGCAAGGACCTCAACGCCGAAGGTCGTAAGGGCAAGCTGGAGTCGCTGCTGCGCGAGTTTCACATTCAGCATCTGCGGAACAGTCTGGGCATGAGCCTGTCGGGTGGCGAGCGCCGCCGCGCCGAGATTGCGCGCGCCTTAGCGACTGACCCGAGTTTCATCCTACTCGACGAGCCTTTTGCCGGCGTGGACCCCATTTCGGTCAGCGACATCAAGCAAATCATCCAGCACTTGAAAGACAAGGGTATCGGTGTCCTCATTACCGATCACAACGTGCGGGAGACACTGGATATCTGCGACAAGGCCTACATCGTCAACGACGGTCACATTATCGCCGAAGGTGACGCCGATACCGTGCTGGCCGATCAGACAGTCAAGGACGTCTACCTGGGCCACGCCTTCCGGCTATAAAACGGCAAAGGTTTCAGGCATGCTACAAAACAACATGAGCCCGAGCGGCCTCGATAACAGTTTGATCAAGCGCACAAGGTAATTCGCCACACAATGAAACCCTCGCTCGTCCTCAAGATGGGGCAGCAGCTGACGATGACGCCGCAGCTGCAGCAAGCCATCAGACTGCTACAGCTATCCAGCCTCGACCTCCAGCAGGAGGTGCAGGAAGCACTGGAGGCCAATCCCATGCTGGAGATGGCCGACGACGGCGACGACGATTACAGCGCCGGCAGCAATGATGCCAACGACAGCGACAACACCGGGGACGATACCTCGGTCAGCGTGCCCGAACCCGTCTCGCTGGATGCCATCGATCAGCACAGCCAGCCCGAGCAGGACGGTAACTGGAACGAACAGATTCCCAACGAGCTGCCGGTCGATACCCAATGGGAAGACGTCTACCAGACCTCGGCCAGCTCCCTGCCCAGCCAGGATGAAGAAGATTGGGACTACACCTCGCGCACCGGCACCGGTGAGACGCTGCAGAGCCATCTGGAGTGGCAGCTCAACCTTATCCCGATGTCGGAAACCGACTACGAAATTGCCATCGCGCTGATCGATGGCATCAACACCGACGGTTACCTGGAAGAATCGCTGGACGACATTCTCGCCTCACTGCCTCCCGAAATGGAGGTCGAGATGGACGAGGTCGAGATGGTGCTGCACCGTATTCAGCAGTTCGAACCGGTTGGCATTGGCGCACGTGACCTGCGCGAGTGCCTGCTGCTGCAGATTCGCCAGTTGCCGGCAGATACCCCCATGCTTGAGCAGGCCACGCGGGTTATCCGTGACCACCTGGAACTGCTTGGCAGCCGCGACTTCAGCCAACTGATGCGCCGCAGCAAATTGAAGGAAGACCAGCTGCGCGACGCAGTGGCGCTGATTCAAACACTGAACCCCAGGCCCGGCGGTGAAATTGCCTCCGGCGAGCCGGAGTACGTGATCCCCGACGTTATTGTGCGCAAGGACAACAACCGCTGGCTGGTTGAGCTGAACCAGGAGTCCGTACCCAAGGTGCGCGTCAACGGCCAGTATGCTTCCATGGTCCGCCGCGCCGACTCCAGTGAAGACAACACCTACCTGCGCAATCACTTGCAAGAAGCGCGCTGGTTCATCAAGAGCCTGCAAAGCCGCAACGAAACCCTGATGAAAGTCGCCACCCAGATTGTCGAGCATCAGCGCGGCTTTCTGGAACAGGGTGAAGAAGCCATGAAGCCGCTGGTATTACACGACATCGCTGAAGCCGTTGGCATGCACGAGTCGACCATCTCGCGGGTAACTACGCAGAAGTTCATGCACACGCCGCGCGGCATCTTCGAACTCAAGTACTTTTTCTCCAGCCATGTGGGCACCAGCGAAGGCGGCGAATTCTCCTCCACCGCCATCCGTGCGCTGATTAAAAAGCTGGTTGCTGCAGAAAACCCAAAGAAACCATTGAGCGACAGCAAGATCGCTGGTTTACTGGAAGAACAAGGCATTGAAGTGGCCCGCCGGACCATCGCAAAATACCGCGAATCGCTCAACATCGCGCCGTCGAGCGAACGCAAGAGACTGGTTTAAGCTGTCAAGGAACATACAGTGGCACCACCGGGTGACGTCTGGTCACCCAGCAACATCAAGCCAATCAGGAGAAGCCGTATGCAACTGAACATCAGCGGTCATCAACTCGATATCACTGACGCACTGCGCGATTACGTCACTGAAAAAATGGCCCGCCTGGAGCGGCACTTTGACAAGATCACCAACGTCCAGGTAACCCTTGAAGTCGAAAAACTCCGTCAGAAAGCTGAAGCAACCCTGCATGTCGCCGGCGGCGAAGTTGTCGCCCTTGCCGAGCATACCGACATGTACGCCGCCATCGACCAGCTCACCGACAAGCTTGACAGGCAACTGATCAAGCACAAGGAAAAACACATCGATCGCCTGCAAGGCGCCAACGACCGTTAACGCGAATCTCACCGCATAACCATGCAAATAGACCATATCTTGACCCCTGACCGCACCTTCTCGGGCGTTCAGGGGGGATCCAAGAAACGTGTGCTGGAGCTGATCGGCAAACTGGTTGCCCAGCACACCAACCTTGACCCCGATGCCATTTACGAAAGCCTGATTGCCCGCGAAAAACTGGGCTCCACCGGCTTCGGCAATGGCATCGCCATTCCTCACTGCCGCTTGGGCGACTGCCATCAGGCTATCGGCGCTCTGCTGCAGCTTGATGGAAAAATCGATTTCGATGCGCTGGACGGCCAACCCGTAGACTTGATCTTCGTCCTCCTGGTCCCCCAGGAAGCGACCGACCAGCACCTGCAGATTCTGAAAATGCTTGCCGGCAAACTGGACCAGGCCGAGCTGCGCGATGCACTGCGCGCCGCGCCCGACGCTCAGAGCCTGTACGATGTCATGACCGCCGGAGATAGGGGCTGAAGCCAATGCGTCTGGTTGTCGTCAGCGGCCGTTCCGGGTCAGGTAAAAGCACCGCTTTGCACCTGCTGGAAGACAATGGCTTCTACTGCATCGACAACCTGCCGGCAGGTCTGCTGCCGGAACTGGCCAAACAGGCCAGCCAAGCCGAGCTAAGCCTGCCTGCAGTGGCCATCAGCATTGATGCCCGCAACCTCGCCAGCGATTTGCAACGATTCCCTGAGCTGCTCAAACAGGTTCGCGATGCCGGCGTGAACTGTGACGTACTCTTTCTCGCCGCCACTGACGACGTATTGATAAAACGCTTCTCGGAAACCCGCCGCAAGCACCCCCTTACCGACAGCGAGCGCTCCCTGGCAGAAGCCATTGCCCATGAGCTGCGCATCCTTGAGCCAATCATTGACCTGGCAACGCTGAAGATCGACACCAGCCACCTCAACCTTTACCAGTTGCGCGACCAGATCAAGCAACGCTTGCTGGGCAGTCAGGGCAGCACGCCCTCAGTGCTGATCCAGTCATTCGGCTTCAAGCGTGGAGTGCCGGCCGATGCCGATTTGATCTTCGACGTGCGCTGCCTGCCCAACCCCTACTGGCGCCCAGACCTGCGTGCGTTTTCCGGCCGCGACGCGCCGGTGCGCGAGTATCTGGATCAGCAGCCCGATGTTGAAGAAATGTACCAGGACATTCGCCAGTTTCTAAAAAAGTGGCTGCCGCGCTACGCGGCTGGCGAACGCAGCTACATGACCATTGCGATAGGCTGCACCGGCGGCCACCATCGCTCGGTCTACCTCGCTGAGCGCCTGGTGAAAGAGCTAGGTACTAGCACGCCCAACCTGTTGATTCGCCACCGCGACCTGCCCTGACATGCCAACCACCCGCGTAGAAATCATCAACAAGCTCGGCCTGCACGCACGCGCCGCAGCGAAATTCGTTGGCGTTGCCAATCGCTACGGCTGCCAGGTGCGAGTGGGACAGGACGAAGAGAGCCTGCAGGTCGACGGCAAGAGCATCATGCAGGTGATGATGCTCGCGGCCAGCAAAGGCAGCGAGATCTGCATCAGCTGCGAAGGCGAGCAGGCCGAACAGGCGCTGGATGAGCTGCTTGCGCTGATCAATGACTATTTCGGGGAAGGGGAGTAAGGGCAAGCTGCAAGCTCTATCAGGGTGCTGCAGGGGTATCGTCCGCCAAGTGATATTCAGGAAATTGTGTTCTCAAGGCGGCCCCGAAAGCAGGCCGACCCACACACCAGGCCAGGCCTGAATAGATATATACCCACCAATACCCTGATTCCAACCACTTGTGACTTGCTTGTAGCTTGCAGCTGGCGCCGCTAGGCGCCCCCTACCGTCATGCCATCGACCAACCAGCTACCGGTCAGATAACTACCGCGACGCTCCAGATCATTACCCACGCAGCGCAGGTTGGCGTACATGTCACGCAGGTTGCCGGCGATAGTCACCTCGTTGACCGCGTGCTGAATCTCACCGTTTTCAACCCAAAAACCGCCAGCGCCGCGTGAATAGTCCCCGGTCACACCATTAACGCCCTGCCCCATCAACTCGGTGACCAGCAGACCGGTGCCCATCTCCTTGAGCAGCGATTGCAGGTCACCGGCGTTGCTGGTGACCTGCAGGTTGTGCACGCCCCCGGCATTGGCCGTACTGGGCATGCCCAGCTTACGCCCGGAATAGGTCGAAAGTATCCAGCTACTCAGCCGCCCCTGATCAATAAAGGCTTGTTCACGGGTCGCCAGACCATCGCCGTCGAAGGCGGCACTGCCCAGCCCGCGCAGCTCAAACGGCCGCTCCTGCATGGTCATCCAGTCCGGGAACACCGGCTCGCCGAGGGCATCCAGCAAGAAGGTTGACTGGCGGTATACCGCGCCGCCGGAGATGGCGCCCAGCAAGTGACCGACCAGGCCCACCGCCTGATCCGCCGCAAACAGCACCGGCACCTTGGCCGTTTTCACCGGTTTCGGGTTCAACCGCGACAAAGTACGTTCCGCCGCCTTGCGTCCAATCTCCTGCTCACTTGGCAGCCGCGCAGCAACCCGGTCCACCGCGTACCAGTAATCACGCTGCATGCTCTGTTCAGTACCGACAATCAACACAGCTGCAGCGCTGTGACGTGTGCCCATGGAGCTGCCGATAAAGCCGTGGCTGTTGCCGTACACGCGACAGCCCTGCTGGGTGCTGACCTGAGCACTGTCAGTGCTCAAACGCGAGTCCACCTCCAGCGCAGCCGCTTCCAGCAACAGCGCCTTGTCTATGGCCGCCTCGGCGCTGATATGCCAAGGATGAAACAAATCAAGATCCGGTATTTGCTGCGCCATCAGCGCAGCGTCAGCCAGGCCCGCGCTTGGGTCTTCGGAAGCATGGCGGGCAATCACCAGCGCGGTCTCCACCGCCTTGCGAATCGCTTCGTCTGAGGTGTCCGAGGTGCTCACCGAGCCTTTGCGTTGGCCCAGATACAGCGTGATGGCAAAGCCCTGGTCACGGTTGAACTCAACCGTTTCCACCTCACCTTTACGCACACCGACCGACAGCCCGGTACTTTGACTCACGCCCACTTCGCTGGCACTGGCGCCCTGACGGCGGGCCTCATCAACGATAAAGGCCACGCGCTGTTCCAGGCTGGCACGCAGCGCTTGTGGATCCTCGGATTGCGTCGCAATTGGTGCGGTCATAGTTCCTCCATGGCAATGCATTCCATTGTAGCGGCCTTGCGCCGCCGCCGACCACAGTGGATTACCCCGGGCAAGCCAGAACGGGTATCATAGGCCGGTATCGCCCTCTCCCAGAGCAACTTTCTACAGGCACGCCATGACCGAGTTTCACGAAGACGAATCCCTCGAACCCATTGACGAAGGCAAGAGCAAAAGCCAGATCAAACGGGAAATGGATGCCTTGCAGGAGATGGGCCGACGCCTCATAGCGCTCAAGCCTGAGCAACTGAACAAGCTGGAGCTGACCGACAAGCTGCGCCTGGCCCTGGCCGAGGCTCCGAAACACACCGCTCGGGGTGCTCTCAAGCGTCACATGAGCTTTGTTGGCAAGCTGGTACGCGACCAGGATACCGATGCCATTCAAACCTACCTCGACCTGATCGACAGCAGCACCCAGGCGCATGCCCAGCATTTCCACCAGATGGAACGCTGGCGAGACCGCCTGCTGACTGGCCGGTCCGATGAGCTGGAGTTGTTCATGCTCGCCTACCCGACCGCCGACCGCCAGCACATCCGCCAACTGGTACGCCAGGCCAATAAGGAAGCCGAACAAAACAAGGCACCCTCAGCCGCGCGTAAGCTGTTCAAGCTTATTCGTCAGTTGGCCGATAGCGCCAAAGGCCTCTGAATCCGGGCGGTACTGCGTCACAGACGAGCGCGCCAAACCGTGCTCAGGTTGGCACTATGCGAAACGGGCTGCTAGGTTTTAAGACACGCGTCTTTAACCTGCAGAGGATAATGCTAAGTGAGCCTTGCCCTTGAACTGCCCCGACTCGAGACAGCCCTGCGGCTACCGACTCAGGATGAGCGCCAACAACTCTTGCACGGATTGCTTCAACCACAAGCACGCATCGACTCAAAATACTTCTACGATGATCTCGGCTGTGAGCTATTTACCAACATATGCCAGCTAGACGAATACTACCCCACCCGTACCGAAGCCCGGATATTTGCGGAAAACCGCGATGCCATAGCCGCACAGTTGCCACGCAACCTGCAGTGGATAGACTTGGGGTGCGGTGATTGCGGCAAGACCTTGCAATGGCTGAACGTGCTTCAGCCTGCGCGCGTCATCGGGGTCGACATCGCCGGTGAATTTCTACAGAGCTCGATGATTGCCGTTGCCCAGCAACACCCGCAGCTCGAGTGCATTGGGGTGGTCAACGACTTTACCCAGCACCTTGATCTTCACGACCTGCTGGCAGAACGTCCCGGCAACCCTCCCGTGTTTTTTTACCCTGGCTCCTCCATCGGCAATTTCGAGCCCCGCGCCGCCATGCGCTTTCTGAGACGCATAAGAGCCCACTGTGGGGAGCATGGTCGATTGCTGATCGGAGCAGACCTGCTCAAGCCAAAAGCCATTCTGGAGGCTGCTTACGATGATGCGCGCGGCGTCACGGCGGCGTTCAACCTGAACGTACTCAACGTGGTCAACCGCGAGCTGGATGCGGATTTCCAACCGGAACGCTTCCGCCATTTCGCGCATTTCGACGCAGCGCATCGCCGCGTCGAAATGCATCTGGTTGCCAACGAAAAGCACAGCGTCAGCTTGGGTCGCCACACCCGACGCTACTTCGGCACAGATGAGCACATACTGACCGAGTACTCCCACAAATACAGTCTGGATGAGTTCCGCGCGTTGCTCGCAGCGAGCGGCCTGCGCTGCAGCCACTACTGGACCGACCCGCAAGACTGGTTTGGCGTTTTTCTGGCTGAACCGGCATGAACCACCAAGCCAGAGAGAGCGCAGCCTGCAGTCTCGAGTTCAGCTACGCGCAAACCCGTGCGTACTCGCTCGAACTGATACGCGGCCTTAGCGCGGAAGATTGTCAGCTACAGTCCATCGCGGACGCCAGCCCATTGAAGTGGCACCTGGCGCATACCACCTGGTTCTTTGAAACCTTTGTGCTTGGCGCATTAGCGTCACCGCCGGCCCCTGTCGATCCGCGCTACAAGGTGCTGTTCAACTCCTACTACATCGGTGTCGGCGAGCGCCATCTGCGCGCGGAACGAGGCCTGTTGTCACGCCCCTCGCTGGACGAGGTGCTGCACTATCGCCAGCAGGTTGACCAGCAGATGCAACGACTTTTGGGCAACCCGCAACAGCTTGCGCCTCTGGCCGACCTGGTAACGCTGGGGCTGCAGCATGAGCAGCAGCACCAAGAGCTAATGCTCACCGACCTGAAACATCACTTTTCCTGCAACCCCTTGCAACCGGCCTGGCGCGATCGCACTCCCGAACAACAATCCGCCGCAGCCACCGCACGGCACCGTCAGTACCGCGCCTTTGCCGGCGGGCTATGCGAAATCGGCGCCACTGAAAACGGCTTCAGCTACGACAACGAAGGTCCACGTCACCGCGTCTGGCTGGAACCCTTCCAGCTCGCCGAGCGTAACGTCAGCAATGGTGACTTTCTCGCCTTCATCGCTGACGGCGGTTACCAGCGACCCGAGCTGTGGCTCTCCGACGGCTGGGATTGGGTCAGCCAGCAGGGCGTGGCCTCACCACTGTACTGGCAGCACGCAGATCAAAAGTGGCAAGCCTTCACCCTGGCTGGCCTGCAACCGCTAAATCACGCAGCGCCGCTATGCCATGTCAGCCTATATGAAGCAGATGCCTTCGCCCGTTGGTCGGGCGCCCGCCTGCCGACCGAAGCCGAGTGGGAACACGCAGCCCAGAGCGCACCTGATCTGGCAGGGCTGTTTGGCGAGGTATGGCAATGGACCAACAGCGCGTACCTTCCCTACCCTGGTTATCAGCCAGCAGCTGGCGCGGTGGGCGAGTACAACGGCAAGTTCATGATCAATCAGATGGTGCTGCGCGGCAGCTCCTGCGCGACCCCGGCGGGCCACAGCAGAAACACCTACCGTAACTTCTTTCCTGCCGCTACGCAGTGGCAGTTCAGCGGGCTGCGCTTGGCGCGCGATAGCTGAGCGCTCGACAATAAAAAAGGCCGCTCCGGATAACCGGAGCGGCCCTTCTATTCGCAGCAAGGCTGCGCGCTGGATCAGTAACCCAGTGCGAAGTGCTCTGCGTCCATCTCCATCAGGTTGTCGGCACCGGACAGCATGCTTTCAACGTGAGTGCGGGTACGCGGCAGAATGCGCTGGAAGTAGAAGCGCGCGGTCTGCAGCTTGGCCTTATAGAAGGCCTCCTCGGAAGTACCTTCAGCCAGTTTGGCTGCAGCTACCCGCGCCATGTCTGCCCAGAAGTACGCCAGGCAGGCATAGCCGCTGTACATCAGGTAATCAACCGACGCAGCACCGACCATTTCACGATCCTTCATGGCAGCCATACCCACTTTCATGGTCAGCTCGCCCCACTCCTTGTTCAGCTGTGCCAGCGGCGCAACAAATTCGGAGATGGAGTCGTTACCCTCGTTGTTCTGGCAGAACTTGTGCACGATCTTGGTGAAGCCCTTCAGCGCTTCGCCCTGCGTCATCAGTACCTTACGGCCCAGCAGGTCAAGAGCCTGAATGCCGGTGGTGCCTTCGTACAACATGGAGATGCGCGCGTCGCGAACGTTCTGCTCCATGCCCCACTCGGCAATGAAGCCATGACCACCGTAGATCTGCACGCCGTGGTTGGCTGCTTCAAAACCCACTTCGGTCATGAACGCCTTGGCAATCGGCGTCAGCAGCGCCAGCAGTGCATCAGCCTGCTTCTTCTGCTCAGCATCCTGGCTGTTCTTGACGATATCGACCTGCTTGGCGGTGAAGTAAACCATGGCGCGGTTGCCTTCAGCGAAGGCCTTCATGGTCAGCAGCATGCGGCGTACATCGGGGTGCACGATGATTGGATCAGCAGCCTTGTCGGGTGCCTTGGCACCGGTCAGAGCGCGCATCTGCAGGCGATCACGAGCGTACTGAATACCACCCTGGAAACCGACTTCGGCGTGGGCCAGACCCTGCAAGGCAGTACCCAGGCGTGCGGTGTTCATAAAGGTGAACATGCAGTTCAGGCCTTTGTTCGGCGGACCGATCAAGAAGCCGGTAGCGGCGTCAAAGTTCATAACGCAGGTAGCGTTACCATGAATACCCATCTTGTGTTCCAGCGAACCACAGCTTACGCCGTTACGCTCGCCCTTCTCGCCATTGGCGTCGGGCAAGAACTTGGGAACGATGAACAGGGAGATACCCTTGGTGCCAGCCGGTGCATCGGGCAGGCGGGCCAATACGATATGGACGATGTTCTCGGCCATGTCGTGCTCACCGGAGGAGATGAAGATCTTGGTGCCGGAAATCTTGTAGCTGCCGTCAGCCTGCGGCTCAGCCTTGGTGCGCAGCATGCCCAGATCAGTACCACAATGGGACTCGGTCAGACACATGGTGCCAGTCCACTGACCAGAAACCAGCTTGGTCAGATAGGTGTGCTTCTGTTCGTCGGTGCCGTGCTCATCCAGGGTATTCATCGCACCGTGGGACAGGCCGGGGTACATACCCCAGGACCAGTTGGCCTGACCAACCATTTCGCTGATCGCCAGACCCAGCGACTCGGGCAGACCCTGACCACCATGGTTGACGTCATGCGCCAGACTCGGCCAGCCACCTTCAACGTACTGCTGATAGGCTTCTTTGAAACCGGTAGGCGTAGTCACGCCATCAGCGCTCCAGGTACAACCTTCACTGTCGCCAGCGCGGTTCAATGGGGCGATTACCTGCTCACAGAACTTGGCGCCCTCTTCCAGGATGGCATTGACCATGTCGGGCGTTGCGTCTTCGCAACCAGGCAGGCTCTGGTAATGCTCTTCATAACCCAGAAGCTCGTCGCGAACGAAACGGATATCACGCAGGGGGGCCTTGTAATCGGGCATGGTGCTTGACCTCAACAGTAGTATCAGATGCAAGGGCAGCCGAAGCTGCATTTGGTACTGCAAAACAGCACTTTCAAACATGTGTTTGAAACATACGTTTACGCCAAATGAAAGTCAACCCCTCCCTGAATGTCGCATCATAAATAGTTGTGAACATACACCGCAGGAAGTCGTGGCCACCGATCGCGTGGGGCCAGGTTAAAGCAGAAGGGAGTACGCCCGGGGTCAGGCGCTCAGACTGATCGCTGAGTCAGCGGGGTTGGCAGAGATTGCCACATCGCGGTAAAGCGAAAGATCTCGCACGCGGCCCGCCTCAGCTGTCGCCCCCTCATCAGCCTCTTCGCCCGACTCAATCTCGCTGTTGTCGTCGGATGCCGCTTCACCTTGTCGTGCCTTGTCCGGCTGCTGGGTTGCCAACTCGGCCCTGGCCTGAGCAATCGCCTGCCCCGCTTGGGCAGCTACCGAACGATCCTGCCCGGACGGTTCAGCCGGTGCCAGTGCGGCGCGACGGACCTGCTCCATCTTCTCGATGGTCGCCTGTGGGTCCCCGGGAATGGGCGAGGTATCGATGCCTACCTCGCCACCCACCGCATAGAGACGCCCGTCAGGACCACGATCATAGTCATACTGCACGGCACCAGCATATTGCCCGCCAACTGACATGTGCGCCTGCTCGTGCGTGCGCACCTCGCGATCACGCGCTGCCAGTTCACGGATTTCCTGCTGCGTTGCCTGCAGCTGCTGGGCCTCGGCGGCGGCCAGCTGAGCGCGCTTTTGCTGCTCAAGGTCGGAAGTTTCTTCGGCAGGTGCAGCGTCGCCTTGCTCAGCCTTGGTCGAGGCGGAGGCGCTGGCTTCATCCACCGGCGCGAAGCGGGCAGAAACGCCAGTGGAGGGCACCGTCAGGTTGGCCGATACGACGCCGGTTACCGGTGCCGGTACAGCCGCAGGGGAATAGGAATAAGCGCTGAACGCGCCGATGTTTGTCATTGCTCAGACCTCTAGAGTCTGCAGGCAGACGAACTCTGACGTGCCAGGGATGGCATAGGCGTCAGACAGTTACGTCAAGCAGGGTGCCCAAAACCTCGTCGGCGGTATCGATTACCGAGGCGCCGACCTCTGCCTCCTGGCGTCCCCTTTGCAATTCAACCAGACTGTCTACTAGGTTGACGGGGCGTGCGCTTTCTACCGGCGCGCTGGACACGGCCTGGCCAGTGGCCGGCTGTGTAGGCGTAGCCTGCGCCGTTACGGGGTCGACGGAACTGCCCAGGCGAGCAATATCGGAAGCCGCGTTGGAGACGCGATTCTGTCCCTGACGCACACTGGTCAGGCCAGATGAAATCAAGTCAAGGGTAGCCATGGCACAACCTCAGATGTAGAGAGCCTGCATACATTCAAGCACAAAAGGCCAGTATTGAGTATCACCACCGGTCAGTTCAGACCAGCGGGGTAACATCCAGATAGGCAGCCACCGACGCCGCATCGGCGTTATCCAGGCGAGGCACGCGGCCCAGCAGCGGGGCTTTGATCAGTTGTTGCAGGGTTGCCAGATTCTCATCCGGCCGGCTCATGTCAGGGTCAACATGATTGGCCACCCAACCTGCCAACTGCAGACCGTCGGCCGCGATGGCCTCGCAGGTCAGCAAGGCATGGTTGATACAGCCCAACCGCATACCCACCACCAACACCACCGGCAGCTTCAACTCAACCGCCAGCTCAGATAGCAGCTCGTCGTCATTGAGCGGTACGCGCCAGCCACCAGCCCCCTCCACCAAGGTCAGGTCGCGCTCGCGGTCAAACACCTGCAGGCAGGCACCCGCCAAAATTTCCAGGGTGAGCGCTGCGCCCTCTTCTTTGGCAGCAATGTGCGGCGCGATGGCCGCCTCCAGCGTAATCGGATTGATAAGTTCGTAGGCCAGCGCCGGCGAACACTCAGCCTGGAGCGCCAAGGCATCTTCGTTGCGCAGCCCGTCGCTGGTGCGCTCACAACCTGCCGCAACCGGCTTGACGGCAGCCGTGCTCAAACCGCCCACGCGCGCGGCGTGTAACAGCGCTGCGGCGATCGTGGTCTTGCCGATTTCAGTGTCAGTTCCGGTAACAAAATAGCGTTTGGACATGCTTTACTCCATCAAACCTGATCAAGGCCCTTGAACAACAGAACCTGCGCCACTTGATAGGTCGCCGGCAACCCGGCAGCCTGACGTTGCACTTCATAGGCGGCGGTCAACCCGCGCAAGCGCGCCCGCCCCGTCAAGCCACTGGGGCGCCCGGCGTTAAGATTGTGCGCGCCAAGGGCTTTCAGCTCATGGGTTAGCTCACTTAACTGACCATAGTGCAGCACGTGCGACTCTACCTCACAGTGCCAACGGGCAAACCCGGCCTGGGCCAGCAGCAGTTGCAATTGCGTCAGCGGCATAAAGCGATTTACGTGCACAAAACCATCCACGGCCAGCCAGGCATCGCGCAGTTCGCCCAAGGTACCTTCCACCAAGGTGTTGAACGCCATACAGCCGCCAGGGCGCAGCACGCGGAAGGCTTCCGCCAGGGCCTGCGGCAACTGCGGACACCATTGCAGCGCCAGGCTGGAAAACAGCAGGTCCTGACTAGCAGAGCGCAAGGGCAGGTTCTCCGCGTCCGCGGCTACCCAATCCAGCGAGTTCGGGCTGCGGTCGCGCGCATAGCGCAACATGCCCTCGGCAATATCAAGCCCCAGCACGGGGCGGCCAAATCGCTCGGCCAGGGCGCGGGTAAAAAAACCTGTCCCGCAGCCAATGTCGGCCAATTGACTCTGGAAGGGCGGCTCAGGCAAACGCGCCAGCAGGTTGTTGCCGACACTGCGCTGCAACTCGGCCACCTGGTCGTAGGTGCCGGCAGCGCGGCTAAAGGAGGCTGCGATCTGGCGCTTGTCGATTGCCTCGCTGCTCACGCCTGCTGCACCCAATCGGCAATCTGCTGCGCTAACCACTGTGGTTCCTCCAACGGCAACGCATGGCTGGACTGCGGATGTACAGCTACTCTCGCCTGCGTATTAAGCGCCTGCAGTTCAGCCGCCACAGCCGCCGGAACCAAGGCATCCTGCGCCGCCAGAATGTGCAGTACCGGCTGTTCGCAGCGACGCAAATGAGCGCGGTTATCCAGCACCCCCAGCAAGGCCAGGTGGTTCAAACGCTGTAGCGGGTCGGCGTCAGTCCATTCCAGCTGCCGGCTTAGCTCGCGCGGCTGCGCCGCACCCTGTGTCACCAGCAGCGCAAAGCGCTTACGAATTTTCTCCGGGTTCTCGCGCGCTTCGCTGAAGAACGCCTTGAACGTGTCGGCTGGCATGGCTTCTGGCCAATCAGCACGCGCCGCGAAACAGGCGTTGCTGGCAATCGTCACAACCCCGCAGAACCTCTCTGGATAACGCCTCAGCAGCTGAACAGCGAGCACGCCGCCCAGCGACCAACCCACCAGCCAGCCGGGAAGCAAGCTGCTGGCCAGCTGTTCGAGGTCTGCCTCCAGATTCGACATCTGCATCGGCGGCAGCTCATGACTGATCAGGCTGTAGTCTGGCAGGCTGCCCTGCAACGCTTGTTGCAGGGCAGCAAGATTGCTGGCGGCCAATGACCAGCCAGGTAACAGATTAATGGTGTTCATGGATCTTCTCTTCGTCCGGCAATGCTGCTAGGGCAGCTTCCAGCGCCTGCAGCAACTGCGCCACATCATCTTCACTGTGCGCGGCGCACAGGGTTACCCGCAACCGCGCGGTGCCGCGCGGTACCGTTGGCGGGCGGATAGCGGTCACCAGAATACCGCGCTCCCGTAGTGCTGCCGACAACGCCAGCGCGCGATCGCTACTACCAACCAGGATGGGTTGTATCGGGGTCGGACTATCCATCAGTTGCAGGCCCAGACCGGCAGCACCAGTGCGGAAACGCTTGATCAACTGCTGCAAGTGGCTACGCCGCCATTGCTCTTCCCGCAGCAGCTGCAGGCTTTTGAGCGTGGCACAGGCGACTGCCGGAGGCTGACTGGTGGTGTAAATATAGGGGCGGGCAAACTGAATCAGACTTTCAATCAGCTCCTCGCTGCCGGCAACAAAGGCGCCAGCGGTGCCAAAAGCCTTGCCCAGGGTACCGACCAGCACCGGCACATCATCCAGCCCCAGCCCATAGTGCTCGACGATGCCGCCGCCCTCTGCACCCAGACAGCCGAAGCCGTGCGCATCATCCACCATCATCCAGCCGCCGCGCTGGCGAGTCTGAGCGCAGAGCGCCGGCAGGTTGGCGAGATCACCATCCATACTGAACACACCATCGGTCACGACCAGGGTGTTACCGGTTGCCTTGTCCAGACGTGAGGCAAGGCTCGCAGGGTCGTTGTGCAGATAACGTGAGAAACGCGCGCCACTCAACAGGCCCGCATCGAGCAGCGAGGCGTGATTGAGACGGTCCTCCAGCACGGTATCGCCCTGCCCTACCAATGCCGTCACCGTGCCCAGATTGGCCATGTAACCGCTGGACATCAGCAAAGCACGTGGGCGGCGGGTAAACACTGCCAGCGCCTCTTCCAGTTCGTGGTGTGGCGCGCTGTGCCCGACCACCAGGTGTGAAGCGCCGCCGCCCACACCCCAACGCTGTGCGCCGGCCACAAAGGCGTCGATCACCTCGGGATGATTGGCCAACCCCAGATAATCATTGTTGCAGAACGCCAGCAGCTCTTCGCCATCCACTCGCACGCGTACGCCCTGTGGGGCATCCAGCAGGGGTCGGCGGCGATAGAGATGGGCAGCCCGGCGCTCGGCCAGGCGGGCAGACAGGTCAAAGGGCACGCGGAACACTCATTCGGGGTGAAGCGGCGAGCTTCAAGCCGCAAGTTAAAACACTCTACTGGGGTTAGCTTGCGGCTTGTCGCTGCGCTTAACCCGCCGCAGCGTTGCTGAACAACGCGCTGTCGCGCTGCTCGACCAGCGCCTGCTCGATCGCGGCCTGATGCACCTCGTCGTCGTGCTCTTCACGCTCTTCGGGCTTGATGCCCAGGCGCTCGAACAACAGCATGTCCTTCTCCGCCTGTGGGTTGGCGGTGGTCAGCAAGCGCTCGCCGTAGAAGATCGAATTGGCACCGGCAAAAAAGGCCAGCGATTGGGTTTGCTCGTTCATCTGTTCACGGCCGGCGGACAGACGCACGTGGGATTTGGGCATCATGATGCGCGCGACCGCCAGCGTGCGGATAAAGTCGAAGGGGTCGACGTCTTCGGCGTTCTCCAGTGGCGTGCCCTTGACCTTGACCAGCATGTTGATCGGTACGCTCTCAGGGTGTTCCGGCAAATTGGCCAACTGAATCAGCAGACCCGCACGGTCTTCGACCGACTCGCCCATACCCAGAATGCCGCCGGAGCAGATTTTCATGCCCGCATCCCGCACGTAGGCCAGGGTTTCCAGCCGATCGCCGTATGTGCGCGTGGTGATGATGTTGCCGTAGAACTCCGGCGAGGTATCCAGGTTATGGTTGTAATAATCCAATCCGGCATCCGCCAGCGCCGCAGTCTGTTCCTTGGTCAGCTTGCCCAGCGTCATGCAGGTTTCCAGACCCAGCTCACGTACGCCACGCACCATCTGCAACACATAAGGCATATCTTTCTCGGAGGGGTGCTTCCAGGCGGCGCCCATACAGAAACGCGTGGCACCGATCTTCTTGGCCGCGGCGGCTTCATCCAGCACTTTCTGTACTTCCAGCAGCTTTTCTTTATCCAGGCCGGTATTGTAATGGCCCGACTGCGGGCAGTACTTGCAGTCTTCCGGGCACGCGCCGGTCTTGATCGACAGCAGCGTGGAGACCTGGACTCGGTTGGGATCAAAGTGCTCACGGTGCACCGTCTGGGCGCGGAACAACAGGTCATTGAAGGGCAGGCGGAACAGCGCCAGAACATCGGCGGGCGTCCAGTCGTGGCGAGTCACGGAAGCTGTCATGGAGTCATGTCCTTGGAATATTGCTTTGGGAACCCTCGAGGGTTCACTCTATGGCAAGCATGATAGCGACGGCATGGAGGCTGTCAACCATTGTTAAAATCACAAGTTTACAGCTGGGCAAAAAACAACCTATTAAGCCACTGTCTGCTTTGTGGGCTACGCGTAGCGCATTTGCAGGCAGGCCTCTGCCGCGGCTGCCTCGCCGACTTGCCTTGGCTGCACGCGCATTGCCGCCAATGCGCGCTACCCTTGCCTCAGGCCGATGCGCTCTGTGGTCAGTGTCTGCAGCGCCCGCCACCCTTCGCGCATGCTACCGCACCGCTGCTTTACCGCTTTCCCGTGGACTCGCTGGTGCCTGCCTTCAAGTACCACCGGCAGAATGCCTATGGCCGATTGCTCGCTCAGCTGATGTTGCTGCATCTGACTCATTATCTGGCGCAATTCCCCGAGCGCCGTCCTGACCTGCTGATGGCCATGCCGATGCATTCGGCGCGGCAAGCACAGCGCGGTTATAATCAGGCCTTTGAACTGGCCCGCCCGCTGGCCAATGCCCTGCAGCTGCCCTTGGAACGCAAGGCGCTGCAGCGCAGCCGCGCTACGCAGCCGCAACAGGGCCTGACCGCCCGCCAGCGCCAGCAAAATCTGCACGATGCCTTTTGTTGCAGCCAACCGGCGCAGATCACCGGGCGTGACATCGCGCTGGTCGATGATGTGATGACCACCGGCACCAGCGCTGGCGAAGCCACCCGCACCCTGCTGCGCGCGGGCGCAAACTCAGTGCAGATATGGTGCGCTGCGCGCACGCCTTGAGCGCAGAGTTGCCACCTGCCCCCTGAGTTGTGCCACCATAGCTACCCTTTTCTGACGCAGGCGAACCGGTTATGGACGCGCACCATCCCTTTGCTTTGCTCACCCCCGATACCGTACTCGACGCTGTCGAGTCATTGGGCTTTGTCTCCGATGCCCGCACGCTCACCCTCAACAGCTATGAAAACCGGGTGTTTCAGGTCGGCATCGAAGATGCTCAGCCGCTGATCGCCAAGTTCTACCGTCCGCTGCGCTGGAGCGATGAATCCATTCTTGAAGAGCACCAGTTCTCCCTGGAACTGGTCGAGCGCGAGATACCGGTCATTCCGCCGATGCAGATCAATGGCGAAACCCTGTTCGAGTTCGCCGGCTTCCGCTTCAGCCTGTTCAAGCGTTTTGGCGGCCGTGCACCCGAATTCGAAGACCCGGATCACCTGCTCATGCTGGGCCGCCTGGTCGGCCGGCTACACGCGGTTGGCGCCATGCGGCCCTTCGATCACCGGCCCGAGCTGACAGTAGAAACCTTCGGCACCGACAGCCTGGACTTTTTGCGCAGCACGAATGTGGTACCAGAGGGCCTGCAAGCCGCCTACTTTTCGGTCGCCGAGGACCTGCTCAAGGTGGTCGCCGAGCGCTTCGCCGCACACCCGTGCACCACACTTCGGCTGCACGGCGACCTGCACGTCGGCAATCTGCTCTGGCGCGATGAAAGCCTGTACATGGTCGATTTGGATGACTGCCGCCAGGGCCCGGCCATTCAGGACCTGTGGATGATGTTGTCCGGCGAGCGCGACCAACGTCAGGCCCAGCTGGCCGAGCTGGCCGACGGCTACAACGAATTCTACGATTTTGACCCCAGCCAATTGGCGCTGATTGAGCCGCTGCGCAGCCTGCGGCTGATCAACTACAGTGCCTGGCTGGCACGCCGCTGGGACGACCCGGCCTTCCCGATGCACTTCCCCTGGTTTGCCAGCGAACGCTATTGGGCCGAGCAAATACTGACCCTGCGAGAACAACGCGCGGCGATGGATGAGCCGGTGCTTCGCCTGTTCTGATCTGGCTGCATAAAGAACATCAATGGCCATTCCCAGCCAGGGAATCAGCCAATACACTGCTTCGCGTTAAAATTTGAGGTGACCTCCATGACCGAGATACTGCTTGATCAACGTAACCTGGCCTTCGAGCTCTATGAAGTGCTGGATGCCGAAGGCCTGACCCGACGTGAGCGCTTTGCCGACCACAACCGGGAAACCTTCGACGCGGCCATTGGCACCGCCCGCACCATCGCCGAGAAGCTCTTTGCCCCGCACAACCGCAAGAGCGACGAGAACGAGCCCAAATACGTGGACGGTGCGGCCGAGCTGATCCCCGAGGTCAAACCGGCGGTCGACGCCTTCCTGGAAGCCGGCTTTCTGAACGCTACCCGCACCTTCGAGCAGGGCGGCATGCAGATGCCCAACCTGCTGTCCCAGGCCTGCTTCGCGCACTTTCAGTCGGCCAACGCGGCTACCTCGTCCTACGCCATGCTCACCATGGGCGCAGCCAACCTGATCGAAAACTTTGGCACCGAGGAGCAGAAAGAACGCTATCTGCAGCCGATGATCGAAGGTCGCTTTTTCGGCACCATGGCGCTGACCGAGCCGCACGCAGGTTCCTCGCTGTCTGATATCCGCACCAAGGCAGAACCGGCTGGCGATGGCAGCTACCGTCTCAAGGGCAACAAGATCTTCATTTCCGGCGGCGATCACCCGCTATCGGAAAACATCGTGCACATGGTGCTGGCCAAGCTGCCCGATGCGCCACCCGGTGTGAAGGGCATCTCGCTGTTCATCGTGCCCAAGTTCCTGGTCAATGATGACGGCAGTCTGGGCGAGCGCAACGACGTTGCCCTGGCCGGCCTGTTCCACAAGATGGGCTGGCGCGGCACCACCTCTACCGCCCTCAACTTCGGTGACAAGGACAACTGCGTCGGCTACCTGATCGGCAAGCCACACCAGGGCCTGGCGTGCATGTTCCAGATGATGAACGAGGCGCGTATCGGTGTCGGCATGGGCGCGGTGATGCTCGGCTACGCCGGCTACTTGTACTCGCTGAACTACGCCCGCGAGCGTCCGCAGGGTCGTCTGCCCGATGGCAAGGACCCGACCGCACCGCAGGTTTCCATCATCGAACACACCGACGTCAAGCGTATGCTGCTGGCACAGAAAGCCTACGTTGAAGGCGCCTTCGATTTGGGCCTGTATGCCGCCCGCCTGTTCGACGACACCGAAACCCTGGAAACCGAGGCCGAGCGCAAGACCGCGCTGGAGCTGCTGGACCTGCTGACGCCCATCGTCAAGGCCTGGCCATCAGACTACTGCCTCAAGGCCAACGAGCTGGCCATTCAGATTCTCGGTGGCCACGGCTATACCCGTGAGTACCCGGTAGAACAGTACTACCGCGACAACCGCCTCAACCCGATCCACGAGGGCACCAACGGCATCCAGTCACTCGACCTGCTGGCGCGCAAGGTAGTGATGAACAATGGCTCCGCGCTCAAGCAGCTGTCTGAGTTGATTCTGGCCACCTGCAAGCAGGCTGCCGTGCATCCAGAGCTGAACGGGCTGCGCGAGCCGCTGGAAAAACTGCTCGCGCATCTGGGCCAGGTTACGGTCGCGCTCCTGGGTGACATGGGCAAAGGCCAGGTCAATCAGGCGCTGGCCAACTCCGCGCTCTACCTTAAAGCCTTTGGTCACATGGTTATCGGCTGGCGCTGGCTGCAGCAGGCAGTGCACGCACAGAACGGTTTGAACAGCGGTAACCCGGCCGATCGCGACTTCTACCAGGGCAAACTGCAGGCAGCGCGCTACTTCCTCAACTGGGAAGTGCCATCCTGCCACCATGACCTGAACGTACTGGAAAATCGTGACCCCACCTGTTACGACATGCAGGACGCCTGGTTCTGATTATTACGTGACCCGCAACTGATCAGCGCCATCTCAACAGGCCACCCCACAAGGGTGGCCTGTTGTCTTTGTGGGCCAGGAAACTTTGTCGTGGCTGGCCGGTCCGCTTCCCAACGGCCAGCCGTGCAGCTACCCTTCAGGTCAGTACTCTTCAGGATCACCTTTCATGTCGCGTTTTTTGTCATCGTTCATTCTCTGCCTGTTTATCAGCACCAGCGTGCTGGCCCAGGAAGCGCCGCAGACCGAAGAGCTGAATCAGCGTATTGAAGCCACCAACGCGAGCGTCGAGACCCTCAACAGCAGCTCCCTGGCCGAACCGGACAAACGCGAGCTGAACGAGCTGTATCAAAGCACCCTGAACTACCTCAAGCAGAGCGTGCAGGCCAAGGACGATCAGGACAAGCTGCAGGAAGAGATCGCCAGCGCACCGCGCGAAACCCAAAGCATCCGCGCCCAACACAATCAACTGGCCAAGCGCGACAACGCCGGCAGCGCACGCAAGGACAGCCTGCAGAAAACCGAGCTGCACGAGCTGGAAGGCAAGCTGGCCGAGCAAGTCAATCAGATGTTCACCTGGCAGAACGAGCTGACCGCCGTTAACGGCGAGCTGATTGCCGCCCAGACACGCCCGGAGCGCACCCAGGCCAGCGTGTCCGACAACCAGAAGCGCGCACAAACCGTGGCGGAACAGCTGCGCTCGCTGCAGCGCCAGCCGCCAACCCAGCAAAGCCGCGCGCGCATCGATATGCTGCAGGCCGAGCGCGATTACCTGCAGATCACCAACGACTTGCTGCGCCAGAAGCTCTCGGGCAACAACGTGCTGCAGGACCTGGCAACCCAGAAGAAAAACCTGTTGAGCCTGCAGATCCGTCAGATCGAAGACGACATCAAGGTCCTGCAGGACGTGATCAATGAAAAGCGCCGCAGCCAGTCGGAACAAGCTGTCAGCGACGCCACGCTGCCGGAAGACGAATCGCAGAATCAGGTATTGCAGGACCAGAGCAGCATCAACCGCGAGCTGAGCGAGGAGCTGTTATCGGCAACTGGCCAGATTGGCGACCTGACCCGCCGCAACATCGAAACCAAGCAGCAAACCGAACACTTGAGCCAGGTCGACAAGGCCCTGGAGCAGCAAATCGATGTATTGGAAGGCAGCCTGCTGCTGTCGCGCATACTGCACCAGCAGAAAAATGCACTGCCCAAGGTCAGCATTGACAGCCGCATTGCCGATCAGATCGCCGACCTGCGCCTGCGCCAGTTTGAACTCACCCAGCTGAGTAACGACCTGAGCAACCCGGATGCCTACCTGAACAACCTGTTGCTACAGATCCCCGTGCGCCAGCGCGATGCCCTGCGCCCGGGGCTGGAACAGATGGTCAACAGCCGGGTGACGCTGGTCGAGCAGCTGAACAACAACATCAACACGTTGATCAATCTGGCCATCAGCCTGCAGATCAACCAGCGCCAGCTGCAACAGCTCAGCGATGACCTCAAGCGCACCATCGACGACCAGCTGTTCTGGGTCGCCAGCAGCAAACCGCTGGACATGGGCTGGCTGAAGGATTTTCCGGCCCAGGCCAAGCGCCAGGTCGACAGCCTGCACCTCAAACAGGTGGCCGGCAACGTGGTCAATACCATAAAGCTGCACTACCCCTGGGGCATCTTCTTTGCCCTGTTCATCGCCCTGTATCTGTGGCGTCAACCGAGCATGCGCCACAAGCTCAACACCCTGCACGACGAGGTCGGCCACTTTCGTCGAGACAGCCCCTGGCACACCCCACGGGCGCTGGGCCTGACCATTGCGTTGATCAGCCCGATACCGCTGGCACTGCTGTTTCTGGGGCTGATAATGCACCTGGGCAATGAACCGGCGATGCCGGCACTGGGCCTGGCGCTACTCAAGCTCAGCCTGGCCTGGTTTGTCCTGCACCTGCTGTACCGCGTGCTTGACCCGCGCGGTATTGCGGCACGTCATTTCCACTGGGATGACAGCCTGGTGCAGCGCCTGCACAAGCTGGCCCGCCGACTCGCCTGGATCATGCTGCCCTTGGTACTGGTGCTGGGGCTGCACGGCGCCCTGCCACAGCAGCTGGGCGGAGACGCGTTGGGACGCGCCATCATGATGTTGGGCATGGCGCTGCTGGCCGGTTTGCTGGGCCGCATGATGTGGCGCAGCGAGCCGCTGTATCATTCGCGCATATTGCATTTCAGTGCCACCACCGTGTTGATTCTGGCGCCGCTGGCACTGGCCGGACTGACGGCCTGGGGCTATCACTACACCGCCGTCAAGCTGGCCGAACGCTTTATCGACAGCCTTTACCTGATCGTGCTCTGGATGCTGCTGGAGGGCACAGTGGTGCGCAACCTGAACGTCGCCGGCCGCCGCCTGGCCTACCAGCGCGCCGTGGCCAAACGACAGGCAGCCGAAGCACGTGAGGGTCAGGACAGCGAAGTGCCCTCGGTCGAAGTGCCGGAAATGAACATCCAGCAGATCAACCAGCAGTCACTGCGGCTGGCCAAACTGGCCTTGGTGATCGCTTTCAGCATTGCGTTGTATTTCACCTGGGCCGACCTGATCAGTGCGGCGTCCTACCTTGAGTCGGTCACGCTCTGGCAGTACGAAGGCGATGGCCTGAACACCGGCGAATCAGTACCGATCAGCGCCGGCGATATCCTCAGCGCACTGGTTACCCTGATTCTCACCTTCACCCTGGCGCGCAACCTGCCCGGCCTGCTGGAAATACTGGTGCTCTCGCGCATGGAACTGCGCCAGGGCACCAGCTATGCCGTCACCACGCTGCTGAGCTATGTGATCGTCGGCTTTGGCCTGGTCAGCTCACTGTCATCACTGGGCGTCAGTTGGGACAAGTTGCAATGGCTGGTGGCCGCACTGGGTGTCGGTCTGGGTTTTGGTCTGCAGGAAATCTTCGCCAACTTCATTTCCGGCCTGATCATCCTATTTGAACGCCCGGTACGTATTGGCGATGTGGTCACCATCGGGCCGCTGTCCGGGACCATCAACCGCATTCGTATTCGCGCCACTACCATTACCGATTTCGATAACAAGGAAATCATTGTCCCCAACAAGAACTTCGTCACCGAGCAGATCATCAACTGGTCGCTGCAAGACACCATCACTCGGGTAATCATCAAGGTCGGGGTCGCCTATGGGTCAGACGTGGCGAAAGTGCGCCAACTACTGAAAGAAATAGCGCAGAACAATCCACGCGTACTGAAAGACCCCGAGCCGCTGGTGTTCTTCCTCAATTTCAGCGACAGCACCCTGGAGCACGAACTGCGCGTGCATGTGAAGGAGCTGGCCGACCGTAACCAGGCCACAGATGAGATCAATCGCGAGATCGATCGGGTGTTCAAGGAGAACGGCATCGAGATCGCCTTCCGTCAGCTCGACGTCAATCTGCGCAGCAGCAAGGGCCTGGAAAAGCTGGTACACAGCTACCGCGTGGATGAGCCAAACCGCGAACGGGCAGACGCCATCCCGGTCAAAGTCGGTGACCCTGACCCGGAAACCCCAGCCGAACGCAGTGACGACGAACCCGGCAGCGGCTCACCCCCGCTCTAGCCACGCACGGCCCCCGCTGCACGCTATTGCCGAGCGGCCGGGGGCGGGAGCAAAATACGCGCCTCGTTCAACCTCGTTGAGTCACCCGCCATGCCCAGAGCCGCCGAACTGAAAAAAGGTCAGATCGTCCAGATCAACAGCCAGCCTTACATCGTTAGCCAGATTGACGTTAAGAGCCCCTCCTCACGCAGCGGCACCACCCTGTACAAGGTGCGCTTCAATCACGTGCAGACCAAGCAGAAGCTGGACCAGAGCCTGACCGGCGATGACATGCTGAGCCCTATCGACTTCCAGAAACGCCAGGTGCAGTTTCTGTATCAGGATGCCGATGGCTACACCTTCATGGATAACGAGGATTTTGCCCAGTTCACCCTGAGCGCTGATCAGCTTGAAGAACAGCTCGACTACCTGTTCGACGGCATCGAAGGGCTCTACGGCCTGCTGGTGGAAGGCAGTCTGGTGGGTATCGAACTGCCCGCCGTGGTGGAGATGCCGATCGAAGAAACACCACCCGCCATCAAGGGCTCTTCCGCCAGCGCCCGCACCAAGACCGCACGCTTCGCCACTGGTTTGGAAGTCCAGATCCCCGAGTACCTGGAGACCGGCGAGGTGGTGCGTATCAACACCGAATCCGGCAAGTTCATGTCCCGCGCCTGAGCGCCCCCACCCGGTTGTTATTGCGCAACCGGGTACTGCCAACACCTGCCTCACACCGCCCGCGTAACACGCGTTGTATTTTCAGCACACAATTGCAAGAATACGACTCGTTATCGTTAGTACTTCATTCTCAAGGCCTGTGCTTGCTCCCGCGCCAGCCAATACGCCTCTCGGAACACAGGGACTGGATTCCACCACCATGAACGTCAAAGCCTGGTTTCTGGTTCACAAGTGGACCAGCCTGATCTGCACCCTGTTTTTACTGATGCTGTGCCTCACCGGGCTACCACTGATTTTTCATGAGGAAATTGACCACCTGTTCGGCGATGAGGTCGAGGCCCCGGCAATGCCCTCAGGTACAACGGACGCCAGCCTCGACACCCTGGTCAGCGCTGCTCTCAGGCATCGCCCGGGTGACGTCATCCGCTTCATGTTCTGGGATGACCACCACCCGCACCAGGCCTTCGTCACAATGGCCGGCAGCCTGGATGCCCCGGCAGAAGAAAATCACTCGCTGGTTATGGATACCCGCACCGCCGCCGTTCTTGATGAGCCCGAGCCCGACCGCGGCTTCATGTATGTGATGTTCAAACTGCATGTCGACCTGTTTGTCGGCTTACCCGGCATGCTGTTCCTCGGCTTTATGGGGCTGCTGTTCGTGGTTGCCATCGTCTCGGGTGTGGTGCTTTACGCGCCCTTTATGCGCAAGCTGGATTTTGGCAGCGTACGTAGACAACGCAGCGCCCGGCTGAAATGGCTGGATCTGCACAACCTGCTGGGCGTGGTCACGCTGGTCTGGGCACTGGTGGTCGGGCTAACCGGCAGCATCAATACACTCAGTCCTGTCGTCGTTGGGCTGTGGCAACAGGATCAGCTGGCCAGCATGACTGCTGCCTACGCAGAGGTGCCGATACCCGAGCAATTGGGCTCGCTGCAGCGCGCGGTGGATACCGCAGACGCCGCGGTAGAAAATATGCACATGAGCTTTATCGCCTGGCCGGGCAGCCAGTTCTCCAGCCAGCATCACTACGGCATTTTCTACCGCGGCGATCAGCCGCTGACCTCGCGCCTGCTGCAGCCGGTGCTGGTGGATGCGCAGACCAACGCGCGGCTGGAACCACAGCCGCTACCCTGGTACGCCCAGGCCTTGTTACTGTCCCAGCCACTGCATTTTGGTGACTACGGCGGCCTGCCGCTGAAAATCATCTGGGCCCTGCTCGACCTGGCCACCATCGTGGTGCTGGGCTCCGGGCTTTACCTGTGGCTGGGTCGGCGCAGCACCACCGCTCGCCGCATAGCGGAGGTGCAGAGCGGCGGCCTGAGTGAGGAGCCTAGCCCATGAGCACAGCGCGAAAAGGTCTCTGGCATATTTTCCGAGCACCGCTGCTGCTGGCAGCACTGAGCAGTGTCGGTCTGCTTGCCGCGCTGATCGGTGACGGCGTTTACGACCTGCTGTCCTGGCTCGCGCTAGGCTGCATTCCTGCGGTTATCGCTTGGTATTGGACGAAAGCAAACGTATAAAGAGCAGCGACTTTCTTCGTTTCCTCAAGGAGCACCGCATGTCCCAACAGCCGCACATCATCGAACCCGCCGTACCCGCCACCCGCTGCGTGATCTGGCTGCACGGCCTGGGTGCAGACTGCTTCGATTTTGTCCCTGTGGTCGAGGCGCTGGGCCTGCCGCAGAACCATGGCATACGCTTTGTGTTCCCGCAGGCGCCCACCCGCCCGGTCACCATCAATGGCGGCTTCCCGATGCCCTGTTGGTACGACATCCTCGGCATGTCGCCGGCCCGCGCCATCAATCAGGCCCACATGGACGAAGCCGTCGCCATGCTCAAGGGGCTGATTGCCGATCAGGAGGCCAAGGGCATCATGCCTGACCAGGTGATTCTGGCGGGCTTCTCCCAGGGCGGCGCGGTGGTGATCAGTACCGCCGTGCTCAGCCGCTTGCCGCTGGCCGGCGTGATGGCGTTGTCGACCTACGGCCCTGACCTCGACAAGCTACTGCAGAGCACGCCGCAAACATCGAGCCTGTCGGTGTTCTGCGCCCACGGGCGCGGTGACGAGGTACTGCCAATCAGCATGGGCCGCGAGGCACACGACCTGCTGCAGGCCGCCGGCCACAGTACGCAATGGCACGACTACCCCATGGCGCACGAAGTCTGCCCGCAGGAAATCGCCGACATTCGGCAGTGGCTGACAGCGCGCTTCGAGCTGTAATGCCACTGCCGGCGCACTCCGGCAGCTGATCAAAAAACAACCGCCACAAGGCTTCGCTAACGCGCGGCCTTGCTTTACACTGGCGCATCATTTTTTGTTCACATAACCGAGAGACGCCTGTGCTCAAAGCACTGAAGAAGCTGTTAAACAAGCCAGAAGAGCAAGCCGCAGCCCCTGCAGCACCCAACCCGGAAAAGCCTCAGGAACAGCAAGCACGGCCCAGCAACCAGGCTGACCAACCCAGCGCGTATGACCGCGACAAGCCCCGCTCACCTGGTGCAGATGCAGATGCAGATGCAGATGCAGATCATAAAGCTGCAGCCAGAAAACCACGAGCGCCGCGCCAGAAGCCAGCGGCCAACCCGCCCGCCAAACCCTGGACCATCGCCGACTTTAAAGTCGAGCCCGAGGAAGGCAAAACGCGTTTCCACGATTTCCCGCTGCCCGATTCGCTGATGCACGCCATTCAGGATCAGGGCTTCAGCTACTGCACACCGATCCAGGCGGCGGTACTCGGCAACACCCTCAAGGGCCACGACGCCATTGGTCGCGCGCAGACCGGTACCGGCAAAACCGCCGCTTTCCTGCTCTCCACCATCACCCAGTTGCTGGAAACCCCAGCGCCGGATGAACGCTACATGGGCGAGCCACGGGCACTGATCATCGCCCCCACCCGCGAGCTGGTCATGCAGATTGCCAGCGACGCCGAAGGCCTGACCAAACACTGCCCACTGAACGTCATGGCCTTTGTTGGCGGCATGGATTACGACAAGCAGCTCAAGCAGCTGGAGCGCAGCTATTGCGACATTCTGGTCGCCACACCAGGCCGCCTGCTGGACTTCTGCAACCGCGGTGAAGTGCACCTGGATTTGATCGAGGTGCTGATCCTCGACGAGGCCGACCGCATGCTCGACATGGGCTTTATCCCGCAGGTACGCCAGATCATCCGCCAGACACCGCGCAAGGGCGATCGCCAGACGCTGCTGTTCTCCGCCACCTTCAGCGACGACGTGATGAACCTGGCGCAGCAGTGGACGGTTGAGCCGGCCATTGTCGAGATCGAACCCGAGCGCCCTGCGTCCGAAAACGTGACCCAGAAAGTCTACGCGGTCAGCGGCAAGGACAAATACAAGGTGCTCTACAACCTGGTCACCCAGCTGGAGCTTGAACGGGTGATGGTCTTCGCCAACCGCAAGGATGAAGTGAGACGCGTACAGGAGCGCCTGGTACGCGACGGCATCAATGCCGCGCAGCTGTCGGGCGATGTGCCACAGCAGAAACGCGTACGCACGCTGGACAACTTCAAGAACGGCAAGCTGCGGGTTCTGGTCGCCACCGACGTGGCCGGGCGCGGCATTCACATCGACGGCATCAGCCACGTGATCAATTACACCCTGCCCGAAGACCCCGAAGACTACGTGCACCGCATCGGGCGTACCGGCCGCGCCGGCGCCAAGGGCACCTCGATCAGCCTGGCCGGCGAGGACGACGCCTTCCAGATTCCGCCGATTGAAGAGTTGCTCGGCGGCAAGCTGGAGTGCATTCCGCCGGAAGAGCAGTTCCTCAAGGCTATTCCCCAGCGTCAGCAGACCGCCGAGGAGAAAGCCGCCAGCGACGCCAACGAGGCAGAACAGGCTGCCGCAGCCGCAGCCAGCCGCAAACGTGCCTCCGGGCGTCGTGATCGGCCTCAAGGGCGTCGCTAAACCTCCTGCGTCGCTATACGGGCCAGGCACTTTGCCGGCCCGAGTCTTTTGCTGCCACCCCTCTCACACCCGCAACTGCACCTCGTTCGCTGGGCAACGCAAAAACGCGCATGCAAAGTAGCGAAATGGCGATCAAGGGAAATAGCGGAAGAAACGGCGAAGGAGCTTGTCGAGCGGACAAAATCGGCGACTTTCGGCACGCCGGGCCAATGACTATAACGCGCTTTTTCTACCCCTGCCCAGCCCCATTCGTCTATTTCGAACTTTTTTGAAATTAAGCCTTTCACGTGCTTGTGAAGGTCATCTTCTTTGCGTTATATCTCGCTCAACCGGCCCACGCCAACAGGTGATCCCTTGATACCTGATGGCCTGCGAGCTGGCCCTGTGGACTGCCAGGCGCAGCTCAGGCGCCTGATACAGACCAAGTGTCACCGGCCCTTGCGAGGTAATAGCATATGGAAGCGTGCGGACCTACCGAACACACCTTCTACGTCCTCGATACCAACGTCCTGATTCACGACCCCAACGCCCTGCTCAATTTCGAAGAACACCACGTGGTCATTCCCATGACCGTTCTGGAGGAACTCGACAAACTCAAATCCGGCAAGACCAGTATCGCCGCCGATTGCCGCCAGGCCATCAGGCTGATCGACAAGACCCTCGGCGTTGCCCCACCGGACCAGGTAGAAGAAGGCGTTCCCATCGAGCGCGGCAAGCTCGGCCCCAACGGTACGCTGGCTATCCTCATGGAAAAGACGCTGATCCCAGCTCACTGCCTGCCCAACGACCTCAACGACAACAAGATCATCAACCAACTGTGCCATCTGCAGAACCTGCATCCCGACGGCCGCATCGTGCTGGTTTCCAAAGACATCAACATGCGCCTCAAAGCGCGCGGCTGCGGTATTGATGCCGAGGACTATCACACCGACCAGTTGCTGGATGACATCGATCTGCTGGCTCGTGGCTACCACCAGGTGCCCGGTTCCTTCTGGGATCGCGTGAACAAGGTAGAAACCCGTCAGCTGACTGGCCAGACCCTGCACCACGTGCAACTGACCGACAATCTGCCGGCGCTGCATGTGAACGACTTCATCATTGATGAACAGGGGTTTATTGGCTGGGTCAAAGCCATCGACGGCGACCGCCTGAGCATCCGCGACCTGCACCAGGAGCCGCTGCTGCATCAGGAGTGCTGGGGCCTGCGTCCACGCGACATTTTCCAGGCGTTGGCGATGTTCGCCCTGCTCGACCCGGATATTCACCTGGTCAACCTCACCGGCGCCGCCGGCTCGGGTAAAACCATTCTGGCGCTGGCTGCGGCCATCGAGCAGACCATGGTGACCAAGACCTACCGCCGCATCATCGCCACCCGCAGCACCCAGGGGCTGGACGAAGACATCGGCTTTTTGCCAGGCACTGAAAAGGAGAAGATGGAGCCCTGGCTCGGCGCGATCACCGACAACCTTGAAGCCCTGCACATGGATGATGAGAGTACCCACGGCAGCGTGGAATACATTCTTGACCGCGTACCGCTGCAGTTCAAATCACTGAACTATATTCGTGGCCGCAGCTTCCAGCAGAGCTTCATCCTGATCGATGAAAGCCAAAACCTGACACCGCACCAGATCAAGACCATCATTACGCGCGCCGGCACCGGCTCCAAGGTCGTCTGTCTCGGCAACCTGGCGCAAATCGACACACCTAACCTGAACGCCACCAGTTCCGGCCTGACCTATCTCACTGAATGTTTCAAAGACTTTCCTCACGGCGTACACATCCATCTGCAGGGCGTACCTCGCTCCGCCTTGGCTGAGTACGCAGAAACACACCTCTGACCGGCCGGTGGCCGGTAGCTGCAAGCCACAAGCTTCAAGCTGCAAGAAAAACCCGCGTGATCCCACATACGCGGGTTTTTTATAAGCGGAGAAATTTACCAGAACTCGCTAACTCGCCCGACTTGGCTTTTGGCTTTTGGCTTGCTGCTGCGAAGCCCAATAGCCCCTTTCTATCCACCCCATTACCCCTGCCGCCGTCGGTTTCCGTCATAATGCGCGCTCCACGCTGACAGGAGTACGCCCATGCTGATGGTGATTTCGCCCGCCAAGACCCTTGATTACGACACCCCGCCGGTGATTGAGCAAAGCACTCAACCGCGTTTTGTTGACCACAGCGTCGAGCTGATCGAGGTGCTGCGTGAAAAGTCGCCACAGGATATCGCCAAGCTGATGTCGCTGTCGGACAAGCTGGCGAGTCTCAACGTCGCGCGCTACGGCAGCTGGGAGCGCGAGAGCACGCCGCGCAATGCCAAACAGGCGCTGCTGGCGTTCAAGGGCGATGTTTATACCGGGCTTGATGCCGAGGACTTCAGCAGTGATGACTTTGCCTTTGCCCAGCAGCACCTGCGCATGCTGTCCGGACTGTACGGCTTGCTGCGCCCGCTGGACCTGATGCAGCCCTATCGTCTGGAGATGGGCACCAAACTGGCCAACCCTCGCGGCAAAGACCTGTATACCTTCTGGGGCGAGCGCATCAGTGAATGGCTGAATGACGATCTCGCAGCGCAGGGCGATCAGGTGCTGCTCAACCTCGCCTCGCAGGAGTATTTTGGGGCGGTCAAGCCCAAGGCTCTCCAGGCGCGCGTGATTGATACCGTATTCAAGGACTGCAAAAACGGTCAGTACAAGATCATCAGTTTTTATGCCAAGAAAGCACGCGGCCTGATGGCCCGCTACGTCATCAAAGAGCGCCTGCAAGACCCGGAAGGATTGAAAGACTTCACCACTGACGGCTACTACTTTGACGCCAGCGCCAGCAGCGAAAACAAGTTGGTGTTTCTGCGCGACGAACAGCGCTGAAGTAAAAAACCCGGCTCAGGCCGGGTTTTTTACTGGCTCATCGATTGCAGTCGGCGTGCAGGCTTGTCGAAACGCAAGATAGTGCGCCAGCACCTGCTCGGGCGCCTCCACCTGCGGATAGTGGCCGATGCTCTCAAGCAGCACCGTATCAGGCTGCGCAATCAACTCCCGGTAACGCGCGACCATGTGCGCACCCGACACGGGATCAACCGCGCCATCAATCACCCGCATCGGCACCCGATTGCACTGCATCGCAGCCAGCCAGCGATCGCGCTGAACGCGGCGTTCGGCGATGTAGTGAATCAACCGATGCATGACCCTGGGCCCTTGGTTGTACGCCAGCATGCGCCAGAACCCGTCGAGCTCTTGCTCGGACGGTTTAGTCGCGGGGCCAAAGATCTTGCCAAAGGCCTGGGCAAGATTCTCGCGGCGATACAGGCGCCCGAGCAAGAAGCCCAATGGGCTCATCAACAGCTTCTGCATGCGCACCGGATGGTGCGTCTCCGGAAACAGACCACCATTGAGGAAACAGACTGATCGCAGCCGGCAATACGGCGTGCTCTGCTCGCGCGCCAGCAACTCTTGGGCCACGCTATCGCCATAGTCATGCGCCAGCACGTGGTAATCGCCCACGCCCAACTGTTGCAACACGGTCTGCAGCAAGTCGGCTTGATCCAGCAGACTGTAGGCGTAGCGCGGCGGCTTGTCAGAAAAGCCGAAGCCGAGCATATCTACCGCAATCACCCGGTAGCGCTCAGCCAGGCTCTGCCACAGGTAATGCCAATCCCAGGAGCCGGAGGGGAATCCGTGAATCAACAGCAGCGGCTCCCCCACTCCGGCGCACCAGTAGCGTACCTTATGGCCCCGGTAAATCAGGCTGCGGTTCTGGCTGAGCCAATCATCCAGGGCAATACCGGTGAGACTGGTCACCGATCACGCATCGTAACCAGGGCTCACACGCTGCACCTTGCGTAACAGAGCCGGCCAGGCAATACCGGCGCCAGCGCCATTGGTGGCTTTTTTCATGCTCGCCTTGGCGCCATCGAGTACCGCTTGCGGAATAGGGATCAGCTCCGCGTTCTGCGCTTGGGCGCGTACCTGAATTTCGCAGCAACGTTGCAGGGTGTACATGGTCAGGAAGGCCTCAGCCACGGACTTGCCGCAGACCAACAGACCATGGTTGCGCAGAATCAGATTGTTCGCATGACCCAGATCGGCCTGCAAACGCGGCTTCTCTTCCTCGTTCAGCGCGACGCCTTCGTAGTCGTGATAAGCCAGGCTGCTCAGTACAAAGATCGACTGCTGGGAGATCGGTAGAATGCCCTCTTTCTGGGCTGACACGGCGATACCCGCAGCGGTGTGGGTGTGCAGTACGCAGTTGGCGTCGTGGCGCACCTCGTGAATGGCGCTATGGATGGTAAAACCAGCCGGATTAACGTTGTAGGGCGACTCCACGACCTTGTTGCCCTGCAGGTCGATCTTGACCAGATTGGACGCGGTCACTTCGTCAAACATCAGTCCGTAGGGGTTGATCAGGAAGTGTTCAGTACCGGGAATCTTGGCAGAGATGTGGGTAAACACCAGGTCATCCCAGCCGTACATTGCAATCATGCGGTAGCAGGCGGCCAGATCGACCCGGACCTGCCATTCTTCGGCACTGACCTGATCCTTGACGCTCTTGTCTACCAGCGAATGTACTGCGTTCATCGGGCAATCCTCTTTTGTTGGAATAATGTTAATGGCACCCTGTTGGGCCGCTGCCGGTACAGGACATCCCCCAGTGCTTGCGGCATACTGTGGGACGTTCGGTATGAGGAGAGTCTAGACGGTGACGGCAAAGCGGACTGTCAAACACTTTACAGTGTCGGCAATGCAGGACACTGCACGCCTGGCCAAGCTGCTACAGCAAAACCGCTGGTTCAGCGAGCTGCCACAGGATGCACTCGATGAAATGTTGGCCCTGGCCCGGGTACGCACCCTGGATGACGGTGAGTTTGTCTATGCCAAGGACGATCAGCCCGACGGCCTGTACGGCGTCATCAGTGGCGCCGCGCGCATCAGTAACATTGGTCCCGATGGCCGGGAAGCGGTGCTGGCCGTGCTCACGCCAGGCAGCTGGTTTGGCGAGATATCACTGTTCGATGGCCTGCCGCGCTCGCACGATACCCTCGCCAGTGGCAGTACCGAGCTATTGATGATTCCGCGTGTCGGTTTTCAGCAGATGCTGGAGCGGCGCCCGGAGCTCTATCCCTTGTTCATGAAGCTGCTTTGCCGGCGCATTCGCATTTCCTTCGGCATGCTGGAAGACAGCGCTTTGCTGCCGCTCTCCTCACGCTTGGCCAAGCGGTTACTGATGCACGCCCATAACTACGGCCAGACCGACGATGAAGGCGGACGGCCCTGTGTGCAGTTATCGCAGGAATCGCTCGGTCTGATGCTGAACAGTTCGCGGCAAAGCATCAACAAACTGCTCAAGCGCCTGGAAAGTCTGGGGTGGCTGCAGATCCAGTATGGCCAGATATTGATCCTCGACGAGGATCGTCTGACGCAACTGGCCAGTGGCGCCCCGCTGCCCGACATCAACTGATCACGCCTGTAGCGCGCCAACGAACTGCTGCAGCCAAGGCTCTGCATCGGTTTCCGGCGTGACCGTTTCGCTGGCATCCAGACGAAGCATCGGGATGGCTTCGCGGGCCTGCAATTCCAGCAGCAACTCACGAAACTCCTCGCCTGCCTGACAAAAGGTGTCGCCATAAGCCGCATCACCCAGCGCAATCACGCCAAACGGCCTGGCGGTCAATAACGGGAAGCGGTCACGCATCTCATGAAACAGCGGTACCAACGGCTCGGGCAGCTCGCCCATACCCGTCGTCGAGGTACATAGCAGCAGCGCCTCCGGCTCCAGCGCCAGCAATGCGTCCAGAGTGAGCGCTCTGAGTCGGCTGACCCTCAACCCGGCTGACTCGCAGAGACTCTGCGCCTCATCCGCCACCAGGTCCGCGGTGCCAAACACCGTACCGCTGACAATCACCAGATGCATCACTCACCTCTTTTCGTCGCCAAGATTGGCCGGCCATTATGCCGTAAAGCCCGGCGCTGGTCGCGGCGTAACTGGACAGCCGGATACACTGCTATAGAATGCCGAAAAACAAAGAGGAGTCTGCGTACGCCATGATCAATGCCAAATTACTGCAGCTGGTGGTCAATGCTTCCAACGACGGTATTGTGGTTGCCGAGCAGGAAGGCGACGACAACATCCTGATTTATGTGAACCCGGCGTTCGAGGCGCTCACCGGCTACAGCGCGGACGAGATTCTGTATCAGGACTGCCGCTTTCTGCAGAAAGATGATGCCGACCAGGAGGGTTTACAGATTATCCGCGACGGCATACGTGAGGGCCGGCCCTGCCGAGCGACCATCCGCAACTACCGCAAGGACGGCAGCCTGTTCTGGAACGAACTGTCGATCACGCCGGTATTCAACGAGGCGGACAAGCTGACCTACTTCATCGGTATACAGAAAGACGTGAGCGCAGAGGTTGAGGCGAAAGAGAAAGCGGCGGCGCTGGAGCAAGAGCTGCGCGCACTGCAAGCGCCGCCCACCGCAGAGTAGTAACGATCAGCGCCCGCTGAGATTGATATTCGCCTGCGTGAAGGCTTCCAGATCGATACCGTGGCTGCCATCCACCAGTACCTGGCGTACGCGTAGATCAGGTGCTCCATCCTCGCTGCGATTAGCTGCCAGATCGACTATCTGCTGCTGAATCGGCTGTTTTTGCGCATCCCGCACGATGGCCACCTTGGGCAGCAGACGGTGTTGCGGATCAACCGCCAGCACCACCCCTACCTCGCCTGAGCTCAACTCAACCAAAGCACCCGGCGGATACAGGCCAATACATTCGATAAACTTGATCACCAGTTTTTCGTCGAACTGGGCACCCCGCCCCTCATAAAGTATTTTCAACGCATCGGCTGACGAACGGGCCGAACTATAGCAACGACGACTGGTAATAGCGTCATAGGCATCCACAATGGTGATGGCCCGGGTATAAAAATCCAGCCCCTGCGCGGGTATCCCCTTGGGATAGCCATTTCCGTCCAGCCGCTCATGGTGCTGCAATACAACTTTGAGTACTTCTTCTGGAAGATCGGGGTCCTGGCTAAGCTCTTCATGACCGAAATCCACGTGCAGTTTGACGTGATCAAACTCTTCCGCGGTGAGCCGGCCCGGCTTGTTGAGAATGTCCTGATCCAAGCGCATCTTGCCCACATCATGCAACATGCCGCAAAGCCCGAGCAGCTCGATGTGTTTACGGCCGATGCCCAGCTGACGGCCAAGCGCCATCGCCAGCACACCCACATTCATGCAGTGTTCGGCGGTGTACTGATCTCGGTGTTTGATGCGCGTCAGCCACAGCAGGGCCGAAGGATTGCGAACAATAGATTCAACGCAGCCTCGGACCAGTTCGGGTACCTCGTCGAGCAAGTTTTCCTCACCCGTGCGTATACGCTCCAACAGCACACGCACGTGCCTGAAGGCCTTGCCATAGTGGCGGCTGGCGCTATGAATTTCGGCTTGAACGTCGCTACTGACAGGGTAGGCTATGGGCTTACTGGCAACCGGCAGCTGCTCAAGCTCAGTCACCGGTACGCGGGTTTTCATGACATCGATAAACACATACCGGCAGAGCCCGCGCAGCGTCATCAAGTCATCTGGATCCTCAAGCATGAAGCCCTGAAACAGAAAGGGCGTTTCCAGCCAGGGCAGATCGAGCTCGGAAATGTACATTCCCAGCCTGGCCTGGTCAGTCTGGATTTTCATCACCTGCAGCGATTTGACGGTTTCTTTATGCCTTGGCATGTCCACTCTTTCCAGATGACAGCAGCAGGCGATTCTCGCCTGCACCAAGCGGTCTGCTGCAGTCTTCATACTGATCAAAAAAAAGGCAGCTGGCAAGTAGCCAGTACACCGCCCACACTGATTATCGACCGCTGGTAAGCGAATCGGTTCAGCCGTCAAAGCGCCCAGCGAGCAATTGCTGCACACTGTCGGTCAGGCTGCGCTGCGCCAGGCCCAAGCAACTGATATTCGCTTGCTGCAGCTCCACTGCCTGCAGTTCGCAACAGGCACCCAGTGCCGCTACCGGACACTCAAGCTGCTGATTAAGGCGCGGCAGCTGGCGCGTTAGCACGCCCGCCTCCAGCGCCCTGTCACTGAATAGTAACAAGGCCTGATGCCCGCCACCGTCGCACATCAGCAAGAGTTCTTCAGGTGCGGGCAGGCATGACAGGTAGGCAATATTAATATCGGCATCCGCCAGAAAAAGTGCCGCCAACAACACCTCAACTTCCTCTTCCCGCGGTTGCAGACTGACCAGCAGCACACTGGCGCGGTCAGGCTGCAAAAACGCGATACGCTGCAGCAAACGCCCCCGCAGAAAACCATCCAGCAGCGCCCAGGACGCACTGGCTCCGCCCTGCTTTGCCTGCACCCGGTACTGTCGCCAGACTGGCAGCAGTATGTCGTTGCACAACTGCGTGAGCGGCCAACGGGCAAACAGCTGGCCATAGACCCGCTCCAGTCCCAGCAGGTCGCCGCGCGCCACTGCAGCGATGAGTTGCTCACGGGCCGCTTGCAACTGCTCGTCGGCCAAGCTGTCCGTCTGCGCGACCGGCGCAATGCTCAGGCTCGGCAGCGCCTGGCGGTCAATGATGGACGCCACCTTACTGACGGGCACGCCGCGAGCAATCCAGCTGACAATGGCTTTGACCCGCTCGATGTCACGCATTGAATAAAGACGGTGGCCGCTGTCGGTCCGCTGCGGTACCAGCAAGCCATAACGACGCTCCCAGGCGCGCAAAGTCACCGAATTGACACCGGACAGTCGCGAAACTTCGCGTATGGGGTAAAGCGTTTCATTGGCCAATGCGAGGCCGGGGACAGAATTGATCATGGTATGGTCACAGACAAGCAACTTGTTGCCACAGGTACGGGGTAGTTGTACGACCATTGTACATAATCTGGCCGCCCTTGCGGCAGCGAGGCTGGCCGTTGGTCGGTCTGCGCGTGTTACCATTGCTGGCTGAAGCCTGCCTTGACTGACTCCGCCTGCTTTTCTGCGCTGCCCGCTCAATCAACCGCCGGCAAGAAACTGTTACCGATTCAAGTGAGCCATGAGTAACCAACCAAGCATTCTTGTCACTGGCGGCGCTCAACGTATAGGCCTGCATTGCGCGCAACGCCTGATCGAAGACGGCCATCATGTGATCATCAGCTGCCGCGCACTGGACGCGGAGCGCGCGGCATCTATTCCCGCTGGAGCAGAGGTGCTGCTCGCCGACTTTTCTACCCCGGCCGGCATTCAGGGTCTGATCGACCAACTGCACGAGCGCAGCGTCAGCCTGCGCGCGATCATTCACAATGCCTCGGTGTGGCTGGACGATCAGCAGGGCCCTGACGCGCTGCAGCAGATGTTCATGGTGCACATGCAAGCGCCCTATATGATCAACAGCCAGTGTGCCGACCTGTTCCCCGCCAACAGCAGCGGTGACATCATTCACCTGAGCGACGATGTTACCCGCAAGGGCAGCGCCAAACACATAGCCTACTGCGCCAGCAAAGCCGGCCTTGAGGGGCTATCGCGCTCCTTTGCCGCCAAACTCGCACCGCGCATCAAGGTCAACTGCCTCAACCCGGCACTGATCATGTTCAACGACGAAGACGAAGACGCCTACCGCACCAAGGCGCTGGAAAAATCGGCCCTGGGTATCGAGCCAGGGCCGGAGGTGGTCTACCAGTCAATCCGCTTTTTGCTGGACAACCCCTACATTACCGGAAGCAGCCTGCCACTGAACGGTGGCAGGCACCTCAAATGAGCCGACGAGAAGACACCATGAGCCTGGAAAAACTGTCACAGAATTATCTCGAGATCCTGACCAACCTGGGCGAGCAGCCCGAGCGGGATGGGCTCAAGGGCACCCCGGAGCGCGCCGCCAAGGCCATGCAGTTTCTCTGCCGCGGCTACGACCAGTCACTGGAGCAGATCGTCAACGGCGCGCTGTTCGACTCCGACAACGATGAGATGGTGATCGTCAAGGACATCGAGCTGTACTCCCTGTGCGAGCACCACATGTTGCCGTTCATCGGCAAGGCGCACGTGGCCTACATCCCCACCGGCAAGGTGATCGGCCTGTCCAAGGTAGCGCGGATTGTCGACATGTTCGCCCGTCGCCTGCAGATCCAGGAAAATCTCACCCGCCAGATCGCCGAGGCGCTGCAGCAGGTCACCAACGCCGCTGGCGTCGCGGTGGTGATTGAAGCCAAACACATGTGCATGATGATGCGCGGTGTGGAAAAGCAGAACTCGTCGATGCACAGCTCGGTGATGCTGGGCGCCTTCCGCGATTCCTTCAACACCCGGCAGGAATTCCTGCAACTGATCGCCCGGAGCTGACATGAGCATGCTTTCCCCCGGCCTGGCCCGTATCCGTATCAAGGATCTGCGTCTGCGCACCTACATCGGCATCAACGATGACGAAGTTCGCAATCAGCAGGACATTCTGATCAACGCCACCATTCTCTATCCTGCCGCCGATGCGGTAGCCGTCAATGAGATAGACAAGGCGCTGAACTACCGCACTATCACCAAGGCCCTGATTGCACACGTAGAGGGCAACCGCTTTGCGCTGCTGGAGCGCCTGACCCAGGAACTGCTCGACATCGTCATGCAGCACCCGCAGGTTCACTACGCCGAGGTTGAAGTAGACAAACCGCACGCCCTGCGCTTTGCCGAATCGGTCTCTATCACGCTCAGCGCAGAACAGCCGCAGCGCGGCTGATTGACTTTGTCTGAGGGCGTTTTATGCTTGGCGCACATGCCTGCCGCGGCGCCAAGGCGGCGTTTCAGGCCGCACCAGTAACCGCTGTACTACCGGAGTTAGCCATGACCAAACAGGAACGCCTTGAACTGGAAGCTGCCGCCTTTCGCAATCTGGTCAGCCACCTGCGCAGCCGCAAGGATGTACAGAATATCGACCTGATGACCCTGGCCGGCTTCTGCCGCAACTGCCTCTCCAAGTGGTACAAGAGTGCCGCCGACGATATGGACATTGAGCTGAGCATGGACGAGGCCCGCGAGGCCATTTACGGCATGCCCTACGCCGACTGGAAAGCCAAGTATCAAACAGAGGCCAGCCCGGCCCAGCAAGCCGCCTTCGACAAGGCACAAAAACAGGACAACGCATGACCGCCGAGCAATTCACCGCCAGTTTGGGCACCCCGCAACACCGCTTTGCCGACACCTTGGCCTTTATCGAGCAGCACTACCTTTACCAACCCAGCGCCTTTGACAACGGCGCGGTACACAACAGCGCCGAGCAGAATCAGGGCTCGTGCAAGGTATTAGCGATGGCGCAGGATCTGCATCTGTCAGACCAGCAGGCATTGCATTGCTTTGCCGAGCATTATCAGGCAGTGCTGAGCGACCCTGCAGGCAGCGACCACGCCAACATCCGCGCACTGATGCACAGCGGCCTGGGTGCCGTATCTTTTGCCAACACACCTCTGACCCGACGCTGATCGCGCCAGGCTCACCCAGGAGACACCATGGCAGTCAAACTGCTCAACCCGGTCGGAGACTTCCCGCCCTGCGGCCTGATACGGCGCCTGGCCGCGGCCGGTTACGACCTGATGCTCTTGCTGGCCGTATTGATGGTCGTGACCTTTGGCTACCTGAGTATCTATATCGGCCTGTACGGCGAAGCCGTAGCGCATCAGCAAGCCGAAGCCGGCGGCTTTGTCGGTGATCATGTACTCAGCCTGATCGTGCTGCTGGTCACCATCGCGTTCTACCTCACGTTCTGGACCATCAAGGGCCAAACGCTCGGCATGCAGGCCTGGCGCATCCGTCTACAGCAAGCCAACGGCCAATCGATCACCCGTAAACAGGCGTTGATCCGGCTACTGGTCAGCCAGGCCTCCTGGCTCTGCGGCGGACTGGGGTTCTTCTGGCAGCTGTGGGATAAACACTCGCGCAGCTGGCACGACATCGCCTCGGGCACGCAACTGATAGTCCTGCCAAAGGGCACTTTCAAGAATTGAGGCAAAACCGCAGCGCCTCGTTACCCCCCCCTGCACGTCAACCATACCCAATTCTGGGTAGCCGCCGCGTCGCTACCCAGAACTGGGTACGACTGCAAATGGCCATCAGACTACATTCCCTGCTGACTCCAATCAGAAAAGGGATTATCCGATGCAGCAGTTCACCAAGTGGCCTCTCGCAGTAGCCGTTGCTTCCACCATTTTGCTGGGCGGCTGCCTGGGTGGTGGCGGTGGTGGCGGTAGTGATGGTGACGGGGGCGCAGCAGGCGGCGGCACCACAACCCGGTACAGCCTCACGGTCGGCACAGCTGCCGCCGCCCCGGTAGCCTCACTCTCGCAGAGCCCTGCCGAGCGTATCGCTAGCGCAGTAGTCGATTTCCTGATTACGCCCGCAATGGCCGAGGTCTTTTCCGACCTTGATCCGTCCACCTTTCGCGTCTTCAATATCAATGCCGACGGCAGTACCGAGGAACTGGTCAACGGCGAAGATTTTACCGCCGAGACCGATGGCGACGGTTACACGCTGGAGCTACCGTTCGCTACCCGCTACAGCAGCTACGTCGAAATTCCCGTCAGTGGCACGCTGAGCTATCAGGTACCCACCACGCGCGCCGATCTGGTCGCCAACCCGCTCACCACCTTCGTCACCCAGCAGATTGCCAACCGCGTTGGTCAGTTTGACGAGCTGACGCTGGAGGAGGTCGACCAGATTATCGAAGCGGTCATCGAACTGGCCAACGATCCGCAACTGCAAGCCGATCTGGATGCCGCCGTCAACGGCGGCGCCAGCACCGAAGAGCTGCTGGCCGAAGTGGATGCCAAGCTCTCCGCTACCATTACTGCGCAACTGGATGACAAAGCCACGCCCGAGCTGACCGGCAGCCAGGCGAGCGCCGCCTCCGGCAGTTATTACAATACCGCGCTGTCAATCGGCGGCTTCTCCGATCTCAGCGCGGGACTGCTGCTGGGCGGCTGGACCGTCAACGAGGCCAGCATTGAGGTCGCCAACGGCACGGCCAACTACAGCGTGCCGGCACTCACCGACTTTAACTTCGAAGTCATCAACAGCCTGGGCGTTTATGCCGGAGTGAGTTCCCGAGCGGAAGTGGACGACGAAGCCGACAGCGGCACCTTCAACGCGGACAGCAACGGCTTCACCTTCGCCGAGGAAGAAGAATTCTTACCCTACGAGAAGGGCTCTGATAGCGTACCTGCCTGCGAAACCCTCAGCGCCGAGTGTACCGATCGCGAGTACTCTGCCGGCACCCGCGCCACCGCCGCCGGTCCTGCTTCGGCGCCATTCAATACGCTGATCGATACCGGCTTCTCGACCCGCGATGTACGCGATGCCGACAACAATCAACTGCTGCAGGTGTTTGGCGGTGATCTCGGCGTGTTTATCAAGAAGTCCTCCAGTACACCTACCCTCAATGGCCAATACGGTGCAGTCGAAATGTCGGTCAACGGCGAAAGCCAGTACATGGACGTCGAGGTTTACACCACCGAGTTGACCTTTGACCAGGCTACCAAGGTGGACTATTGCGAGAAGCACCGCCGCGAACTGGGCGTGAACCTCAGCAATCTGGACAGCAGCTTCGCGGTACGGCACTTCGACACCTGCGTGGAAGCCGCCGACGACAACCCGCTGGTAGGCGAAGCGGGCGAGAACCCGGTCGTTCTGGGTAGCGACGGTGCGCTGGACATCGATCTGGACCTGACCGGCTGGCTATCCCCCGACGGCCTGACCCTGGTCACCAGCCTGGAGGAGCCTAACAACCTTGACGCCCTGCTGGACGCAGAAGAAACCCTGCTACAGGCCAACCAAGGTTTCCGCCAGTTCCTGATGGCAGTGAAAACGGCGAGCAACGCAGACCTGAGTGGTAATCGCTACCGCCTGGTCTCGATTGCACTACTCAGCGAAGATGGTGCCGCCGTCGAGCCGCACCGGCTGAATGCTGGCTACCTCGAGTTCGACGATCAGGGTCAGGCCACGTTGTCCGCTGCCTGGCAGTGGCAGAACATTGGCGTAGACGGCTTTGGCGAGGCTTCACTGAATGATCAGCTAAACCTGTCTTTCAGCAGCAACGGCGTAACGGTGGACGCACAAACCGGCGCGCTGACCCTATCCACAGTCGCAGAGATTGGCAGTGAGACAGTGGAATTCAATAACGACGGTTATGTGCAGGAGGGCGAGCGCCTGATCATTCTGGGCTACGACGCGCAGACATCTGGCGGCTTTGACGCTGATATGCTGGGCGTCCTGGTCGGGGTATGTACCAACTGCGACCAGTAACCTGACCCGCAATACTCGACGGCCTGCCTGGCGGGCCGTCGATGCTAGTTGATCAGCCCCATGCGGATGGCTTCCTGCACCGCCTGCGCGCGGCTGCTGATGCCCAGTTTGGCGTAGATATTTTTGATGTGCTTGGCGGCGGTGTGATAGCTCACGCCCAGCATGTCGGCGGCTTCGGCGGTCTTGTAACCATTGCCGATGACCAGCAAAAACTCCCGCTCACGCTCGCTGAGCCCTGCACTGTCATCAAGACCGCCAGCCTCTGGACGCCAGCGGTTAGCAGCACCGCCGTCCTGCTGAAAGAAGCTGAGCATGCGCTGGGCGATCTGCGGTGACAACGGCGGGATCCCGCGAGCCACTCCTTCCAGCGCCAGCGCTATTTGCGTCTGGGTGTCATCCTTTAGCAAATAGCCCTTGGCACCGGCCTGCAACGCCGGGAACAAGTGCATGTCGTCGTCATACATGGTGGCGACAACCAGCAGCGTATCGGGGTACCGCTGACTGCATTCACGGATAAAGTCGATTCCCGAGCCGTCCGGCAGCTGCAGGTCCACCAGACACAAATCCGGCGGCCCTAAATCCAGCGCAGCAATCGCATGCCCCAGACGCTCGTACAGGGTCAGCCGCGCCTGCGGCCAGGCCATCAGCACAGCCTCTGACAACCAGGTCTGCGCGTCTTTAAGGTCCTCCAGAATCAGGACGTTATTCATGTCTTCAACTCGCCTTTACCGGTATTTCACAGCGCATCGCCAAGCCGCCATCCAAAGGAGTCCACCAGCAGACCTCGCCACCCAGCTCCCGGCAACGCTCCTGAATGCCCAACACTCCGAGCCCTGCGGTTTGCTCACAACTCGACGACAACATCCCGGCGCCATTATCTTGATATCGCAGCACGAGCCGATTGTGCTCCACCTTGAACTCGACGGCAATCAAATCGGCCTGGGCGTGCTTGAAGGTATTGGTCAGACACTCGCGCAAGATACGCGAGAGATTGCGCTCTTGACGGGGGCTCAACCGTTCGTCGGCCAGCGCCTCCTCCAGCCGCATATCCAGCTGCAAGCCAAACAGCCGGCAGCGCTCGCGCGCCTCTGACTGCCAGCGCGCAAAACTCTGCCGCACCAGCACCACATCCTTCTGCAGCCCCTGAATAACCTCCCGCAGCTCACGCAGGCAATCTCGCGCCAGGCCCTGCAGCTCTTCGTCAGTGCGCGCACGGTAGACCACCGACAGCAAGCGCGCACCGACGTCATCGTGCAAGTCACGGGCAACCCGCTTGCGCTCGCTGATCACCCCGCTCTGATAGGACTGATGGTAATCACGGGCATACAGAAACAATGCCAGCGCCTGCCCACAGAAGTCGGCATCCTGGCGATCAAACAGCCGCGCGCCGCCGCCGGCATAACTCAACAAAAAGCCCTGGCCCGGATGCATGCCTGGTACAGCGAGGCGCAGGCCGTTTTCCCGCGGAACTGGCTTGTCTACCGGCTCGAGCAGGGGCGTAATGGTCAATGGATTGAATACCGCCTGCAAGGCACGACTCCACTGGTCGTCAACCGAGCGCTCATGCAGAAAGGCCTGCTGCAGAATATCCGGCAGGCGTTTGTGCAGCACGCCCCGACCGTCCTTGGGCATCAGCCAGGTGAGAAACGCCTGCCGGATCGGCAGATAGGCCCAGCCCACCACCGCCAGCGAGACCAACAAGCCCATGCTGGTTTCCAGGTGCAGCGTCATCACCAGCATCGCGTCGATGACGATGAAGAGCACGCCGAAGGCAAACCAGAACCACACCAGCAGAATCCAGCGATCCAGATCGAACAGGCGGTAGCGCACGATGCCCAGCGCGATACCCAAGTAGGAGATCACAAAGAAACACCAGGCATACTTCTGTTGCGCTATTGCCCCCAGCCCCAACACCTGCGGCGTTACCACCATCCCCAGATAGCCGAAGGCACCGGCAAACCAGGCAAAGATCAGCCACTTCAGCCGTGCACGTTCCACCGGTTCACGCCGGGTACAACGCCACTGCTGAATGGCAAAGGCAATATCCACGGCAAACCACGCCAGCAACGGGTAGCGTGCCGCCGCATCCAGGCTGGGGATCAGCTGCAACCAATTGACAGCAAGGGTCAGACCGACAATGACCAACATCACCCGCGCCAGCGGGAAGCGCCCCAGCTGAGTGGGGTAATACCAGAACAAGGCGGTGCCCGTGCCGGCGAACAACATGGCGCCAAACTGATTGATGCGAGACAGGGTAAGAAACCACTCCGGCGGCAAGCTGAGTTCGCGGGTGGTATAGATGGCACTGGCGACTATGGCAATCGCAATCGCCAAGCCGGCTAACGCGTACAGTCTGGGGCCACGCTCGCTTTGCACAAATGCCCAGGCAGCAACTCCCATCAGCAGAATCGCCAACCCACAGCCAACCTGGTACCAGAACAACCAGGGCAGATGGTTGATGCCCCGCAGCGCCAGGGGCTGCAGTCGCACCCACGTAGCCGACCCGCCACTGGCGCTCAGCACCTGTAGCTCCAACTGCTCCCCGCCGAGGATCGACCAGATCTGCCGATGGCGTTCAAAGAATCGGTTGTAAGTGACAAAGAGCGCCGCGTCATCCGGCTCAGCTACCGCATCCCAAGGCTCCAGCTGCAGCGAGCCGGCGCTGCTGCGCACCGCCAGCAGCTCATCCCCCGTGCCCAGCAACTCGAAGGCTGGGCCGTCTGGCGCGACCCGCGTGACCCTTACCCCCTGCTCACCCTGCGCCACCGAAAAGCCCAGCCGAATCGGGCTTGAGGCAATGTACACAGCGGCAAGGAACAGCAACATGGCGATCGCCAGACCGGCAGAGAGCACACGTGACGGTGGTATTTCCTTAAGCATCGGGCTGTTCTTTTTATCAGTACCGCTATTCTTATTGTCCGTGCACGCCCGCGTGTCAGCGGCTCAATCACCCCGCCGAGCGTTTAGCCGGCACGGCGCAATAACACGACCCCAACCAAAAACAGCAAGGCGATGGGCAACAACACCGCAATCAGCGGCGAGAAGCCGAAGACCAGGCTGGACGGCCCCAGCAAGTCCTGCACTATCTGAAAACCGAACCCGACCAACACACCGATAAACAGGCGCTGCCCCATGGTCACCGATCTCAGCGGACCAAAGATGAACGAGATGGCGACAAACACCAGCGCCGCCGTCGCCAAAGGCTGGAACAGTTTCTTCCAGAATGCCAGCCAATAGGGCTTGTTGTTCAACCCCTGGTCGGACAGATAGGCCTGATATTGCCAAATACCCTTGAGCGGTAGCACGTCCGGGTCCAGCAAGACCACACGCAGCAGCTCGGGCGACAGATGGATATCCCACAGGTCCTGGAAAGTACTCAGCACCTCGCTTTGGCCATCGTCAGCAAAACGGGTGGTTCGTACATCTTCCATCAGCCAGTCGTTCTCCTGCACGGTCGCGCGCCGGGCAAAACTGGCTTCCAGTAGGTGGCGCTCGCCATCAAAGCGATAGCGCGTCACGCCGTGCAGCACACCATTGGGCTGCACGGCATTGATGTGGATGAAGTCATCGCCTTCGCGGTGCCACAACCCCTTGGACTTGACCGCCTCGTTGCTGCCCTCAGCGATCGCCCGGCGGCTTTCCGCCAGATTCTCGGTGTAGGGCGCCAGGTACTCGCCGATCAGCACACCCACCACCATGAGCACCAGCAGCGGCTTCATCACGGCGCCAACAATACGCGCGATGGAGACGCCCGCCGCGCGCATGATGGTCAACTCCGAGTTGCTGGCCAGGGTACCCAAACCAACCAGGCAACCCACCAATGCAGCCAGCGGCAACAGGTCGTGCAAGCGACGCGGAATAGTCAGACACACATACACCAGTGCCTGCAGCGGGCCGTAACCGCCCTCAAGGTCATCCAGTTCATTGATATAGGCAAACAGCAGGTCAAGGCCGACAATAATCGCCAATACCACCAGAATGCTCAGCAGCACCGAGCTGCCAATATGACGATCAAGCTTGCGCATGGGCACCTCCGGCGGCACGACTGGGCGCCGTCAGCGCCTTGCGATTGAGCACCAGGCCAATGGCCAGGAACAGCCCGTGCACCCACCACAGCCCCAAGGCCGCAGGCGTCTTGCCTGACTCCATCCAGCCTCGGGCGCTGATCAGCAGCGCCAGATAGGCCATATACAGCAGGATCGCCGGCAATAGCTTAAGGAAGCGCCCCTGGCGGGGGTTGACCCGCGCCAGGGGTACCGCAAAGAAAGCGACAATAGGCACCAGCAGCGGGATCGCAATACGCCATTGCAGCTCGGCACGCTCGTCCAGACCTTGCTCGCTCAGCAACTGCGGCGTCGACATGGCCTCACGGTCGGTCACCTCGGTCTGCACTTCTGGCTTGGGTAAAAGCACCCCATAGGTATCGTATTCGATGGTCCGAAAATCCGCCTCGCCCGGCTGACCCTCGTAACGAAAGCCCTTGTTCAGCACCAGATAGCGGCTGCCGTCGGCGTTCAGCTCCTGGGTACCGGTAGCGGCCACCAGCACACCCAGCTTGGCGTCTTCGCCGTCACCCCGACGCTCGGTAATGAAGATGTCTTCCAGTTGCGTGCGATCATCCGACAGGCCGCCGGCGTAGGTCACCCGTTGGCCGCTACCTAGCGCCTGGAAACGGCCCGCGGCCAGGGTATCGAATTCGGTCAGGGCATCCTGCTGGTTGAACAGCTGCTGGGTCTTGAGCACGCCGGCCGGTGCGATCCAGAAGCTCAGCAGCGCGACAGTCAGCATCACCAACAGCGCCGGCCCCTGGGTGTAACCGATAATCTTGCGATCACTGATCCCGGTGGCCGACAACACGGTCATTTCGCTGTCGAGATAAAGTCGTCCGTAGGCCAGCAAAATACCCAGAAACATACCCAGCGGCAGGATCAGCACCATGAAACCCGGCAGTCGGTACGCCATGATCAGAAACAGCACACCGGAGTCGAGCTGGCCCGCCGCCGCTTGCGCCAGGTACTTGATAAAGCGCCCACTCATGATGATCAGCAGCAGCACACCGCTCACCGCCGCCAGTGTCTGCAACACCTCACGGCTCAGATAGCGAAAAACAATCACAGTAACTTCCTTGGCTCCGGGTCTTTAAGGGCTGGCGCTAATAGGCCAGAATGCAGAGCAGACACCTCTGACAGCACGACGCTGCGCAGATACCCACGGGATCGAGCCCGTATTATCAGTCAATCAACACGATTTGTCTTGGGGAGCACCATGGAGTTCAACGTAAAGCACGGCGCACTGGAAACCATCAAATGCGGCTGTCTGGTTGTCGCTGTCAGTGAAGGCAAAACCCTGAGCGGGCCGGCGGCCGACCTCGACAACGTCTGCGGCGGGCAAATCAGCGCCGCGCTGAAAAGCGGCGACCTGAGCGGCAAAGCCGGCCAGACCCTGATGCTGTTCGCCCTGCCGGGTATCGCCGCCCAGCGCGTACTGCTGATTGGCAGCGGCAAGGATGAGCCGCTCAACGACCGCGCCTGGCGCCGTCTTGCGCAAAAAGCGCTGGCCACTCTCAAGCAGGGCGCCGCCAGCGACGCGGTATTTGCCTTCGCGGGCCTGCCAGTCAAGGACCGCGACCTTTATGCACAAACCCGCCTGCTGGTCGAGACCTGCCACGACGGTCTTTACCAGTTCGACCAGTTCAAGAGCAAAAAGGCCGACAGGCCGAAACTGAAGAAGATCGCGCTCTGGACCGCCGACAAGGCGGACGGCACTGCGCTCAAGCGCGCCATCAATCAGGGCGCCGCCATCGGCGAGGGCATGCGCCTGACCCGTGACCTTGGCAACCTGCCGGGCAACGTCTGCACCCCGACCTACCTGGCCAAGGAAGCCAAGGCGCTGGCCAAGCTGCACAAGGAACTGGAAGTCGAAGTACTGGAAGAGAAAGACATGAAGGCGCTGGGCATGGGCGCCCTGCTTTCGGTCAGCGCCGGCAGCGTCGAGCCAGCCAAACTGATTCGCATCAGCTACAACGGCGGCAAGGCCAAAGAGCAGCCGCACGTACTGGTCGGCAAAGGCATCACCTTCGACACTGGCGGCATCAGCATCAAGCCCGCTGCCACCATGGACGAGATGAAGTACGACATGTGCGGCGCCGCGACCGTATTCGGCGTCATCAAAGCCGTGGTAGCCATGCAGCTGCCAATCAATCTGGTTGGCCTGATCGCCTCCGCCGAGAACATGCCGAGCGGCACCGCGACCAAGCCAGGCGACATCGTCACTACCATGTCTGGCCAGACCGTCGAGATTCTCAACACCGACGCGGAAGGCCGCCTGGTGCTGTGCGACACCCTGACCTATGCCGAGCGCTTCAAACCCGCCAGCGTAGTGGATATTGCCACCCTGACCGGCGCCTGCATCGTCGCGCTCGGCGGCAACACCTCAGGCCTGATGGGCAACAACGACGAGCTGGTGCAACAATTGCTCGATGCCGGCGTTCAGGCCAGCGACCGCGCTTGGCAGCTGCCGCTGTTTGAAGAGTATCAAGAACAGCTCGACAGTCCCTTTGCCGACATGGCCAACATCGGCGGCCCCAAGGCCGGCACCATCACCGCAGGCTGCTTTCTCTCGCGTTATGCCAAGGCCTACCGCTGGGCGCACCTGGATATTGCCGGTACCGCCTGGATCAGTGGCGGCAAGGACAAGGGCGCCACCGGCCGGCCGGTACCCTTGCTGACCCAATACCTGCTGGATCAGGCCAAAGCCTGACCCAGCAGCCTCAAGCCCCAAGCGACCAGCCGCAAGCACCCCTTGGTGCAGCGGTTGGTGCTCGTGGCTTGCAGCTTAAAGCCTGAGGCTATGTTTTATGACCCGTATCGACTTCTACCTGCTCAATAGCGACCAGCCGGCTACCCGCCTGCAGTACGCTTGCCGGCTGGCCCACAAGGCCTGGCAAAAGGGTCACCATGTGTACCTGCACTGCCCGGATGAACCCGCAGCGGAGCAGCTCGACGAGCTGCTCTGGTCGTTCCGCGAAGAAGCCTTTGTACCCCATGCGCTGCAGGTCGCTCACACTGACGAGCCCGTGGTCTGCGGCTTCGGTAACGACCCTGGTGCCGCGCAGGACCTGCTGATCAACTTGAGTGACAGCGCACCCGAGTTTTTCAGCCGCTTCGCCCGGCTGGCAGAAATCGTCGTCGAACAGGATGCGGTCCGCGTGCCGGCACGCGAGCGCTTCCGTTTCTACCGGGAACGGGGCTATCCTCTACAATCTCATCAGATACGGACAGCAGGATGACCCATGACGCAGCGCGACCCTTCGGAGCCCTCACGACTGCTGGAAGACCTGGAGTCGATTCGCACCCTGCTGGATGAGCAGAACGAACCGCATCAGCCCTCGGCCGATGATCAGTTCGACATCCCGCTGCTGCAGGACATTATCCACGAGCCGCTGTCACCCGCAGCCTCCGGCAGTCAAGCGGCACCGCCCTACAGCCTGCCACCCCGCCCCGCCGACAAGGCGCACAACCCCTTTTTGCCCTACGCCTCGCTGGCCAAACTGGCCGAAGAGCGCATGCAGCTCGATCAGTTACTGGCCGGCCAGATGCCACCGCCACGTACCCCTTCTGCCACCCTGTCACCGACTGCCGGCGCGCGTGAAGTACGCATGGAAGCCCGCCTGCAGGCCGAGGCGCAGCTGATCCTGCAGGGCGTGATCGATGATCTGATCCCGACCATTGAGGACGAGCTGCGCAAGCGTATGCAGAGCAAACTGCAACAGATCGTCAGCGAACAGCTGAAATAAGCCCTGCGGGCTGGGCCATACCCCCTCCGGGCCGCTATAATGGCCGTTTTCTCTGCGCCCACTTCGTCAGCGGCCAATCGAGCCGCGCGACTGCGCTGATCGCCCATAGCCAACCGGATAGCCAGCACACCCATGGACAAGACTTACCAGCCGCACGCCATCGAATCCTCCTGGTACCAGACCTGGGAGCAGAACAACTACTTCGCTCCGCAGGGCTCTGGCGAGTCCTACACCATCGCCCTGCCACCGCCGAATGTCACCGGCAGCCTGCACATGGGCCACGGCTTCAACAACTCGATCATGGATGCGCTGATCCGCTTCCGCCGCATGCAGGGCCGCAACACCTTGTGGCAGCCGGGTACCGACCACGCCGGCATCGCCACCCAAATGGTGGTGGAACGCCAGCTTGGCGCCCAGGGCATCAGCCGGCACGATCTGGGCCGCGAGCAGTTTCTCGACAAGGTCTGGGAGTGGAAGGAAGAGTCCGGTGGCAATATTACCCGCCAGATTCGCCGCCTCGGCAGCTCGGTCGACTGGAGCCGCGAGCGCTTCACCATGGACGACGGCCTGTCTGAAGCCGTAAAGGAAGCCTTCGTGCGCCTGCATGAAGATGGCCTGATTTACCGCGGCAAGCGCTTGGTCAACTGGGACCCGAAACTGCACACCGCCATCTCCGATCTGGAAGTGGAAAACCACGACGAGCAGGGGTCACTGTGGAACCTGCGCTACCCGCTGGCCGACGGTGCCACCACCGCCGACGGCAAGAACTACCTGATCGTTGCCACCACCCGTCCGGAAACCATGCTGGGTGACAGCGCAGTTGCCGTGAATCCGGAAGATGAGCGCTATCAGGCGCTGATCGGCAAGTTTGTCGAGCTGCCGCTGGTTGGCCGCCGCATCCCGATCATCGCCGACGACTACTGTGACCCCGAGTTCGGTACCGGTTGCGTGAAGATGACCCCGGCGCATGATTTCAACGACTACGAAGTCGGCAAGCGCCACAGCCTGCCGCTGATCAACATCCTCGACAAGGATGCCGCGGTACTGGCCCGCGCGCAGGTGTTCAATATCGACGGCAGCGTCAACGACGAAGTCGACGCCAGCCTGCCCGCCGCCTACGCCGGCATGGATCGCTTCGAAGCGCGCAAGCAGATCGTTGCCGACTTCGACGCCCTGGGCCTGCTGGAAAAAATCGAACCCCACGCCCTCAAGGTACCCAAGGGCGACCGCTCCGGCGTGGTCATCGAGCCCTGGCTCACCGACCAATGGTACGTTTCTACCAAACCGCTGGCCGAGCCCGCCATTGCCGCCGTGGAAGACGGCCGCATCGAGTTTGTGCCCAAGCAGTACGAGAACATGTACTTCAGCTGGATGCGCGACATCCAGGACTGGTGTATCTCGCGCCAGCTGTGGTGGGGCCACCGCATCCCGGCCTGGTACGACGCCGCCGGCCAGGTCTACGTTGGCCGCGATGAAGAGGAAGCCTACCGCAAGGCGTTGGAAGCCAACGACCACGAAGCCGAATCCGAGCTACCAACCCTGGATGAACTGAAGCAAGCCGCTGCCGCCTGCGGCCTGGGCGAACTGCGCCAGGATGAAGACGTACTCGACACCTGGTTCAGCTCCGGGTTGTGGACCTTCTCTACCCTTGGCTGGCCGGAACAGACCGAAGCACTGAAGACCTTCCATCCGACCAACGTACTGGTGACCGGCTTCGACATCATCTTCTTCTGGGTGGCCCGCATGATCATGCTGACCATGCACCTGATGAAGCACGACGATGGCAGCGCGCAGATTCCATTCAAGACGGTCTATGTACACGGCCTGGTGCGCGACGGCCAGGGACAGAAAATGTCCAAGTCCAAGGGCAACGTGCTGGACCCGCTGGACATCATCGACGGTATCGACCTGGAATCGCTGGTCAAGAAGCGCACCAGCGGCATGATGCAGCCGAAACTGGCGGAAAAGATCGAGAAGCAGACCCGCGCCGAATTCCCTGACGGCATTGCCGCCTACGGTACCGACGCGCTGCGCTTCACCAATTGCTCGCTGGCCTCTACCGGCCGCGACATCAAGTTCGACATGGGCCGCGTTGAGGGTTACCGCAACTTCTGCAACAAGATCTGGAACGCCGCGCGTTACGTGATGATGCAATGCGAAGACAAGGACACCGGCGTCAATGGTGAACCGGTTGAGCTGACCCTGGCCGACCGCTGGATCATTTCCCAGTTGCAACGCACGGAGGCGGAAGTCACCCGTCAACTCGACCAGTTCCGTTTCGACCTGGCCGCACAGGCGCTCTACGAGTTCATCTGGAACCAATACTGCGACTGGTATCTGGAACTGTCCAAACCGGTACTCTGGGACGAAAATGCGCCAGCCGAACGCCAACGCGGCACCCGTCGCACCCTGGTGCGGGTGCTGGAAACCGCGCTGCGTCTGGCACACCCGTTCATGCCCTTCATTACCGAAGAAATCTGGCAGCGTATCGCGCCGCTGGCCGGTCGCAAGCAGGCCGACGAGACCGCCACCATCATGCTGCAAGCCTGGCCGGTGGCCGCTGAAGGCCGTATCGATAGCGCCGCCGAAGGCGATATCGAGTGGCTCAAGGCGTTGATTCTGGGTGTACGCAACATTCGCGGTGAAATGAACGTGGCCCCCGGCAAGGAACTGGAACTGCTGCTGCGCAAGGCCGGCAGCGAAGACCAACGCCGCCTGAACGAGAACCTGACCTTCCTGAAGAAACTGGCCAAGCTGTCCAGCGTCACGCTCCTGGCGGAAGGCGACGAAGCACCGCTGTCGGCCACCGCACTGGTAGGTGAACTGGAAGTGCTGGTGCCCATGGCCGGTCTGATCGACAAAACTGCCGAACTGGCGCGTCTGGACAAGGAAATCGGTCGCCTTGAGGGCGAGGTCAAACGCATTGGCGGCAAACTGTCAAACGCCGGCTTTGTCGACAAGGCGCCGCCGGCGGTGATCGACAAGGAACGCGCCAAGCTGGCCGATGCCGAACAGGCCCTGGCCCAACTGAGCGAGCAGCGCACGCACATCGCCAGCCTGTAACGCCGCCCTGCGCTGGCCCTGTGCCGGCGCAGCCCCAAGCACGCTTTCGCCGGATACCTGACCCATGCCGATCGACAACAGCATCGTTCACCAGATTCACAAGAAGCCGGACGGCCAACCGGCCAGCCTGACCCTGCGCGAGGCCGAGCTGGCCAGTTCCGAAGCGCTGGAGCAACTGCTCGCCGGCCTGATCGAGGCCTATAACAGCAAACCGAACAAGGCCTGGGGCTACTTTCACGAAGAAAGCGGCGCCTATCCGTTCAGCGGCTGGCTGCAACAGCTGATTGATCAGGAGCTGGATTTTGTCGCGTTCTCCAGCAAGGCCAGCGAGCAGCTGAAAACCCTGATGGAAGGCTCCAACCTGGCGTTGGGCGGCCATGTACTGTTTATCCGCTACCGCCAGGGCATGACCGCCTTTATGGTCATTGCCCTGCTGCACCACACCGAGGGCGTTACCGTCACCGATGACCTCAACGTCGCGGCAGCGCGCCACCTGGACCTGTCCAGCCTGAACATGGCAGCGCGCATCAACCTGACCGAGTGGAAGCAGAACAGCAGCTCAAAGAACTACATTTCCTTCATCCGTGGGCGTAGCGGCAAGCGCGTATCCGACTACTTCCGCGACTTCATCGGTTGTGTCGAGGGTTCCAACCCTGAAGAGGAAACCACCACCTTGCTGCAGGCATTCAGCGATTATGTCGGTGAGGCCTCAATGGAGCCGGAGCTGGTCAAGGACAAGACCAAGGCCATGAGCGGCTACGTCAGCAGTCAGGCGCGTGCCGGCGAGCAGGTAGCGCTTGAGGAGCTCTCGGGGGTGATGGATGAAGAGCAACCACGGGCTTTCTACGATTACATTCGCAACAAGGATTACGGTCTGAACGCGGAGATCCCCGCCGACAAACGCACGCTGAACAACTTCATGCGTTTTTACGGCAAGGCCGACGGACTATCGATCAGCTTTGAGTCGCACCTGCTGGGCGAGCGAGTGGAATACCGTGAGGGTGACGATGCACTGGTGATCAAGCACCCACCCAAGGGGTTGGTTCAGCAGCTGCGCAACAAAAAGCGCTGAGTCAGCACTCCAGAAAGGCCGGGCTCACGCCCGGCCTTTTTGCTAATGCTCCAGCATGAAGGTGTCGTATTCCAGACTGTTAAGCGCCGACGACAGCTGCAGCAACCCCAAGATCACGCATACCACCAGCGACAGGGTAAAGCCGTAGCCGAAGAAGCTGGGGCCCAGGTACAGGCTTAACAGAGTGAATATCCCGTTGAGCACCACAAACAGCACGCACAGCCGCAACACCACTGCCCGCTTGTCGAGATAGAAGAACACGTTGAGCAACGCCATGAACACGACCTGCACACTCACCCCGATCAGGTCGATGTAGAACAACGGCAAGTAGTAAGGCGACATGCCGATCAGTTCGAACAGGTGCGGCGCAAACAGGAACAGCAGCAGCACCGTGAGCCCCTGCACTTTGCAGATTTCCTTCAGCCCCTGGCGAATCGACAGGGTCATCTCGTTTTTCAACTGGCGGATATGTTGCAGGGTTTCACCCTCGCGCACCGCCTCAAACAGGCGCGCATACCATTCGGCAAAGTCGGTCTCGATTCGCACCAGAAACACCGCCATACCGGGAATGATCGCCAGATAGGCGAGAAAGATCGGCAGATCGTAGATCATCGAGGCGCGCAGCGGACCAATGATGTGTTCCGAGGTACCCGGATTGAACCAGAACATGAACTTGTCGATCCAGATGCCCAGGTTGTAGCAAAAGCCGGTCACCAACAGGCTGAGAAAGACATTACCGCGATTGAGAAAGTCGAAGGCCACCAGTTTCTCGGCGTGGTACTCGCGCACGATGTCGAACAAAAATACAAACAACAGCGTCGCGTGGCCAATCAGCAGCGCCAACAACAGCCCCTCCATGCCCAGATTGCGCATGAAAAAGGCGCTGAGGATCATGCAGCCATAACCCAAAGCCATTACCAGCAGGATGCGGTTATAGGCCTTCATCCCGGAGAGGAAGATAACCACCAACCAGAGATTGCACAGGGCGACGAAGTTGGCCAGCACCAGCAGGCGATACAGGAAGGACTGCTCCGGAAACAGCAACAGCATGACCAGCGTGCCGAGCAAACCCGCCCCCAGCGTGACCAGCAGCAGGACGCCAAGCAGGTTCGGGGTGATCAGGTCGCGGCGCTGCTCAAACAACCGATCAGACACGAACCGGGTGAAGAACAGCTGCAGACCACCGGTACAAATCAGCGAACTGGCCATCAGATAGGTGACGGTGACCAGGAACTGCCGCACCAGCGCATCCGGCACTACATAACCGATACTCATCAAACCAATCAGCATCACGCTGACAATCGACAGCACCCAGGGCCCTGAGCTGATCAGCCCGGCATACACGTAGGCCCGCATGGTGGAGCTGTAGGTATCCTTGGAGAGGATCCTGCGTAACTCAAAACCGATACCCGCCATTCAGGACACCTCCAGTGCTGCGCGATAGAGTTGACGATAACGCTCAAACATCAGCTCATCGCTGTAACAGCGCTCGACCCGGGTCAAGCCCACTGCCTGCGCCTGCTGCCAGTGTTGCGGCGACCCGAGCAAGCGCAGCACTGCGCTGGCAGTCGCTTGTGGATCGGCGATGGAGACCACTTCACCGGCGCGGCCAAGCGCACGATCCTCATCACTGGCGCCTTCAATCATTTCCCGGCAGGAGCCCACATCGCTGCTGACGACCGGTGTACCAGCGCTCCAGGCCTCGAGAATCACCAGTGGCTGGGCTTCGCTAATCGAGGTCAGTACCAGCACGCCCAGGCGGGGCATGATCTCCTGAATATTCTGAAAACCGAGAAAACGAACGTTGTCGGCCAGGCCAAGACTGCTTACCAGGCTCTGGCACTCACGCGCGTACTCGGGATCCTCGGCGCCGGGTCCAACCACCCAGCCTTCGGCATTGGGCATGGCGTTGACCACCGTGCGCATGCTGCGGATAAAAGTTTTTACGTCCTTGATTGGCACAATACGGCCGATCAACCCGGCGACCGGCGCTATCCCGGCCGGGCGCTGCTGACGCACAGCAGCCCAACGCTGCAGCGCAATACCATTGGGTATCACCAGCGTGCGCTCCGGCGCGGCGCCGTCCCTGATCTGCCGCTGACGGTTGCCGTCATACAGCGAAACTACCGGATCGGCCGCCTCATAAACCAGCTGACCAATGCGCTCGAAAAAACGAATCCACAAGGTGCGGATATAACCGGCGGACGGATCAAGGCTGCCGCTCAGTGCGTCATCAGGGTTCTCTGCGACCCACCCCGCCTGTGCCAGGTCGATCTTGCGTTCCTTGGTATAAATACCGTGTTCGCTGAGGATGAAACGGCACCCCCAATGCTGCTTGAGCATGGCACCCAACAGACCGGCATAACCAGTAGAGATGGCATGTACTGCGCGCGCTCTGGGCAAGCGGCGCGCCAGCTCGGCAAGCATGATCACCGGCGGCTGAATGGTGCGCAGGGTCCAGAAATAGTTGATGAACGAGGGATCGGTACAGTGCTGCACGTAGCCGTCACTGAGTACATCCCAGCTGGCGCGGCTGCGCAGCACCTGATCCACCGTCAGCTCACCGCCAACCAGGGCTTTCAGCAGTGCCGGCCCCTCGCCCTCGACCGGAGTCTCCGGGTGGTGAAAAAAGCGATAGAGCTGCGCCATGCGCTCTTCATCTGCCACCGGCACCTTGGCCGTTTGCACCGGACCCGCCTGCCAGGATTCGGCGATAAACACCTCATCGTAATGCACCACGTTGTCCGGCATCTGGTAATGCATTTGCTCGTAGTTGCTGCGCTCGCCGCCGATAAACAGGATTGAAAAGCGCAGCTCAGGCAAGCCCAGCAGCATCTGATGAATCCAGCTCGACACGCCGCCACGCACATACGGCCAGGTTCCCTCCAGCAGCAGGCACACGTCGGCGGACTGATCCTTGGTGCTAAGCCTATTCATATCCAGTACCTCGCCGCTTCGGCGAAGGGCGGCCGCTTGCGCATACTTTGCGGCAGCCGCTCGAGTTGCTGACCCACCACCGCGTAGTCGCGCCGCAAGAACGCCAACTCGGCCAGGTAGGGAACCAGCTTCTCACTGCCCATCCCCAGACTTTGTGCACGCATGAAGTGTTGTTGAGCCAGATCCAGCTGATTGCGCTCCATATCAATGCGCCCGGCCAGCAGCTCCAGGTCGGCGGTGGGCTGTAGGCCAAGTGCCGCCTGCACATGCTGCGCCGCCTGGCCAAGGACATGCTCAAGCACACCGCCCTGAGCCAGGCCCAAATAGGCCAGCTCCCAATACCACCGCGCCAGCCCGGCGTGCAGCGGTTGGCGCTCGGCCTTCTCGGCATCCCGCAGACTGTCGAGCAGCGTCTCGATGCGCTGGTTGATGCGGGTTTCCTGCTGGTCGAGCATGGAATAGGCAAGCAGCCGAACATCATCCTCGGGGTCGCGCAGGGCGACCTTGAGGATGGGGGCAGACTCGTTCACCGGCATACGCCGGGTCGCCATGAGCGCGGCAAGCCGCTGCTCAGGGTCAGACGCCAGCTGCAGTACATCCTGCAGCCCGCCGTCATGAAACAGCGGCGACTGGCCACGCTCGGTCGGCTTGTAGGGCAGCGGAGGTACGCCGGTAGCCTGCCAGCCGGCTTCATCTTCAGCGCGCTGCAAGTAAAGCCCGGCAAACAGGCCACACACCAGGCCAACCGCGCCTACGACGGGAATGAAGAACGCCATACTGAACATCAGCAGTGGCGGCCAGGGCAGCGGAAATTTGAAACGCGTTGGCAGCAGCAACCATAGCGCCGCGCTCAGCAAGGCACAGGCAATGGCGTGCGGCAACACGTAGAGCAACAGCCCCTGTGCCGGCGTCGGATTGAGGGTCAGGCTGGCCCAGCTGCCAAACTCAAAGGCCAGCGCGACACTAAATAGCCATTTGCTGATCATTCAACCCACACTCTATGTACAAGAAGTCACGCAGCCCGGCAGACTGCCCCTTGGGGTCGAGATCGTGGTAATGCACACGGGCGTTGAGACTTTGCAAGTCGACGCCCTGACCAAAACGCTCGCCCAGCAGATACTGCAAGCGCTTCTCATAACCGCGCACACCCTGAGCATCGGTCAACGGCAACAGCACCATGACGCCGACATGGCCACGGTTGTTGTGCAGCTGCAACTGCAGATCCAGACCCCGCTGGCTGTCCTGCAATGCCTTGAGCAATGGCTCGTTGAACTCTGTCAGCTCGATAAACATCAGGCTGCCCGGCAGCTCGTGTTGCGCGGCGTCGATGCGTGCGCGCTTGAGATGCTGAGAGAAGTGCTGCGCATCCAGGCTCTCGAGTTGCAGCGCTTGCTGGTCGCTTTGCAACAGGTCCGCCACGTGACCGCCGAGCAAGGCAAGCAAACTGAAGGTACGCTCGTTGAAGGCAAAGAACGGCATGCTTCTGACTGCCACCACGGCGAGCAGGTTGTCGTCGGCGTCGATCAAGGGCACGCAGGCCTGCAAGCTGGACAGACTGGCGTCCTTGCCCTTCTCGATCAATGCTTCGCGCACACTCACCACGTCGCCTTTTTCCAGGCACAGCTGAACCAGCAGGTCATTGCCATCCAGTGTGCCCATCTCGCCCATCACCGCCAGCGGCTTACCCTGCAGCTGCCCATCGCCAGTGACGGCGTAAATTGCCGCCGCATTGAAGGAGCCGTACTGCGCGAGCACTGCCAGAATCGATTCGGCCATGGGCGCCAACAGCGCGCCTTTTTCACTCAGCTGCTGCGCTCGCTTGCGCAACAGCAGCAACGAGCTGCGCAGGCTCTGTTCGCTGGCCGCAACGCGTTGCTCCAAGCGGTCGTGCGAGATACGCAGTACCTGATAGGCCCGAGTAAACTCATCCAGCCGGTACTGCCGATATTCGTTGGCCATCTGCAGCCGTTGCAGCCGGCGATCCCACAAATCACGAAACTCCCCGACCACCATGCTGCTCACCAGCATGCCGATGATGTACGACGCTGGCAGCTCGGCGTAACCCGATAGGCCGCTGCTACGCAGCACAAACACCGCGCCGATGATGATCGCCGAACTGATCAGCGCCTGAAAGAACCCGTAGCGCACACCCAGCAGCAGCGGCGCGAGGATCGGCCAGGGGAAGCCAGTGAGAAACAGGGGATCTTCCGGCGCAGCCCAGAAGCACAGCGCCAGCAGCAACCCCGTGATCAGCGGCGTCTCAAGCCAAGCCAGTGAACTCCTGACCGGTCGCGCCAGCACGTAGTCCTTGTGTGGGGAGTGGCTTAACATTATTCGATCCGCAGGTCGTCGAGCATGGTTGCCAATACTTTCTGTGCCGAGCCGGCCAGGCTTTCACGTGACCAGCCAGCGCGCGCACCGCTGTTGCTCCAGAGCACCTGGCCAGTAGCCGGATTCAGCACCTTGAGGCTGATCCACACCGCGGGCTCGCCGTCCAGACCGTTTTTGTACTGCCATTCCTCAATGCTGCCGGTCACCACATAATCCAGTGACTGGCCCTTGGCCCAGTCCAGCGCTGCTTCATAGCGCTTACGGTCATCCAGCAGAATCAGGTCCTGATTCTCCACATAGGGATATACCAGCGGCTGAACGCCCTGCTCGGTCAGCACACTGAGCAGAATCTGCTCGGTGCGCTCGCCCGCCTGCGGCGTCTGCGAGTAGTTCACCACCGGCAGCATGCCCCACTTGGCCTGGGCCGGAAATGACGGGCTCTGATTACCGGAAAAGGTGCTGCAGCCAGCAAATGCGAGCGTCGCAGCCAGGGTCACACAACGGAAAATACGCATTTTGTTGCTCCTCATGATGTCATCAGCGCCCAAACCGGGAACTGTAGGAAATATTTACATTGCCGCCAGACTCACCATCGCCACCCAGCGGCGCCGATTGATAACCGGTGGTAAAGGAAAGCTCGTCATCGCCCAGAACCTCGATACCTATCCCGGCGTTAACCGAATAGGTCATGCCCTGCTCCACCCAGTCCCAACCTGCTGCGGTATCCAGCAGCCAGGTGTACTGTCCGCGCGTACGGTTTAGTGCCCCAGGGAAGCCCCGGCGCAACTGGCTGCCCACGTAGAAGCGGCCAACCCGCTCGGGCAGCAGCTCTTCGGTCGTCAAGTCGCCCTGGTTGACCACGCCACCATTACTGCTCAGTAGCGATGACAGGTTGGTCGAGTCGAGGCGGTTGTTCTGTACTTCCAGGCCACTGCGCAGAATCCAGGTAGGGCCGCTGAAAAACTGCACCTGGCTGAACTCGACGCTGGCAACCTCACCCGCGCCGATACTCAGGCCCGAACGCGATTCATACTGGCGGTGCTCAAGTGCCCAGTTAAGCTGGTCGCGCGCGCTGAAGCTCTGGCTCACGTTGAGCCAAACTGCATCCTGCTGACCGACAGCGCGCATCAGCCCGGTCTCGCGGCTTTCCCGTTGCCAATCGAGTCCGGCCACCACCTGATCGCGGCCCAGCAACCATTGGCGCGCAATCCCGAAGCCGTTGCGGTCGTCGTCCTGACGTTGGCTGCCGTCCAGGGTGAGGGCGAAATAACCGTTGGCGAAGTTGCGCTCCACACGCAGCGCTGCCGTGGTTTCCGCCCCCATGGCGCCGGTGTCCAGCTGCGAGGCGTGGTAGCGCGCCTGCTGGGCGTCCAACCGCCAGTACCAGTTATCGCCCAGGTAGCGGGCCGCGCTCAGCCGTGGCCCTTCCAACTCCAGCCCGCCGAAGTCATCCTGCGCCCAGCCCACCTGCACGCCCTGCGGGTGCTGCTCGGTCATTTCCAGCGCCTGTCGCCAGAGCTGCTGGCGGACGGCCAGCGGCTGCTCGTCGCCGAGCTCGGACAAGGCATCGCCCAGAGCACGCGACTCGCCGCCCAGACGAGCCAGGGTTTCCACACGCTGCGCCGGATCGATTCGGTCCTCCAGCAGCAGGTCGCCAAGGGTGTCGCGGTTATAGGTACGCAGCGCTTCCTGGATCTGATCGTAGTTGTCGATACGCAGGTTATGCGCTCGCCCCCAGGCCAGCCAGGCGTCTTTCTGCGCTTCCTGGTTGGTTATATCCAGATGGTCAAGCAGCGCCTCAAACCAGAGTTGCAGCATGGACGCGGAACCATCCTGCCAGGCCAGCGCGCGGTTTTTTGCCTGCAGGTGGCTACGTGCAGACATCATCAGCCGCAACCAGGTCTGATAGCCCTGCGGCGTCGCCGCCACGGCGGCAAACTGCGGGTGCTTGATCACGTGGGCACGCAGACGCTGGGCTGCGGCGGTGCGGTCGGCGCCATCCAGTGCATCGGCGTACGCCGCCAGGCCAAGCAGATCATCCGGACGCGCCACGGTGTAACGCTGATACCAGCGCAGCGCGCGTTCGTTGCGCTCGAGCATCTGATTAGCTGCACCCAATGCCAACCAGAGCGACGGCACCCCAGCGGCCGACCTCTCCCAGGGGGCAACAAAGCGTTGCAGCTGTTTCAGGTTGCGACCATCGACATACAACCACAGCAGCCGCTCGCGCAGCACCAGGTCTGTGGGGTTGTCTGCCAACGCCTGCAAGTAAATGCGCTCGGCCTTATCAGTCTCGCCGCCGCGCTCGGCCAGCAAACCCCGGGCCAGCAAAACCGGCAGTTGTGCCCCCATGCCGGCCTCCTCAGCTTCGCCGACCATGGCCGCGAGCTGATCCCACTCCTGCAGGTATTCAGCCAACTGAATCGCGTCAATCAGCCGCCGGGCATCACCCGAGCGCTGCCAACTGGCATACGCCAATGCCATCGCCCGTTGCGGATCGCTCTGACGATACAGCTCGATCAGTTGCCCTTCTTCGCTCTGGGTCAGCTGCACGCCTTTTTGCTGCATCGTCTGATAGATCGAAGCCAGCTCAGCGTCGCGCTCCAGTTCCCAGGCCAGCGCGGCACGCAGCCGCCAATAGTCCGGATTGAGCTCATCGGGTATGCCGATATCCAGTACCTGCCAGGCGCGTTCGGGCTGGTAGGTATCCCAAAGCACCTCGGCCCAACTGACCCGCTCGGCTACGCTAAGCCGGTGGCCGCGGGCAAAGTTGTCCCAGGTTTGTACTGCAGCCTGTGGCTGCAGGGTGTGTTCCAGAACCTGCAGCAGCTTGACCCAGGCCAGCCGCTGCTGGCCGGCATCGCGCAGGTAGTCACGCAACCAGCGTTCGGCCAGCTCAGGCGTGCCACGCGATTCCTGGGCGTAGATCAACAGTTCCAGTTCTTCGTCGGTGAGCCGGCGGGTGGCCGCTGTGCCGGCCAGCAACTCGATACCCTGATCGTAATCGAACAGCTGCAGCGCGAGCCGCCAAGCCGTCTCACGCACCGCCGGATCGTCTTCCTGTGCCAGGTAGCTCGACCAGTAATGCAGCGCCGCCTCCGGCTCGCCGTGCCACTGGGCCAGCAGCGCCATCTGTTTGAGCATGGGTCCCGTGGCCGGTTCGTAGGCGAGCAACGTCTGGCCGCTTTCCCAGGCTCCGGCGGTATCACCTCGGCTCAGCTGCAGATTGAAGTCGGCGCGCAGAGCGGCCAGATTATCCGGCTCACGGGCTAGCCAGTACGCGACCAATTGCTCGGCCAGGTCGTAGCGCATCGCGCCAACGGCATAGCCCACAGCCTGTTGCAGCCAACTGTCGCTGGGCTCGACATCCGGATATTCGCGCAGCGCCTGCAGGGTATAGCTGGCGGCTTGCCCTGGCTGACCAGCGGCCAACCAGGCGTCGTGTGCCTTGCGAATAAAGAACAGCTTTTCCTTCGGCGTTTGCACCTGCTTGACCAGGCTCTGATAAACCAGCGCCGCCTCGGCGGGCGCGTTGCCGGCCATACTCCAGCGCGCCGCGCGCATCAGCATGGGTTTGCGTTCTGCCGGCAGGCGCTGGGCCAGACTATCAAACAGCCGCGCAGCGATCAGCGGCTCACCCAATTCCAGTGCCAGGGTGGCCAGCGCGCGCTGCTGCTTGATGCCCAGGGCGCTGTAATCCAGCGCCTCCAGCTGCTGGCGGGCGAGTGCCATGTCAGCCTTGTCCTGACGCACGATGGCGACATTGCCGTCCAGCAGTAGATTGTAATAACGCTTGGTCAGCGGGTCGCCGCCTTCCCAGGCCTTGAGGTGGGTCAGGGCATCGTAGAAGCGCCCCAGGTTGATCAGCATCTCGACCAGTTGGGCGCGTAATTCGTCGTTGCCCGGGTCGGCAGCCAGCAACAGCTCGGCATAGCTGACCGAAACCGCGTCTGGCTTTTTGCCATTCGGCAAGAAGGCGTCCTTGTGCTGATAGCTCAGCGCCAGAACCAGGGCGACCACCGCGCAGCTCAGGCCAAAGGCCCAGGGGCGCAGTAGTGGTATGGACTCAGTTGCAGGCGAGGATGGCATCGCTTACCTCGTGTTGCGCAAGGCGGAATTCAAGCAGCTCGCCACGGCGCTGCGGCTTGAACTCCTTGCCCTGATAGTTGATTTGGCAATGACCGGCATAACGAACAGCAAGCTGTAACGGGAACTCGCCACTGAAGGAGAACTGCACGCGCTTGTCAGACTGGTAACGCCAGGCGGTCAGCGGCAGATTGGCCTGCTCCAGCGCGGGCGCCGGATCACGGCTTACACGGGTTGCCAGCACGGCGCTGTCAGCGCTCAGGTGAACGTAACGCCCCTGTGGCAGGTCGCGTACACCGGCAACCCCTTGCGAACGCTGCAGGTCTGGCCAGCCCAGCGCCGGATCCAGACGCACGGTACGCATGCCTTGCAGCGCACGCAGCTGCCAGCGGCCATCCAGCGTACGCGCAGCGCTGCCTTCATACAGGCCTCGCACACGACGCAGGTAGTCGCCCATCCACAGCGATAACGGCTGCTGCTGATCCATGTAGCGGTAGATGTCATTCATGGCACCGATGGAGGCGAGCTTGGTGCCGGAATAGAAATGGTAATACAGGTTCAGCGCGCGCAAGCGGCGCGGCGAATCGGTCAATTCAAAGGTATCTATGACCCGGGAGAAGCCGTAGAACGGGCCGTTCCACAGGTTGGTGTAGAGGTTCTCGTTGATGATAGGCGCGTAAATCTGCAAGCCCCCCGCGGTGGGACGCAACAACGGATAAACACCAGTAAGCGAGGGATCGGCCTTGGTCAAAAAGGTCTCCGCCCCGTTGACGTTGGCCATACCGCCCTCGTAGGCCATGGCAATGGCTTCGGCTCCCGGCAGCGCGCCACCGCTCCAGAAAATCAGCCGCACTTTCTTGCCCGGTGGCAGTAGACGGCTTTCAATATAGTCGCGTGACCCGAGAATCTCCCTTCGGAGATCCATTTTTGGATAATTCGGCAACTTCAGGTTCAGACCATAATCCGCCTGAAAACCCTCACGCCGCTGAGCCTTTTCCGGCTCCCAGTAAAAAGGGTGACTGAAGGTGTGGGTAGCGGGCTCGACCTTGGGGTCAGCGAAAATCCGCCGCGCCAACGGCTCCAGCGTATCGGTAAGCCAGGGATACATACCCTTGGCACCCACCTCGCCTTCAATGACGGAGACGGATGTCAGATAGTCATTGGGCTGGATAAAGGCTTCAAGCACGACCTTGGGCGACAGCGGCGTTCCGCTGATTTCTGCACGCGAGGCAAAGCCGTCGCCGTCGATATGTACCGTCGCGATGCGTCGCCCGTTTTCTGTGGTGGCGTCCAGCCGCGGCATCGGCGGCAGCCTCAACGCCCGTTGCAGAAACGCCAGCGGCTGCAGTATCCAGCGACGATGCGAGGCGCCCTCTTCCAGCAGGTAGGGCGACAGCGCATAGCCACCCCAGGGCATGATCGCCGCCGGCGTGAGCTGGCGCTGCAGGTTGTCGGTCAGCGTCAGCAGCGCTGTGCCGTTGTCGCCCAGACGCTGGATCGCCTGCAGACCTCGGGTTCTGGCCGTGAGCTTGCCCTCAAAGGACCCCATGAACGCCGCGTCATAGTTGCTGATCTGCACCGATTCGATCTGCTGCTGGGCATTGCGCAGCTGCAGACGCGAGAGCAGATGATCCTCTATCGGCAGGCCCCCAAAGAAGGCCAGCGGCACGCCCTCATCAAGGCGTGCGGCGAGAAACCGGCTGAATCGGTTACTCGCTGCCGGAGCGCCGCTGGTCATCCAGAACACTACACCGGCGTAGAGCTCGTCGAAGCGCGTGAGCGGCAAGGTATCGTCTGCCGGCAGATAGTCCACACGGTAGCCGAGGTACTCCAACAGCCCGCCCAGATAAACATGGCCGGGGTTATTCGGCAGTTCCCCTTCGCGGGGGTCATATACCAGGGCAATGCGCCGTGGTTGTACCTCGACACTACCAATCCCGATCGAATCCAGGCCCGGGGTGGAGACAAAGGGAATGTAGCCGTGAGACGCGGCCTTGCGTGCGATTTGCCGCATGGCTTCACGTTGCGCCGGTTCCGCATACTCGATTGCCACGATGGGGATGTTGTGCTCGCGCAGCGGTGTAACCTGCTGCTCCAGCCACAGGCGGTCTTCCCGCGGCACCGGGCGATAGGATTTGCTGGCCTGATCCCAGCCGGCATAAAAGGACTCTACAGCGACTGCATCGGCCAGTGCATACAACTCCGGCAGCACTTCAAAGCCACGATTGAAGAATAGTTTGAGCGCGGGGTACTCGCGGTGAATGCGTTGGATGACGGCAACCAGAGCCGCCTGCTGCTCGGTATGACGCTCACCCTCGAGCAGCGTGAAGCTGTCCAGCGTATCGAGGAACAGTCCGGCATAACCCGCCGCCTGATACTCACCTGCGCGGCGTAACAGATAGTCTTGCCAGGCAGCACTGGACAGGTCCGTCAATTCGCTTTGCCAAGCTTGATTACGCGCACCGACGCGCGCTGCGCCGTCTACCGCGTTGGCGGCAACATCACCCTGATCGATTTCACCGACCGACAGGTAAGCAAATGGCAGGCTGCCCTGCGCGCGGAGAAAGTCGACATCAGCCTGCGCCGCGTTGGCAGGCTCCAGCACCACCCAGTCATACTGCGCCAGCTCCGGCGTAGGTGGGTTTTGCGCATACCAGAACCCCACGCTGGCAGGCGCGGCCGCCACCTGACCGATCAGGCTGAAAAACAGAATCTGGACAAGTGCAAGGTAATACACCCGATTGTTGCCAAACATCCTGCGCATTAAAACTCCCTGGCCAACGCCAGCATGATAGAGGTCAAAACTCGCCTCACTGCTGGCAGCAATAAGCGTGCGTAGCGGCTTTACCCGACAATATGGCGAAACAGTATCACAGTCAAAAAAACATACAACCCGCGAAAGCCGAGCGCATACTCGCCAAAATGCCGGCACAAGGCAACCCAATAGTGCTGGAATGGGAGAAAACGTGGACACGGAGCCATCAAAGCGACTTTGCGGTCATTTTGATGGCTCAAACGGTCATGCCGAGGACGGGATCAGGGACAACGAAGAGCCCATCAAGGCTTGAGCTTGTAGCCAGTACGGAATATCCACCAGACCAACGTCAGGCAGATGCTCAAGAACACCAGAGTCATGCCCAGGCTTACACCGATGTGTACATCTGCCGCGCCATAAAAGCTCCAGCGGAATCCACTGATCAGATACACCACCGGGTTGAACAGCGTCACCGTCTGCCAAAACGGCGACAGCATGCTGATGGAGTAGAAGCTACCGCCGAGAAACGCCAGCGGCGTCACTATCATCAGTGGAATGATCTGCAGCTTTTCAAAGCCGTCAGCCCACACGCCAATGACAAAGCCAAACAGACTGAAGGTTACCGCGGTCAGCAGCAGAAAACCCAACATCCACACCGGGTGTTGAATCTGGTAGTCAACAAACAGCCGCGCGGTGAGCAGCACCAGCAGACCAAGCAAGACTGATTTGGTCGCGGCCGCGCCCACGTAGCCCACCACGATTTCCAGTGGCGAGACCGGCGCCGAGAGCACCTCATAGATGGTGCCGGTGAACTTGGGCATGTAGATGCCAAACGAGGCGTTGGAAATGCTCTCGTTCAGCAGCATCAGCATGATCAGGCCGGGAATGATGAAAGCGCCATAGCTGACCCCGTCGACCTCGGTCATGCGGCTGCCAATTGCAGCGCCGAAGACGATGAAATACAGCGAGGTGGAAATGACCGGCGAGGCGATACTTTGCAGGGTAGTGCGCAGCATACGCGCCATCTCTGCCTGATAAATGGCTCTGACACCGTACAGGTTCATTGCGCTGCTCCTGTGCGCTGTTCATCGCGCCGCTTGTGTACCAGCCCGACGAAGATATCCTCCAGCGAGCTTTGGCTCGAGTGCAGGTCCTTCAGCTCTATACCCGCCTGATCCAGGCGCTTGAGCAGTTCGGCAATCCCGGTTTGCTCGCATTGGGCATCGAACGTATAGACCAGGCTATAGCCATCGTCCGCCAGTTCCAGCGCGTCACTGCGCAGGTTCTCCGGCAGTTGCGAAAGCGGTGACTGCAATTGAATGCTCAGCTGCTTGGTGCCCAGCTGCTGCATCAGTTTGTCCTTGTCCTCGATCAGGATCAGCTCGCCCTGGCTGATCACACCGATGCGGTCGGCCATTTCCTCGGCCTCTTCGATGTAATGCGTGGTCAGAATGATGGTCACCCCACGCTGCTGCAGCCGGCGCACCATGTTCCACATATCGCGGCGCAGTTCCACGTCGACGCCGGCGGTCGGCTCGTCGAGAAACAGCACATCGGGTTCGTGCGACAGCGCTTTGGCGATCAGCACCCGTCGTTTCATGCCACCCGACAGGTCCATGATGCGGTCGTGGCGTTTTTCCCACAGCGACAGCTCGCGCAGTATCTGCTCGAGCAGGGCATCATTGCGCGCTTTGCCAAACAGGCCGCGACTCAGTTTCAGTGTCGACCAGACGCTGTCAAACATGTTGTTGGTCAACTCCTGCGGCACCAGACCAATGCGGCTGCGCGCCTTGCGGTAATCGCGTACGTTGTCGTGACCGTCAACCAGCACCTTGCCGCCGCTGGCATTGACCAGGCCGCAGACGATACTGATGAGCGTGGTCTTGCCAGCGCCATTAGGCCCCAGCAGGGCAAATATCTCGCCGCGTCGAATGCTCAGACTGACACCTTTCAGAGCCTGAAATCCCGACTCGTAGGTCTTGGTCAACTCGCTGATCTGGATAATGTCTTGCACAGGTCCCCCGCTTACCGGTGAGGCTGTATCGGCGGGCTGGCAGCGCACCGATATCAAGCTGAGCCACAGCATACGCCGAACCGCTGGTCGATTCAGCCCTGCACTACGCAGGGATAATACAGAGCCATCAGTTAGCCATTGACCTGCGACAGCTGCTGCGTTAAACCTCAGTTGACACCGTCCAGAGAGACGGCGCGAGCCTCACAATAACAACAACAAAGACAGGATCACGATCATGTGGATGAATCTACTGCTGACGCTGCTGGTTATCCCCCTCGCCCTGGTCAATCTGATCGGCCCACTGCTGGTGCTGCGTACGCAGAAAATCCCGGCGCGCGTGCGTTTCAGTCCGGCAGACGACGCGCGCTTCATGGCTGACCGTGACCCGACCTTCAAACGGCTCGATCAACAGGTGCGCGAACTGGATTTCGACCATCTTGGTTCCTCTGCGTTGCAGAACGATCACACCACCAGCTATTTCTCGCTGTACGCGCACCCGCGTGAGCAAGCCGCGGCCATGCTGGTCACCATGGCGACGGGCAGCAAGAAAGTCACCTACGCCGAGTTCACCCAACTGTATGCCGACGGTACGCTGCTGGACGTACACAATGCGCCAGTGCTGCCGAGCTACCCGCGCATGGACTGCAAGCGCGGGGTTCGGCTGCCGGCGGTGAACGAACTCAAGGTCCTGCTCAATACCCTGCAGGCCTTGCGCGGGCTGTTACCCAATAGCGCAGAAGCGATCCCCTACCCGGGTGATCAGGGTTTCAAGCCGATCGAGGACTTCATCGCCCGCGAATCGGATGAACTGGTTCGCCTGGGATACTGCCACGCCGAGATCGACGACAATGGCAGACGTGCGCTGACCCTCAAAGGCGCCTTGCTGCTGACCTGGAAAAACGCCATACCGGGCAAGCTTATCTTTACCCTGATGGAGCAGCGCTCGACACGCAATCTGCTGACTGGCTCCCATTCCTGAGGGAGATATTTCTGCTGGACGCTATTCGCTGTAGGGAATTTCTGCGCAGAATGTTGGGTCACAAGACCCAGCGGCAAGGAGTCCCTTTGTATGTCCACCCAATCCCAGTTGCACTACGCCGGCTTCTGGCGGCGCACCCTCGCCAGCCTGATCGATACGCTGTGGATGATGCTGTTGATCACGCCACTGCTGGTGTATTTCTACGGCTGGGAATATTTTGACCCCTACCAGTCGCCGCCGCTGGATGGCACCGCCGATCTGCTGCTGACCTGGGTCGCGCCGGCCATTGCCGTGATCCTGTTCTGGCGCGCCAAACAGGCAACCCCCGGCAAGATGGCCGTGCACGCCCGAGTAGTAGACGCGCGTAGCCTGCAAACCCCGGGCACCGGTCAATTGATCATTCGTTACCTGGGCTATTTTCTCGCCACCCTACCCTTGTGCCTTGGGTTGCTCTGGGTCGCCTTCGACCCGCGCAAGCAGGGCTGGCACGACAAGCTCGCCGGTACCTTGGTGATCTGTGATCCGGTCTCGGCCCCGGCCGCCGAACGGCGTCACGCCGCGGAGGGCCAGGCATGAAGCTCTACGGCGACCTGATGTCCGGCAACTGCTACAAGCTGAAACTGCTGTGTGACCTGCTCCAACTGCAGCACGAATGGATTCACGTTGACATTCTGCGTGAAGAAACCCGCACCCCGGCCTTTTTACGCCTCAACCCGAACGCCAAGGTACCCCTGCTGGAACTCGATGACGGCCGCACGCTGAGCGAATCCAACGCCATCCTCAACTATCTGGCGAGCGGCTCGGCGCTCTTGCCGCAGGACAGATTCAGCCTGGCCAAGGTGCTGCAGTGGCAGTTTTTTGAACAGTACAGCCACGAGCCGTATATCGCCGTGGCCCGCTTTATTGGCCGTTATCTGGGGCTACCGGAAGAGCGCCGCGCGGAATATCACGCCAAACAACCCGGCGGGCACCGCGCATTGCGGGTGATGGAGCAGCAACTGCAAGATACCGACTATCTGGTAGATAACCGCTTCAGCGTGGCTGACATCAGCCTGTATGCCTATACCCATGTCGCCCCTGAAGGCGGATTCGACCTGAGCGACTATCCCGCTATCCGCGCCTGGCTGGCACGCATTGAAGCCATCCCGGGCTACCAGCCAATGCCGACCAACTGACACCGACAAGGAGCCGATCATGACTTTCCGCGCACACCGCCTGAGCCAGCCACTCGGCGTACTCTGCCTGCTGTTGAGCAGCGAGCTGATTGCCGGCGAGCGGCTGCTGGTGACGCCCAGCTACCAGTTGAAGATGGACTCACGCTGTGCAGAGGGTGAGGTCAGCTGCGCCCACTACACCCTGCAGGGTCGTGAGCGCCACAGTGGCGAGCCGCTGATGCTGCAGGGCCGTAGCATGCATACCACCTGTGCCGATGGCGAAACGCCCTGCCGCTTTCTGGGTTATCGTTTCGACGCGCCGGAGCGCAGCTTTCTGATCACCGAAGATGGGCTGCTCAACATCTATCTCGGCGACAGCCTGATACTGCACGAGCAGGGACGTTGGGAAGACGAGCCCGCGCTAGAGCGCGAGCGGAACCAGTGACAACACCAGCAGCAGTGCCATGCCACCGTTGAATACACGCAGATTGCGCGGACGCTGCAGGAAGCCGCGCAAATGCGCACCACACAGCGCCCAGAGCGACACACAAGGCAGATTGACCAGGGCGATCACCAGCGCAATCAGCAAGACCGTCAGCAGGCCGCTGCCGGGCACGAAATAGAGACTGAAGGCACTGACCGCCATCACCCAGGCCTTGGGGTTGATCCACTGGAACGCGACCGCGCCCCAGAAACCCAGCACCCGCTGCGCGCCCGGCGTGGACTCTGTCGGCGTTGGCGCCGCAGCTGTCGCCACCCGCCAGGCCAGATAAAGAAGATAGGCCGCTCCGCACCACTTGAGCCATACGTACAGCGACGGCCAGCGCTGAAAAACCTCGCCCAATCCGCCGCCCACCGCCAGTAGCATGACGAAGAAGCCAATCCAGACTCCGGCAAGGTGCGGCAGGGTGCGCTGAAACCCGACATTGACGCCGGACGTCAGCAGCATCAGGTTATTCGGACCCGGGGTGATCGAGGCAACGGTAGAAAACAGCACCAGCGCCAGCAACAGTTCGCTGTTCATGGGACACCCGTAAATGACTAGGTGCCCAGCTTAGGCAGGCCGCTTCAGCCTCACAACGTACAGCTAGGGAGTAACAGTTTGCGCACGCAGTTCTGCCTCGGGCAGACACACCGCGTAGCGATGCAGAAAGACGCCATTCACCGTACGCAGCAAACCCGGTGTAATGGCCTGAAAATGGTCCAGTGCACTGCGCCGCTCGTTGTGGGTAGTCAGTTTCTGGCTATCGATCTGTTGTTGCATCTCGCTGAACAAGGGTACGAAGGGCTGCAGATCCGCCAGTCCCTGTTGGCACTGCGATGTCGGCGGCAGCTCGGCAAAATCCTGCTGCAGCTCCGCCAACTGTTGCTCAACCACTTTTTGGCAACGCTTGAGCAGTTGCAGCATTTGCGCACGCAGAGCCGGCATGTCGCGCTGCAGATTCACCGCGCCCGCCACTTCCGATTGAAACGCCCGCAGTGGCGCCGCGCAGGTGGTTTCGGCATTCAGTTCAGGCTCAGCCACCGCACTCGGGCTCGCGCCCAGGCAGAACAACAGCAAACCCGATACGGCATGCCTTCCCAACCAGTTGATCACATTGCGCTCCCTCTCCAGTCCAAGGCGGCGATTCTAACCAAGCTGCGCCGAGATGTACCGAGATTCAGCACACACTTCGATGTGCTGCAGTCAAAAAAAGGTCGGCGGATGAAAATCTGCCGACCTTTTGACACAACGATGAATACTCAGACCGCGGCCAGACGGTAACCGTAGCGTGGGAAATGCACGTGCAGCAGGCCGGCACGTTCGTCTTCACGGGCAATGATGATTTCCTCGGCGCCCTCGTACACCAGCGACCCCGCCACCTCATCTGCGCCGTAGTCCACCGCGCTGACTGTCACCGCTTGTCCGCTGGTAAAGCCGCCGGGGCTGGCAATAGCATCAGTTGGCAGCGCTGTCGGCTCGGCGTCCCTGGCAATACGGATAGCCTCTTCTGCCGACAATTCGCTGGCTACACCATGGCCAATATCTGCCATGCGTTGCATCCAGCGTTGAACCGCCGGGTAGCCATCCAGAGCGCTCGCCACCGCCGCGTTGCTGCCCACAAACCACAGCGGATGATAGTGGGCAAAGTCGGCGATACAAGGGTAATCACCCAGCAGAAAATCGCCATCGCGCTGAAGTTGCGTCTCCAGCCGGCTCAGCAGAGCGGGCCATTGCGACAGCGCAACAGCGCCATCCAGACGGCTGGCAGAACCCTTGGCAAACAGCGCCATACGATCGGCCATGAAGCCCTTGATCACCTGCTCGGGTAAACCGGCAAAGCGCTCGGCCAGCCCCTTTGGCTGAAAGTTGATCGCCACGCCGTGCTGGAACAGCACCTGGTCGGCAAACTGGGCCAGCCCCATGGCCGCCGCCTCTTGGCCCTCCGGGAAGAGCTGGGGGGTCGCCTTCTCCTGCTCCAGGCGCCGCGCGATCATCGCGGTATCGCAATAGATGTCGGCTCCGACCTGCATCACCGGCGTGCGCCGGTAACCGCCGGTCAGCGCGGTCAAATCCGGCTTGGGCATGACCGAAGGGATCATCACCGAATGCCAGGACAGGCCCTTGAAGCCCAGCATCAAACGCGCCTTCTCGGCGAAGGGGGATTGCGGGTAGTGGTGCAGAATCAAATCACTCATGCTCTGTCTCCGGTTGGTTTGCGCCCAGCTTAGACGCTGAGCCCGACGCTGCACAGGGCTTCGCGCCGGCAAATTGGTGATCATCGAACTGACTGATGAGTCGTTCCTTGGCCCGTTTGGCCAGCGCCTTGATCTGCAGCTCCTGGCGCAGGGCATCGCCATGCCCTGCGCAGCGCTGCCACCAGACCAGCGCGCTGGCCGGGCTGCGATTAAAAAAGCGCGCACCCTTGCCACTCAGGTGTTCCCGGAAGCGGCGCTCAGGGTCTATGCTGATCCCCGTATACAGATGGCCGTTCTCCGCGCGCACCATGTAGACCCACCAGATACGCACTGCCAGCTCCGCCGGCGCAGAAGGGTCAACAGTGGTCGCGGTATCGGTAGGCATAGCAATCATTTCAGGAAGTGAAGGGTCATGTTCGTACAGATATTCAGTACCGGCGGCACGCTGGACAAACTCTATTTCGACGCGCTCAGCGAATACCAGATCGGCGAGCCCATCGCCGGCGAGCTGCTACAGCAGGCGCGGGTCGGCTTCGACTATAACATCGAATCCCTGACCCGAAAGGACAGCCTGGAGCTGGACGACCGCGACCGCCAGCTGATCCATGACAAGGTAAGCGCCTGCCCCTATGAGCACATCCTGATCACCCACGGCACCGACACCATGACAGTGACCGGCGCCGGCTTGGCAGACATCAGCGGCAAGGTAATAGTGCTGACCGGCGCCATGCAGCCAGCGCGCTTTCGCGACTCCGACGCGCTGTTCAACCTGGGGCTGGCCGTGGGCGCCCTGAACTGCATGCCGCACGGGGTGTACGTCGCCATGAGCGGACGGATTTTCCCGGTCGACCAGGTTCGCAAGAATCGGCTGGCCGGGCGGTTTGAGGAGCGCTAAGCAGCAAGCAGCAACGGGGTGATTTCGGCGACGGGGTCGTCAAGTGTTTCTAGTCGCGATTTGCTGCCATGCGTAGCCCCACGTTAAATCCACGCGATTCGCAACCGCGTGGGTTCAACTTGCGACTTATGGCTTGTAGCTAGCAGCTGCGAAGCCGGCGTCAGCCCGTCCCGCCCACGGTAATCTGATCGATCTTCAGGGTCGGTTGCCCTACCCCTACCGGTACCGACTGCCCATCCTTGCCGCAAACGCCCACACCGGTGTCCAGTTGCAGGTCGGTGCCGACCATGGAGACGCGATTCATTACCTCTGGGCCGTTGCCGATCAGCGTGGCGCCCTTGACCGGCGCGGTTATCTTGCCGTCTTCGATCAGGTAGGCCTCGCTGGTGGAGAACACGAACTTGCCGCTGGTGATATCCACCTGACCGCCGCCCAGGTTGGCGCAGTAGATGCCTTTCTTCACCGAGGCAATGATCTCCTGCGGGTCGCTTTCCCCGGCCAGCATGTAGGTGTTGGTCATGCGCGGCATAGGCAGGTGCGCGTAGGATTCGCGACGACCGTTCCCGGTCGCGGCCACGCCCATCAGCCGCGCGTTCAACTTGTCCTGCATGTAGCCCTTGAGGATGCCGTTCTCGATCAGCGTGGTGCAGTTGGTCGGCAACCCCTCATCGTCCAGCGTCAGGGAGCCGCGGCGGCCTGGCAGGGTGCCGTCGTCGACGATGGTACAGAGGCTGGAGGCCACCTTCTCGCCGACCCGGCCGCTGTAGGCCGAGCTACCCTTGCGGTTGAAATCACTTTCCAGACCGTGACCGACCGCCTCATGCAGCAACACGCCGGACCAGCCCGGCCCCATGACCACCGGCATGCTGCCGGCCGGCGCCGCTACCGCCTGCAGATTGACTGTCGCCTGCCGCACCGCTTCACGGGCATAACCCAGCGCACGCTCTTGCGCCTCGAAATACTGATAGTCGGTGCGCCCGCCGCCACCGGAACTGCCGCGCTCGCGGCGGCCATTGTGCTCGATGATGACGCTGACATTGAGACGCACCAGCGGGCGGATATCGCCCGCCCAGGTGCCATCACTGGCGGCAACCATTACCGTATCGTGCACGCCACTCATGCTCACGCTGACCTGGGTAATGCGCGGGTCCAGGCTGCGGGCGTAAGCATCAATGCGCTGCAGAAACGACACCTTATCGGCCTGCGCCATGACGTCCAGCGGGTTGTCCGCCACATACAAGGGTGTGCAAGCCGGGCGCTGCCACGCCTGCACACGGCCGGCCTGACCGGCGCGGGCAATCGAGCGCGCGGCCCCCGCTGCCTGACTCAGGGCGGCCAGGCGAATATCGTTACTGTAGGCAAAGCCGGTTTTCTCGCCGGACAAGGCGCGTACGCCAACGCCCTGATCAACATGAAAGCTGCCATCCTTGACGATGCCGTCTTCTAGCACCCATGACTCGCTGATCTGATGCTGAAAGTACAGGTCAGCCGCGTCCACCCCAGGCGCTGCGACCAGGGTGCCGAGCACACTGGCCACCGCATCCGGCGTCAGATCGGCAGGACGCAACAGGGCGCTTTCGGCTTGGCTGATTAGATCACTCATTCTGACTCGACTCCTTGGCGACCGGCTGCGGTGCGGCAGGCGGTGCAAAACGGCGGTGTGCGGTAATGGGCATACGCTGGCGAACGTCGCGCAGAAAATCGCGATCCAGCTCGCCGCTAATAACACCCGGCCCCTCGGGCAGTTCGGCAATCAGCTCGCCCCAGGGATCAATAAGACAACTGTGCCCGAATGTCTGGCGACCGCCCGCATGGGTACCGGTCTGATTGGCTGCCAGTACATAACATTGGCTTTCAATGGCTCTGGCACGCAGCAATACGTGCCAATGCGCGGCGCCGGTAACCGCAGTGAACGCGGCCGGCACCACTATCAGTTCCGCGCCGGCCAGGCGCAATCCCTGATACAGCTCGGGAAAGCGCACATCGTAACAAATACTCAACCCCAGTCTGCCTACCGGTGAGTCCAGGCACACCAGTTGATCGCCAAAGGCGTAATCATTCGACTCACGGTACGTGCTGTGGCTATCGCTGACATCCACATCAAACAGGTGCAGCTTGTCGTAACGCGCCACCTCATGCCCCTGCTCATCCAGCACCAACTGGGTTGCCATGGGTTTGCCGCCGGACTCACGCGGCAGCGGCAGGCTGCCACCGATCAGCCAGATACCGTGCTGGCGGGCCTGCTCGGCGAGAAAGCGGCGAATGGGGCGCTCAGGGCCAAACTCGACAGCGGCGATACCTGCCAGCGAACGATTACCCAGGGCAGCAAAACACTCAGGTAACAACACCAGTTCAGCACCCTGCTCTGCCGCCTGCGCGATCAATTTGGCCGCCTGTTGCAGGTTACCCTGCACCTCTGGCTGGCTGGTCATCTGGATTGCGGCAACACCTGACATAGCATCCATCCTTCCGCGAGCGGTTCATTTCTGCAGCGACCCGGTCACTGCGCCCTCATTCGCCCTCAAGCGCGGCCTTGTCATCAAAGGCGCGATCAAATTCGACGTTGGGCTGCTTCCAGTCGCCGCTTACCTTGTATTTGACCGAGGCAAAGCGCGCGACCTTGTCGCCGAGAATCTTGTCGGCCAGAAAGAGCACGCCGCCGATCTGCGGCGCGCCGGCAATCAGGGCGGCCAACGGCAGGTTGTTGGTCACCGGCAGAGTAACCAGCACCCCAAGATCCACCGTATCGCTGCGCATATCGAGATTGCCCTCAAACTGCATCTTCACGCCGGGACCTTCCAGTACCACCGGCTTCTCGCTGTGCAGCACGCCGTTATCCACGTAAAGCGCGCCGTCCAGCGTATCGTAGGCGGTGCCCTTGCTGAACAGATCGGAGAAGTCCAGCCGTAGACGACGGGTCAATGAGTTGAAGTTCAACAGACCGAACACACGCAGCGCCTGGGTACTGTTATCCCCACTCTGCAGCATGCCGTTGCGCGCGGCAACCTCCAGACTGCCAGAGGAACGGCGCAGGCTGAACATCGCCGGGGAGCCGGGCCAGTTCAACTGGGTCCCGGTGGTAAATTTCTCACTGGTGATGGTGGGCGCGTACTCCCAGGCCGTCAGCACCTGACCGATATCCTCGGCCGACACAGTGCCTTCAAATACCGTGTGTGCCGGTTCTTCCCGCCAATCCATACTGCCCTCTACCTTGAGGCCGCGTAAATCAAGCGACAATGAGGGGATGCGCGCACCCGTGGCATCCGGCCGCAAGGTGAAGGCTACCGCCCCCAAGGGGCCGCTGGCCAATGACAGCTGCTCGATCGTAACGTCTAGCGGCGGCAAGGTGGATGGGCTGACGTTCTGCAACGGATCTACCGGGTCGGTTGCCGGCGCGCCACCGTCGGGCTGCATTGCCGGCAGCAGTTCAGCGGCCTGCTGTTCGGTTGCCGCCAACCTGAGCCGTTGCAAGGCGATGTCGATCGGTTTGGCTGCATCATCAGGCAGCACAATACGTCCCGCCACGTCGGCTTGAGTCAGGTCCAGGCGCCAGCCTTTTCCCTCCCGCTGGACACTCGCCTGCAGGTCGCTCAGCGCCAGACCAAAGCCGGTGAAGTGTTCCGCGGTAATATCGGCGCGGCGCAGCAGCTGCGCAGAAGGCGCTGCGCTTCCTGCTCCGGCGGTGCCTGGCAGACCTTTCTGCCATTGCTGCCACGCGTCCCAGTCCAGACTCGGCAGTTGCGCGGTGACCAGCATGCCTGGCACCACGGGCATAAGCGCTTCGCCACTGCGAAACCGCAGGTCACCGGACCATTGCTCGGCTTGCCGCAGCAAGCGCGCGTCCAGGCCGTTGGCCGCGGTCACGTGCCACCGTTGGGTGCCGCCAGCAGCCAGTTGCAGTGCCAGGCTGGTATCCAGTGCGGTTTCGGCGTCCTTGCCCAAGGGCGCCGGCAGCGTAAGGGCAACCCCCTTGAGATCGCTGGTAACCAGAATCTGCTGTTGCTGCGCGGCAATATCGACCTCGGCCTGCCAGTTGAAGCTACCCGTGGCCAGCCCTGCCGGAACCGAATTAGCCAGCGGCCAGCTGCGCAGCTGCTCGACACTGTGCTTGCCAGAAAGCGCCAGATGCTGCTTGCCCTGCTCCTGGCTCAGCTCGGCCTTGACCGCCGCACCGAGAAAGCTGCCGGTCAAACCATCGGAGCGCAGCCCTTGCTCGCGACTATAGGCAAACTGCCCTTGCAGCTGCCGCAGCGGCGCCTGCAGCTGGGGAATCAACAGCCGGTCGGCCGTCATCTGCCAGCTAACGTCGGCCTGGGTTTGCGCCTCCTTGTTGCCGCCTTCCAGCGGAATACGCAAGGCCAGGTGGCCCTCAACCTGGCCGGCGCCCACTGTCCAGCCGGACAGCGGGTCTTTGCTCAATTCGCGCAGCGGGGTTTCCTGCATCACTTTCAACGCATCGCCGACCGGCCCGACAAAATCCGATTCTACGTTGAGCGCCAGCGGCCCGGTGCGGTTCAGCAGCTGCGCCGTGACCCGGGTGTTGCTGGCCTGCGTCTGCCAGAGGCCGGCACGCTGCCCGCGTATGTCCAGCCTGCCGCCCTGCAGACGCAGATCGGCATCCACCTCGGTCAGCAGCGGCCAGCCATTCTGGAACAGCATTTCGCCACCGCGCAGTTCAGCATAAAGACCCAGCTCGCGCTCATCGGCGCCAGCGTCCTTCAATAACGAGCCCTGGTAACTGAAGATCGCCAGCGGCACCTGCCCGCGCAGTCCGCTGGCGCCCAGCCAGGTCGCCAGCGCCGGATTGAAGGCCGGCGCCCTCAGCGGCAGGTACCGGCGGTGATAGATAGCCTGCGAGTCGCGCAGCGCCACACGCAGATCCATGGTCGGCGTATGCCCACTGGGTGGCAGTTGCAGGTCGAACTGCGCAACGCCCTTGCCCTCTTCCCCGGCCACCGTCATGCCGCTGGTGCGCAAGCGCAAGCCCTCGTCCCGCGACCAGGCCCAGTTCAGCGCACCCTGAGCGCTATCGTACTGCCACACTTCAGGGAACAGGTGCGGCAGCTGCATGCTCCACTGCTGATTGTTCACGCGCAGCTCGCCAGCCTGCGCAGACCCTGCAATGCTGCCGGTGACGCCCTGCAGCATTGGCGCGTTGTGGTAGGCCTGAATGCCCACCTGCTCAAGCAGCGCGCTGAAGCGCAACGCCTCGATATCGGTCGGCGCGCCGCTGCCCGACAGGTGCAGATTGCGTATCTTTCCCTGGGGCGCCAGCGTGGTAATGAGTTCAGCCATTGGCGGGTGATCGACAAAGCGCGGCGCCCAATCGCGCAGGCGATCCAGCGACAGCCGATCCACCGCCAATGACCAATCGCCGGTCGGGCTGCGCTCAGCCTGCGCCCGCATCATCGGCCACACCTGCTCGTCGATGCGCAGACTGAAATCCTGTACCAGCAGGCGCTCGCCAGCCTCGGTGTGGCGATAGGAGAAGCGGCCGAAAACATCCTGCAACGACGGCGAAGTGGCGGTATCAAAGCGCACCTGCGGCGCCACCAGCGTGCCCTGCAAGCGCTGCAGCCGCTGATCCTGCCAACTACCCCAGAAACGTCCACCGGCCGTCAGTTGCTGCAGGTGGCTACGCTGCAACCAGTCACGTGGCAGCCAGCGACTCCAGTCACTGGCCGGCAGTTCGAGGAAGAAGCCCAGGGAGAGATCGGCCAGGTTATCGCTGTCGAGCAGACCGCTGACTTGCCAGCGCACCAGCTCCCCGTCAGGCAGGCGCAGGCGACCGTCCAAGCGCTGCCAACCGGCGCCGTTGATGAGGGTCAGCTCGCCCCGCTCGAACTGCCAGCGCGGCTCATCGTAGGGACTGACCGATATTTCCGTGTCCAGCAGGGTAATGCGGTGCTGCTCGCGCAGTATTTTGACTGCCTGCTCCAGCCCGCCCAGCGACTGCGACTGCTGGCCCAGCCCGCGCAGGTGCCAATGGCCCTCGGCGTCCTGGCTGACCGATAGCGACAGCCCTTCGATTTGCAGTGCGTCCATGACCAGGCGCCGGTGCCAGAGACTCTGCCAGAGATTCAAGCGCGCGGTAACGTTGTCCAGGGCAAACAGGGTTGGGCTGTAGGGTTCGGCATCGGCATGCACCTGCAAGCCACGCAGCCGAAAAACCGGCTGCGCGCCCTGCATCTCTGCCTCCAGCCGATCCAGCTGGATGTGTCTGCCGGTCAGGCTTTGCGCCTTGGCGACCAGCTCCGTCTGGTAATTGGCCAGCGCCGGTACGAACTGGCGCCCCAGACTCACATAGGCGGCCGCCAGCAACAGCCAGGCGACCAGCAGCAGGATCAGGCCGTTAAGCCCCTGTTTCAGCCCGCGTTGCCATTGCACCCGAGTTACCAGCTCATCACATCAGCACCACGTCGTACTGTTCCTGGGTGTACATGGTTTCCACCTGGAACTTGATCGGGCGCTCGATGAACAGCTCCAGATCAGCGACGTTACCTGACTCCTCGTCCAACAGGCGGTCGATCACCGCCTGCGAGCCAAGCACCATGTAAGCGCCCGCCTGATAAGCGCGCGCTTCGCGCAGGATCTCGCGGAATATCTCGTAGCAAATGGTTTCCGGCGTTTTCTGGATACCTCGCCCGTTGCAGCACGGGCAGGGCTCGCAGAGCACCTGTTCGAGGCTTTCCCGCGTGCGCTTGCGGGTCATCTGGATCAGCCCCAGCTCGGTGATGCCGATGATATTGGTCTTGGCATGATCGCGCTCCAGCTGCTTCTCCAGGGTGCGCTGTACCTGCCGTTGGTGTTCTTCATCTTCCATGTCGATGAAGTCGATGATGATGATGCCACCCAGGTTGCGCAGCCGCAGTTGCCGGGCAATCGCGGTCGCGGCTTCAAGGTTGGTCTTGAAGATCGTCTCTTCCAGGTTGCGATGCCCGACAAAGGCGCCGGTATTCACATCAATGGTGGTCATTGCCTCGGTCTGATCGATCACCAGGTGGCCGCCAGATTTGAGCATGACGCGGCGATCCATGGCTTTCTGGATTTCGTCTTCCACGCTGTAGAGGTCAAAAATCGGCCGCTCGCCCGGATAATGCTCCAGCAGCTCCTCAACGCCGGGCATCAGCTCCTGCACAAACTGCTCGACCTTCTGATAGGTTTCGCGCGAGTCGATGCGCACCTTTTCCAACCGCGGGTTAGCCAGATCACGCAGGGTGCGCAGCGCCAACGGCAGGTCTTCATAGATCACCGAAGGCGCTGGCGCCGAGCCCATCTGCTGGGTGATCTGCAACCACAGGCGACGCACGTAGCGAATATCCACCAGGATGTCCTCGGCGCGCGCACTTTCTGCCGCCGTGCGCAGAATGAAACCACCGGACTCCTCGATACTCTCCCGCTCGACGCAGTCAGCCACAATCTGCTTGAGCCGCTCGCGCTCGGCCTCGTCCTCGATCTTCAGCGAAATGCCCACGTGCGGTGTGCGCGGCATATACACCAGATACCGCGAGGGGATCGACAGGTGGGTCGTCAGGCGTGCGCCCTTGGTGCCAATCGGATCCTTGGTCACCTGCACCACCAGCGCCTTGCCCTCATGCACCAGCGCGCTGATCGGTTCGACCGCAGCGCCTTCGCGCTCGGAAATTTCCGACGCATGAATAAAGGCAGCCCGCTCCAGGCCAATATCCACAAAGGCCGCCTGCATGCCCGGCAGTACCCTTACCACCTTGCCCTTGTAGATATTGCCGACGATACCGCGACGCAAGGTCCGCTCGATGTGCACTTCCTGCAGTACGCCGTTCTCGACCAGGGCTACGCGGGTTTCCATCGGCGTGATATTGATCAGGATTTCTTCGCTCATGGGCTCTTCCATTCGTGTCTTGGCACCAGAGTACCGGTGTTGCCGATCCCATGACAGCTGCGTTAGCAGGGTTGCCAGCAGGAAATGCCAAATCCTTCGAGTAATGCTGCCGTTTCCAGCAAGGGCAGCCCGACCACCGCGCTGTAGCTGCCGCTGATATGCGCCACAAAGACCGCGCCAAGCCCCTGAATACCGTAGGCTCCGGCCTTGTCTGCCGGCTCACCGCTGGCCCAGTAAGCAGCAATCTCCGCCGCGCTCAGGCAACGAAAGCGCACCTGCGTGGTAACCAGCCGCAGCTCGACCTGCTCGCCACGGGCCACCGCCACCGCCGTCAGTACCTGATGTTCGCGATCAGACAGCGCGGCCAGCATCTGCGCCGCGTGCTCGCGATCGCGCGGCTTGCCCAGTATCTGCTCATCGAGCACCACCGCGGTATCAGCCGCCAGCACCACCGCGCCAACAGGTGACGCCGCTACCCCCGCCAGCACCTTGTCACGGGTAACACGCTCGACGTAGGCCGCCGGCAACTCATCGGGCATGACCTGTTCGTCAACTTCACAATGCACGCGCTGCGTCGGCACACCGATCTGCGCCAGCAGCTCACGCCGCCGCGGCGAGGCCGACGCCAGCAGCAAACACGCCTCAGATGACACGGAACCGCCGCTTTACGCCCTGCAGCAGGGTATGCACCCAAGGCCAGAGGATAGCGCTAACCAGCGCCGGCAACAGAAACAGCAGGGTCGGCGGGCGATTGCCACTCAAGCTGTTGAGCCACAGCAATACCATCTGGGCAATACCAAAGACGGGCAGCATAACCAAGCTTTGCTGCCACAGCGGAAAGCGGCGAATACGTTGATGCAGCAACAGCAGCTGCCAGACTATCAGGGTCATCACCAACGCGTGCTGCCCAAACAACTGGCCAAACAGCACATCGCTAACCAGTCCGGCCAGCCAGGCGGTCAGCAGCCCTACCCGGTGCGGCAGCGCCATCACCCAATAGGCCAGCACCAGCGCCAACCACATGGGCCGGCCGAGATTGAACGGCTCGGGCATCGGCATCACGCTGAGCAGCAGCGCGACCAGCAAAGTAAAGATAATGACCAGGCTACTGCGCATTATCGGCCTCCTCTGCATCTGCCGCTGGGGCGGTCTCGGCGGCAGCCGCCTGCGTCGTGGCAGCGGGCTCATCGGTTGGCGCGGCCTCGGCCTCTGGCGCGTCCGGCGACAGATCCAGAGCCGGTAACACATCGCCATAGCCACTTTCCGGGCTGAACACCAGCAACAGATAACGGCTGCGGTTCAACTGCGCCGACGGCGCGACGCGCACTTCGGCAAACGACTGACTCGGATGGCGGACCACCGATTGCACGCGGCCCACCGGATAACCCGCCGGGAACCGCTGGCCGAGGCCGGAACTGACCACAATGTCACCCTCGCGGATGTCAGCGGTATCGCCCACGTAGCGCAATTCCAGCCACTCATTGCGCCCGGTGCCGCTGGCAATCGCGCGCAAGCCGTTGCGATTGACCTGCACCGGCAGGCTGTGGGACGCATCGGTAATCATTAGCACGCGAGCGGAATAGGGCAGGACTTCGACCACCTGCCCCATCAAACCGGTAGCATCCAGCACCGGTTGGCCCAGAAACACGCCATCGTTCTCGCCCTTGTCGATCAGGATGCGTTGGGTAAAGGGATTAGGGTCAACACCAATAAGCTCAGCAACCAGCACCCGCTCATCCACCAGCGAGGAGGAGTTGAGCAATTCGCGCAGACGCACATTCTGCTCGGTCAGGGTGGCGAGTTTCTGCAGCTTGCGCTGCGTGAGCAGCGCCTCGGCGCGCAGGCGCTCGTTGTCGGCGATCAATTGGGCGCGACTGGAGGTCAGTTCGGTGACCGTATCCCAGCCACGTACCGGCAGCTCGGCGGCGTAATACAGAGGGGAAACAAACAGGCCCAGCTGCGAACGCAGGGGCTTGAGCGCGTCAAAACGGGCGTCCACCACCATCAGGGCGATGGACAACACCGTCAGCACGATCAGACGCACGCCCAGCGACGGGCCCTTGATAAATAGCGGTTTGATGGCAAGCTCCTCGCAGCCACAAGCTTGATGCGATCAGCGGCAAGCCGGACCATACCGGAAAGCCCGGCACGCTGAGCCCGCCCGCCGCCTGCGACTCACTCGGTCGACAGCAGATCCATGGTGTGCTGATCCATCATTTCCAGTGCCTTGCCGCCACCACGGGCCACACAGGTCAACGGCTCTTCGGCGACAATCACCGGCAGACCGGTTTCCTGCGCCAGCAGTTTGTCCAGATCACGCAGCAAGGCACCGCCGCCGGTGAGGATCAGGCCACGCTCGGCAATGTCCGACGCCAGCTCTGGCGGCGACTGCTCCAGCGCGCTCTTGACCGCCTGCACTATGGTCGCCAGCGACTCCTGCAGCGCCTCCAGCACTTCATTGGAGTTCAGCGTAAAGGCACGTGGCACGCCCTCGGCCAGGTTGCGGCCGCGCACGTCCACTTCCAGGGTCTCGCCGCCCGGGAAAGCCACACCAATTTCCTGCTTGATGCGCTCGGCAGTGGACTCACCGATCAGGCTGCCGTAGTTGCGGCGAACGTAGGTCACAATGGCTTCATCAAAGCGGTCACCGCCCACCCGAACGGATTCGGCATAGACCACGCCGTTCAGCGAGATCAGCGCGATTTCAGTGGTACCACCACCGATGTCGACGACCATTGAGCCGCGGGCCTCTTCTACCGGCAGACCGGCACCGATGGCAGCCGCCATCGGCTCTTCGATCAGGTACACCTCACGGGCGCCAGCACCCAGTGCCGATTCACGGATCGCGCGGCGTTCAACCTGGGTCGACTTGCAAGGCACGCAGATGAGTACGCGGGGGCTGGGCTGGATGAAGCTGTTTTCATGCACCTTATTGATAAAGTACTGCAGCATCTTTTCGCAAACGCTGAAGTCAGCGATGACGCCGTCCTTCATCGGGCGAATAGCCTGAATATTGCCGGGCGTACGTCCCAGCATGCGTTTGGCGTCGGTACCGACAGCGACCACGCTTTTCTGATTACCGGCGGTGGTACGAATCGCCACAACGGAGGGTTCGTCCAGTACAATACCGCGATCCCGAACGTAAATAAGCGTGTTGGCAGTGCCCAGGTCGATGGACAAATCACTGGAAAACATGCCACGAATTTTTTTGAACATGCGTTGAATATACCCCGAGGACGCGTGGGTTAAGTTATGGGAAGCACTGATAAGTTGCCTGCCGCGGCGCCGCAGAAACCCCAATAGCGGCAAAAGGCCTTGATGGATGGCCCATCAAACCGGGTCAAACAGGGAACTGATCGCTACTTCTGTCGGTACTTCAGAAAGTGTCGCAACTCTAACAACGGCGGGGTTTTTGGGCAAGGCGCGACTGTGGTAAATTCGCGCCTTTGTCCGGAATTCCGACTGAGGGCCGCTCCAGCGTCAACGCCCCCGGCCTACCCTCCGACTCAACACCGGCTTAATGGAGCTCTACACGATGTCCTTTGACCGCACAGATGTGGAAAAGATCGCTCATCTTGCACGTATCGCCCTCAATGACGAGGAAATACCTGCAACCACAGCCAAGCTGTCGGGCATTCTCGGCCTGATTGATCAGATGCAGGCTGTCGATACCAGCGGCGTTACTCCCCTGGCTCACCCGCTGGAAACCACGCAGCGCCTACGCGCTGACGTTGTTACCGAACATGACCAGCACGCGGCCTTTCAGGCCATCGCACCCGCCACCGAATCGGGCCTGTATCTGGTTCCCAAGGTCATCGAATAATTCGCCGCGCCACGACAAGAGATTACCCCATGCACGAGAAAACCCTGGCCGAACTGTCCCAGGCCCTGCAGAGCAAGACCCTGTCCAGCGTCGAGCTGACCCAGCACTACCTCAAGCGCATCGAACAATTCGACGCTGAACTGAACAGCTATATCACCGTCTCGCCAGAGCTGGCGCTGGCCCAGGCGAAAGCCGCAGATGAGCGCATCGCCGCGGGCAAGGCCGACGCCCTGACCGGCATCCCCTTGGCGCACAAGGATCTCTTCTGCACCCAGGGTCTGCGCACCAGTTGCGGCTCAAAGATGCTCGACAACTTTGTTGCTCCCTACGAGTCGACTGTCACCCAGCGCTTCATCGACGCCGGCGCGGTCAGCCTCGGCAAGACCAACCTGGACGAGTTCGCCATGGGCTCCTCCACCGAATCCAGCTTTTACGGGCCTACCCGCAACCCCTGGGATACCGAGCGCGTACCCGGGGGCTCCTCCGGTGGTTCTGCTGCTGCGGTCGCCGCACGCCTCTGCGCTGGCGCTACCGGCACCGACACCGGCGGCTCGATCCGTCAGCCGGCCGGCTTCACTGCCCTGACCGGGCTCAAGCCGACCTATGGGCGCGTCTCGCGCTGGGGCATGATCGCCTACGCCTCCAGCCTTGACCAGGGCGGCCCGATGGCCCGCACCGCCGAAGATTGCGCTCTGATGCTGCAGGTCATGGCCGGCTTTGACGACAAGGACTCCACCAGCGTTGACCAGCCGGTCGACAACTACAGCGCCAGCCTGAACGACTCGCTCAAGGGCCTGCGCATCGGCCTGCCGAAGGAATACTTCGCTGGCGGCTTGGACGCCGCTACCGCGGACGCTATCGACGCCGCGGTCAAGCAATTCCAGGCGCTGGGCGCCGAGGTCAAGGAAGTCAGCCTGCCGAACGCCGAACTGGCGATTCCGGCCTACTACGTGATCGCCCCGGCGGAAGCCTCCTCCAACCTGTCACGCTTTGATGGCGTGCGCTTTGGCTACCGTTGCAATGATCCGGCGGACCTGACCGATCTGTACAAGCGCTCGCGCGGCGAAGGCTTTGGTGCCGAAGTGAAGCGCCGCATCATGGTGGGTGCCTATGCGCTATCGGCCGGCTATTACGATGCCTATTATCTGCAGGCGCAGAAGATTCGCCGCCTGATCAAGAATGACTTCGTGGCCGCCTATGAGCAGGTTGATGTCATTCTCTGCCCAACCTCGCCGACCCCGGCGTTCAAGATCGGTGAAAAGATCGACGATCCGGTCAGCCTCTACCTGACCGATATCTACACCATTACCGCCAACCTCGCCGGGGTACCGGGCGTCGCCCTGCCCGCCGGGTTTGCCAATGGTCTGCCGCTGGGCATGCAACTGCTGGGGCCCTATTTCAGCGAAGCTCGCCTGCTCAACATCGCGCATCAGTACCAGCAGGTCACTGATTGGCATCAACGCGCCCCGGCCGGCTACTGAGAGGATTGACAGTTATGCAATGGGAAATCGTCATCGGGCTGGAAATTCATGCCCAGCTCACCACCGCGTCGAAGATCTTTTCCGGCAGCGCCACCACCTTCGGCGCCGAGCCCAACACCCAGGCCAGCCTGATCGACCTGGGCATGCCCGGCACGCTGCCGGTGCTCAACGCCCAAGCCGTGCGCAAAGCGGTCAAGTTCGGTCTGGCGATTGATGCCGAGATCGGCATGACCAACGTGTTCGCGCGCAAGAACTACTTCTACCCCGACCTGCCCAAGGGCTACCAGACCAGCCAGATGGACCATCCGGTGGTGGGCAAGGGTTACCTTGATATCACCCTCGAAGACGGCACGGTCAAGCGCGTCGGCGTCACCCGCGCGCACCTGGAAGAAGACGCCGGCAAGAGCCTGCACGAAGACTTCCAGGGCATGAGTGGCATCGACCTGAACCGCGCCGGCACGCCGCTGCTGGAGATCGTTTCCGAGCCCGATATGCGCAGCGCCAAGGAAGCGGTGGCCTACGCCAAGACCATCCACTCGCTGGTGCGCTATCTGGGTATTTGCGACGGCAACATGGCCGAAGGCTCGCTGCGCTGCGACTGCAACGTCTCGGTCCGCCCCAAGGGCCAGGCCGAGTTCGGCACGCGCTGCGAGATCAAGAACGTCAACTCCTTCCGCTTTATCGAGAAGGCGATCAACACCGAAGTACAGCGCCAGATCGAGCTTATTGAAGACGGCGGCAAGGTGGTGCAGGAAACCCGCCTGTATGACCCGAACAAGGACGAAACCCGCTCCATGCGCAGCAAGGAAGAAGCCAACGACTACCGTTACTTCCCCTGCCCTGACCTGCTGCCAGTGGTCATCGAGCCATCCTTCATCGAAGAAGTCCGGGGCGAGCTGCCGGAGTTGCCGCAGCAAAAACGCGAGCGCTTCGAGAGCCAGTTTGGCCTTTCTACCTACGACGCCAGCGTTCTCTCGGCCAGCCGCGAACTGGCAGACTACTTTGAAGAGGTGCAGGCCGTGTGCGGCGATGCCAAACTGGCGGCCAACTGGGTGATGGGCGAGCTGTCCAGCCTGCTCAACAAGGCCGATCTCGGCATCGAGCAGTCACCGGTCAGCGCGGCGCAACTGGGTGGCATGATCCAGCGCATCAAGGACAACACCATCTCCGGCAAGATCGCCAAGATGGTGTTCGAGGCCCTGGCCAATGGCGAAGGCGACAGCGCTGATGCCGTAATTGAAAGCAAGGGCCTGAAACAGGTGACTGACAGTGGCGCCATTGAGGCTATGCTGGATGAAGTCCTGGCGGCCAATGCCGAGCAGGTTGAGCAGTACCGTGCAGCCGAGGAAGCCAAGCGCGGCAAGATGTTCGGCTTCTTTGTCGGCCAGGCAATGAAAGCCTCCAAGGGCAAGGCCAATCCGCAGCAGGTAAATGAATTGCTGCGCAAGAAGCTCGAGAGCTGAACCGAACGACGGGAACAGGGTCACAAACGCTCTTTTCCCGTCGCCAACCGAGGAACCCGCGATGCGCCACGCAGCGCTTTGTATAGCCACACTGCTGTTACTGTCGCTGAGCGGCGGACCCGCGTTTGCTTACGCCGATCATCTGCAAAGCCAGGACGGCGAGCAATGGACCCAGGTTGGCAAGGCCTCCTACTATTCCTCCCGGCTGCATGGCCGACGCACCGCCAGCGGCGAGCCTTATGACGAAACAGCACTGACTGCTGCCCATCCCACATTGCCCTTCGGCACCCTGGTGAAGGTCACCAATCTTTACAACGATCGCAGCGTGGTGCTGCGGATCAACGACCGAGGCCCCTTTGTTGGTCATCGCATCATCGATGTATCGCAGGTGGCAGCAGAACAACTCGGCATGATTCGCGCCGGCAGCGTGCGCGTACGAGTCGAGCACTTCGAAGAAGAGGCCGACGCCGACAACTGACCGCACCACCGGGCTGACGCTGTCAGCTTGTCTCCCGCACCGCCTCTCTACGATCCCATTCGCCCAAGCAACCGCAATACCAGACACCTTCGATCAACAGCCGACCTGCGGCAATCGTCGATCATTATCGAGCAAAACCGCTCAACCCGTTGTCTCAAACCTGGTGAAACCCAGCTCATCACTATACTGGAAGCAACAACGGCGTCAGCCGAATCGGCCGCCAACGGCATACCGGCGGCCCGAACCTACAACAAGGAGCTATTCATGACAGAAGCCAAAACCGGTTGGAGAGCCACCATTCTGGTCCCGGTCTTCGCCCCTGCCGTCATCGTCACCCTGCTGCTGGTGATCGGCACCATCAGCAACCCCGAACTCGCCGGCAACCTGTTCTCTGCCACCCTGGCCTATATCACCGAAACCTTCGGCTGGTTCTACATGCTGGCAGTCGCCAGCTTCTTACTCTTCATCGTCATCGTCGCCTGCAGCGGTTGGGGCAACATCAAGCTGGGGCCAGATCACGCCGCGCCGCAATACAGCTTTCCGGCCTGGTTTGCCATGCTGTTTTCGGCTGGCTACGGCATCGCCCTGCTGTTCTTCGGCGTCGCCGAGCCGGTCACCCATTTTGCCAGCCCGCCCGCAGGCACACCGGAAACCCTGGACGCCGCCAAGCAGGCCATGCAGATCGCCTTTTTCCACTGGGGCTTTCACATCTGGGCCATCTACGGCCTGGTCGGTTTGGTACTGGCCTATTTTTCCTTTCGTCATGGGCTGCCACTGTCCATGCGCTCGGCGCTCTACCCGCTGATCGGTGAGAAGATTCATGGCCCGATCGGCCATACGGTCGATGTGGTGGCCATTCTCGGCACCCTGTTCGGCATCGCCACTACCCTGGGGCTGTCGGTAGCGCAGATCAACGCCGGGTTGAACTACCTCTGGCCGAGCATTCCGGTCGGTAGCACCGTGCAGGTAATTGCCATTGCGGTAGTCACCAGTCTGGCGCTGATCTCGGTCGTCGCCGGGCTCGACAAGGGGGTGAAGAACCTGTCGATCCTGAACATGGTGCTGGCCGTAGCGCTGATGCTGTTCGTGTTTCTGGTGGGCCCCTCGATTTTCATTCTTGAGGCCTTTTTGCAGAACACCGGCAGCTACCTGAACAACATCGTTGAGCGCACCTTCAACCTGCAGGCGTACACGCACAGCGACTGGATCGGCAACTGGACGCTGTTCATCTTTGGCTGGACCATCGCCTGGGCGCCCTTTGTCGGCCTGTTCATTGCCAAGATCAGCCGCGGTCGCACCATTCGCCAATTCGTCTTCGGCGTGATGCTGGTGCCCACGATCTTCACCTTCCTGTGGTTTTCCATCTTCGGCGACACCGCGCTGCACCTGATCATGAACGAGGGCTATAGCGCGCTGATTACCGAGGTGCAGGCGGACAAGGCCATCGCCCTGTTCAAGCTGTTCGAACACTTGCCACTGACCTCTATCGTTTCCTTCATCACGGTGATTCTGATTGTCACCTTCTTCGTCACCTCATCAGACTCCGGCTCGCTGGTAATCGACTCCCTCGCCTCGGGCGGCCTGATGGCCACACCGGCCTGGCAGCGTGCGTTCTGGGCGATTCTGGAAGGAGTGGTAGCTGCGGTACTGCTTATCGCTGGCGGTCTCAGCGCACTGCAAACCATGACCATCGTCACCGCCCTGCCCTTTGCCATCATCATGATCATCGCCATGCTCGGGATGTGGCGCGCATTGGTGATCGAAGGCCACCGCGATGTCAGTCTGCTGCATCACATGCAGGTCAGCCGCTACAGCGAAGACAGCCTGGCAGCCAACTGGAAGAAACGCCTGGCCGGTATCGTCAATTTCCCCAACCGGGCGGATGTGGAAGGCTTTATCGACAAGACTGTGCTGCCCGGCATGCAGCGCCTCAGCCAGAATCTGGTGGAGCAAGGTTGGCCTGCCGAGGCGAAACTGGATACCGAGCACGGGCGTGCCTATGTGGAAATCGTCAAGCCCGGGGAGTTGGACTTCATCTACGAAGTGCGCCTGCGTGAATACACCCGCCCCAGCTTTGCCTACGCGCAAATGCAACGCGACGATGACGAGGAGCAACACTACTACCGCGCTGAAGTCTTTCTGCGCCGCGGTGGCCAGACCTACGATGTGTACGGCTACGATGAGCAGGAAATCATCGGCGACATCCTCGACCACTTCGAGAAGTACCTGCACTTCCTGCACATCTCACCCGGCGTGCTGCCCTGGAACATGGCAGAGCACGATGAAATGCTGCAGGGCGAACCGCCAACGCCGGCCAGCTGATATATCTCAGGCACAAAAAACCAGCCGCTTGGCTGGTTTTTTTGTGCCCTGCTAAAGCCTTACTGCTGCAGAATCTGCAGCAACTGCTGATCCTGAAAAACCCGGGTCAGGGCATCGCTCATTACCTCGGTAACCATCTTGGTATTGGTTGCCTGGTTGGGCGCATAGCCAAAGCGCTGTTGCAAGGAAGAGCCATAACGCCCCTGATAGTTCTTGTTCATATTGCGCGCCTCGGCAGTAAAGGTGGCACTGATGTCCGCCTGGGTGACATAGCTGCTGCCTTTGGGCGAGGTGTAGGTCAGCTCGCTGAGGCCCACGGTCAGACGGTTGGCATTCTGGGTGCCTTCCGGTACCACATTGAAGCCCAACTGACGCACACCCTGCTCAACCTGCTGACGCACTGCGTTGATGGTGCTGTCGCTGATGGTGATGTTGCTGGAGTCGGGATAAATACCGCCGCGGGTACCCAGGATCTTGGACTGACGCACATCCTGCACCGTGACCACTACCGGCTGCTGGCGCGCCACTGGATTGAGCGGTTTGTTGATCTGCGGCTGCACATTGAGTTGTTGCGGGCTGTGGGCACACCCCACCAGACCGACGGCCACCAGGGCCAACATGAAGATACCTGCACGCTTGAGCATAACGCCTGACTCCTGCCGTTCATTCAAAAAGGGAATTGGAAAGCCACTTGCAACCTTCGACAGGCGCAGCATACGCCGGTTCCGCGCGGCAAAACAGCGACGAAAAGGCTGTCATCAAGCTGCAACAGCACTGGCCTAGACTGCCGGCACATACCCCCTGCGGAGGATCACGCCATGTTTGCGCTGGATCTGTTCAAACGCCGTCAACGCCAATACTTTGCCCAACTCGATCTGCGCGGCCATTGCGTGGCCCTGTGGGAGTTGGACCAACCCCCGGCAAGCGGAAACTGGGTACGCGTCCATGAACTGGACCCGCGCTGGATTGGTCGCCCGCTGCCCGCGCACGCCGTGGTTGCGCCACAGCCGCGCCATCAGCGCAGCTGGCGCTTGCAGCACGCCTGAACTCAGCGCGCGCCAGCCGCTTCCAGGACGGCGACGTAGTCTTCACCCTGGGCGTGCGTCTTGACTGTCTGCAAGAAGGTGTTGCCCTGGGCATCGGTCGCATTGAGATCGAACCCTGCCGCCTTGAACATCACCAGAAAGCGCTCGAAATCCTCAACGCGCAAGCCGCGATAGGCGCGGATCAGTACGTGCTGGTCGGCCGATTCATCGGTATAGGGACGGGCCTGCAGAAACACCGCGACCTGCTCGTCGGTCATCGGCTCGCCAATCACCTTTTCTTTATCTTTACGCATGAATATCCCTCATCGGCAGGCTGAAAAGCCGGCATTGTAACCAGCCTCGCGGGCGCTCACCAGCGCTGCTGTGTCAGCGCTGCAGCGTTTGCGGTGCAGAATGGATGTCGCCCCAGACCAGACCGTTGCCATAAAAGCGCGCCTGTACGTACTCCGCACCCGGACTGTTGAGCTGCTGCAATAGCACCGGCAACAAGCTCTCGGGATAGACCAGCATCAGGGTTTGACGGCGAGCATCCAGCCGCGCCGGCGGCAATGCAGCGCCGCTGGCAACAAACCGCACCTCGGCGCGCTGCACCGGGCTGCCGGGCAGCAAGGTGCGGCCCTGCAATAGCAGAAAGCCGTTTGCCTGCGTGCTGCCGGCAGCGGCACCCGGGCGCTGCTCAGACGCGACGATGACGCGGTATTCCTGTATCTCAAACAGCACCTGCTCGGGCTTGTCTTGCCGCTGGTTGTACAGGTCGACCGGCATGGCGTCGTCGTGCGGCAGGGTCACGGGCGCGGCCAATGCCGGCAGACCGGCCAGCAAGAGACTTAGCCCCAGGCCTGACAGCAAGGCGGCCCGCACCAGCTCAGTGCCCCTTGAGCGCAAAGATACCCGCGGCATTGCGCCAGTAACCCTTGTAATCCAGCCCATAGCCGAAGATGTAACGGTCTTCGACGTCCAGCCCGGTAAAGTCGGCGCGCATGCCGGCATACGCCTTGCGATCGTGCTGTTTGTCGAGCAACACCGCGGTGAATACCTTCTCGGCGCCAGCATCGCGGCAATACTCGACAATCGCCGCCAGGGTGTGCCCTTCATCCAGAATGTCATCGACGATCAACACCGTGCGTCCCACCAGTGAGTGCTCGGCGCGCGCCTTCCAGAACAGCTCGCCGCCGGACAACTTGTTACGGTAGCGAGTGGCATGCAGATAGCTCACTTCCATCGGGAAGGGCAGCTTGGGCAACAGCTTGCCAGTAATGATCAGGCCGCCATTCATGACGCTGTAAACAATCGGGTTGCTGTCTGCCAGTTCGGCACAGATGGCGCCAGCCATGTTATCCAGCGCCGCCTCGACCTCTGCCTCGCTGAACAGGCAATCTGCCTCGGCCATGACCTGTTTGATGTGTTGCAGATCTGCCGACATGCAGAACCTCCGGGAATAAATGAATACTGAATCACAGTGGGATGAAATTGAAGGGAGCGCAAAATACTGATGTTGCGTCTGATGCGCAAGTATAACGGAGGTTTCCGGAAGATGACCGCCTGATCACATTGGTTTAGGCTATAGCAGTATTTTTCCGCGCCCGCCTGCACGAGAGAGCCAGCAATGAATGTCAAAGAGATACGTCACCCCCTGATTCGCCACAAACTCGGCCTGATGCGCCGCGACGATATCAGCACCAAGAATTTTCGTGAGCTGGCGCAGGAAGTTGCCGCGCTGCTGACCTACGAGGCCACGCAGGACATGCTGGTCGAGCCGCACACGATTCAAGGCTGGTGCGGCGACGTCGAGGTCGAGAAGCTGAGCGGCAAGAAGATCACCGTAGTACCTATCCTGCGCGCCGGCCTGGGCATGCTCGACGGCGTGCTCAGTCTGATTCCCAGCGCCAAGGTCAGCGTCATTGGCTTGGCACGCAACGAAGAAACCCTGGAAGCCGACACCTATCTGGAGAAACTGGTAGGTGAACTGAATCAGCGTACCGCGCTGATCATCGACCCCATGCTGGCCACCGGCGGCTCCATGGTCGCCACTATCGACATGCTGAAAAAGGCCGGTGCCCGCGAAATTCGCGCACTGGTGCTGGTCGCCGCACCCGAAGGCATCGCGCGGGTCAACGCCGCGCACCCCGAGGTGGCGATTTACACCGCTTCGGTCGATCAACGCCTCAACGAGCACGGCTACATCATCCCAGGTCTGGGCGATGCCGGTGACAAGATCTTCGGCACCAAGCAGAAGGATATCGTCTGATGGAGGGCGTTCACACCCACGGCTGGCGCACCGCGCTGGCCGGTTCACAGATGTTGTTCGTCGCCTTCGGCGCCTTGGTATTGATGCCACTGATTACCGGCATGGACCCCAGTGTCGCGCTCTTTACCGCGGGCATCGGCACCCTGCTGTTTCAATTCACTACCCGCCGCCAGATCCCCATCTTCCTGGCCTCCAGCTTCGCCTTCATCGCTCCCATTCTGTACAGCAATCAGACCTGGGGCCTGCCCGCAACGCTCGGCGGCCTGCTGGCGGCCGGCCTGGTGTATATCCTGCTGAGCCTGGTGATTCGCTGGCGTGGCCCCGGTTTTATCCAGCGTCTGCTACCTCCAGTGGTGGTGGGTCCGGTCATCATGGTGATCGGCCTCGGGCTGGCGTCGGTGGCTGTCAACATGGCGATGGGCAAGGCCGGTGACGGCAGCGCGCAACTGGTTGACAGCAACCTGGCGTTGATCATTTCCATGTCGGCACTGGTCACCACCATCGTGGTCGCGGTGTTTGCCAAGGGCATCTTCCGGCTGGTGCCGATTCTGGCCGGCGTATTGGTGGGCTACAGCCTGTCGTGGCTGCTCGGCGTGGTCAGCTTTGACGCGGTGGGCGCAGCGCCCTGGCTCGCGATACCACAGTTTGTTACCCCCGAATTCAAACTGGCCGCTGTGCTGTTCATGATTCCGGTGGCCATTGCACCGGCAATTGAACACATCGGCGACGTGCTGGCGATTGGCGGGGTGACCGGCAAGGATTACCTGAAAAAACCCGGCCTGCAGAACACCCTACTGGGTGACGGCATTGCCACCTCAGCCGCTGCGCTGTTTGGCGGCCCGCCGAATACCACTTACTCAGAGGTCACCGGCGCGGTGATGCTGACCCGTAACTTCAACCCCAACGTGATGATCTGGGCGGCGGTATTTGCCATCGCTCTGGCCTTCGTAGACAAGTTTGGCGCGATATTGCTGGGCATGCCGGTGCCGGTAATGGGCGGCATTCTCTGCCTGCTGTTCGGCTCCATTGCGGTGGTTGGCATGAACACGCTGATTCGCCACCAGATTGACCTGTCGCAGGCGCGCAACCTGTGCATCGTCTCGGTCACCCTGGTCTTCGGCATCGGCGGCATGGTCATCGGCAATTACAGCTTCAGCCTGCAGGGCATCAGCCTGTGCGGCGTGGTCGCTATCGTACTCAACCTGCTGTTGCCGCAGGCCAGGGAGCAAGCCAGCCTGGCGGAGTAAGCCTAGTCAACGGCGCCAGCAGCGACTGTCTGCTGGCGTGCGCTGTCCTACTTGGTTGAGGCTGTAACTGGCACAGGCATCCTCCGCCATCGGACCGCCCGCTACCGCATCCGCACGCAACTCGTAGACCTCTCGGTCGCGCGTCAGACTAAGCCGATAGACCGCCCTGCCATTGGCTGGACTCTGCTGCTGCAAGCCTTCCACCGTACCCACCGCGTAGTTGCCCTGACGGGCAAAGTGGCGTTCCAGACGGTGGGCATTTTGCAACAGCAACCCGGTCACCTCGGCGCGGTGCGCCTTGCGCACATGCTCCAGATAGGAAGGGTACGCCACGGCCGAGAGTATGCCGACAATCACCACCGCCACCAGTAGTTCGATCAGAGTGAAGCCACGTTGCGCACTCACAGCAGCTGACGCCAGAGTATTCGCTCGAACAGGCAATGTGCCTGCCCCTGCACGGCAGTCGGCCCCGCCGAACCCTGCACCAGGTACAGCTCGGGATTGCAGTCGCTCTGCGCCTCGCTGCTTTCGTCCGGCGGCAGATCCAGCACGCGCAACTCGCCGGGCAGACCAATATCCAGCCGCAGCCCGGCAGCCGGTTGATCCTCTTTACTGACCTGCCCATCGGCGTTGCTGTCCAGGGTGGCGATGGGCAGCATGGCGCCGGTATCCAGCGCTAACGACATCAGCCAGCCACCGCTGCGGGTGACGCAGGGGTCAGCGCCCTCGCCCAGTACAAAGCCGGTACTGAACAGTACCCGCGAGTCCTTGATGCGCGCCGCGCGGTACGCCTTCTCACCTTGCCCCGGTAGCGTCAGCCGCCAACCGTAGTGTTGCGCCCAGTCGACCGGCTCGGCGCTGGAGAAACGTACCGCGGGCGCATCACCCTCGCCCGGCTGCTCCTGCACGATCTTTTGTGCCTGCAGGTGCGCCGGCGTCAGCCCGCCGCTGGGTATGCTGGGCGCGTCCAGCACCGCATAGAAGGCCTGACTGCGAGTATCGGAAAGGTCCGCTGGCTGCAGAAACTGCCCGGTGCCAAACAACAACAGATCCGCCTTCCCCTGGGCACTGGGGTGCAACACCGGCGCCACATTGATCGGCTGACCTGCTGCAGCGGTGAACAACGGGGTACCGGCATGGGCGACAGTCCAGTTGTGGTAGTCAGCGTCACTCAGATCGAACTTCCATAGCTGACCGTGCTGGTCGCCGGCAAACCCCGCCTGCAGGCCAGCTTGCTCATCCTGTTGCAGGGTCAGCCCGGCCAAGCCGTTGAGTGCAGCGGTGCCAGCACGGTCGCCAACCACAATGCGGTGCAGCAGCTGCCCTGTGAGGGCATCGACCACCAGCAATGCCGCGTTGCCGCGCGCACTGCCGTAGCCGTTGCCCGTGAGCAACAGTGCCTGCCCGGCCACCGTCACCAGTTGCGGCTCGGCATACAGATAGCCCAGATCACCCCAACCTGGCTGGTCAGCGCTTACCTCCCAGAGTAAATCTGGCTCGGCGTAAGAGGCGCCCGGCCGCAGTAACTGCAGGGCAAACAGCGCCTTGCCACCGGCCCCCAGACCTCCCGCCGCCAGAGTAGACCAGCCCGTAGGCAACTCCACATCGGCCACGCCGATGCGCCCGTCGGCACCGCTCAGGTGGCGCGTGCCGTGGCCATAATCGGATCGCGCCCATTGCCCCAGCCGAGGCTGCAGGGTCGCTGGCAGGTAGGCGTACACCTGTTCTCCCTTACCACTGAATGCGCGCACAAAGCCATCGTTGGCGCCCAACAGAATAAGCTCAGGCAGTGCCTGGCGCTTGGCCAGGTAGGCGGCATAGCTGGCGCTTTGGGTGGTCGCCGGCGGAGTCGCCGAGAGCAGCACCGGCGAGGCATTGAGCACGTCGCCCAACTGATGACGCCGTTGTCTGAGGCCGGGGAGACGCTGCCCGCGCGCCCAGTCGAGCAGCTGCTGACCCGCGCCCGGCTCGATCAGTCCGGCGTCCGCAGCAGCAGCGCTCAGCGCCGATTGCTGCGCGGTCGACAGCTGACTGAGGGTTCTGCCATCCAGCGTCACCGCTCGGCCCCCAAGGCCGTTTTCAGCGGCCCGCCAGGTTTGCTGCTGGCCGGCGGCCTGCCCGATCGCCAGTGTGTTGTCGGTAGTCCAGAGCTGGCGCGCTGGCAGCCCTTGTGCGTTCAGCACATGCGCACTCAGGCTGCCGCTCCAGTCGGCCGGATCATAGCGGGTCTGGTAATAGCGACTACCGCCTGGCTGCAGCAGACTGTCGGCGATCGCCGCACCGCCGCCGGAGCCCGGGGTGGTGGCAATATCCACCAGGGCCTTGTTCATGGCCCCACGCAGTGCCGCTGCATCGCTGACCGACGCGTACTCGCCGCCACCCGCGAGCGCTGCAGCGCGCAGGCGTGAGTCATCCAGCTCGAACCCCACAATGAACGTCTGCAGCCGTTGCCGCACAAAAGCTGGGTCATCCCAACTCTGGCCGGCAGCGTCCGTGCCTACAGCAGCCGGGCGAAGGTCAATCTGGTACCCGAACGCCGCCATGTCATCCAGATAAAAACTGCTGCCCTCGGCCATAGCGTCACCGCCATCCAGGTCGTTGGCCGGGTTCTGATCCCAATCGGGCAGGTGGAAGCCGCTACGTTCACCGCGACGACGACCGTCCGGCTCCTGCGCCAGACTGGCAGGAAACTCGCGGTCATAGGTCGGCAAGCCGTCGGTCAGCAGCAAAGCGGCATTGCGCTGACAACGATACTCGATCGGACTGCTGAAAGCGTCGCGCTCAAACTCGCCCACGGATTGCGGATAGAAGGCGCGCATGCCACGCAGGTAGCGGGTTAGCTCGTAGTAGGTTTCCGCCAGTGGCGTCCAGGTCCAGGCGTCAGGGTCGTCACCCGCTGCCGGCGCCAGGGAATCCATGGCGCTGTGCAGGCTCGCCAGATGCTGCTGGCCTGCCGGAGTGTCGGCGTCGATGTCATCAACCGGCACCAGCAATTCGCCGCCGGGCGCGTCCCGATATTGGTCTCCCTGACCTTCGCTGGCACGGAAGGCGAACAGGCCAAAACGCAGATTCCTATGCTCCGCCATGACCTCCCGCGCCGTGCGCCGGGCCACTGCCAGCCGGGTTTCTTCGCCAACCCGGTTCATCACCATGCTGGACGAGTTGTCCAGCACCAGTATCACGTTGGCCGGCGCTGTTGCGGCTGCAGCGATAGGCCCGCTCAAGGGCGTGAAGGCCTGCGCGCTGCCGACCAGAGAAAGCCCCACCATGAATGCTAGCCAGCTTGATGGGCAGGCTTTAGAGGCGTGTATGCGCATAGGTCGCCTCCAATACCGTGCGGCTGTTGCCACTCTGGCTGAGTACCGAAACCCGATACAGGGTACTCGGCGAGCTGACGACAACCCGAACTGGTATGGCGCTGGTGCCGATCCGCTCAAGGCGATACCAGAGTTGCACCTCACCCGTCTGCAAGCTGTCGCGCGCAGCGTCTGGCAAAACCTGCCAACTGGCGGCAAAGGCGTTGGCGTCCTGCGCGGACAAGCTTCCGGCATCGCAGGGCGCATGCTCACAGCGACTGGCCGGCAAGCGCATGGCGTTCTGCCGCAATTGCCGCTCTACCCAGCGCACGCCGGCCTCGGCGGCCTGAAAACCGAGATTGCGCTGTTGCAGATTGGCGACCATGCGCTCCTGACTGGTCGCCGAACGTACTCCGGCCAATGCCGCCAGCGAGAGCAACAATAAAAACACCAGACTGACCATCAGCGCCGCACCGCGCTCAGTATTCCTGCTGTTCATGCCAAACCTCCCTGTTTCAATCGAGTCTGTTACGGACCGCAGTAACCTGCACATAGCGCTGCTGTTGCCCGTCCTGGGTTTTGACCGCGGGACTCTCGCTGAGCAGCAACGCCACCCGCACACTGCGCACGCGCGCCACTTCAGCGCCGCCAATAACATCGCGGTAACTACCGCCAACTGCGGCGGAGAGCGGATCAGCGGCGATACCAAAGCTCAACCTGAAATCCGCCACCCCCTCAATCAAGGTTTCGAAGTTGCCCTTGCCATTGCTGCGTACCTGCACACGCTGATCTCTTTGACGGTATTCCAGCAGCCGCAGCGGGATCAGCAGATCGCCAGGCTGCGGCGCCAGCAGTGCGTCGCCCTCGCCTACCTCCAGCCGATCAAGGCAATTGCTCACCATCAGCCAGCGCGCGCCATAGTTCTGCGCACTGACCTCACCCACGGGCGGCGTCACCGCCACCGGCAGGGCGGTAATCAGCCGCAGCACATCCTGTTGGTAGGAGATGGGGCTGCTCAACGCTGCCGGCAGGGTTTCGCGCACCGCTGGCGGCAAACGCTCCAGGTCAAGGCAACCGAACTGGCCGGCCAGGCGAATATCCTGCGCTAGCCGTCCGAGCAGAAAACGCGCGTTTTCCTGCATTGCCGCCGAGCGCTGTTGCAGAACAAAGCTGTCCTTGCTGGCGAGAAACACCTGCAGCACACCAAGCGTCAACATCAAGCCCAACGCCATGGCGATCAGCAGCTCGACCAGGCTGAAGCCAGTCGTCGGTTTTGCGCTCATGGTTGGGGACCCAGCAAGGCGGTGACCCGCAGCTCGGCATCCGCTGCGCCGACAAACTGGCGGGCTTCCGACCACTGCAAGTGCAGGCTTGCCATGCCGTTATGCAGTGACAAGCGGGCGCGACCAGCTGGCAGCTCGCAGGTAACCGCACGGGTGAAATCGAGCTTGTCCTGGGCCAACACACTGTCCGCCGTGACAGTCAGCTGGCGCGCGGCGGCCTGCTCGCAATCAGCGTCAACCACCATAGCGTAGAAGGCCAGTTGCTCGGGATTGGCGCGCAGACGCTCCAGCATGTCCTGCGCCAGCAGGCTGGCGTGGGTCGCGTGCAGTGAACCGCTGTGATAGCGCAAGGCACTGAGTTGCAGCGAGGCAGCGCCGAGAATACCGAGCGCCAGCACCAGCACCGCGACCAGTACCTCAAGCAAAGAAAAGCCGCGCGCAGCGGCCAGCGGAGGAGATATAAAAATTGGCATGTTCAGCTGTCCGGCTCCAGGAATCAGGCCGGGACAGCTGAACCTCGGCAGTGGTCATCCATTGACTGGCACTACCCTAGCGTTGTGAACCGCCGCACTCCCCACCCGTTTGGGTGAGGGCCGGGTGCGACATGCGCAACCCTCGACATTCGCCCCGCCGCTGTTCAATTCACCCGGCGCAGCGTTTTCCCCTGGGTAAAGGCCTGCAGGTTTTCCGCCAACTGCCCGACAATACGTTGGCGCGCCTCACGGCTACCCCAGGCGCTGTGCGGGGTAATGATCAGGTTGGGGATCTGGGGATCAAGTAACGGGTTACCTTCACGCGGCGGCTCGGTGGTCAGCACATCGCAAGCCGCGCCGCCCAGGTGACCCGCGCGCAGGCTGTCGGCCAGCGCCTGCTCATTGACCAGACCACCACGGCCAGCATTGATCAACAGGCTACCCTTGCGCATGCTGGCCAGTTGCTCTGCCCCAATCAGATCGCGCGTATGTTCAGTCAGCGGGCAGTGCAAGCTGAGCACGTCCACCTGCTCAAGCAGGGCCGTCAGGCCCGGCCGGTCATCGCGCTCGCGGCCCGGTAAGGCGCCAACCAGCACACGCATGCCAAAGGCTTCTGCCAGGCGCGCCACCGCCTGACCCAATTCGCCATAGCCGAGGATGCCCAAGGTGCGCCCAGCCAGTTCACCAATGGGGTAATCCAGCAGACAGAACTGCTCGCTGCGCTGCCAGGCCCCGTCCCGAACGGCGGCGCGGTAGGACTCAAAGCGGGTGATCAGCACCAGCATGCACATCAAGGTGTGCTGTGCGACTGCCGGCGTGCCGTAGCCCTGACAATTGCAGACAGCGATACCGCGCTCTGCCGCTGCCTTGAGGTCAACATTATTGGTACCGGTGGCGCTGAGCAGGATCAGCTTGAGCTGCGGGCAGGCGTCCATCACCTCGGCATCAATCATTACCTTGTTGGTCACCACCACTTCAAAACCCTGCATGCGCTCGATGCGCTGCGCCGGTTCAGTTACTGCATAGCTGCGGTAGCGCGCACCCAGCGAGCTTAGCGGTTGCATGTTCAGGTCACCCTGATCCAGGGTGGATTGATCAAGAAAAACAATGGCGGGGGTATTCTGCATACTGGCTGTACCTGTCAGTGCGCCGTCGCTGCGGCTAAAATGCCTGCTCACAGAGGAGGCCTGAAATGTATTGGAATGAATTCATGCTGGTAGCGCTGGTCCACTTGCTGGCGGTTGTCAGCCCAGGTCCGGACTTTGCCGTGGTGATTCGCAACAGCGTCAGCAGCGGTAGCCGCACCGGACTGTTAACCGCAGTAGGCGTTGGCGGTGGCATCTTTGTGCACGTGGCCTACTCGCTGCTGGGCATCGGTCTGATTGTGTCGCAGTCGGTTTGGCTGTTCAATCTGATGAAACTGGTGGCCGCCGCCTATCTGCTGTACATCGGCATCCGTGCGCTGCAGGCCAAGCCGCAGCCGGCAACGCCAGCCGAACAGCAGACGCCAGCGCCGGCCATGACTGCCCGTCAGGCCCTGCTGCAAGGCTTTATTACCAACGGTTTGAACCCCAAGGCAACGCTGTTTTTCCTGTCGCTGTTTACCGTCGTGATCAGCCATGACACGCCGCTACCGATCCAGGCTGCCTATGGCGTCTATCTGGCGGTGGCCACCGGCGCCTGGTTCTGCCTCGTGGCACTGCTGTTCAGCCGCCCGGCCGTGCGCCGTGGTTTCAATCGCATGGGGCACTGGTTTGACCGCTTGATGGGGACGGTATTGATCGGACTCGGACTGCACCTGGCGCTGTCGCAATGGTTCAAGCGCGGCTAAGCCGCGCAGCCCCCTCGGCACTCTCAGGCCAGCGCTGGCGTCTCCTCACTCCAGCGCTGCAGTACATCAACCCAGTGGGCATCGTCGTTCAGACAGGGTACCAGCACCAGTTCTTCGCCGCCGGCAGCAATGAACTGTTCCCGCGCGCGGTCGCCGATCTCTTCCAGCGTCTCGATGCAATCGGTCACAAAGGCCGGACAAACCACCAATAAGCGTTTGACACCCTGAGCTGCCAGCTCATCCAGTCGTGCCTCGGTGTAAGGCTCAATCCATTTGTCACGCCCCAGGCGCGACTGGAATGACTGCGACCACTGATCATCACGCAGGCCCAGGCGCTGCGCCAGCGCCTTGCTCACATAGCTGCACTGCGCGCGGTAGCAGGTGGCATGTGCCGGCGAGGGCCGGCTGCAGCAATCGGGTGATGACAGACAGTGGCCAGCGGTCGGGTCGGCCTTGCGCAGATGCCGCTCCGGCAAACCGTGATAGCTCATCAGCAGGAAGTCGAAACCCTGCTGCAGATGCGGCCGCGTGGTCTGTGCCAGGGCATCCAGGTAGTCGTCCCGGTCATAGAAGGGCGGCAGGACATTCAACTTGATCTGCAGACCATGCGCGGCAATCACGCGCTTGGCCTCGACGATCGACGTGGTAATGGTACTGTCGGCAAATTGCGGGTACTGCGGCATGAACAGCACCTCGCGCACACCCGGTTCGGCGGCCAGCTTGAGCAGCCCCTGCTCAATCGAGGGCTCACCGTAGCGCATGGCCATCTCGACCGGCATTTTCAGGCGTGCCTGCAACGCCTGCTGCACACGGCGAGTAATCACCACCAGGGGCGAGCCCTGCTCCCACCAGATGGATGCGTAGGCGTGCGCTGACGCCTTGGGTCTGGTCAGCAGAATCAGGCCCACCAGCAAGCGCCGCAACGGCCAGGGCAGGTCCACCACATAAGGGTCCATCAGAAACTGATTCAGATAGCGGCGTACGTCGCTCACCTCAGTACTTTTGGGCGAACCCAGATTGACCACCAACACACCCCGCTCCGACATCGAATACTCCCACGCTACAATGATTCAGTTTGCTTTTGTCGCTGCCGCCAACGCTGTTTCCAGGCGCTGATGACTGAAGTTGAAGCCTTGCTCCTGAGCCTTGGCCGGCAGCGCGCGCTGTCCGGTCAGTAACAGGCGGGACATTTCGCCCAACGCCAGCTTGAGCACAAATCCCGGCAGCGGCAGCACCGCAGGGCGAGCCAATGCGCGCCCCAGCTCCCGTGCAAACTCGCGATTACTGACCGGATGAGGCGCGCTGGCGTTATAGGCACCGCGGCACTCCGGCGTCTGCAACATCCAGAGGATCAGGCTCACCACATCATCCAGGTGAACCCAGGGCATATACTGCTCACCGCTGCCGATAGGCCCGCCAAGCCCCAATTTGAACGGCGACTTGAGCCGCGCCAGAAAGCCGCCTTCAGCGGCAACCACCAACCCGGTGCGCATGATACACAAACGCACGCCATAGGCAGTGACGCGTTTTGCCGCGGCTTCCCAAGCGTCACACAGGGTATGGGTATACTCCTTGTTGGCCGGACTCTGCTCGGTAATCGGCTCGCTGCCGCCATCGCCATACCAGCCCACGGCCGAGCCACTGACCATGACCTGCGGTTTGCGCGCTTGCTCACCCAGCCACTGCACCAGCTGCTCGGTCAACGACACCCGGCTGGCCCAGAGCACCGCCTTGCGTTTTGCGGTCCAGGGCCGGTCTGCTACTGGAGCACCAGCCAGATTCACGACGGCATCAAAGTGTTCACCATCAAGCTGGCTCAGTTCGGCCACGCCGCGTACCTGCGCGCCGCAGAGCGCGGGCACCTCGTCCGGGCGACGACTCCAGACGCTCAGGCTGTGCCCCTCGGCCAACAGGCGCCGACAGAGCGCACGACCGATCAATCCGGTGCCACCGGTAAGCAGTATGTTCATAACCATCCCCTGTGGTTGCTGCAGCAAATCAATAAAGCACCGATGTGCCCGGCTATCAAGCCAGCGCCTCGCGCTGCGCCGGGCACCGAACTCAGGCTTTGCTGCGGTGGACCAACAGGGTATCTTATACAAAACTTATTTTATGTATAATTTTTCACACTTCCTTAACCGAACGTGATCAAGGATTACCATGAGCCAAGCCCCCAGCGTTGCCATCATCGGCGCCGGCATGTCCGGACTCAGCGCCGCCACCCGATTGCACCAGGCCGGCCTGCAGGTGACGCTATTCGACAAGAGCCGGGGCAGCGGCGGGCGCATGAGCAGCAAGCGCACCGACCTCGGCACCTTCGATATGGGCACCCAGTATTTCACCGCACGCGACCCGGCCTTCGTCGCGGCGGTTACCCAATGGCGCGCTGCAGGCTGGGTGGCCGAGTGGCAGCCACGGCTGTTTCGTTATGACGAGCAAGGCCTTGCAGCCTCGCTCGATCAACAACAGCGTTTTGTTGGCAGCCCGCGCATGACCGCCCTAAGCCGTGGCCTGCTGGGTAACCTGCCACTACACAGCAGTACCCGCATCGAGCAACTGCAGCGTATTGACCAGCAATGGCTGTTGCGCGACAGCACAGACGAGCAACACGGCCCGTTTGACCGTGTCATGGTCGCGATCCCGCCAGCCCAGGCGTTACCGCTGATCAGCGACCTCACCGCCCTTGCAGCACCGGCCGCACGCTGTGAAATGGAGCCCGGCTGGGCGGTGGCGCTGGGCTTCAGCGCATCGCTCGGTCTGCCACTTGACGCCGTGTTCGTGCGCCAGGGGCCACTCGACTGGATAGCCCGCGACGCCAGCAAGCCCGGCCGCGGCCGTGCGGAAACCTGGGTACTGCAATCAACCCCAAGCTGGGCCAGCGCACACCTGGAGAGCGAGCCACACGCCGTTATCGACGAACTCCTGAGCGCCATGCAAGCCGTCGTGGGAGAGCCGATACCGGCCCCGATTTTCCAGCACGCACACCGCTGGCTGTACGCCCGACCCGCCGCACTCAGTGATTGGGGTGCACTCGCAGCCCCCGCCCAAGGCGTGTACATCTGCGGCGACTGGTGCCTAGGTGGTCGGTTGGAAGCCGCATGGCTCAGCGGACAGCACGCCGCCAAGGCGCTGCTGGACGCCACATGAACGCGCGCAATCCGTTTAATCCGCGCAAGCTATTGCACTCGAAATGGACTGCCGTGCAACCACAACGCCGCGAGAAGCACTTCATGGTGACCGCCTGCCACTGGAGTGAAGACCAAAGCACCCTGCTCGGCATAGAGCTGCAGGCAGTACTCACGGGTGCCTGCCGGCAACTGGACTGGCAGGTGCTGCGTGACCGCAGCCAATGGTTACAGGGCTGGAAATAAAAGCCGCAGCACACTTGTACAAATACTTTGCTACTGTACACTTATTCTTGTACAACGAATAAGGCAGCGTACAACCAAGGCATATCCAGCCAAGGTACGCCGCCCTCGGCGACAGGCAGAGGTGCAGCATGCAGGCAGAGATCAAACAACGCATTCCCGTCGGTATCAGTCAGTGCCTCATCGGCGCACCGGTGCGCTTCAATGCCAGCCACAAGCATTCACGTCTGTGTACCGAGCATCTGGGCAGCCTGTTTGAACTGACCCCCTTCTGCCCCGAGGTGGCCATCGGCATGAGCACGCCCCGCGCACCTATCCGTCTGGTTGGCGACCCCAAAGCCCCCCGCGTGGTCGGCACCAAGGACGCCCGCGTGGATGTCACCCTGCCGCTGCAGCATTACGCCGAGCAGGTCAGCCAGGGCAATCCGCAGCTATGCGGTTTTATCCTGATGCAAAAATCTCCCAGCTGTGGCATGGAGCGGGTCAAGGTGTACCGCGACAACGGCCACCCAGCCGATGCTACCGGCAGCGGCGCCTTTGCGGCTCGCCTGATGGCGCGCAATCCGCTGCTGCCGGTGGAAGAGGAAGGCCGCCTGCACGACCCGGTGCTATGCGAAAACTTTGTTACTCGCGTCATCGTCTACGCCCAATGGCAGGCGTTGCAACGCGACGGCCTGTCCGCCGCCGCCTTGCTGCGTTTCCATGCGCGCCACAAATACCTCGCGATGGCGCATCACCAGGGCCTGTACCGCGAGCTGGGGCCCATGCTCGCCAATCTGCGCCAGCAGGATCTGCAAGCGACCGCGGCGGCCTACTTCGCTCGCTTGATGCAGTGCCTGAAAACCCCAGCGCAGCGGAGCGGTCACAGCAATGCGCTGCAGCACCTGGCTGGCCACTTCAAGCACGTACTCAAGCCGCAGGAAAAACAGGAGCTCGGCGCGCTGATTGATGATTACCGGCGCGGCACTATCCCCTTGGTCGTACCCATGACGCTGCTCAAACACCATCTGCTAAACCATCCTGACGGCTATCTGGTGGAGCAGGCCTATCTGCAACCCCACCCGGCTGAGCTCAGCCTGCGCAACGCCATATAGGCCCGCCATGCATACCCAAGAAACCAGCCTGCTACCCATTCGCGAAGCCGCCCGAGCCACCGGCGTCAACCCGGTCACGCTGCGAGCCTGGGAGCGCCGCTATGGCCTGGTCAAGCCGCACCGCACGCCCAAAGGGCATCGCCTGTATGCACCCGAGCAGCTGCAACAGATTCAGCAGATCCTGACCTGGCTGGAGCGCGGCGTGGCGATCAGCCAGGTTGCCGCGCTGGTACGCGAGCAGGCCGAGCCAGCGCCCAGTCTTGAGCGCGCCTCCTTATGGCAGCATCAGAGCGATGCCCTGCTGTTCAGCCTCGCCCGTTTCGACATCCGCCAGTTGGCCGCCCAGTATCGCGACCTGATGGGGTTGTACCCTGCACCGCTGGTCTGCGCCCAACTGCTGGAGCCGGTGCTGGCCGAACTTGAGCAGCGCCCGGCCAGCCAGTACGGCAACCAGTTGGAGAAGCAGTTTCTGCACTCCTGGTTGCACAGCCAAATGGCCGCGCGGCTTGCCGTGCAGCAGGAACAGGCGCAAGGCCCGCGCCTGCTGCTGGCCAATATTTCCGGTAACAGTCATGAACCGCGGCTCGACCTGCTGTCACTGCTGTTCAGTGATGCCGGTTTTCGCCTGCTACGCCTCGAGGCTTGCCCCCCGGCCAGCGAATTGACACTGCTACATGAGCGCCGTCCATTGGATGCCATGTTGCTGGTGGGCAGCCAGCGCCTTGACCCGGCAACGCTGGAGCGCGATCTACCGCGCCTGGCAGGCCAGGTCGGCTGCCCGCTCTTCGCTACCGGACCAATAGTGCAACTGCACGCCAGTGATCTGCGCGACGCGGGCATCACGCTGCTTAGCAGCAGCCCGGCGCTGAGTTTCGAGCAGCTGCAGCAGGCCCTTGCAGGAGATGCCACATGAGCCAGAGCACATTTTCGCTATGCTGGCTGCGCAGCGATCTGCGCCTGCACGACAACCATGCGCTGTACCACGCCAGTCAACGCGGCCCTGTGGTGGCGGTATTCATCGCCACGCCGGCGGTGTGGCGCGAGCACGACGATGCGCCGATCAAGGTCGATTTCTGGCGGCGCAATTTGCAGGCGTTGGCGGATAACCTGGAGAACCAAGGCATTGCCCTGCGCGTGCTGGACGCCGACAGCTGGGACCAGTGCCCACAGTTGCTGCTTGATTGCGCCGCCGAGCTGGGCGCCGATGCGCTCTATTTCAACGACGAGTACGGCCTGCACGAACAGGCGCGCGACGCCGCCGTGATGGAGGCTTGGCAGGCGCGCGGCTTGCACTGCCAGCGTTTCACCGATCAATTGCTGTTCCCACCGGGCAGTCTGCAGACCCAGGCCGGCAGCATGTTCAAGGTGTATAGCCAGTTCCGTCGCCGTGCCTACGAGGCCCTGCACCGTCACCTGCCGCGTTGTCTGCCCGCCCCCGAGAAGCAATCCGCCAGCCGGCCGCAAAGCAGTGCGCTGCCCGACGCCTTTGCCGGCTTCAGTCCAGCCAGCGAAGCGCAGCAGGCTCTCTGGCCAGCGGGTGAAGAGTCCGCGCAGGCGCGTCTGCAGCACTTTACCCAGCAGCTGCTGGAAGATTATCAGGAAGACCGCGACCGCCCGGATCTGGATGGCACCAGCCGCCTCTCTGCCTACCTTGCGGCCGGCGTGCTGTCCCCGCGCCAATGCCTGCACGCCGCACTGCAACTCAATCACGGCGAGTTCGACAGCGGCAATCCCGGTGCCATCAGCTGGATCAACGAATTGCTCTGGCGCGAGTTCTACAAACACATTCTGGTCTGCTATCCGCGCGTCTCACGGCACCGCGCCTTCCGTCCGGACACCGAGGCCGTGGTCTGGCGCGATGATCCTGAGGGCCTGCGCGCCTGGCAGCAGGGCGAGACCGGCATTCCCATCGTGGATGCCGCCATGCAGCAACTACTGCAAACCGGCTGGATGCACAATCGCCTGCGCATGATCAGCGCCATGTTCCTCAGCAAGAATCTGCTGATCGACTGGCGCGAAGGCGAGCGCTGGTTCATGCAGCACCTGATCGACGGTGATCTGGCCGCCAACAACGGCGGCTGGCAATGGAGCGCCTCGACCGGGACGGACGCTGCGCCTTACTTCCGCGTGTTCAACCCGTCAAGCCAGTCGCAAAAGTGCGATCCTGACGGCAGTTTTATCCGCCAATGGTTGCCTGCCCTGGCCCACCTGTCGCCCCGCGAGATCCATAGCCCACCCGCTAACGATCTGCTCAACGCCGTCGACTATCCGCCCCCGATTGTCGATTTGAAAAGCAGTCGCCAGCGTGCCATCGAGGCGTTCCGCAGCCTGGGAGCCGAAGCATGAACAGCACCGAGTTTGCCCGCCAGTTTGCCGACGGTTTCGCGGCCCTGAACAAGCACAACCTAGAGCAGCTGGCTGAGCTGTATCACCCGCAGATTCACTTTACCGACCCCCTGCACGATCTGCAGGGGCTGCCGGCACTGCAGGCCTATTGCGAGAATCTCTATGCGAATGTCAGCGAGCTTGAATTCGAATTCGTGCAATGCAGCGGCATTGATGAGCAGCAGGCGATGCTGCGCTGGATCATGCGCTTTCGCCATCCGCGACTGGCCGGCGGCGAGCTGATCAGCGTACCTGGCTGCACTCTGATTCACTGGCACGACGGCAAGGTAGATCGGCACATCGATTATTACGATGCCGGCGCCCTGTTGTACGAACATTTACCACTGCTGGGGCGTGTCATTGCCTGGCTCAAAGGAAGATTGGCATGAGCATACAAAAGCGTATCTGGCTGACTGGCGCCTCCAGCGGAATCGGGCTGGCACTGGCCGAACAACTGGCCGCCCAGGGTCATAAACTGGCACTGACTGCCCGCAGTGCACCGCCGCTGCTGGCACTGGCCGAGCGTTTCCCAGGGCAGATTCTGGTGATCACCGCCGATCTCACCGATCCGCACGCGGTGCGCGAAGTCGGCGAGCGCATCGGCGCCGCCTGGGGCGCACTGGATCTGGCTATTCTCAATGCCGGCACCTGCGAATACATGGACCTGCCCACCTTTGATGCGGCGCTGTTCGGGCGCGTCATGCAGGTCAATGTGCAGGGCACCGCGCATTGCATCGAAACCGCCCTGCCGCTGCTGCGGGCCGGCGAGCAACCGCGCCTGGTCGGGGTCGGCAGCAGCGTGACCTTTGTGCCGCTGCCCCGTGCCGAAGCCTACGGCGCCTCCAAGGCGGCTGTGCGTTACCTGTTCCAGTCACTGGAACTGGATCTGGCGCAAGACGGCATCAAGGTAAGTCTGGTCAGCCCCGGCTTTGTGGAAACTCCGCTGACGGCCGCCAACGACTTCCCCATGCCCATGCAGATCACCAGCGAAAAAGCGGCCCAGGCGATTATTCGTGGCATTGAGCGCGGCAAGCGCGAGATCAGCTTCCCGGGGCCCTTCATCTCACTGCTGTGCCTGGTCGGCCACCTGCCGGCGGCACTGCGCGTAATGCTGACTCGACGCCTGGCTCGCCCTACCACCACACCCGGAGGTTGCTGATGCGCGTCGCCATCATCGGTTCAGGTATTTCCGGCCTGGTCTGCGCCCGCCTGCTGTCGCGCCGCCACGACGTGACCGTATTTGAAGCCTCCGACTGGGTCGGCGGCCACACTCATACGGTAGATGTGTCGGTGGACGGCCGCGAGTACGCCATCGACACCGGTTTTATCGTCTTCAACGACTGGACCTACCCCAACTTCATTGAGTTGCTGAAACAGCTGGGCGTGACCTCGCAACCAACCGAGATGAGCTTTTCGGTCAGCGACCCGCACAGCGGCATGGAGTATAACGGCAATACGCTGAAAACCCTGTTTGCGCGCAGACGCAACCTGATCTCTCCCGGCTTTCTGCTGATGCTGCGCGATATTCTGCGCTTCAACCGCGAAGCGCAGGAGGACCTGCGCGACGGCACGCTGGACGCCGACACCACGCTGGGCAGCTACCTCGACTCACGCGGCTACGGCAAGCGTTTCCGGGAACATTACATCGTGCCCATGGGGGCGGCTATCTGGTCGATGCCGCTGGAACAGATGCTGGCATTCCCGTTAGCCTTTTTCGTGCGCTTCTTTCGCAACCATGGCCTGCTCGGCATCAAAGACAGACCGCAGTGGCGCGTGGTCTGTGGTGGCTCTCGCAGCTACATAGCACCACTGATCGAACCGTTCAGGAACAACATACGCCTGGCCTGCCCGGTCCATCGAGTGGAGCGCAACGGCGCGGACGTCGCAGTGCATAGCGCCGCCGGCGAAGAACGCTTCGACAAGGTGGTTTTCGCCTGCCACAGCGATCAGGCCCTGGCCATGCTGGATACCCCCAGCAGCACCGAGGAAGAGATTCTGAGCGCTATTCAGTACGCCAGCAACGAGGTCGTACTGCACACCGACACCCGCCTGCTGCCACAGCGCAAGCTTGCCTGGGCCAGCTGGAACTATCGGCTGGGCCACGCCACACAGCAGCCTGCGGCCGTCACCTACAACATGAACATACTGCAGGGTATCGAGGCACCGCAGACCTTCTGCGTCAGCCTGAACCAGACCGCGCAGATTGATCCCGACAAGATTCTGCGCCGTTTCTCCTACGCGCATCCGCAATACAGTCTGGCCGCCGTCAGGGCGCAGGCGCGCTGGGAAGAGCTGCTCGGCAAACAGCACAGCTTCTACTGCGGCGCCTATTGGGCCAACGGCTTTCATGAAGATGGCGTGGTCAGTGCGCTGCGCGTAGCCGCCGCCTTTGGGGAGTCGTTGTAATGACGCTCGCCAGCGCGCTCTACCGGGGCGAGGTGCGGCATCGCCGGCACGCCCCGCGCCAGCACGCGTTCAACTACCGCACCAGCCTGCTGCTGCTGGACCTGGATGAACAGGCCGCCGTCTTCGGCCTCAGTTGGTTGTGGTCCGGGCGCTGGTATTCCCCCATGCGCTTTCGCGAACAGGATTACCTGCGCGATCAACGGGGGCCTGACGAAGCCCTGAAAGCCTGCGCACAACGGCTGGTGCAAGAGCAGCTCGGCGTCTGCGCAGACGGCGCCATTCAATTGCTGACCCAGGTGCGCAGCTTTGGCCTGGTGTTCAACCCGGTGTCCTTTTTCTACTGTCACGACCGTGCTGGCAAGCTGCAGGCGATCATCGCCGAGGTGACCAATACGCCTTGGCATGAGCGCTTCTGCTACCTGATCAAAGCCGACCCGAACAGCAGCGAACAGCAGGTCGAAACCCGCAAGGCGTTTCATGTCTCCCCCTTTCTGCCGGCGGACCTGGATTACCGCATGCGTTTCAGCCAACCCGCGCAGCGCCTGCGCGTGCACATGGAAGACTGGCAAGGCGAGCAGCGGCTGTTCGACGCTACGCTGAGCCTTGAGCGCACGCCACTCAGCGCCGGCCTGCTGCGCAGCGAAGCCTGCTCGTTTCCGTTCATGGTGTTGAAAACAGTGAGCGCCATCTACTGGCAGGCCGTACGCCTGCTAAGCAAGCGCACACCGGTATTCGATCACCAGCAAGCCGAGCACAGCCTGCAAACGTCTTCAGCCGTTATCGTCAAGGAGCAGTCCGATGAAACCCAGCAGCCCAGATGATGCGCTTGCCAACCGCCGAAAAACGCCGTCACCTGCCCCAGCGGTGCAACGTAATAAAGACCAGGGCAGGGCGGCAAGCGGCTGGCTTACCACCATCAGTCGCCGGGCCGTGTTGCGGCAATTGCGCGCCATCACCCGAGGTACCCTGACGGTGCACGAAGCCGGACAGACGCTGCATTTCGGCCAGCCCGACAGCGATGGTCTACACGCCGAGATCCGCGTAGAGGATGCCGCCGCTTACGGCATGATTGCCAGCAATGGCAGCGTCGGTTCCGGCGAGGCCTATATCCAAGGCTACTGGTCGACCCCGGATCTTACCGCGGTCACGCGGCTGTTCGTACGCAATCTGGATGTGCTGGATGCCATGGAAACCGGCCTCGCCCGGCTCGGCGCACCCGCGCTGAAATGGCTGCACTGGCTCAACCGCAACACCCTCAGTGGTTCCAGACGCAACATTCAGGCGCACTACGATCTGGGCAATGCGCTGTTCGAAAACTTCCTCGACCCCAGCATGATGTACTCCGCCGCCATTTTCCCGCCCAGCGAGGACAATCTGGAGCAGGCGCAGTGGAACAAGCTCAAGCGCATCTGTTGCAAACTGGAATTGTGCGCGGATGATCACCTGCTGGAAATTGGCACCGGCTGGGGCAGCATGGCGATCTACGCCGCGACCCATTATGGCTGCCGGGTCACCACCACTACTCTGTCCGATGAACAGTACGCCTTCACCGCGCAGCGCATCCGCGAGCTGGGTCTGGAAGACCGCATCACCCTGCTGCTCAAGGACTACCGTGAACTCGAAGGGCAGTACGACAAGCTGGTCTCGATCGAGATGGTCGAGGCGGTCGGGCATGAATTCTTTCGCAACTACTTTGAAACCTGCGCTGCACGGCTCAAGCCAAACGGCCTGATGCTGCTGCAGGCAATCACCATCCGCGACCAGCGTTACGAGCAGGCGCGGCGCAGCGTGGATTTCATCCAGCGCTACATCTTCCCAGGCGGCTCGCTACCCTCCATAAGCCTGATTGCCGAGCTGACCCGCAAGCACACCGACCTGGCAATGCTGCACCTGGAAGACATTGGCAGCCACTACGCCCGCACCCTGCGCCACTGGCATCAGAACCTGCTCAATGCCCGTGGCGAACTGGCACACCTCGGGTATGATGACGCCTTTTTTCGGCTGTGGGAGTTCTATCTGTGCTACTGCGAGGGCGGTTTTATCGAACGTTCAATCGGCACCGCGCAGGTTCTGCTGAGCAAACCCGACGCCAGACCCAAACTGGATCTTTACGCTCTGGGGGAGTGAGATGCCCACTCGACTGATCGCCAACGCGCTGCTGTTTCAAGCTGGCTGGTTCGCCTGTGTGATGGGCGGCACCAGTTGGTGGCTACTCATCCCACTAGCCGCCCTGGTGCTGCATTTTTGTTGGGTCAGTTCCTGGGCTGCCGAGGGCAAACTGGTGGTCAGCGTCGCGCTGACCGGCGCCGCCCTGGATTCCTGTCTGCTGCAGGTGGGGGTGTTTGATTTTGCCACCACAGACACCCTGGCGCCGCTCTGGCTGGTGCTGCTGTGGGCATTGCTGGGGACCACGTTGAATCACTCGCTGGCCTGGAGCGCCAAGCCAATCTGGCTTGCTGCAGTGCTGGGCGCGGTGGGCGGGCCAATGGCGTATTTCGCCGGTAGCGCACTGGCCAGTGTCAGCCTACCTCTGGGCCAGCAGGCGACCCTCTGGATCTTGGCGCCGATATGGGCCTTGGTCATGCCGTTGCTGCATGGGTTTGCCCACCTGTACCGAGAGCAATTTCGCCTGCTGCAGCTGGCCCGGCAGCGCCGCTAGACGCTGCCAGTCCACGCTCAGATAGCGAAGCGATAATACAGAGCGGCCTTGTTGATGCCCTGGTTGGGTTGCTCTATGCCCGCGTTCGAATAATGGTAATAGCGCAACCCCAGCTCGGAACCGGATGCAAAGCGCAAGCCCGCTCCAATGCGATCCTCAAACTGGAAGTTTGACCCCAGATCCCGGCGGTCATCGAGATTGCTCTCACTGAACAGCGCGGCACCGATACCCGCTTCCAGAAACGGCGTCACGCCGCCGTTGTCAGGTCCAAACTGCAGGCGGAACATCGGCGTGAGCGAAATACTTTGGGTGTCCAGATCATTCCAGTAGGTGTAACCGGCATCCCAGTAACCGTCCAGCGCCAGTGCGCCACCGTCACTACGCCACATATCACTGGCGAACTCGAACTGTGCAGCCAGACGATAGGCATCCGTTGATTCGTTGGTGTGCCCTGCTTCAAGGGTGAGGCCGTCAAGCGCAAAGACCGGTGAACTGAGCGCCATGACCGACAACATACTACCCAGCATCAAGCCCTTATTTTTCATGCTTATCTCCTTAGCATTTCGTGTGAAAGACACTAAATAGACAGTACTTCGGCAAAAAGTTCTCAATCAGTCAGCGTCTTTACCGGTGAGTTTTGCCCCAGCAGGACCGGCAACACTGCACGCATCTGTTGCGCGTCACCACTGCTCCAGAACACGGTGGCAGCTGACGGCTGGCGGCTGAGTAGCTGGTTTTCGGTCAGTTTGACCTGCAGCTGCCGCGCTACCGCCGCACCGGTATCGACAATCTGTACCTGCGGCGGCAACAGGCGTTGCAACGAGGGGCGCAGAAAGGGGTAGTGGGTACAACCCAAAATCAGGGTGTCGCAGCCGGCCGCCAGCAAGGGCGCCGTGTAACGCTGCAGCAGCGCCTCCACCGCAGGACCGCTCAATTCGCCACGCTCGACACACTCGACCAGCCCCGGGCAAGGCTGGGTGATGACCTTGACCGAACGCGCGAAGCGATCCAGCAAGGCGGCAAATTTAGCGCTTTGCAGGGTGCCGGTGGTGGCCAGCACACCTACCACACCATTGCGGGTGGCCAAGGCTGCCGGCTTGACGGCCGGCTCCATGCCGATGATCGGCAGGTCGAACTCGCCGCGCAAATCGTTGATCGCCGCGGCCGTGGCGGTATTGCAAGCCAGCACCAGCGCCTTGGCGCCGCGCTCGATCAGAAAACGGGCAATGGCGCGGCTACGCTCGCGAATCTGTTCCGGCGGCTTGTCGCCGTAAGGTACATAGCCGCTGTCGGCAACGTAGAGTAGCGACTCCGCCGGCAACAGCTGGCGAATCTCACGCAGCACCGACAGGCCACCGACACCGGAGTCGAATATGCCGACCGGCGCGCTCATGACAAGGACCTCTCGGCGCAACAGGCGCAGGCAGGATCACGCCGCACGCGCATCTCGCGGAAACGGCTGTCGAGCGCATCGATCAACAGCAGACGCCCCACCAGCGGCGAACCGAAACCGGCCAGCAGTTTGAGTGCCTCCAGCGCCTGCAAGCTGCCGACCAGCCCCACCAGCGGCCCGAGCACACCTGCCTCACTGCAACTCAGCGCCACCTCATCGCCCTCACCGGCGCCATACAGGCACTGATAGCAGGGACTGTCGTCATCGCGCGGATCAAACACACTGAGCTGACCTTCAAGACGGATGGCCGCACCGGACACCAACGGTTTACCCAGTGCAAAGCAGGCGGCATTGACCGCCTGCCGGGTGGCAAAGTTGTCTGAACAGTCGAGCACCAGATCTACTTCCGCCACCGCCGCCTGCAGGCTGTCTTCGGCCAGCGCGGTGGGCAAACGCCGCACCTGCACCTCGGGGTTGAGCGCGTGCAAGCGCTCGGCGGCGGAGTCTACCTTGAGCTGGCCGAGGCTAGCGCTGTGATGAATGATCTGGCGCTGCAGATTGGTCAGATCCACCCGGTCATGATCAGCCAGCAGCAGAGTGCCGACCCCGGCCGCTGCCAGATAGAGCGCGACCGGTGCACCCAGGCCACCGAGGCCAACGATCAGCACGCGGCTGTTCAGCAGCCGCTGCTGGCCGGCAATGTCGATTTGCGGCAGCAGTATCTGCCGGCTGTAACGCAGCAGGCTTTCGTCATCCATGCCAGCATCCTCCCGTGACTCGCAGGTTGCCGCCCAGATCACGCCAGCTTTCGACCTGCTGATAACCGCGCGTACGTAGCAGCTCGGCCACCGCCTCGGCCTGCTGCCAACCGTGCTCCAGCAGCAGCCAGCCACCGGATTGCAGGTGCGCCGGCGCGGTGCTGACCAAATGGCGAATATCATCCAGCCCATCGGCGCCACTGACCAGCGCACTGCGTGGTTCAAAGCGTACGTCGCCCAGCGCCAGATGCGGGTCATCGGCGGCAATGTAAGGCGGGTTGGACACAATCAATTCGAACCGCTGGCCCTGCAATTCGGCAAACCAGTGACTGAGCACAAACTGCACATTCGCAAGGCGCAGCCGATCGGCGTTAGATCGCGCCAACGCCACGGCCTCGGCGACCCGGTCACTGCCGGTCAGTTGCCAGTCTGGCCGTTCCGCCGCGAGCGCCAGCGCGATAGCGCCGCTGCCAGTGCCCAGATCGAGCACCGCAGCCGGCCCCAGCGGGCCGAGTTCCAACCCGAGTTCGACCAGCCGCTCGGTGTCTGGGCGTGGGATCAGCGTGGCCGGGCTGACCTGCAGGTCCAGCGTCCAGAAACCCCGCTCGCCCAGCAGGTAGGCTACGGGCTCGCCGGCGCGTCGGCGCACCAGCAACGCGTGAAAAGCGGCTATCTGTTCATCACCGAGCTGGGCATCCGGCCAGCTGCGCAAATAACTGCGCCCCTTGCCCAGCACCTGGCACAGCAACAACTCGGCGTCCAGCGCGGGGCTGTCCGAACCAGGCAATTCGGCCTGCGCCAGCAGCTCGGCGACGGTCAGGCTCATGCGTTTTCCAGGGCCGCCAGTTGATCAGCCTGATATTCGCGGAGCAAGGGTTCGACCACGCCATCGAGGCCACCCTGAATTACCTCGTCGAGGCTGTACAGGGTGAGATTGATGCGGTGATCGGTGACCCGACCCTGTGGGAAGTTATAGGTACGGATGCGCTCGGAACGGTCACCCGAACCGACCAGCGAACGGCGGGTATCGGAAATTTCCTTTTCCTGCGCTTCGCGCTGCTGGTTGACCAGCTTGGCCTGCAACAGACTCATCGCACGTGCGCGGTTCTTGTGCTGCGAGCGCTCATCCTGACACTCAACAACGATACCCGTGGGCAAGTGCGTCAGGCGAATCGCAGAATCGGTCTTATTGACGTGCTGGCCGCCGGCGCCCGAAGCGCGGTAGGTATCGACACGCAGGTCATTGGCGTTGATCTCGATCTCGGCCTGGGCGTCCATTTCCGGCAGGACCGCTACGGTGCAGGCCGACGTATGAATGCGTCCCTGAGATTCGGTCTCGGGTACCCGCTGCACGCGATGCGCACCCGACTCGAACTTCAGCTTGGCGTACACGCTCTGCCCTTCAACCCGGGCAATGACTTCTTTGTAGCCACCGTGCTCGCCGGCATTCTCGGAAAGAATCTCGACGCGCCAGCCCTGCCGTTCGGCGTAGCGGCTGTACATGCGAAACAGATCACCAGCAAAGATCGCGGCCTCATCGCCGCCGGTACCGGCGCGTACTTCAAGAAATACGTTGCGTTCGTCGTTAGGGTCCTTGGGCAGCAACAGGCGGTTGAGCTCCTCTTCCAGCGCGACCACTTGGGCCTCGCTGGCGGCGGCGTCTTCCTCGGCCATTTCCCGCAGATCGGGGTCACTGTCCTTGAGCAGACTGCGCGCTTCTTCCAGGTCGCCCTGCACACTGCGCCAACTGTCGTAACACTTCACCGTGGCTTCCAGCTCGGCGTATTCTTTGGAATAGGCACGGAAGCGGTTTTGATCGCTGATCACCTCGGCATCACTGAGCAGCGCCGACAACTCTTCGAAACGCTCGCTCAAGGTGTCCAGACGGTTCAACAGGGATGCTTTCATCATTTGCCTTGTAGGATTGGATGCACGGTGCCGGTGGTGCTGTCGGCCGCCGCCACATCAGATAAAGAGGTGTTCTGCGGCGCGCGCTCTGCCGCATTGCCGGTCAGGGCAAAAAGCTCTTGCGCCAGCGCCAGCGCTTCTACGCGCCCCTGGGCGCTCATCTGCTTGAGCTGCACACTGGGGTCATGCAGCAACTTGTTGGTCAGGCCCCGGGCCATCTCAGCCAGCACCAGGGCCGGATCAATCCCCCGCTCGAGTTTTTGCTGCGCCTTGAGCAGCTCCTGGTCGCGCAACTGCTCGGCCTTGTTGCGGTAATCGCGCAGCACATCCACCGCCGCCAGCGCGCGCAGGCGCTGCATGAAATCATCGGTGCCAACCTCAATAAGACGCTCGGCGGCGTTGGCCGCGCCCTGGCGTGAGCGCAGGTTCTCTTCGATCACCTGATGCAGGTCGTCCACGCTATAAAGATAGACATCGGCCAGGTCACCCACTTCGGGCTCAATGTCGCGCGGCACGGCGATATCGACCATGAACATCGGCTTGTGCTTGCGCTGCTTGAGTGCCCGCTCGACCGCCCCCTTGCCCAGAATCGGCAACGGACTGGCAGTCGAACTGATGATCACGTCGCATTGTGCCAACACATCGGGAATCTGATTGAGCACAATCGACTGACCACCCAAGGGCTCGCTGAGCACCGCGGCGCGCTCCAGTGTGCGGTTGGCAACGATAATCTTGCCCACACCCTGATCGTATAGATGGCGCGCCACCAGGCCGATGGTCTCGCCAGCGCCGATCAACAGCGCGGTGCTGCGGCGCAGATCGGAAAAGATCTGTTTGGCCAGACTGACCGCAGCGAAGGCGACCGAGACCGGGTTTTCGCCAATACGGGTATCAGTGCGCACCTGCTTGGCCATGCTGAAGGTGCTCTGGAACAGTCGATCCAGATGGGGGCCCAGGGTTCCGGCGGTGCGCGCGGCCTGCCAGGCATCTTTCATCTGCCCGAGGATTTGCGGCTCGCCCAGTACCATGGAGTCAAGTCCGGCAGCGACCCGCATCATGTGATTGACCGCGCCGGCCTCCTGATGCAAATAGCTGCAGCGGCGCACCTCATCTGCGGTCATACCATGGAAGGCGGCGACCCAGGCGACCAGGCTTTCGGCGTCCAGCTGATCCTGCGCGCAGTACAGCTCGGTGCGGTTGCAGGTAGAGAGAATGGCCACTTCCTGGGTGCCCGTCTCGTCGCGCAGACGTTGCAGTGCATCCGGCAGCTGCTCAGGCGCAAACGACAGGCGCTCGCGCACCTCCACGCCTGCGGTCTTGTGATTGATGCCCAATGCGATAAAGCCCATGGTGCCTCATGATGCCGGAACGAAACGACTGCCAAAGGGACTAATTGTCCTATGTTACCCCGCGCCAATCAATTGCCGCTTGGCAACCGACGCTGCGCAGTGGAGCGGCAATTCGCCGCGGACACCGCACTTTTGCCCCGTACACCCTGCCGAGTATGGGTTTGCGGCACATCCTGTGTCATGATGAAAACCGCTTGGCGGTCAGCTCGCGAGCACCGTTGCAGCCCACCCCCGCGGCGGCAAATGAGGTTCCGATGACTGGTTCAGCAGCTCCCCAATCGCAGCGTATGAGAGTGTCTATGAAGGCTTCGTTTACCCCGCCCCCCTTATTGTTGCTCATGGGCGGGCTACTGCTCGGTGGCTGCACCGCCCTATCCAAACCGGAACCCGCGCCGCAACCGCCAGCTCAGGTGGTTGAAGCACCGGCTGAACCGATCGAGTACGGCCAGTTCCGTCAAGACACCTTGTTCGACCTGCTGACCGCCGAAATTGCCGGCCAGCGCAACCGTTTCGATATCGCCCTCGACAACTACCTGCATCAGGCCCGCGAAACCCGCGACCCTGGCGTGACCGAACGCGCCATGCGGGTGGCGGAGTTTCTCGGCGTCGAAGAGCCTGCGCTCGACATGGCCCAACTCTGGGTCGAGCTGGATGGCAGCAATCCTGAAGCCTTGCGCTCCGCAGCCATACACCTGGCTCGCACCGGACAGCATGAGCAGGCGATGGACATGATGCAGCGCGCCCTGGACCTGCACGGCGAGACACATTTCGACTTCCTCGCACTGGCCGCCGCAGAAAGCGACGCCCCCACCCGCGAAGCCTTGCTGGAAAGCCTGACGCAGATGCTGGAGCGCCACCCGGACAACACCCAACTGGTATTCGCCAAGGCGCTGTTACTGCAGCAAGCGGGTCGCGAAGACGAGGCCCTGTCACTGCTGGAGAACCATCGTGGCACCGACGCAGCGCCAGCCGCCATACTGCTGCACAGCCGCCTGGTGGTGGAGCAGGACCCCGACCGCGCCGAACAGATACTTTATAGCGGGCTGGAATCCTTTCCTGATGACACGCGCATGCGTCTGCTGTTGGCTCGCATGCTGGTGACCTCTGGTGACTACCGCGCCGCCAGCACCCAATACGCCAAGCTGGTGCAGGACAACCCCGAGGACCCGGACCTGCGCCTCTCGTTAGGTCTGATCTATCTTGAACTGGACCAGCCCACCGAGGCGGTCGAGCAGTTGCAGCAAGTGCTGCTGGTCAGCCCCGACAACAATACCGCGCGCTACCATCTGGGTAACGCGCAGCTGGCGGCGGGCCAACCCGAGGCAGCGCTGAAAACCTGGCAGCAGATCGACAGCGGCAACGAACTGCTGACCTCACGCCTGCAGATCAGTCAGTTGCTGTTCAGGCAGGGCCAGCTTGAGGAGCTGGGCAGCCAGCTGCAACAGGACCGGGAAGACTACCCGCAGCACGCCCTGACGTTCTACCAGATAGAAATCGAAGCCCTTAGCGGCCAACCCGAAAAAGCCATGCAGAGCACCAACGCAGCCCTGCAGGCGTATCCGCTGGAAAGCAGCCTGCTGTATACCCGCGCCATGCTGCATGACCAACTGGGCAACCCCGCCGGAACCGAAGAGGATCTACGCACTATATTGGCGCGCGAGCCCGACAACGCCATGGCGCTCAACGCTCTGGGCTACACCCTGGCTGACCGCAATGAGCGCCTGGATGAGGCCCTGAGCATGCTGCAACGCGCCGCCGCACTCGAACCCGACGACCCGGCAGTGCGCGACAGCCTCGGCTGGGTATACTACCGCCTGGGCGATCTGGAGCGCGCCGAGCAACTGCTGCGCGGCGCCTTTGCCGAGTTTCCCGACCAGGAGGTCGCCGCTCACCTTGGCGAAGTACTCTGGCGTCAGGGGAACAAAAAAGAAGCCCGCAAAGTCTGGAAACAGGGGCTGGAGCAAAGCCCTGACAGCGACCTGATTCCCGCCACCCGCAACCGCCTTGAAGCCGAATGACTGGAACCCGAATAAATATGTCCCTGCTGCGCACCCTGCCTCTCCTGCTGCTGACGCTCACGCTAGGCGCCTGTAGCAGCCTGCATCAACGTGAAACCCTGGAGCTGGGCGGCGACGCCCAGGCCTGGAAGACCCACCGTCAGCAGGTAGAACCCATTCGCAGCTGGGAACTGCAGGGCAAGCTGGGCGTTCGCGCACCTGGCGAGTCCGGCAGCGGCACCCTGTTTTGGCTACAACGTAACGACTACTACGATATTCGCCTGTCCGGCCCACTCGGTCGGGGTGCTACCCGCATTCAGGGTGATGACCAGCAGACCACCCTGGAAGTCGCCGGACGCCAACCGGTCAGCGCCGCGTCAGCTGAAGCGCTGCTGGAGCAGCAAATCGGCTGGCGCCTGCCGGTCGAGCACTTGCTCTGGTGGGTGCGCGGCCTACCCGCACCCGACGCCGCCAGCCGCCTGCAACTGGATACCCACAGTCGGCTCGCCCGGCTTAGCCAAAGCGGCTGGACAGTCGAATACAGCCGCTACCAGCAAGTCGGCGATGTTGAGCTACCACAGCGCCTGCAAATCTCTGGGCACGACCTGCTGTTGACCCTGGTGGTCACCGACTGGAAGCCACGCCTGCCTGAATGAACCGCAACGAATGAACACCACAGTGAACTCCGCCGAACTCAGTTTGCCGGCTCCGGCAAAGCTCAATCTGTTTTTGCACATCACCGGCCGCCGCGCGGACGGCTACCATACCCTGCAGACGCTGTTTCAGTTTGTGGACCACGGCGACACCCTGCACTTCAGTACGCGCAGCGACGGCCAGATCAACCTGCACTGTGAATTGGCCGGCGTAGCCGCCGAGGACAACCTCATAGTGCGCGCCGCGCGACTACTGCAACAGGCCGCCGGAACCCAACTGGGCGCCGACATTCAGCTCGACAAGCGCCTGCCCATGGGCGGCGGCCTTGGCGGTGGCAGCTCTGATGCCGCAACCACTCTGGTTGGCCTCAATCACCTGTGGCAAACCGGCTTGAACGAAGACCAGCTGGCCGAGATCGGCATTACCCTGGGCGCCGACGTGCCTGTATTCGTGCGTGGCAAAGCGGCCTGGGCCGAGGGCGTGGGCGAGCAACTGACGCCGGTGGAGCTGGACGAACCCTGGTATCTGGTGGTTATTCCCACTTGCTCGGTCAGCACCGCAGAGATTTTTTCCGATCAGAGGTTGACGCGCGACACCCCGCCCATTACATTAGCGGCCTTCCGTGAGCACGGTGGTCGGAATGACTGCTTGCCGGTTGTTGCAGCGCGTTACTCTGAAATTCGTAACACGTTGATCTTGCTAAACAATTATTGTGAGGCTAAGATGACCGGGACTGGCAGTTGCTTATTTGGGGCCTTCCCAAATGAACGCGAAGCTGATAAAGTTCGCGCCCGGTTGCCAGCCACACTGCGAAGCTTTGTTGCCAAGGGTTGTAACGTTTCACCGTTACATCAATTGATCAGCAAGTAAGCACAAGGATGCAGCCGTGCATCCGGACAGTTACAGGGGCGTAGCCAAGCGGTAAGGCAGCAGGTTTTGATCCTGCCATGCGTTGGTTCGAATCCAGCCGCCCCTGCCATTTTCTCTCCGGCAGCAATCAAGACAGCGTGATCCACGTCTGATCTGGTTGATGCTTTCGGCATTCCAGACGTGAATCCACAATCGCAAAGACCACTACCCAAAAAAGGTAATGCTGCGTGTCCAAGATGATGGTATTCACGGGGAACGCCAACCCCGATCTGGCACGACGCGTCGTGCGTCAATTGCACATTCCCCTCGGCGATGCCACGGTTGGCCGCTTCAGCGACGGCGAAGTCAATGTCGAACTGAACGAGAATGTGCGCGGCAAGGACGTCTTCATCCTGCAGCCCACCTGCGCACCCACCAACGACAATCTGATGGAGCTGGTAGTGATGGCCGACGCCCTGCGTCGCTCCTCCGCCTCACGCATCACTGCCGTTGTGCCTTATTTTGGGTACGCCCGCCAGGATCGCCGCCCGCGCTCTGCGCGTGTTGCCATCAGCGCCAAGGTAGTAGCCGACATGCTCGACACCGTCGGAGTTGATCGTCTGCTCACCGTTGACCTGCACGCTGACCAGATCCAGGGCTTTTTCGACATCCCGGTCGACAACATTTATGGCTCGCCAGTACTGATCGACGATATCCAGGATCAACGCTTCGACAACCTGATGATTGTCTCCCCCGACATCGGCGGCGTAGTCCGCGCCCGTGCCGTGGCCAAGAGCCTGGGTGTGGATCTGGCGATCATCGACAAGCGTCGCCCCAAGGCGAACCAGTCTGAAGTGATGCACATCATCGGTGACATCGAAGGCCGCAACTGCGTGCTGGTCGACGATATGGTCGACACCGCCGGCACCCTGTGCCATGCAGCCAAGGCATTGAAAGATCACGGCGCGGCCCAGGTATTTGCCTACTGCACGCACCCGATCCTGTCTGGCAAGGCCATCGAGAACATCAGCAATTCGGTGCTGGACCAGCTGGTAGTGACCAACACTATCCCGCTCTCCCCGGCTGCCGCTGCCTGTGACCGTATTCGCCAGCTCGACATGGCACCCGTTGTTGCCGAGGCCATGCGCCGTATCAGCAACGAAGAATCCATCAGCGCGATGTTCCGTTAAGGGCAGCACGCTGATTCAACGACCCGACCACTAACGGCCGGGTTTTCATCAATCATCCGACGCGCTGGTCGCAAGCGCCCGGATGTTTTTGCAAGGAGACTACACATGGTCGACTTCTCTCTGAATGCGAATACCCGTGACGACCTGGGGAAAGGTGCGAGCCGCCGCCTGCGTCGTAACGACGGTCTGGTGCCAGCTATCGTTTACGGTGGCAACAAAGAGCCGCAGAGCATTTCCATCGCTGCGCGCGAACTGAACAAGGCCCTGGAAAACGAAGCTTTCTACTCCCACGTCATCAAGCTGTCGGTTGACGGCAAGAAAGAAGACGTGCTGCTGAAAGCACTGCAGCGTCACCCCGCCAAGCCGCGCATCATGCATGCCGACTTCCTGCGCGTGGTTGCAGGTCACGAAGTGACCGTTCACGTTCCCCTGCACTTCATCAACGAAGACAACTGTGTCGGCGTCAAGAAGAGCGGCGGCGTGATCTCTCACACCATGACCGACGTTGAAGTAACCTGCCTGCCGAAAGACCTGCCCGAGTTCATCGAAGTGGACATGGCCGGTGTTGATCTGGGCGACATCGTTCACCTGTCCAACCTGAAGCTGCCGAAGGGCGTTGCCGTTCCTGCGCTGGCGCAGGGCGCTGACCATGATCTGCCGGTTGCCAACGTACACGCTGCACGCGTAGCCGTTGAATCCGAAGACGCTCCGGCGGCTGACGAAGGTGAGGAGTCTGCGGAGTAATCTCCCGCCTGACTCAAGAGGGGCGCCCGTTGTGACGCAGGGAATCAAGTTAATCGTAGGGCTGGGTAATCCTGGCCCGGAATATGACCTGACCCGCCACAACGCTGGCGCCCTTTTTATTGAGCGGCTGGCCGACAAGTACAACGTAAGCCTGCGCGCTGAAAGCAAGTTTTTCGGCCTGACCGGCCGCCTGGTCCTTGATGGCCAGGACATTCGTCTGTTGATCCCCACCACCTTCATGAACCGCAGCGGTCAAGCTGTTGCCGCACTGGCCAGCTTCTATCGCATTGCACCGGAAGAAATCCTGGTTGCCCACGATGAACTCGACCTGCCCCCCGGCGTGGTCAAGTGCAAAAAAGGCGGCGGCCACGGTGGTCACAACGGACTGCGCGACATCATCGCCCAACTGGGCAACCAGAATACCTTTCATCGCCTGCGCCTTGGCATTGGCCATCCCGGCCATAGCTCGCAGGTGACCGGCTTTGTACTGGGCCGCGCGCCCAAAGCCGAACAGGAAGCGTTGGACGCCTGCATCGATGAGGCCATCCGCGAGTTGCCCGGCATCAGCCAGGGCCAGTGGTCCGCTGTCATGCAACGCCTGCACAGTTTCAAAGCCTGAATCAATTTGCGCCGCCACACACGGCAGAGGACATCACTATGGGTTTCAATTGCGGTATTGTCGGACTGCCCAACGTCGGCAAATCCACGCTGTTCAATGCGCTGACCAAATCCGGTATTGCGGCAGAGAACTTCCCTTTCTGCACCATTGAGCCGAACAGCGGCATCGTTGCCATGCCTGACCCACGCCTGGACGCCCTCGCCGCTATCGTCAATCCGCAAAAAGTGCTGCCGACGACCATGGAGTTCGTCGACATCGCCGGCCTGGTAGAAGGCGCCTCCAAAGGCGAAGGCTTGGGCAACAAGTTTCTCGCCAACATCCGCGAGACCGATGCGATCGCCCACGTGGTGCGCTGCTTTGAAGACGAGAACGTCATCCACGTCGCCAACAGTGTCGACCCCAAGCGCGATATCGAGATCATCGATCTGGAACTGATCTTTGCCGACCTCGACAGCTGCGAGAAGCAGCTCTACCGCGTCAGCCGCAACGCCAAGGGTGGCGATAAAGAGGCCATTGCCCAGAAGGCCTTGCTGGAAAAACTGATCCCTCACTTCAGCGAAGGCAAGCCCGCACGCACGTTGCTGAAGACGTTCAGCCCGGAAGAGCGCGCCACCGTACGCCAGTTCCACCTGCTGACCGTCAAGCCGGTGATGTACATCGCCAACGTGTCGGAAGAAGGCTTCGAGAACAACCCGCTGCTGGATGTAGTGAAAGCGATCGCCGCCGAAGAAGACGCCATCGTGGTGCCTGTGTGCAACAAGATTGAAGCAGAAATTGCCGAGCTGGATGACGACGAGGAGAAGCAGATGTTCCTCGAAACCATGGGCATGGACGAACCAGGCCTGAACCGTGTTATCCGCGCCGGTTATGAGCTGCTGGGCCTGCAGACCTATTTCACCGCCGGCGTTAAGGAAGTACGCGCCTGGACCGTGAAGATTGGCGCCACTGCCCCCCAGGCCGCCGGCGTGATCCATACCGACTTCGAGAAAGGGTTTATTCGCGCCGAAGTCACCGCCTATGACGACTTCATCAAGTACAACGGTGAAAGTGGTGCCAAGGAAGCCGGCAAGTGGCGCCTGGAAGGCAAGGAGTACATCGTCAAGGATGGCGATGTGGTGCACTTCCGCTTCAACGTTTGAACGCCAGCCCGCAGACAAAAGCCCCCGGCGCACCCCAGGTGCCCGGGGGCTTTTTTGTTCCGGGCTGCTATCTGGCGTATTCCAGTCTTCCCGCGACATACACCTGCTGCACCTGCACATCAGTCAGCGCCTCCCAGCCACCTCGTAGGGGTTTGCCGAGACGATCTGCAGATCAGCCCATTTGCCCACTTCCAGACTGTCCGCCTCACTATCAATACCCAACTGATACGCCGCATTGATGGTCATCGCGCGCAACGCCTGGCGCACGTCAATCGCCTGCGCAGCATTCAGCACCCGACCGCTATCGGTCTGCCGCGTAATAGCCGTGCGCAGCGCCGACCAGACCTGCACATTGCGCTGATGGGAAAAGCCCGACAGGTCGTGCGCACCGCTAAATACCGCCGATAACGTTGGATGCTCGTGCGCGCCAACAAAGCCCGGCAGTAACGCACCGCCTGGAAGATCAATCATCACAGTGCGCTGCTGCATTACTTGATCCAGCCCGCCGACCGCCACAATAACGCCGTCGCGCACGGCCAGCGCCTGCACAACCGCACCCGCGTTGTTCACTGTCAGAATCGGGCCGCCGTAAAAGATCAACTCCTGTCCGGCCGGTCGCCAACTCAGCATTCAACTACCGATCGCCAACAGCGTCAGTATCAGGCCAGCCCAGCGCTTCTTTATGCGCTTAGTCGCTCTACCGGGTTATTTCTGTTCCGGCGTTGTACGGGGCACAACACCAGCGCAAGTACGCCAATGCTGCCAAAGGTGGTTCAGCCGAGTTCCGTACTTCCGACCGCAACAATCACAATCACGTGCCATAATTCTTTTACTCAACGCTCTTTGAACGGCTCAACCATGCGCATACGCAAGAAAACCCTTGTAGTCAGCCTGCTGATAGCCGGCTTTCTCTATGTAGTGGTAGGCTTTCTGCTGATTCCGGCCATTGTGCTGCACACCGCCAATAGCCAACTGGCCAAGCTGGCAACCGTACCCGCCCACCTTAGCCGCGTTGAATTCAACCCATTCAGCATGGAACTGACACTCTGGGGCCTGCATATTGGCGAAGCCGACGCGCCCCAACTGGCGTTCCGCCGGCTGTATGTCAATGCCGAACTCGACAGCCTCTGGGGCGGCGCCGTGCATCTGGCAGACGCAGAATTGGAGCGCGCCCACGGTGAAATCCTGTTCGCCCAGGACGGCACTTTCAATCTCGCCCAACTGTTTGTTCTGCCGGACAGCGCTGAGCCCGAACCCGAGCAGGCGGACAAGCGCGTATTTCCGCTGCGTCTCGACCGCCTCGAGTTGATCAGCAACAGCTTGCACTTTGTTGACCAACGCCCCAGCGAGCCGGTCGAGTTTGGCTACGACGCCCTCTCGCTCGAACTCAACAACCTCAGCACCCTGCCGGACGACCGTGCGCAGATGTCGCTGACCGCCAGCGGCCCCTTTGGGGCCAGGCTGGACTGGCAGGGGGAGGCCACGCTGGTGCCCATCACCTCGAAGGGCTCATTGCGTATTCAGGAGGTGCACCTCGATACCTTCTGGCCCTATGTACGCGACCAATTCGCCCTGGACCTGACCGACGGCGTTTTGAATGCCAGCACCGACTATCAGCTCGACCTCTCCGAGCGTACCGACTTTAAGCTGAGCAATGCCCAATTGGCGCTGACGCAGTTTGGTATCGACGCCCAGGCACAACCCCGCGTACGAGTGCCGCAGCTGGCTATTCGCAACGCATCGCTTGATCTGGTTAAGCAGCAGGCCAGCATTGAGCAAATCAGCAGCCAGCAACTGGAGCTCTGGGCCGCGCGCGAGGCGGACGGCCAGATCGACCTGCTGGCCTTGCTGCAGCGCCAAAGCCCCACCCCCAACCCGGCAACGCCAGCCGAGGAAGACCCGAGCCAACAACAAAGCACCCGACAAACCCGCGCTGCCGAGGAAGCCGAGGCGCAGGACGTACCGCAAGCCGACTCCCGCGCTGCCGAGCCCGCCACTTCGGAGCCACCTGCACCAACGGAGCCCTCGACCAGTCAACCTTGGCAACTGCAGATTGCCCAGGCCGATCTGAAAGACTACCAACTGCATTTGATCGACCAGGTACCGGCGCAAGATGTCGCGCTGGAGATAGGCCCGCTCAACCTCAGCATCCGCGACTTTGACAGTCTCGGCCTGAAACCCTTTGATCTGAGCCTGGATACCGGCCTGAACAATGGCGGGCAGCTGTCTGCCAAGGGCCAGGTCAGCCTGCAACCGCTTGGCGCTGAGCTGCAGGTGATCACCAGCAACATTGACCTGCTTCTGGCACGGCCTTACGTCGAGCCACGGGTACGCATCCAGTTACGCAGCGGTAAAGCGCACAGTGATCTCAAGGTATCCCTGGGCAACGTCAGCCCACTGCAGTTGACCGTCAGCGGCGATGCCGAGGTCAGCCAACTGCACCTGGTCGATGCGGAGCGCAAGCGCGACTTGCTCAAGTGGCAACAGCTGACACTCAGTGGCCTCCGTTACACCGACAACAGCTTGAGCATCGAACAGATAGCTCTCCAGCAGCCCTACGCACGCTTCATCATCAACGAAGACCTGACCACCAACTTCAGCGGTCTGCTGATCGAGCAACCCGGCCAGCCAGCCACGTCCGGCAACAGCGACCCCATGAGCATTCGCATTGGCGGCATCAGCTTGCGCGATGGCTCGGCCAACTTTGCCGACTTCAGCCTGCGTCCCAACTTTGCGACCGCCATCGGCCAACTCAATGGCCGCATCGGCACCCTCGACAATCAGAGCAGCAAGTCTGCGAGCGTCGATGTCACCGGTAAGGTGGATCGCTACGCGCCGGTCAGTATCAAAGGCAGCCTGACGCCGTTCGACCCGCTCAATAGCCTCGACATCGCAACCCGCTTCCGCAATGTCGAACTCACCACACTGACGCCCTACTCCGGCAAGTTTGCCGGTTACCGTATCCGCAAAGGCCGACTCAACCTGGACCTGCACTATCAGATCGAGAAGGGCCAATTGACCGCGCAAAACAAAGTCCTGCTGGAAGGCCTGCAGCTGGGGGAGAGGGTCGATAGTCCGGATGCGGTGGATTTACCGGTTCGCCTCGCCGTGGCTCTGCTGAAAGACACCAAAGGCAATATCGATATTGAACTGCCCGTCTCTGGCAATCTGGAAGATCCGCAGTTCAGCGTGATGCCGATTGTCTGGCAAACGTTACGCAATCTTGCGTTACGCGCCGTACAGGCACCCTTCAAGTTCATCGCCGGCCTGGTCGGCGGCAGCGATGAAGATCTCAGTGAAGTCACCTTCGCGGCCGGTAGCAACAACCTGGACGCCGCGGCGCAAAGCAACCTGAACACCCTTGCCAGTGCCCTGCAGGAGCGCCCGGTACTGACGCTGGAAATCGAAGGCATGAGCTCCGCCGAAGCCGACGGCCCAATCCTGGCTGCGGCGCGGCTGAACGGCGAATACCAGGAGATACAGTTCAAATCCCTGCAGGCCATGGGCGAAAAGGTGCCCGCCTCTCCCGAGCTGCTGGAAATTGACGACGATGACAAGCCCCCCCTGCTTGAAGGAATCTACCGTGCGCGCATGAAACAGCAGCCACCGGCAGACTGGGCCGGGCTCGACCGCGAGGAGCGCGCGGCAAAAATGGAGCAGGCGCTGCTCGAGCTGTGGAGCCGCAGCGATCTGTTGCTGCGCAGACTCGCGCAAAGCCGCGCCGCCGAAATCAAGGCTTATCTGGTCGATAGCGCTGACCTGGATGCACAACGTATCTACCTGGTTGATGTCGGCGAAACCGAACCCACAGCAGACACCAAAGTTGCCACGGCGCTGCACCTGGGAAGCCAGTAAGCCATTGATCGCTGCCCATCGGCGCAAAAAGTTAACCGGTTGAAATGGCAGTTAAAAAATACACAAGCAGGCTTGACAAGCCAGGCGCGGAAATGAATAATGCGCAGCCTCGGATGGCTACATAGCTCAGCTGGTTAGAGCACAGCATTCATAATGCTGGGGTCCCTGGTTCAAGTCCAGGTGTAGCCACCAACGATTTCAAAGGCTTAGCTTCGGCTAGGCCTTTTTTTTGCCCGTTTTTCACCGGTGCAACAGGTCAAGACGCGTCAACACACCCTGCGCCACTCGCTCGGTAGTTTGAGTGCCATGGTCTAAGCCTTGTGCGTCGTTCAGAAAACGCTCTACGGCGCTCTCCAGGCACGTCGCTTCCTCTTCCAGCTGCCAATGGTGACGCAACAACAATGCGGCACTAAGCAGCGCTGCGATAGGATTGGCTCGGCCGCTGCCGGCGATATCTGGGGCGCTGCCGTGGACTGGCTCGGCGAGGGCTATTCCTTTTCCCCAATTGAGTGATGGCGCGGTGGCCAGGCCGCCAGACCAATAGCTGGCCAGGTCAGACAGAATGTCACCAAAGAGGTTGGTGGTGACCAGCAAATCAAAGTTCTGCGGCTGCTCGACCAGTTGCAGCGCTGCGACGTCGATCAGTCGTTCGTCAACCTGCTCGCCCAGCCCCTGCTCTTCCAGTACCGCGCGACAAGTATCGCGGAACAGGCCACAGGTGAGCGGCAGAACGTTGGCCTTGTGCACCAGGGTAATACGTTTGGAGCGCCGTTGCCGGGCCACCTCGGCTGCGCGCTGCGCTAGGGTTTCGCAGGCCTGTCGACTAATCTGCCGCTCGGCGATGGCCTGATCCGGCGAGGCCATGTGCTCACGGCCTATGTATAGCCCTTCGCTGTTTTCGCGCAGTATTAGCAGGTCTACTCCAGGCCTTGGCGAGATGCCCGGCCAACTGCGGACTGGGCGAAGATTGACCGAGAGATCAAGTTGCTGCCGCAACGTTAGAATCGCACTGCGATACCCGGGCACAGCGTGCGCGGGAGACTGCACAGCACCAAAAAGGCCGGCTCCGCAATCGCGCATAACCTCCAGGGTGCGTTCGGGTACAGCGCAACCGTGCTCAACAAAACAGCCCCAGCCCGCCTGCGCTTCGACTACCTGCAAGTCGGGCAGCAGGATCCGTAACGCAGCCACCGCAACAGGCGTCACCTCAACGCCGATGCCGTCACCGGGAATGACACAGAGCTTTCTCATGGCCGTTTACGCGCTGGCCGCGTGGCGAGTAACAGCCCGCTGAAGGTCAGTGCCCCGCCCAGCAGGTGAAACCAATGCAATTGTTCACCTAATAACAGCACGCTGAGCAAGGCGGCAAATACGGGCATCAGATAACTGAACAGCGAGGCGGTGGCAGGGCCCAATACCCGAACGCCGTTATTCCAGGCTAGATAAGCCACCAGTGAAGCCATCACCGCGGTGTAACCAACGGCACCAAGCGTAACCAACGTGATGGGCATGGCGCTGCTATGGCTGTATTCCCAGAGATAAAACGGCAACAGCAACGGCACGCCACACAACAACATGGCGGCGAGCAGCGTGAGGCCGGGCAGCGGCACCATCCATCGGCGCAAGAGCACCGAGTACAACCCCCAGGTGAGCACAGCCAGCAGCATGATCAAGTCGCCAGGGTTGAACGACAGCTGCGCAAGCCGCTGCAGATCGCCAGTACTGAGAATCACCATCAGACCGCTGAACGACAACAGCGTCCCACTCAACGTCTGCAGCGTTGGCCACTGGCGCAGCAAAATGATTGACCAGATAAAAGCCGCAACCGGCAAGCCGGTATTAACCAGCGTAATATTGATTGCCGTGGTGGTTTGCGCGGCCATATACAGCAACGTGTTGTAGGAGGAGATGCTCAACGCGGCCAGCGCAGCGATCTGCCACCCATGCTGACGCAGCAGCGCACGCTGTTGCCACAGGCTGCGCGCGGTGAAGGGCAACAACAGCAACAGTGCAGTACTCCAACGCCAGAACGACAGTCCAATTGGGGGCAACTGACCCGCTGTTGCGCGCGCCACCAGCGCGTTGCCGGCCCAAGCCAGCGTACAAATGATCAGGCCAGCAATGGCCCAGCCTCGCGCCGATAACGTCAAACCAGCACTCCAAACACCTTCAACATGCCGCTACACCTTGCCTAGAGAAAAACCACCGGCGGCCTGACAACCAAGAAACGACACAGAGGAAAGCGCCCCTACTCGATCAATGAGTAGGCCATCACCAAAGCGTCTTCGCGGCCACCGACAGCTGGATAATAGTTGCGCCGCCGGCCTATCTCGTTGAAGCCAAAGCGCTCGTACAGCGCCGCCGCACTGCGATTGGATTCCCGCACCTCCAGAAAGGTAACTTCCGCATCCCGTGCTCTCGCACGGCCCATGAGATGCTCAAGCAAGGCATAGCCATAGCCATTGCCCTGACTTTCTGGCTTGATAGTGATATTGAGCAGGTGCGACTCTCCAGCCGCTGCGGACACAACGCCATGCCCGACCTGCTGCAGGCCACAGAAAGCCATCCAGCACTCGTGACCAGACTTGATGCAATCAAGGAAAATACCGCGCGTCCAGGGATGGCTGAAAGCGGCGAACTCGACTGCCAATACTGCATCCAGGTCAGACTCCTGCATTGCGCGAAAAGACAACACCGTCATACCTGCCCCTGCCAGCGTGACTTAATTCGACGAAGCTGTGCCCAAAGCGCTGCCTTGCCCGCAGGAGAACGCAGCAACACCTCAAGATCGGGCGCGAACCAAGCCGCTGGCAGATTTTCCAGCGCAACATCACGACCTAGCAGTTGATCCAGAGCACTCAGATCACTTTCGACCAGCAGTCCGGTCGCCGGACCAAAGCACCCAAGAGAAACGCACTCATGCTCTTCCAACCGCCCCTGCATGAACGCTAGCAGCCCACGGTGCGCGGCGGCTGCACTACGATCAAGCTGAGGGTTACGACTAAGCGGCCAGCGGAAATCAGCCAGTAATCGAGGTCGCGGCGGCAGCCCCACGGCGCGTAAAATGTCCTGCAACAGGTGAAACGCAGGTGTGGCACTTTCCATGCCCGGTTCCGGCGCTTCAGTCAGCAATGCGCAGGGGCCAGCAAGCCACAGCTGAAGGTAGAACGGCTCAATCGCGGGAGCTTTCGGCACTAGCGCTTCTGCCGCTCGCGTTTCTACAACCGGCAAAGGAGCCTCGGAGGTCTTGCCTGCCCGTAATTGCTGCACCACAGCCGCTGCGCGGGCCGCAACCGGTGCCTGCGTGGCGATATCAGACACTACTCGCGAGCTGGCCGGCGCGGTGGCTGAGGCCGACTCAATAGCGATATCAGTCTCAGCAGGCGCGGCCAGCGCGGGGATGCTGTAGGGCAGACGTGACGGTACGTCCTGCAGCGCTTGCCGTGGCACCCAGTTGGTAACGCCCATGGCCTCCAGATAGGCCAGCCTTGCTTGCTCTTGCATTACACGTCCGCCGCCTGTGGATGGGCGCGGTAGGCCCCTTCGCGCATGAGGTTGAGGGCATTGATGTAGGCCTTGGCAGAGGCAACAACAATATCGGTATCGGCGCCGTTGCCGTTGACGATGCGGCCGCTTTTCTCGAGCCGCACCGTCACCTCGCCCTGCGAATCGGTACCCTGGGTAATCGCGTTAACCGAGTACAGCTGCAAGCTGGCATTGGAATTCATGATCTGTTCGATTGCCTTGAAGGTCGCGTCCACCGGGCCGGAACCTTCTGCCCGGGCCTCCTGCTCTACGCCGTCGATGCTCAACTGCACCAAGGCATGCGGCACCTCCCCCATGCAGGAGGCCACCTCAAGGTGTACCAGCCGAACATGCTCGACCACCTCGGTGAGCGTATCGGTGACCAGTGCTTGCAGGTCCTCATCGAATATCTCGTGCTTGCGATCAGCCAGTTGCTTGAAACGGGCAAAGGCGGCGTTCAGTGCTTCACCGCTCAACTCCATGCCAAGTTCCTCAAGGCGCGAGCGAAAGGCGTTCCGGCCTGAGAGTTTGCCCAGCGACAATTTGTTGGTATGCCAGCCGACCGATTGCGCACTCATGATTTCATAAGTCTCGCGATGCTTGAGTACGCCGTCCTGATGAATACCCGACTCATGCGCAAACGCATTGGCGCCCACAATGGCCTTGTTTGGTTGCACCGGAAAGCCGGTAATACCCGAGACCAGCCGTGATGCAGGTAGGATGTTCTCGGTAACAATTCCGGTATGCACACCTAACAGGTCCTGACGGGTTTTGATCGCCATGACGATCTCTTCTAGCGCGGCGTTGCCAGCGCGTTCGCCCAATCCGTTTATGGTGCATTCAACCTGGCGCGCTCCAGCCGTGACCGCCGCCAGCGAATTTGCCACAGCGAGCCCCAGGTCATTGTGGCAATGCACCGAGAACACGGCCTTGTCCGCATTGGGTACGCGGGTAATGATCTGCCGAACGGTCTCGGCAAATTGGTGCGGTATGGCGTAGCCAACGGTATCGGGAATATTGATGGTGCGAGCACCGGCGTCGATCGCTGCCTCGATGATGCGGCAGAGGAACTCGATTTCCGAACGCCCGGCATCCTCACAGGAGAACTCGACATCAGCGCAAAGATTGCGCGCACGCTTGACCGCGCGAACAGCCTGCTCGACCACCTGGTCAGGCGGTAGGCGCAGCTTGTGCTCCATGTGAATTGGGCTGGTCGCGATAAAGGTATGAATGCGGCCGGCATTAGCGCCGGCGAGCGCTTCAGCGGCGCGATCAATGTCGGCGTCGACTGCACGAGAAAGACTGCAAACGATGCTGTCCTGAATGCTGTCAGCAATCGCCTTCACCGCATCAAAATCACCGGGACTGGCGATCGCAAAACCCGCCTCAATAACATCCACTTTGAGTTTTTCCAACGCCCGAGCGATACGCAGCTTTTCGTCTTTGGTCATCGACGCACCTGGGCTCTGCTCGCCGTCGCGCAGCGTGGTATCAAAGATATACACCCGATCCTGACTCATCTTTAGACTCCTTCTGCGAATATCGCTATTGGCAACCGCTGGCTATACGCGTTTGGGCGTATCAATCAGCCCGCTACTATACCTCATCAACCCACCGCCCTGTGACAACTCGGCGCGCCGCACTCACCGCCGCTTATGGTGTAACAACAGCACAACAAAAGTATCCTTCCTTAGTATCAGCTTGAGACTTATTCTGTCGCTTCGCCCTAATAACAGTGCCGTCCTGCTGAAGCCGCGCAGAGAACGGTTCGTCTGATTTGCACAACAAGCAGGAGACTGGATGTATGTTTGACCGTCACTTTCCCGTGTGGCCCGATCAAGTACCCAAGCAGCTTGAACTGCCCGCCACCAACCTGTTCCACAACATCACCGTCTCCGCACTACGCTTTCCAGACCATCCCGCCATCCATTACTACGGTAGCAATATCAGCTATAGCCAACTGCTGAATCAGGCTGAACGCCTGGCCGGCTACCTGCAACAGATTGGCGTCCAAGCGGGCGATCGCGTGCTGCTATACATGCAGAATAGCCCACAGTACATCATCGGTTACTTTGCGATCCTCCGCGCCAACGCCGTGGTTGTACCGGTCAACCCAATGAACCGCACTGCGGAGCTGGCCTACCTGATCGAAGACACCCAGGCGCCGGTTGCTTTGTGCGCACAGGAACTCAGCGAGTTTGTGGCGCCGCACGTGGGTAACGGTGTTTTGAAGGAGGCGATAGTCACGGCATACAGTGAGTATGTCGTTGAACCCACTGACCTCGCCCTGCCCGATGCAGTAGCCGCGCCTACTGAACCGCTGCAGCAAGCCGGCCTTACATCTTGGCAGAACGCGCTGCAAGCCAACGTTCAGCCTGGCGCTTTGACCGCGGGCCCACAGGACCTGTGCGTCATTCCCTACAGTTCCGGCACTACGGGCAACCCTAAGGGCTGCGTACACACGCATCACAGTGTAATGGCGACGACCGTTTATGGCGCTGCCTGGGTCAATACCCAGCACAGCTGCATCCACCTGGTGTCGGTCCCGATGTTCCATGTGACCGGTATGCAGTCTTGCATGAACTCAACGCTGTACGCCGGCGGTACGCTGGTGGTCATGACCCGCTGGGATCGCAAGGTCGCCGCCAAGCTGATCCAGCGATTGAAAATCAACACCTGGCGCAACATTTCCACCATGGTGGTCGACATGCTGTCGGACCCGGACATCGATCAGTACGATATCAGCTCATTGACCGGTATCGGCGGTGGCGGAGCCGCCATGCCCGCAGCGGTAGCCGCAAAGCTGCAGGAAAAGACGGGATTGATCTATATGGAAGGGTACGGTCTCTCCGAAACCATCGCCGCCACCCACGTCAACCCGCCGCATGCCTGCAAGGCACAGTGCCTCGGCATTCCGTTCATCGGCGTTGATTCACGGGTTATCGACGTGGAGACATTAAAAGAGGTGGAGCCAGGCGTAACCGGTGAAATCATTATGCGCGGTGAGCAGATCTTCCAAGGTTACTGGAACCGCCCTGATGCCACCGAAGAAGCCTTTGTTGAAGTCGATGGCGAACGCTTTTTCCGCTCAGGCGATCTCGGTTACTACGACGAAGAAGGTTACTTCTTCCTCGTCGACCGCGTTAAGCGGATGATCAACGCCTCTGGTTTCAAGGTGTGGCCTGCGGAAGTTGAATCACTGATGTACGCCCATCCAGCCATTCAGGAAGTCTGCATCATTTCCGTACCTCATGAACGCCGTGGCGAGACCGTCAAAGCCGTTGTCGTGCTGAGTGCAGGTCAGCAGGGCACCACTGAGCAGGACATAATCAACTGGTGCCAGGACAACATGGCTGCCTACAAGTGCCCGCAGATCGTCGAATTCGCCGACAGCATCCCCAAATCACCCACCGGCAAGATCATGTGGCGTCATTTGCAGGATATCGAGTGGGGCCGCGCCGAGGCCTAAACCTTGAAGCAGTACAAAAAAGAGCGCCTTTGAGCGCTCTTTTTTATTGTCTGCGGCCAAGCTCGACAGCACTTAAGGAGCGCTTCACCGCGAGCCAGTCTGACTGGGGCTTCCAACCACCACTGCTGAACAAGTCTTCGTCCGTGCAGGGCTTGCCGCGAGCTGCAGGCTGCAGGCTGCGCCCCTATAGCAAGCCGCTCCTGGTCATTCCCGATAGGCGTGAGCCCAAGGCACCTAGCACGCGCGGTAGCTATTCAGCCAGCCGTTGTCGCTGGCTAGTAGAGCTCAGGGATGACGCAGTCGCGGCGCAAAGCACCAGCACCAGCACCAGCACCAGCACCAGACGTATACACGGTGCCAGTTGCACCATGGCTCACTCATGATCGGTGCCAGTTTTCCCACGCGCAAAGTAAAACCCCCGATCTGTTACCAGATCGGGGGTTTTGGTGTAAGCGCTTGACGATGACCTACTCTCACATGGGGAGACCCCACACTACCATCGGCGATGCATCGTTTCACTTCTGAGTTCGGGATGGGATCAGGTGGTTCCAATGCTCTATTGTCGTCAAGCAATTCGTT